>SAMEA104315428__coassemble_1230_pt1 | contig 15541 bp, 13 predicted proteins | sample SAMEA104315428__metabat2_low_PE_031 | metagenome-assembled genome bin SAMEA104315428 (sample SAMEA104315428) | gut metagenome | biome: Monkey gut; feature: monkey-associated habitat; material: faeces | place: China | collected 2013 | reverse complement strand
CACTGACTGAGCGCGCTCAGCATTCGAGGTTGATACACTGTTTATTTTTTCTACAGCTACCTGTACATTCTTTGTACCTTCGGCAATAGATTTAATGCTTTCAGATACTTCGGAAATACCGTTAGACAGCGAGTCTATGGCAATTTTTATTGACTCAAATACCGCATCAGCACTCTTGACTGACTCAATACTACTAGCAACGCTTTCCGTACTCATATCGCTAGCAGCAACTGCTTTTTTCATATCAGACTGAATTTTAGCTACCAAATCTGAAATCTGCTGCGTAGAGGTAGCAGACTCTTCAGCTAGCTTTCTAACCTCATCAGCTACTACAGCAAAGCCGCGACCAGCCTCGCCGGCTCTTGCTGCCTCAATAGCGGCATTTAAAGCGAGAAGATTTGTTTGCTCGGCAATGCCGGTAATCATCTCAACAATCTTGCTGATTTCATCGGAGCTTTTAGACAGCTCCGCAATTGAGCCTTGTACAGTGTGCGTACTGTCATTTATTTTCTCCATGGCACTTACTACCTGATTAATAGCACCGCGTCCCTTATCGACGCTGTCTACTGTCATTTTAGTAACGGTAGCGATAGCCTCAGAGCTATGAGCTACTGCTCCAGTACGCTCTGCAATATCCTGTGCTGTCTTATCAGCAGTTTCAGCATTTTCTGACTGCGTAGCGATACCGGCGGTAATATCGGTTATTTGTTGTGCCACATGATTTGATGCTTCAGCACTTTGACTTGAGGCCTCATTTAGATTTTGTGCAGATTTTGCTACGTTATCCGAGTTTTTCTGAATACTAGTAATAAGTCTGCGGATATTGCCGCGCATCTCGCTAAAGCCGCGAGCTAAGTCGCCTAGCTCATCATCACTCGATACCGATAGCGGCCGTGAGCGCAAGTCATTATTATTGATAGCAAAGCAATCTTCGCGAAGTGCTACTACAGGGTCACACATTTTTTTAGCAACTACCCAGATAACAACGCTGATTGCGAGTACCATTAATATGCCGATTAGGGACATAACCTGTATAAGGCTATTAGCATCAGCACGGATTTCATTTAAAGGTGCAGCAGATACAACCACCCAGTTGCGGTTCTCTAGATGTATCGGGGTTAATACTGCCTGTGAGGCAACGCCTTCGGAGGTAGTGTATTCGGTAGATATTTGCTTATCCTGCGAGGTTACATCTTCAAACCCCTTCACTAATGCCTTATCAATGGTTTTATTGGAGGTTTCTTTAGATAAATCCAATTTTCCAACATCATCAGGATTTTTAGCATAGGCGATAACTACTCCTGTTTGGTCGGCAATGTAGACATAGCCAGTATCCATATAGCTAATCTTGCCAGTCATTTCCGATATATCGTCAAGCTCGACTGTACCGTAGATAACACCCTTTATCTCGCCTTTATCAAGGAGCGGATAGGCAATGACCGTTATAAGCTTGCCGCTAGTACCCGACACCGACGGGCCGGTCATGTAAGGTTTTTTAGTGGAAACAACAGCCTTAAAATACTCACGGCTAGCACGTTCCATAACCTTGCCGGTTTCATTTACTGCCCGGCCATTAAGGTCAGTATAGCAAACCATTGCAAAGCCGGGAACATTTTGTTTTACTTCATTTAAAAGCTCCATGCGATGCTCAAGCGTGCCATTTATCATACCGTCATTATGCGCCAAGCTAGCGATTGCCAGCTCTTTTCGCTGGAAGTTTTTCTCTAGCTTTGTTGCCGTGCTGGTTCCTATTTCCTGCGCTATGCTGTCAGCATTTTTTATTAGCGCATTGCTGGTCATGTAATAGCTTATGGCGAAAAACACTGCAAAGCTACCGATGAATAATGGCAAAAATCCTGCCAAAAATTTCACCTTAAGACTGTTAAGTTTCATCAAGTTTACCTCCTATACATAGCGCGGTAGCTTTCCCCTGCTACTCGACTGCTATGTCTAGCTCTATAATGTGTCCGCCTAGATCCATTTCTACAGTTAAATAACTGCTCTCACTTATTTTTACCTGAAAATTTTCGCCGATAGTAAGCGAAGGTGTAGATATATCTGCCTCTAATCCCATACTGGTAAGATTAGTAGCGGCAGTAGCTGTAAGCATATTGCACATTTCTGAAATAGCACTCTGTGCCATGCCGTCAAATTCAGTAATCGGCATTCCCATCATCATGGTCGAGGCTATGTACTTAGCAGTATCTACGTTCATATTATAAACGATGTTGCCCCTGACTTGTTTAGTAAAGCCTACAATGACACACACACCTAAGCTTACAGCATTTTGTGCCTTTACTCCAACATTCGATCGTTTAGGCTCAGGAAATCCCATTTGCGGCAACACCGTACTAAACGCGCCAATAAAGGGATTAACTAGCTTTGCATCCATATGAACTTATTCTCCTTCCGCAAATCCTACATTCATATTAATATCTCCAATTCTGGTTTTGGCAACAACGCGGAAAGTGGTTAGCTTAGGACTGGCAATACGAATGTTTGTTCCTACAATAGTTCCCGGAGGTGTTATGCGCATCTCCTTATCCTTAAATACATCATTGATGTTAGACACACCGCGACCGACTATTATGTTAGCTGCCTCCTCGACTGTATCGCTGGCCTCTTCATCGCTGACGCTGGCTACGCTTTCTTTATCAAGCATAATCATCGAGAATTTATGCATAGTATCAGCGTCCATAGATACTATAGCCCTGCCTACAGGGTAGCCCGTAAGACCGATAATAACCGCTACGCCGCTGACATCTAAGAAATGCCTTTCGTCTAGCTCCATTTCTACCTCGCTATGCACACCAACTAGACTAAAAAGTCCCTGCTGCAACGCGCGTACAAAGGGCTTTGCATACGACTCACGCAGTACCGCAATCTTGCCGACCTTATTTTGACACAGTACCATGAGTGTGTCAATTAAATCATTATTGCTTATCGGCTTTTGCAAAAATGCACTAATACCTGCATCGCGCCCCTTAGCGACCAAGCTAGCGTCCTTCATAGCACTAATCATAACGATTTTAGCCTCGGGGTCAATAGCATGAATACGGCGCGAACACTCAATACCGTCAGCATCGGGCAAATTCATGTCCATAGTTATTACTGTCGGATGCGTCTTTTCATAAAGCGTTAGTGCTTCTGCCGTATTTTTGGCCATTGCACAGACCTCAAAATTAGTCTTAGCCAAAACCCCCTCTAGCATCGCGCGGCTAATCTTTGAATCGTCAACAATCATTACTTTGACTTTTTCCACAAATGCTCACCTGCTTTTCTATTTTTTCAATAATCACGGTTAATAGTTTTATTAAGTTTTTCGCTATTATTTTTTAAAATCCCTGCCTATCACCGAAACTATTGTAAAAATTTTAGTATTTTATTTTTCAGGTATGATTTCAATCCAATAGCCGTCAGGGTCGGTTATAAAATAAACGCCCATAGCTAGATTTTCATAGCAAATGCAATTCATTTTTTTATGAAGCTCATGTGCTGCCTTAAAATCATCAATACTAAAGGCAAGATGAAACTCTTTTTCGCCCAGATTGTATGGCTCGGTGCGATTAAATAGATAAGTAAGCTCTAACTCATGACTAGTTTTGCCGTCAGTCAGATAGACGAGCAAAAAATTATCCGTTTCTAGGCGATGCGCCTCTTTTAGCCCCAAAGCCTCGTCATAAAACTTTAAGCTCTTTTCCAAGTCTAAGACATTAAAATTATTGTGGGCAAATTTAAAATTCATTTATTATAACCTCCTAAATTAAATATCGCTTTTGCCTACAGCATCAAATGTATCAGTAATAGCCCTTGCCGGCTGCTTATCTAACTTGCTTACTATATAAATAGCAATTATTGATAGAATAAAGCCAGGGACAATTTCATATAGTCCAAACCAAGCAAACTGTTTCCAAACTAAAACAGTCACACCGCCAACAATTATACCGGCCAATACGCTATTGCGCGTAGTGCGCCGCCAAAATAAACTCATTAAAATCGCAGGGCCAAAGGCTGCGCCAAAGCCCGCCCACGCATAAGAAACCATATCTAATATAAAGCTGTTGGGATTTAACGCTAAAAATACGGCTAAAGAGGCGATAACTAGCACCGAGGCACGGCTAATCCAAACTAATTCCTTTTCATCTGAGTCCTTGCGGATTATTGTGTGATAAAAATCTCTAGCAAAGGCTGACGCTGCCACTAATAATTGTGAGGATGCCGTGCTCATAATGGCAGCCAGTACCGCCGATATAATAAGTCCTGTCACTATCGGTGGAAACATACTATTAGTCATTACTAAAAATACGGTTTCTGACTCCGTGCCAACCAGCGGCGTTTTTAAAAATACTCTGCCGACCATGCCGACTGCTACAGCAGCGGCTAATGAGATTACTACCCACGTCATAGCGATATGCGTTGCCGTTTTTATTTCTTTAGAGCTAGATATTGCCATAAAGCGTACCAATATATGCGGCTGACCAAAATAGCCTATGCCCCATGCCAGCAGTGATATTAGTTCAATCACACCGAGTGTAGAGCCGTCAGGCTTGGTAAACGGCTCTAGCATCGAACCCTGGATATTTTCAATAGCGGCAACCGTTGCCATAAAGCCGCCATTTTCCATGCCGGCAGTTATTGGTACAATCAGGATAGCAAAAAACATCATCACACCCTGTATAAAATCAGTGCGCGACACAGCTAAAAAGCCGCCGATAAGAGTGTAAAATACTACCGAGCCTGCACCGATAAACACCGCATACTGATAGTTCATACCAAAAACCGTTTCAAATAATCTGCCTGCCGATACAAATCCTGACGAGGTATAAATGACAAAGAAAATTAAAATAAATATAGCCGGTATCAACCGCAGCAATCCCGATTTATCCTCAAAGCGATTTTCTAAAAACTCAGGAAGAGTCAGCGAGTTATGTGCCAGCTCTGTATATTTTCTAAGTCTTGACGCTAAAAAATGCCAGTTAGCCCAAGTGCCTAGGGCAATCCCGACCGCTATCCAGCCAGCATTTAGACCGGCTAGATAGGCAAAGCCCGGTACGCCCATGAGCATCCAGCCGCTCATGTCCGATGCCTCAGCCGAAAGCGATGTTACCCATGCGCCAAGCTTGCGATTGCCTAAGAAATAATCGCTCATGTTGCGGGTGCGTCGATAATAATAAACGCCGATTGCCATCATTAACCCGATGTAAAGTATAAAGGTATTTACAATTGCTATGTCATGTGTCAATATTTTTCCTCCTTAAAATTATTTAGTTTGCAACGCATGTACAATTATACCTTTTTTATCGTACTGATTGCAACTTTTTATTACAAAAAAATATGCAATCGCCAAACTGCGATTGCATATTTTATCACTGCGGCATCTGCGAAGGATGACGTGGCGGTTGCTGCGATTGCTGCTGTTGTTGCTCCGCCTCATGGGCATGTGCCTGATTATTCATTTGCTGCTTAGCCTGTGTAAGTACATTTAATGCTTGCTGCATACCGGTCTCCGCCTGCCGCACACCGTTAAATGTACCGCTGACATGATTTATAAGCTGGTCAAAAACTTGATTAGCATAAGCGTCAGCGTTGGCTTGCAGGTTACGGGCATTAGTCTGCGTTTCCTCAAGCAAGGCGCGCGCGTGTGCCTGCGCCTGCTCGATTAGTGCGCGTGCCTGCTCCTCGGCACGTTTTACTATTTCCTGCTGAGCTGTAATCTGGCGTGCGTAGTCTTCAGCCTTTTTGCGTATTTCTTTAGCCTCTTTCTCCGCCGTATCAATAATTACATCGCGCTCATTAACAATCTTTTCGGCACGGTCAAGCTCGTTAGGCAAATCGCGCCGCAATTCCTCCACATAGTGGATTAAATCATTGTCATTTATGATAGTCTTATCGCTAAAGGGCAAATGTTGTGCTCCTACTACTAGGTTTTCTAATTTATCTAAAGTTTCGCGTACTGACAATTCACTTACTTCCTTTCTGTTTTTAAATTTATTATTGCCTGCCTAACGCATTCAGGCACTAGTCCGTCTACCCTGCCATTAAAGGCGTACAGCTCGCGGATAGCTGACGAGCTTACAAATGAATATTCTGGCTTGGTCAAAAGAAAAACTGTATCTATGCTAGGTGCTAAATGCCTAATCATATATGCCTCGTTTTCCTCATATTCTAAATCCTTTACAGAGCGGATACCTCTTACTATTATGTTTGCTCCCTGCTCCTGCATAAAGTCAGTCAATAGTCCTGAAAAAGACATTACCTTCACATTTTTTAGCTGCTCAGTAGCCTTTTCTAGCAGCTCTACCCGCTGCTTTATCGGAAAAAATCCCTGCTTCTTGATATTATTAAAAACACAAATTATAAGCTCGTCAAACATAAGGCTGGCGCGCTCAAATATATCAATATGACCATTGGTAACAGGGTCAAAGCTCCCTGAGCATACCGCTCTTTTCATCAGTCAGCCTCCGCTAGATAATCCTTCCACTGGAAAAAACTAAGCTGCGTTGTATGTCCGTAGCGTCTATTCATCACACATTCAAGCCTAGTTAAAGGCGGCAAATCATTTTCATCAGCACTATGCTCTACTATCAGCACACCACTGCGCGCTAATAAATCAGTCGTATCTAAATAGGAAAGTGTTTTCTGCCATAGCCCTAAATGATATGGCGGGTCAGTGAAAATAAGATTAAATTCTTCTTTAGCTGCCGCTAGTCGGCTAAGCTCATTAAACGCATCGCCGGCTAAAATCTCAGCCTTATCAGCTAGCTTAGTAGTTTTAGTATTAAAAGTTATCAGCTCGCGCGTTGCTTTATCGATAAAGACAGCCTTAGTAGCCCCCCTAGATAGTGCCTCTAAGCCTAGATTTCCCGTGCCGGCAAAAATATCTAACACTCTTGCATCTATGGTGCGCGCTCCTATAATATTAAAGAGTGACTCCTTTACTCTGTCAGCCGTAGGTCTAGTTGTTGCAGCTCCCTTAGGTGTTTTTAAACGGCAGCCGCGTGCCGAGCCAGTGATGATGCGCATTAATTTCACTCCATATAGATATTAACCATAAACAAGAGTATTTTAACATACAATAATAGAAAAGTCCAAAAAATCAAGGTTTCAGCAGGAGGTTGTTTTGAAATTTAAATTTATAATTTTACCCACTCTCATACTAGCATTGTTGCTAGCATTTTTTCATATTTTTTTACGGAACAATATAACTAGCAGTGAAGAAATTATGCCGCTTACCTTAACTAAAAAAATAATTCTTGTGCCTTTAGACAGCCGCCCGCCTTGCAGGAAAATGCCGATAGATGTCGGCAGGGTAGCCGGTATCGATGTAGTTACTCCCGACAGCAGTTTGTTAGATTATTATTCACTAGCCGGCGATACAAAAAAAATGCGCGAATGGCTGCTGCAAAACAGCCCTAGCCCCAATGCTATTATTATATCTATCGACCAGCTGCTCTATGGCGGATTGCTTGCCGCCCGCGAAAATACCGCTGCGCCTGAGGAAATAAATGAACTACTTGATTTTTTACAGGAGCTGCACGAAAAAAATCCTGCTACTCCCATATATGCCTTTAGTATTTTGCCGCGGCAAATTCCTCAAGATACTATTGACGGCTACGATGAGCGCAAAGCTTTAGTTGCCTACTCTAGACTAAAGGGACGTGAAAATGCCGGTCTTGCGGTAGATGAAAAAGAAATAGCCAGCCTAGAAAAAGTTATACCGCCAGCTAGCCTAAAAAAATACCTAGAGCATTTTAAAATTAATCGAGAATTAAATGAAAAATTAATCGACCTAGCTAAAAATGGCACTATTACTCAATTAATCTTAGGGCAAGATGACGGCGAGCCTTACAGTATTCCCAATATCGAAAAAGAAAGGCTTATAAAATACATTGCTAAAAGTAATGCTCAAAATAATGTCATCTTGACCCACGGGGCTGATGAAATAGCTTTGTCTGCCTTAGCAGAATTTGTAACCAAAGATAATAATACTAAACCCAAAGTCTATGTAAAATATAATAGCGAATATACACCTAGCTACATAATGCCTTATATGGCGATTGATACCGCCGCCACCGTGCAGGAAAAGCTAGCTCTTACTGGCTGCGAGCCAGTAGCTAGTGAAAGCGAGGCGGATTTTATACTGATAGTATCGGCTAATGACAGCGACTACGGACTAAATTCACGCAGTGAAATGCTTAGCTATATAAAATCTATCAGCCAGCAAAAGCCTGTGGCACTTGTAGACCTCAGCAAGCATTTTGCCGCCCGTGAGTGCGTTATGCCGCTGCTTATAAATGATGATTTCCCGCTAAATTCACTGATAGCCTATGCAGGCTGGAATACTACCAGTAATGCTGTCGGCACAGCCGTTGCTGCTGGCAGCATCTATATTGCCAGTCAGCAGCAAGCAAAATCACTAGATGAAGCTATAAGCATTACTGCCGCTAATTTAAAAAATCTGCATAACCGTATACTTGAGGATTATTTTTATCTAAAAGAGGATATTGATGCCGTAAACAGCGCACTAAAAAAGGCGGGGTTTATCAACACCGCCGATTTAGACCTTTTGCATAATCACCGCTATGCTACTAATTTATTGCGCACGGGTTTAAATAAGCACATCGCCCTTTATAAAAACAGTAAAGCTTATCGCACGCCGGTTAAATTCACTTCTGCCTACGGCGATTTTACTTTAAGTACCTACGATTTAACTGTAGACACTGGCTTTCCGTGGCCGAGAACTTTTGAAATTTATTTAGACAGTACGCCGTTTTTTATTCTCAAACGCTGACCGTTTCAACCGGCGAGGTTAATTTAAAATCCGACAGCTTTAGGCTAGATGATTTTAGCGACTCTTTTAGTTCTGCAACATTTTCCTTAAACTCGTCTAATATATCATTGCTAGAGAAAAATAATTTTAAGTCCAAGGCATCACCATTATAAACGCGGCAAGTTATTTCTACTGCACCGATATTATCGGTAAGTATACATAGCCGCAGCCATGTTTCCTTTTTTAGCTCGCCCGTTGCCTCGTCCTGTTTTTTTTCGTCATAAACATAGATGTAAGAGGGATATACGGTATCTTCCATATACATGGGGAGCATAAAATTAAGCGAGCGGCTGCCTTGAACGGTCGCGTTATCGCCCTCCATAGCCGAGCGCATCGACATAACGAATACATTTACATCTTTGCCTGCTTTCTTTAGCGTGCGGGCGTTCAGCTTTCTAGTGCCTGCCATATCGCAAAGCTGCATAAATGCCCAAAGCCTAGGCAAATCGGGGATATTTTGCTTTATAGCCGCCTGCTGTACGCTAGCTGGCACACTTTGCTGACATAATTTTATCAGCTGTCTTAATTCGCGCGTTTCTTTGGCATTTAATAATTCTTCTTTGCCGTTGACAAAGCTTTGCAATAGCAAGGCATCCTTTGCAGTTAAGGAATTTTCTTTTAACATAAGAGTGGCTAAGCTTTTCATCACATTAGCGGCTGCCACGGTATTTTCTAGCGGCTCTCCTGTTGTGCCTTTATTCTTTAGCTCAGATTTGGTAGCATTAGCAGCTAAATCCCCTGTAGGATTTGCACCCTTAGCAGCATTTTCCGCGGTTAGCGCAGATGTTTTTCCCTCAACATTCGCCGTTTTACTAGCGATATTAGCAGCATTTTCACTAGCTTGAGTATTATTTATCGCTGATTTTTCAGCACCGCTATTAGTTTTTACTGTATCTGCGGTATTTTTAGCCGTTGCCGCTTGATTTTCTGCCATTGTATTTTTAGCTGCTAAGGAGCTACTATCTTTATTGGCATTAGCTGTATTGCTGACAGTATTATTTTCACTAGCTGCATCAGTATTAGCTGACGTATTTGCTGTAGTAGTATTATCTGTTGCCTTAGTATTGGCATTATTTGCCGTGCCATTATTGACCGTTACTTCAGTTTTAGCCGTGCTGATATTTCCTTCAGGCAATGCTTCCTTGCCTTGTGCCGCCGCGGCAGCTTGATTTTGTACCGTCTGATTGTTAGCAGCGTTCGTATTTTGATTAGTATTAGCACTAGTATTATTTTCTGCTCGCGGCATTAAAAAATCTACTAATTGCTTTACTAGCTTAGTAGTTTCACTGTTAGCGGATAAAGCTCCTAAGCCGCTATCCTTAGTGCCTAGCGAAGTCAGCATTTCCCGCAGCTCTTTAGGCAGTGCCGTTTCTTCCTTGCCATCTAAAAGCTCAAAAGCATTTTTAGCTATTAGTGCCGGCTCTAGGCTGGCACTATCCTCAGTAAGTGCTAGTTTCAAGTTAGACAAAAGTGCCGCCATATTTTCACTTACGCCAGTCAGTCCCTCTTTTTCACTAAGTGTTCCTAACACAGCTAACATTCTAGCTATATTGCCGAGCTGATCCATGGAAAAACGCTGGCTTTCTAAGGTACTTCCTAAGCCCTCTGCCATAGTTTCAGTTAGCGACAGCGAGCCCTTCATTACATTTTGAATAAGCTTTTGTATGACTTCCGGCATTTTATCAGTAGTCTCTGTCTGATTATCGGCAATTTTAGCCAAAACACCTGCCATATCGCCGATAGCATTTTTTATACTGACATTGGTCTTAGGACTAAAAGCGTCAGTTGAGGCAGTACCTTCGCCGCGGCGATTTACACCGTCGGTACTGCCTGCTTTGGGCGTATTTCCAGCAGGACGCACGCCGATATTCATGGCGGTATTTTCAACTGGCATTTTTCTCACTCACCCTTTAATCCGTTAATAATATCCTTTAATCATAGAGCGCAGCGGCTCAAATGTTAATCGATGAATGGGGCATGGCCCATATTTTTTTATTGCCGCTATATGCTCGGCCGTGCCATAGCCTTTATGGTGGGCAAAGCCATACTCAGGATATTTTTTATCATACTCGTCCATAAGGCGGTCACGGCTTACCTTGGCTATTATCGAGGCGGCAGCAATTGATGCAGATTTAGCATCGCCCTTTATTATTGACTCATGCGCCATAGAAAGATTATTTAGCGGCATAGCATCGATAAGCACCTTGTCAGGGACAGGATTTAATGTCGCAATTACATCATACATACCGTTCATTGTTGCTTGATAAATATTTATGCTGTCAATAGTTTTAGCATCAATAAAAACCGTAGCTATACTTATCGCGTGTTCTTTTATCATAGCATACAGTTCATCGCGCACCTTGGCTGATAGTTTTTTTGAGTCGTTCAGTTTGGGCAGCTCTAGCTCAAAGGGTAAAATCACCGCTGCTACCGATACCGGGCCGGCTAATGGGCCGCGGCCGGCCTCGTCTACGCCGGCAATTATCTGGCAGCCTTCAGCTAACGCTTTTCGCTCATAATCATACATATGCATTAGCCGTTCATGCTCTTTTACTTTTTTTTCATAGCGTTTAACCACCCTTTGTGCTGCCTTTCTAGGGTCTAGCCGCGCCGCCACTAAAAATTCAGCTGTAACTGGCTGGCTCACTAAAATCTTTTCTATTTCTTTTATTGTGAGCCTAGACAAATCATTCATTAATCTTCCTCCGCATTAGCTAAAGGAACGCTGTCTAGTGAAATAAGCCCTAGTTTACCGCTACGAAACTCAGTTAATACTATATTTTGCGCTTTTTCCGTGTCTACAATACCGCCTTTTAACAGACAGCCACGCTTTTTGCCGATAGTTTCTAGTAGCTCATAACCAGTATCAGGCATTTCCTTTAGCTTGAAACGCTCAGTCAGCCGCTCAGGATAATCGCGGCGCATTATATCTAGGAGCAGAACTACTACTTGCTCGCGGTCATAAATATCATCATTTATCGCACCAGTAAAGGCTAATTTTAAACCGACCGTTTGGTCTTCAAATTTAGGCCATAAAACTCCCGGAGTATCTAATAAATCTAAATTGCTGCCTATTTTTATCCACTGTTTAGAGCGCGTAACGCCTGGTTTATCGGCAGTTTTAGCCTTGACCGCGCCTGCCAATCTATTTATCAGCGATGATTTGCCGACATTGGGAATACCTAAAATCATGCAGCGCGCCGCCCGCGGGCGCGCACCCTTAGCTACAAATTTTTCTGTTTTGGGACGCGCCAATTCTTCGGCTGCTGCTACTAATTGCTTCATGCCTTTGCCATGATTGGCATCAATAGCCACTGCCGGCACATTATGCGCCTTAAAATAAGCAAGCCATTTTTTCGTGCTGGCACTATCGGCTAAATCCGCCTTGTTTAAAGCTATCATGCGCGGCTTATTTTTTATAATCTCCGCTATCATAGGATTGGCACTTGCTGACGGTATTCGCGCATCTAAAAGCTCTATTACCACATCGACTAATTTTAAATTTTCCTCTATCAGCCGCTGCGCCTTTTTCATGTGACCTGGGAACCATTGAATTAGTGGGGTTGATGTTTTTTCCGTATTTTTCATCTGTATTTGTCCTTATCTGTATATTTTTAAATTCACGTCAGCCCGCGTCCGTACCAGTCATATGAACACAATACCGAACAATGTTTCTGTATATGTCTGCATGTGTCTAAAATCGTATTTATCCGTATTTTGTCCGCAAAAATCCAAGCGTGCTGACAAAATGCTGACAAGCGCAAAAAAATGCTGACAAATTAATTATTAGCCATAGTATTCTAACTGTCAAGAAAAACAAAAAATCTCCTGCCTTTAGTCAGTAGGAGATTTTATTTAGTTACATTCCTTCAGCCTTGCGCATATATTCTTCAAAAACTTCTGCCGGAGTTTTATTATCATGGCGGGCTAAATCCTCTGCCATAAATTCAGCGGCGTGTTTAAGGTTAGCAAAGGTATTTATTAGCTTTTGATATTTATTTATACTGCTATAGCTGCTCTCATAGGACTGCAATTCTTCTAATTCTTCTAGTGCGGCATGGATTGGCTCGGTAACTTTTTCCATAATTATTTTCCCTTCTAAATTTAATTTACATAGGTTACTAAATTACCCTTTAGTGGCAATCCCTTGCGAATGGGCAGATTATCTGGCGTATCAGGATAGCCTACTGCCAGGGATGCATAAACTCTTTCATCATCGGCTAAACCTAATGTGCGCAAATAATTTATTATTACCTCATTTTCATTCAGCCACCTTAGCTGATTTATCCAGCATGAGCCTAGGTCAATGGCATTTGCCATAAGCATCATATTTTCCATAGCACAGGACGCATCGGCAATATTATTGCCATAGTTCTTTTTATTAGCTACCACTATCAAGGTTGGCGCGTTGTATTTAAATACATAAGTGCCTTTTTTCGACAGCTTTATTGCGCCGCCAAAATCGTCAGCATTTTCCTCCGTTACTTCCATTTTGGCAAATTCTTCACGGACTAGCAAAACTAGCTTTGCTAAAATTTCTTGATTTTTAATAACGATAAAATGATTTTGCTCCTTATGCTTGCCGCTAGGAGCTAGTCTGCCGGCCTCGATGACTTTTTCTAATAGCTCGGCACTAACCTGCTCAGGCTTAAACTTTCTCGTACTGTGGCGAGTTTTTATACATTCTAAAGTATCCATAATACTACCTCCATATCTTTTAGTTTTACTTTTCAGCTCTATAATTAATATTCGCCCTATTATAAATAAAACCTGCCCATTAGCAGAGCAGGTTTTATTTATTCCAATTAAAATATTATTTTGCCATTAGCTTAGCCAGTTTTCCAGCAAACTCTACTGGATTTTCCGGCATTATGCCCTCAATGATAAGGGCCTGCGTGTAAAGCAAATCGCAGTAATCTTTAAACTCGGCACTATCCTTGCCAGCATCGTGTAGTGATTTTAAGCGCGTGAACAGCTCGTGATGCGGATTAATCTCTAGTATGCGTTTAGCCTTAAACATCGGATTATTCATATCAGCAAAGGTCTGCTCCATAGAGAGCGACGGGCCAGCCTCATCAGCTACTAGGCAGACAGCACTTGATTTTAAGCGCGCCGAAACCTTGACATCAGCTACCTTGTCGCCTAAGACTGATTTTATATCCTTCAGTAAATCATCATTTTTCTTCTGAATGTCCTCGGTTTCTTTTTTGACCTCTTGGCTCTCGGCATCATCTAGGTCAAGGTCGCCGCGGCTGATAGAGTGGAAGGCTTTGCCCTCGTACTCGCGCAAGGTTTCAATGCAGAACTCGTCAACGGGGTCAAGGAGATATAAAACCTCTAAGCCCTTATCGCGCAGGGTTTCCATTTGCGGCAAATGCTCGATAGTTTCTTTATCCTTAGCCGTTGCATAATAAATCTTTTTCTGACTTTCTGGCATACGCTCGACATATTCCTTCAAGGTTACCAATTTACCGTCTTTAGAACTCATAAACAGCAGTAAATCTTTTAGCTTATCAATAGTATCACTGCCAGAATACATACTGTTGTAAACACCAATTTTTAAGGACTTGCCATACTCATTCCAGAATTTTTCGTAGTCCTCACGCTTATTTTTCAGCTTGCGCGAGAGGGCCTTTAAAATATTTTTTTCTAAAGCCTTGCCGATAACCTTTAGCTCGCGGCTCTGCTGCAACAGCTCGCGCGAAATATTTAAAGATAAATCCGGCGAGTCTACTAAGCCTTTCATAAAGCGCAGATAATCAGGCAGCAAGTCCTTGCATTTATCCATTATAAACACATGGCGCGAGTATAGCTGCACACCTGGTTCATAATCAGTATGATAGAGATTAAACGGTGCATGAGCGGGAATTGCTAGTAATGCTGTATACTCTACTGAACCTTCCGCCTTGGTATGGAAAACCTCCATTGGCTCTTCCCACTCATGGAACTGATTTTTGAAAAACTCCTTATATTCTTCTTCCTTGATGTCGCTCTTGTTGCGCGTCCACAGCGGCTGCATAGAGTTTAAGATACGCAACTCTACCTTCTTTACCTTTTCTGCCCCTTCGATTTCTTTGCCGTCCTTGTCGCGCGGTGTTTCTTCAAACTCAAAGTTCATCTTAATCGGATAGCGAACGTAGTCTGAATATTTCTTTACTAACCGCTGCAATTCATAGGTATCAGTAAAGTCCTGCTCGGATTTTTCGCCGTAAAACTCATCGCCTAGCTCAATAGTTATGCTCGTGCCGCGCTTATTGCGAGTAGCTTCCTCTAGGGTATAGCTACCGTCAGCCGTTGACTCCCAGCGCGTAGCTTCCTTCTCGCCAGCCTTGCGCGTAACTATCGTAACCTTTTTAGCTACCATAAAGGCAGAATAAAAGCCTACGCCGAACTGACCGATTAGCTCCTTATCAGGGGCAGCTCCCTCCTCAGCCTCTTTAGCTTTCTTTAGCTGCTCCATAAAAGCCTTCGTACCAGATTTAGCAATAGTGCCGATATTTTCTATAACCTCGGCGCGGCTCATGCCGATACCGTTATCGCTGATAGTTAAGGTATGTGCGTCCTTGTCAGGCTCAAGGAAAATTTCATACTCGGTGTCGCCCTCTAAAATGTTAGGGTTGGTAAGACTTGCAAAGTGTACCTTGTCGATAGCATCGGAGGCATTAGATATTAGCTCGCGCAGAAAAATTTCATGGTTAGTGTAGATAGAAT
>SAMEA104315428__coassemble_1213_pt1 | contig 15811 bp, 16 predicted proteins | sample SAMEA104315428__metabat2_low_PE_031 | metagenome-assembled genome bin SAMEA104315428 (sample SAMEA104315428) | gut metagenome | biome: Monkey gut; feature: monkey-associated habitat; material: faeces | place: China | collected 2013 | reverse complement strand
AGAGAGCAGCTTTGTTGGAGGCTGGAGAATTGGAAAAAGAACAGCTTACCGAAGAAGAAAAGCGGCAGCTTACCGAAAAGCAGACCTTGCAGCAGCTTATTGACCAGAAACCGGCCGATATGGCAATGCTCATAAAGAGCTGGTTAGCGGAGGATGATTAAATGGCAATGGATATGTATGGCTATCGCAATGGCGATGAAGAATTATCCCATAAGGAAAAGGCGGCGATACTTTTTATCGCCCTTGGCCCAGAGTATTCTGCCAAGCTCTTTAAGCACCTAGATGATGATGAAATCGAAAAAATAACCTTAGAGATTGCCAATCATAGACAGGTAAGTGCCGAGCAGAAAAGCGAAGTCGTTTCTGAATTTTATCAAATGGCTATAGCCCAAGATTATATATCTTCCGGCGGTCTTGAATATGCTCAGAATGTACTAGAGAAGGCTCTTGGTACAGAAAAGGCAATGGATATTATAAACCGCCTGACTTCGAGCTTGCAGGTTCGTCCATTCGATTTCTTACGCAAGACCGACCCCTCTCAGCTGCTAAACTTTATCCAAAGCGAGCATCCGCAGACGATTGCTTTAATAATGGCTTATTTAGATACCGACCAAGCGGCAATCGTTTTAAGCGGTCTGCCGTCAGAGCTTCAGGCAGATGTTGCTAAGCGTATCTCGCAAATGGATGTTATTCGCGAGGTAGAAAGAGTTTTAGAGCGCAAGCTATCAACTCTTGTTACGCAGGACTTCACTACCGCAGGCGGCATAAAGGCTGTAGTCGACGTTTTAAACCGTGTCGACCGCTCCACCGAAAAATCCATTATCGAAACTCTCGAAGTGGACAACCCAGAGCTTGCCGAGGAAATCAAACGCCTTATGTTCGTATTCGAGGATATTGTCCAGCTCGACGACCGCACTATGCAGCAGGTACTTCGAAATGTCGATACCAAGGATTTGTCGCTGGCACTCAAAGCGACACCTGCCGAGGTTGGCGAAAAGGTTTACAAAAATATGTCCAAGCGTGCTGCCGATATGCTGCGTGAGGAAATCGAGTACATGGGACCGGTTAAAATCCGCGATGTTGAAGATGCACAGCAAAAGATTGTCGGCGTAATCCGCTCAATGGAGGAAAAGGGCGATATTGTTATTTCTCGTGGACAGGGAGACGAGATGATTGTCTAAAGTTATTAAAGGGGCTATCTGGAAGGATAGTCCGCTATCCATACGTGTGCCAGAGCCGCCGCCGGTGGAAAATGTATCATCGGGCGAGCTAGACGATGAGTCACTAAAAAATATGCTGGCAGAAATTGCCGCTAAGGAAGACCGCGCCTCAAAGCTATTAAATGATGCCAAAATCGAGGCGGCAGTTATAAAGGAGCAGGCGGAAAATGATGCTAAGCAGAGGCTAGACGAGGCGCAGGCAGAAATTGAAAAACAAAAAGAAGAAGCAGCGCAGCTAGGCCGTCGCGAAGGCTATGAGGCAGGTCATGCTGACGGCGAAAAGAAAATTCGCGAGGAGCTAGCCGATACTATCCGTCAGGCAAATGCCAAGGCAGAAAAAACGTTGAAGGACGCAAAAGATGCTACGCGCGACTATGTTTTGCAGGCAGAGGATGACATAGTAAATATTACTATGAAGGTAGTAGAAAAAATATTGCCGCAGCACTTTATAGATGTGCCGCAGGTAGTCTTGCCGCTGGTTCGCGAAACAATTTTAAAGGTCAAAGACCAAAAGGAAATCACGGTAAGGGTTGCGCCTGATTACTATGATATAGTGCTGCTCGCTAGAGATGAGCTAAGAAAAGTGCTGACCTATGGCGATGCAACGCTAGAGATAGCATCTGATGAGGCATTAAGCCCCGGCGATTGTTTGGTAGAAACGCCTAATGGCAGTGTAGATGCGCGTCTAGCTACCCGTATTGAGCTATTAAAACAGGCAGTGCGAGATGTTATGCAATGAGTGAAACTGTAGGAAAAGGTTTTAAACTAAATATTGATAAATTTTTGCACGCTATAGACGAGTCGCCGTCCGTAAAACTAATCGGCAAGGTTACGCAGGTAATCGGTCTAGTTATTGAGTCTGAAGGCCCGACAGTCAGTGTAGGCGAGCTGTGCTATATAACCTCTAATTTTGAAGGCGTTGAACCGATACCAGCGGAGGTAGTAGGCTTTCGCGAAGGCTATGTAATGCTTATGCCGGTCGGCGAGATGCAGGGCATTGGCCCAGGGTGCGCAGTAGTATCGGCGCAAAAAACACTCAAGGTAAAGGTCGGCGATGAGCTGCTTGGCCGCGTATTAGACGGTTTAGGAAATCCAATGGACGGCAAAGGCCCGCTATTATCGCGCCATGAATATCCGTTACAGGCTGACCCGCCGCCGCCGCTTGACCGTCCGCGCATCAATAAAAATCTTTATGTAGGTGTGCGTGCTATTGACGGGCTTATCACTATGGGCGAGGGACAGCGTATCGGCATCATGGCAGGCTCAGGCGTAGGCAAATCTACGCTTTTATCCATGATAGCGAGAAATACCGAGGCAGAAGTAAGCGTAATCGCGCTCGTAGGCGAGCGTGGTCGTGAGGTGCGCGATTTTATCGAGCGTGATTTAGGCGAAGAAGGAATGAAACGGGCGGTAGTAGTAGTAGCAACCTCCGACCAGCCGGCATTAGTCCGTATAAAGGGCGCGATGACGGCAACGGCCATTGCGGAATATTTCCGCGACCAAGGCAAAAAAGTAATCCTAATGATGGACTCAGTTACTCGTTTTGCTATGGCACAGCGCGAGGTAGGCTTAACTATCGGCGAGCCGCCGGCAACCCGCGGCTATACGCCTTCAGTTTTTGCCATGCTGCCAAGGCTGCTAGAAAGAGCCGGCACTAGTGCTAAAGGGTCAATAACGGGCATTTATACTGTCTTAGTTGACGGCGATGATATGAATGAACCGATTGCCGATGCTGTGCGCTCAATATTAGACGGACACATTGTGCTGTCGAGGACAATCGCCGCGCAAAATCATTTCCCCGCGATTGATATAATGCCGAGCGTCAGCCGTGTTATGAATGAGGTAGTGTCTAAAGAGCATTTAAAGGCAGCCCAGCAAATGCGCCAGCTAATGGCAGTTTACCGCGATGCCGAGGACTTAATCCATATCAGTGCTTACGTTAAAGGCTCAAGTGCTAAAATAGACGAGGCAGTGCAAAAAATTGACGCGATAAATGATTTTTTATGTCAGGGAATTTTTGAAGTTGACAGCTATGAAGATACCGAGCAAAAGCTCATTAAAATATCGGGCTAAAAGCAGGAGGACTAGATGAAAAAATTTAAATTTCAACTAGAAACCCTGCTCAAGGTTACGCGCATGAAAAAAGAAGATGCCGAGGTTGAGTTTGCCGCCGCCTCTAGAAAGCTAGAAGAGGCGCGCGCTGGTTTAGCCGAGCTAATGCGGCAAATGCAGAAGGGACAAAGCGATTATGATGCTTTGTCTAAGGAAGGCACGCGCGTAACGGTCGGTCGTCTTATGGCATTTAATAGTTTTTTCGCGTGGAAGCGCGAGCAGATTGAAATGCAGAATAAGACAATTTTGCAGTTTAAGGCAGAACGCCAAAAAAAATTAAAAGCACTCATGGACGTAATGAGCTACTTAAAAAGTATCGAGCAGCTAAAGGAAAAGCGATTAGCTGAATATAAAGCAGAATTACTTCGCGAGGAGCAAAAGATGCTAGATGAAATCGGTACACAGCTAAATGTCAGAAAAAGAAGGGCAAGTGAAATAGCATGATAAATCTAGCAGGTGTACGGGCTGTGCAGACTAGAATTGCTGAGCTGCAGGAAAGGTTTGGTATGCCCAGCGGCGGCGTACCAAGCGAGAGCTTTCATACCAAGCTAAAAAAGGAAATAGCTAAAAATGATACCGCTAAGGTGGAAGCTGTGCCTAAAGAGGTAGAAAAAACTACTGCTGCTAGCAGGGTGCATGACGTATATCCTATGGTAAACAGTCAGCCCTTGGCTAATCCTAGCCTAGATACTATGATTAGCGATGCGGCTAAAAAATATAATGTCGACCCTAAATTGGTATCGGCTATCGCTGCCGTTGAATCGGGTGGCAATCAGTCGGCGACCAGCGAAGTAGGCGCAATCGGTGTTATGCAGCTTATGCCCGACACTGCCGCCGGTCTTGGTGTCGACCCTTACGATAAACAGCAAAATGTCGAGGGCGGTACTAAGTATATAAAAAGCCTTTTAGATACCTTCGGCGGCGATGTAGAAAAGGCAGTAGCGGCATATAATGCCGGCCCGCAGGCGGTAAAGGATTATGGCGGCGTGCCGCCCTATAGAGAAACGCAGAACTACGTTAATAAGGTCTTAGATATTTACCGCTAACAAAATTTTCTAAACTACGATAGAGGGGTATACAATGGCAGAAGAAAAGCCCAAGAAAAAGGGAAATAAATTAGTAAAGCTGATATTGATGCTTTTTCTATTATTGGTATTGATTGTTGGCGGCTTTGCCCTCGGAATTTACCTACGAATTTTTAATGCCCAGCAGGCTAATGAAAAGCTAGGACTTTATAACTTGCCAATAATCGGCGATTATTTTGTAAAGCCGGCACCTAATCAGGACGAAATGGATAATACTCCGGTAGAGGACGTAAAGCCGGATAATAAAACTGATGACAAGGATAAAAAACAGTCGAAAAAGGTAACAATCTCCAAAGAGGAAATTGAAAAGCAAATGAAGGAGCGCGATGCGGCAGAGAGAAAACGTGTATCAAAGCTGGCACGGCTGTATAATGAAATGAAGCCAAGCGATGCTGCCGCTGCGCTTGATGCCTTAGATGATGACCTCATCATTACCATTTTGCAGCGTATGGATGAAGGTACGGCGGCCAAGGTTTTAGCCGAATTTGAGCCGAGCAAGACAGCGCGTTTGACACAGCTAATGTATGAAGGCAGCAAGAAAAAAGTTACTACTGCCGCTGATGTTCAAAAGATGATGGAAGAACAGCAGGCAAATAACGGCACTGACGGCAATAATACCACAAATAGCACTAGCAGTAATGCTAGCAGCAATGCCGCCAATTAATAAAAATTAAAAGTGGGAAAGAACCTAGTTAGTTTTAGGTTCTTTTTTTGTGTCATTAATAAAATTTAAGAAAAACGAAAATTTGTCGATATATATTGCATGAGGGGGTGGAAGTATAAATGAACACAACAAATGTTATGGCAACCAATGTATCGTCTAATGCAAAAGCAAATACTAATAATTCTAAGGCGAATACCAAAGCTGCCAAGAGCAATAGCAAGTCAAAAAATTTTGATGATGCGCTAGGAAAGCTCAGTGATGAGGGAAAGGATACCTTCGTCCCCAAGGATACACAAGGAAGTAATGCTGCAAGCGAAGATAACAGCGGAAATGGCAATGAAAATCCGTCTGATATGCCGCTAGCAGCTAATATAATTGCCGCCGAGGGTGTAGCTATAAATACGCTTATGGATAGCAGCACGATAGCGGTAGAAAATTCAGTCGCTGCCGCTAGTGATATGGCAAGTGCCTTGCCAATAGAAAATGCAGTAAGCGAGGCTAAAACTCAGCCAGCCGTAAATTTGCAAACGCTTTTGCCGCAATCCGAAACCGAAGCAGCGCAAAATAAAAATTTTTTGGCAATGCTGTCGGGGCAGACTTTATCTAAAGAAAATAGCGGCGGAGCAATAAAAACGGCAGCTGCTAGCAGTATAGTTAATGCCGAGGCAGCAGCTAAACCGATTGATGTCAGCTCGCCGCTGTCGCTCCTTAGTGTAAATAATGTCAATAAGGGAGCAACTGTACTAGAGGCACAGCTGCAAAATACTAGTGATAATCTGCCGCTAAACAGCGCAGTAGTAGCTAATAATTTTGCTAGCGAAACAGCAGTAGCAGTAGACAGCAACCTAGTAAATTTGACTGATACTGTTGCTGCTACAGCAGAAAGTGCCGTGCAGCCGTCAGTAACAGCTGCTAGCCTTACAAATACGGCAAATGCTACTGATGATAATAATGTTAGCGACTTGATTGGTGATGCGGATTTAACGGTTGAAGATGCTGAGCCGCTCCGTGTAATGACACATAGCACAGCCGATAATGCAGCTAATAGTAGCTTTACTGAGGAAAATAATGATAATAGCGAGGGCGAGGAGGCTTTAGCTAATAAGGATGCAGTTAGTCTGCCAAGTGAAGGTGAAACTAATACTGAAAGCACGGCAGCTAGCCGCACGGAAAATCAAGTAAGCTCCTTTCAGCAGCATATACAGGAAAATGTCAGCGCACTGAAAAGCACTGAAAACGTTAAAGCTCCTGACGTTCCTAACGATAACTTCGATATACCTAAGCAGATTGTGGAGCAGGCAAGGCTTATTCGCCGCGGCGAAGATACGCAAATGGTTATAAAGCTAAATCCAGAGCATTTAGGCGAGCTGACGCTAAAGGTATCGGTAACCTCAAATGGCTCGGTAAATGCGTCCTTCCACAGCGATAATACCGCTGTCCGCACAATTATTGAAAACTCGCTGGTTCAGTTAAAGCAAGAATTAAATGACCAGGGACTAAAGGTCGAAAATGTCGATGTTTATGCTGCACTTGACAGCGACCTGCCGCAAGACCAAGGTCAGCAGGCATGGCAGAATAATGGCGGCAATGGTCAAAGGTCTAACTTTGGCGGACGCAATATCGATGCTGAAGACTACGAGTTAGAGGTAGAAAATCTTGCACCCGTAGGCAGCATTGCAGAAAATAATAATGTAGCCGGCGCAGACGGCGTTGACTATCGCATTTAAGCTTGAAAGAGGGTAAGCATATGGCAAATAGCCTTAATACTATCACCGTTGACGGTGTAACCTATGACGCATCTAGCTACGCCGCATCGCAAAAAACTAATTCAACCACAGCTAACAGCTCAATGGGAAAGGACGCATTTTTGCAGCTATTAGTTACACAGATGCAGTATCAAGACCCGTTAGACCCGCAGGATAACAGTGAATATTTATCGCAGTTAGCGCAGTTCTCCGCATTAGAGCAGATGACAAATGTTGCTGACGGCCTAAAGGACGTATCAAAGCTTGTTTCTAATATTGATACTTCGGTGCTGGTAGGTCAGCTATCGGGCATGATTGGTCAGACTGTCAGCTGGTCGGAGGCGGTAGCTGACGCTGACGGCAAACCGACCTCAGTCAATATGGAAGGCACGATAAAGGGCGTTAGCATTTCTGACGGTTATCCTAGCTTGCAGGTTGAAAGCAATGGCAAAATTTATAAGGTGTCAATAAGCACCATTAACTCCATTACTAAATAAAAACTAAATAAAATAGTAGCGTTTAGCATTGATTTGCTGGACGCTATTTTTTATTTTTGTGCTTTAGCTAAATATGACAATGACAAAAAAGCTGCAATGTAGTAAAATTAATAAATATGTCAGCCTTTGCCGATTTTGGGGGAAGGCTGATAATTAAAAGCTATTTTGTAGGTGATATTTGTGTCAAACCCCATGTTTGATGTTATTAAAGGTGATTTAGAAAAATTAAATGCTGGTTTATTACAAGCGGTAACCGCTAAAGATGAATTAGTAACCGAAGTTGGCACACATTTAGTCGAGGCGGGCGGCAAAAGAATACGTCCTGCACTTTGCTTGCTCGCGGCGAGGAGCGGCAGGGATTTTAATTTAGAGAATACGCTCCCTTTAGCCGAAGCCTTAGAGTTAATTCATACGGCCTCGCTAGTGCATGATGATGTTATTGATGCAGCAGATACGCGCCGCGGCGCACCGACTGCTAATGCTAAATGGGATAATCAGATAGCTATCCTTAGCGGTGATTATATTTTTGCTCGTGCTTTTTCGTTAGTAGCGGAGGGCGGCTATGGCGACTATGTGTCTAAAAGGCTGGCCGAGCTAGTGTGTAATTTGAGTGTGGGCGAGATTATTCAAGACCATACCGTTTATCAGGCAGTGCGCGATTTAAATAATTATTATGAGCGTATTCAGAAAAAAACGGCTGACTTTTTAGAAATATGCTGCGAGCTAGGTGGCATCGTGGGCGGACTGCCGCGCGAGGATACGGAAAAGCTCGCTGTCTATGGTCATTCTATTGGCATGGCGTTTCAGATAACTGATGATTTATTAGATATTTTGCAGACCTCAGAGCAAATCGGCAAGCCGGCAGGCAACGACATTCGCCAAGGCATACTTACCTTGCCAGTTATACACGCGATGAATGTAAGCAGTGATGCGGCGGAGTTAGAAAAAATTATAACTAATCCTGAAATGACCGATAGCGATGTAGCTAGAGCATTAGAGATAATCAAGGCGACTGACGGTGTAGAGGTAGCAAAGGCTAAGGCTGATGAATATTTAGCTAGGGCTAGAGAAATTTTGCCAGTTAGCCTTGCGCCTGATATTCGCGATGCCTTTATCATGGTAGCTGATTTTATCGGCGACCGTGACTTTTAAGCTGTAAATTGATAGGAGGAAAAATATGTTTGGTATCGGAGCTCCAGAATTTATTTTAATAGTTATAATCGGTCTAGTAGTGTTTGGCCCAGGCAAGCTGCCAGAGCTAGCGCGAACTATTGGCAAGGGTATGCGCGAGTTTAAAAAGGCGACTAATGCTCTTACGCAGGCACTAAATGCGCCAGATGCGCCAGTAAATACGCCAGCTAATAATAATGCCGCGGCTCAGGCTGCCTCAGCAGCAAATCAACCCGCACCAGCACAGCAGTCGGCAGCAATTTTAAATAATGCCGAGCCAAAGACAAATAACGAAGTAAAAGCTGCGCCAGTTGCAGCTGCTCCTAAAGCCGAGCCAGTAAAAGCGGATAGTGCGGAAATTAAAAAATCTTAATAATAAAATAGTTAATATTTAGCCAAAGGCAGCCAGTGTAAAATATTTTATGCTGACCGCCTTTATTGTTTATACTACTATAAGTATTTTGTATAGCGGGCAAAGGCTAGTTCATTGAGATTTTATAAGGTTTTCGATATAATAGAGAAAGTGAAAATAGTTACGCTGTTTGTCTTTTTATTAAAATTTAGGAGGAAAATAAAATGATTTTAAGCCCAACTAATCTAGGCATTGTTCTGCTGATTGCAATTGTAGTTTTCGGCCCTAAAAAATTGCCAGAAATCGGCAAGGCTTTAGGCAAAAGTATTCGCGAATTTAAAAGCGGAGCAACCGAGGCAGACAAGGGAAGTCAGGAGCTGAATGTAACGGAAAAGCCTAAAGAGCTAGAAGAGGGCAAGAAAAAGGGGTAATTGTTAATGACAGAGGCTAAAAATGACCTCGAAAAAGAAAATACGCCGCCGCTTGATGACGGCACGATGTCGCTTATTGAGCATCTGACAGAGCTAAGGAGCAGGCTTATTAAATGCTTGCTGGCAGTAGCGGCAGGCAGCCTTATCGGCTATTTCTTTATTGAAGACATCATGCACTATATAACGCTTCCTGCGGGCAAGCTTTACTATATGCAGCCGGCGGAGGCGTTCTTTACCTATATCAAGGTTGCCTGCGTAACGGGGTTTTTGCTGGCACTGCCGATTGTTTTTTGGCATGTGTGGCGGTTTTTTCTGCCGGCACTCACGCGGGCGGAGCGCATGGTGCTAGGCTTAATCGTGCCAATATCGGTAGTGCTATTTTTCTGCGGCCTGGCATTTTCCTTTTTCTTGGTGCTGCCGGCAGGCATTAAGTTTTTTCTAGGCTTTGGCACTAGCGAGCTAGAGGCACTATTTTCGGTGGATAAATATTTTGATTTTGTAATAATGTTTGTCCTGCCATTTGGCTTTATTTTTGAGCTGCCGCTAGTCATTACTATTTTAGGTAAATTAGGGCTGATAACGTCGGAGTTTTTAAAAAAATATCAGCGCATGGTAATATTTTTATCATTTGTAATAGGAGCAATAATTACTCCGACCCCCGATATATTTACCCAGTCGATGATTGCCCTGCCGATAATAGTTTTGTATGAGGTTGGTTATGTTATTGTTAGATATATTTTGCGCCGATAGGAGGAAAAATTTTGGCATATAAGGATTTAAGAGAATTTATCGCCGCATTAGAGGCTCGCGGCGAGCTAAAGCGCATTAAAACCGAGGTCGACCCTGAGCTAGAGATTACTGAGATAACGGATAGAGTTTCTAAAATGGAGGGCAGGAAAAATGTTGCCCTGCTGTTTGAAAATGTCAAAGGCTCATCGATGCCGGTGCTGATGAATGCTTTCGGCAGCTACGATAGAATGGCAATGGCACTCGGCGTAGAAAAGCTAGATGATGTAGCTGATGAGCTAAGGGAAATGCTGAAGCTGCCGTATATATCGCTGCAAAATAAAATGAGTGTTGTTACTATGCTGCCGATGATTAAGCGCGCCATAAATTTTCCTAAGTATGTAAAATCTGCACCGTGTCAAGAGGTAGTAGAGGAAAATCCTTCGCTAGATGATATACCTATCCTTAAATGCTGGCCGCAGGACGGCGGCCCTTTTATAACGCTGCCGCTGGTATTTACGAAAAATCCAGCTACGGGCAAGCGCAATGTCGGTATGTACCGTCTGCAAAAATACGATAGCCAGACTACAGGTATGCATTGGCATATTCATAAGAATGGCGCAGAAAATTTCCGCGATACTAAGGCAAAGGGCGGCGATAAAATCGAGGCAGCCGTAGCTATCGGCACTGACCCCGTGCTGACGTATGCGGCGACTGCTCCCCTGCCGCGTGATATTGATGAAATGGTATTTGCCGGTTTCCTAAGACATAAGTCGGTGGAAATGGTAAAGTGCAAGACGGTGGATATTGAGGTGCCGGCTCACGCTGAAATTATTCTTGAAGGCTATGTGAAAACTGACGAGCTGCGCCGCGAAGGACCGTTCGGCGACCATACCGGCTATTATTCGCTAGCTGATGATTATCCGGTATTCCATATAACGGCAATCACGCACCGCAAAAATCCAATTTATGCCGCTACTATTGTAGGCAAGCCGCCTATGGAGGATTGCTATATTGCTAAAGCTACGGAACGGATTTTCCTGCCGCTGTTGCAGCAAATGCTGCCGGAGGTAGTAGATATAAATATGCCGCTTGAGGGTGTTTTCCATGACTGTGTGATAGTAGCTATCAAAAAGCAGTTCCCTATGCACGCGCGCAAGGTTATGCACGCGCTGTGGGGCATGGGACAGATGATGAATGTCAAGATGATTATTGTAGTCGATGCCCATGTAAATGTGCAGGATTTAAAGGAAGTATGGTGGCGCGTCTACAACAATATCGATGCCAAGCATGATTTAGAAATTGTCGAAGGCCCGCTAGATGTCCTCGACCACTCCTCGCCGATGGCAAAATGGGGGGCAAAGCTAGGTATCGATGCTACTAAGACTTGGGCAGAGGAAGGCCATAGCCGCGAGTGGCCGGACGAAATCAATATGAGCGACAGCATAAAGGCGCGTGTCGATGCTAAATGGAGGGAGCTAGGACTTGATTAGTATAAAGGCCCATATAAGCAACGTTGCCCTGCATCACACTATTTTTGATTTGCCCTTTGCCTTTATGGGCGCAGTTATCGCCGCCGGCGGTACGCCTAGGCTTTATGATTTGTTTTGGATAATGCTGGCAATCACCACAGGGAGAGCGGCGGCACTGGCGATTGATAATTTAGCTGATTTAAAATTTGACCGTCAGCAGCCGCGAATGAAGGAGCGCGCTATGGTGCGCGGCATAATATCAAGGCGCGAGGCACTTATATTTATAATTATCTGTCTAGTGCTAATGGTTTTATCCGTGGCAAAGCTGCAGCCAATCTGCCTGTATCTGTTGCCGCTAGCGGCACTACCCTTTATCATTTATCCTTTTACTAAAAGATTTACTGGCTGGTGTCACATGGTCTTAGGCGTTGCGATTGCTATGGCACCGGCGGGCGGCTATGTAGGCGTAGCCGGCACAGTTACCTATCCAATGATATTATTATGTATAGCGGTAGCCCTATGGATATGCGCCTTTGATGCTATGTACGGTGCGCAGGACGAGGAATTTGATAAAAAAATGGGGCTACATTCGCTGGCAGAAACCTATGGCGGCAAAAATGCCTTTAAGCTGGCCAAAATAATGCACGTTCTTTGTATCGTTTGCTTTTTTGCTTTAGGGTGCATGTTAGGGCTAGGCTATCCTTATTTTATCGGTGTGGGCATAGCTGGAGGAGTGCTGGTTTATCAGCATCAGATTGTAAGTCCTACTGATTTTAGCCGCGTCACGCAGCGTTATTTCATGCGCAATGGCATTGTGTCAGTAGCAATATTTATTTGTACTTGGCTAAGCTATTTAGCCTGAACTATCAAGAGGTGTTTATATGACAGCAAGAATTTTAGAGGGAAAAGTATTTGCCAAGGCTTTTAAGGACGAGGCAGGAAAGCGCGCGCTCGCGCTAAAGGAAAAATACGGCGTTATGCCGGGACTGGCGGTAATTATTGTTGGCTCAAATCCCGCCTCCGAGGTGTATGTTCGCAATAAGCATAAATCCTGCGAGGAGCTGGGCATTTTATCAGAAGTGGTAAAGATGCCGGAAGATACCGCTAAGGACGCGCTCATTGCTAAAATTGACGAACTGAATAATGATAAAAAAATCCACGGCATACTAGTTCAGCTGCCGCTGCCTAAGCAGATTGCCTGCTATGAGTCAGAAATTTTAAACCGCATCGACCCCGCTAAGGATGTTGACGGTTTTCACCCCGTGAATGTAGGCAGATTAGTAACAGGCGAGGACGGCTTAGTCCCCTGCACGCCGGCTGGCTGCATAAAAATGCTAGAGTTGTCTAATATTCCTATGGACGGCAAAAAGGCGGTCGTTATCGGTCGCAGCAATATTGTCGGCAAGCCTATGCTGCATTTATTGCTAGCTAAAAATGCTACAGTTACTATCTGTCATTCCCATACCAAGGATTTAGCCGCGATTACCTGCGATGCCGATATTTTGGTAGCAGCAATCGGCAAGCCGAATTTTGTTACTGTCGATATGGTAAAGAAGGGCGCAACGGTAATAGATGTAGGCATTAACCGTATTGCACCAAAAAAATTAGTCGGCGATGTCGACTTTGAAAATGTTAAGGAAGTAGCAGGAGCTATCACGCCCGTACCGGGCGGCGTAGGTCTTTTAACTGTTGCCATGCTCATGCAAAACGTAGTTAAAGCCGCAGAAATGCAGCTAGCTAAATAAATGCTTTAAGGTATTTGGGGGAAAGAAAGCTATGATGACTGATGTTGAAATTGCCCAGAACGCAGAAATGAAGGATATTCGTGAAATCGCTAAAAAGCTGAATATCACCGAAGACGAGCTAGAGCTGTACGGCAAATATAAAGCCAAAGTTACGCTGCCGGTTTGGGATAAAATAAAAAATCGTCCCAATGGCAAGCTTATATTAGTGACGGCCATAAATCCTACGCCTGCTGGCGAAGGTAAGACAACTACGAGCGTAGGCTTAGCCGATGCTTTTTCTCGTCAGGGCAAAAAGACGGTAGTCGCTTTGCGCGAGCCGTCGCTTGGCCCTTGCTTTGGTCTAAAAGGCGGCGCAGCTGGTGGCGGCTATGCGCAGGTTGTGCCAATGGAGGATATAAATTTACATTTTACTGGCGATTTCCATGCCATAACTACCGCCCACAATTTACTGGCGGCAGTTATCGACAATCATTTGCAGCAGGGCAATGCCCTAGATATTGATGTGCGCCGTATCGAATGGAAGCGCGTGCTAGATTTAAACGACCGCGCACTTCGCCATATAGTAATAGGTATGGGCGGCAAAGCACACGGTATTCCCCGTGAAACCGGCTTTGATATAACAGTAGCATCAGAAATGATGGCGATTTTGTGCCTGGCTAGTGACCTAGAGGATATGAAAAAACGTCTAGGAGAAATCGTAGTTGCCTATACGCGCGAAGGCCGTGCCGTAAGAGCTAAAGAATTAAATGTTACTGGTGCGCTGACGCTATTATTTAAGGACGCTATAAAGCCCAACATTGTACAGACTATGGAAGGCACGCCGGCATTTATTCATGGCGGCCCGTTTGCTAATATTGCTCATGGCTGCAACAGTGTAATGGCTACTAAGTTTGGTCTTAAATTAGCAGACTATGTTATTACCGAAGCTGGCTTTGGCGCAGACTTAGGCGCAGAAAAATTCCTAGACATTAAGTGCCGCTTTGCGAACCTTAAACCCGATGCTGTAGTAATCGTTGCCACCGTTCGTGCGCTCAAAATGCATGGCGGGCTAGATAAAAAGGAACTAAACAAAGTCGATATGGCAGCCTTAGAAAAAGGCATAGCCAACCTCACTAAGCATATCGAAAATATTCAAAAGTTTGGCTTGCCGGCAGTAGTCGCAATAAATGCTTTCCCCACCGACACGAAGGAAGAACTTGATTTTGTTGAGCAAAAATGTAATGAACTAGGAGCAGAGGTTGCTTTGTCTGAGGTTTGGGCAAAAGGTGGCGAAGGCGGCTTAAAATTAGCTGAAAAAGTAGAAAAGGCTATAGAAAAACCAAACAATTTCCATTATCTCTATGACCTAAATAAATCCATACCGGAAAAAATTGAAACCATTGTTAAAGAAATTTATGGCGGCGAGGGCGTAGTGTTTACCGCTCCCGCTAAAAAACAGCTGCAGGAAATCGAAAAGCTAGGCTTTGACAAGCTGCCGATTTGCATGGCAAAAACGCAGTATTCGCTGTCAGATGATGCAACAAAGCTTGGCCGTCCGACTGGCTTTACCGTAACGGTAAAAGAGCTTAGAATTTCCGCTGGTGCTGGCTTTATCGTAGCACTTACGGGAAATATTCTAACCATGCCGGGACTTCCTAAAAAGCCGGCAGCAGAAAATATGGACATTGATGTCAACGGTAAAATTACTGGCTTATTTTAAAATTTATTAAATAAAAACTCTCTATTAGCTAAATTAAGCTGATAGAGAGTTTTTTTAGTATTGACTTTAAGCTTACTCAATGCATTATACTGATAAAAAATTAAAGGAAGTGTTAGCTTGAACAGACGAGATTTTTTAATCGGCGGCTTGACGGTAGCCGCTCTTATCAGCGCAGGCGGGTTTAGCTACATAAATAGACCAGAGTTTGGCAGGCTGCCGCGCGGCGCAAGACTAGAAAAATGCCAAAAAAGTCCGCATTATAAAAATGGTGAATTTCAAAATCTAGTCCCCGTACCCGTGATGAGCGAACAAGAGGGCGAGCGCGAAAATAAATTTGTAGCCTTATTTAAAATGATTTTTGGCGATAAGACAGGGCTTGTGCCTAAAGATACCATGCTGACGAAAAAAACAAATCTTTATGAGCTAGATAAAAATAAAGATGCCGTAGTGTGGATGGGACACTCTAGCTTTTTTATTCAGACTGGCGGCTATAAAATTTTAATCGACCCTGTATTTTCTAGCTTTGCCTCACCATTATTTTTTATAAATAAAGCCTTTGCAGGAAGCAATATTTATACGGCTGGCGATATTCCAGAAATTGATGTGCTGATTATAACGCATGACCACTGGGACCACTTAGATTATCCAACCATTATGGCACTGAAGGAGAAAATAAAAAATATTGTTTGTCCGTTAGGCGTAGGCGAGCATTTTGAATATTGGGGCTTTGATGCTGACAAACTGCATGAGGAGGATTGGTACAGCAAAATAGAAATAGCTGATGACTTAGCTATCCACATTTTACCCTCGCAGCATTTTTCCGGCAGATTTTTAACGGCAAATCCTACGCTGTGGGGAAGCTTTGCTATAATAACGCCGCAAAAGAAAATTTA
>SAMEA104315428__coassemble_1179_pt1 | contig 16504 bp, 15 predicted proteins | sample SAMEA104315428__metabat2_low_PE_031 | metagenome-assembled genome bin SAMEA104315428 (sample SAMEA104315428) | gut metagenome | biome: Monkey gut; feature: monkey-associated habitat; material: faeces | place: China | collected 2013 | reverse complement strand
ACACAGCCAAAGGTCTTGGCAAACATAATTTTTTGTTCTTTTGTGGGATAAATTCTGTAACGATATGCTTTGTTCACTATAACCACCTGCCTTGATTTGTAGTACACTTTTGATTATACATGAATGATTGTCTGCCTTCAATTACTTGCTAAATTAAGTTAAAGTATACATTTTTACGATAAGCATCATAATGGCCGCAGGTCATAGCAATTTTATCCATAGCATACAGCAATGAAGTAATTAGCAATGCTCTTTCTCGCTTGTTAATTTTTTGTTTTTTATATTTTTGCTCAATATCTTCGCGAATAAAACCAATTTTGGTACAATCCTCCCGACTAAAATAGGTATCAGCAAAGTTTTCAGTCATATAATTATCCTCGCTAGGATAAATTTCATTGTAACTACAAATATAATCAATTATTTTTTCTGCATTATAATCTTCTGCACCAAACCAAGCAAAATTACTGATGTAGTTGCTATACAGCAAATCATTAGTGATTAATTTTTTATCAGCAAATGCCGAGGCTACCGCGCCAGTTCCCGAAAAAATATCAGCTACTGTAGCTACATCTGTACATTCTTTTGCGACGATAGTACTTATAAATGGCAGTAACTTATATTTATTTCCTAAATAACGCCGATTATTTATTTTCGTAAATTTGTATATTTTTTTAGTATCAAACACTTTGTTTCCTCTCTTAATCGTATTATTTTACCATTCTATCATGCTTAAATCACCCGTGGAAAATTATTATTTAATTTTTTTATTTTTTTAAAGGAATTTAGTATTCTATAGCGAAAGTAATAAGTAAAAAGAGGTCGAGCTAAGGGCTAAAGGTTATCCATACGATAACCTTTAGCTAAAATTAATTATAGGCACAGAAAGAGGTGCTGCTAAATGACTGGCTTTAGATTAAGGTTAAAGCAAGTTTTTAGCAGCGTCTTTTGTTTTGTGCTATTTTTATTAGCTAATAATCTTGAGGCTAGTCCTGTCACTATACAGTCAGTCGATGCTGATGCCAAGGATACGCTCTTAACCGTAAGCCGGCTAGGAAGTGTGCCGCTAGTGCTAGACGGCGACATTACAGGAAAAATCACGCTAAATATCACCACCAAGCCGAGGGATATTATTAAATTTATCGCTACTGCTAAGGGATTTTTGCTGACGGAGGAAAATAATATTTTGGTTGTCAGCAATCTTAAAAATAATAATGCTAAAAGGCTGCACGTTTATAAAGCTAAATATAATAGTCCTGCGGCACTAGCTAATGCCATAAATTTATCTCTAAGCACGGCAGGGATAAATAAAAACGTAGCGAATAAAGCTAGTAGTGCAGTTAGCGAGAGTACTAGCTCAAATATAAATAGTAATAATGCAGTAGTGACGGTCGATGCTTTGACAGGCTCAGTAATTTTTTATGCCGCCGATACCGAGGCGCATTTTATAAATGCTGCACTAACAAGGCTCGATACCGCACCCAAGCAAATAGCTTTAGAGGCGGAGGTTGTTGCTATTTCTAAGGACGCTAGCCGCGAGCTAGGCATTGATTGGCTGTGGTCAGATGACGGCGATGCATCTAGTATGGTAGAGTTCGGTCGCTTTCATAACGGCAAACCATTTGAGTTTTTCTATAATGCCAAAGTAAATGCGCTATTAACTGACGGCAAGGCAAAAATTCTCGCCCGCCCAAATATAAAAACAGTGCAGGGGCGCGAGGCAATTATAAATATCGGCAGCGAAGTCCCCGTACCGACCCGCTCGGAAACAGATACGCGTACAACGATTACCTATAAATATCGCGAAACAGGTATAATCCTTCGCTATACGCCGTGGGTCGATGACAGCGGCGCAATAACTGCCAATGTACATACTGAGGTTAGCTCGCCGCTTTATGTAAAGGATATAAATGCCTATAAATTTCAAAAGCGCAGTGCCGATACTACAGTCAGGCTAAATAATGGCGAAACCATGGTTATTGGCGGACTAATCGGCAGCGATGAGGCAAAATCACTTAGCAAAATCCCATTTTTAGGCGACCTGCCGCTTTTAGGCGCGCTGTTTAGAAATGAAAAAAATAGTCATACCGAGTCAGAGATAATGATTTTTCTGACTGCTAGTATTATAGACGGCAATGATAAAAACGACCTACCGAAAGGAGAAAATTATGCCGATTAAGATTGTAATAGCTGATGACCATGCACTTTTGCGGCAGGGTATAAAGCGAGTTTTAAATTTTGAAGATGACCTAGAGGTTATCGGCGAGGCAGAAGAGGGGCAGGAGGCACTAGCGCGGACACTTATGCTCCAGCCCGATGTATTGCTGCTCGACCTCAACATGCCAGGACTTAGCGGCTTAGAGGTAGCCAAGCAATTAAAGCAGGCCGGTTCTAACACCAAAATTATTGCTTTAACTATCCACGACAGCGACAATTATGTTTTAGAAATGCTGAAAAATGGCGCACTAGGCTATTTATTAAAGGACGTTGAGCCGAGCATTCTCATAAAGGCAATCCATGTCGTAAATGAGGGCAATGCCTTTGTTTATCCCAAGCTAGCCGAAAGATTGTTTGGCAGCCTGTCGGCTTCTGATGATGTCGAGCTGCGCGCTAAGGAAATGCTCGACAGCAGCCGCTCGGAGCGACTGACTTCGCGCGAAATGGACGTGCTTGAGTGTATTGCCAAAGGTTTTTCTAACAGCGATATTGCTAAAACGCTCGGACTATCGGAAAAGACGGTTAAAAATCATTTGACGAGTATTTTTCACAAATTAAATGTAACTGACCGCACGCAGGCCTTAGTCTATGTTTTAAAAAATAAAATCATCTCGCTAGACTAAATTTATGCCGCCGCCTTCCTTTTTCAAAGGAAGGCTTTTTTTTATAAAATTTATCAGTTATAATAAAGATAGTATTGATTTGTGAATGAAATTCGTAATTGAAAAATATTCACGAAAGGAATTTAAATGGGCGTTTATCCGATAAATTTAGAGCTAAAAAATGTAAGCTGCGTAGTTGTCGGCGGCGGCAGGGTCGCGGCGCGCAAGGTGCGCCGCTTGCTGTCAGCGGACGCTGAAGTTACGGTGATTGCACCGCAGGCAGTAGCTTTTATAAATGAGCAGGCAAGGCTGGGCAATTTAAAATTACTATCTAAAAATTACGCGGCAGGCGATATAAAAAAAATAATGCCGCGGCTATTATTTTGCGCGGCTGACGATTTTAATATAAATGAGCAGGCCGCCAGTGAAGGCAGGAGCGTGCAGGCGTTAGTAAATATAGCTACTGACAGCCGATCTGATTTTACTGTGCCTAGCGAGATTAAGCATAGGGATTTTTTGCTGACAGTAGCAACCAGCGGCATAAGTCCGGCATTTACACGGACGCTGCGTCTAGAGCTAGAAAAAAACTATGGCGAAAGCTTTGGCAAGTTTTTACCTATTTTAGAAAAGATACGCTCCGAGCTAAAGATAAGCGGCAGTGCCGATGAGCGGCAAAAAATATGGCGAACCGTTTTAAATGAGAAAATAATTGCCCTAGTGCGGGCAGGCAGGCTAGAAATAGCGGAGGCAAAAATACGCAATGGAATTAATAGTTCTAGGACTAAATCATAGAACCGCGCCGGTCGAGGTGCGCGAGTGCTTTGCAATAACTAAGGAAAGAGTACGCGAGGGACTAAATAATTTAAATAAATACGAGGGCTTAGATGAGGCAGTTATACTTTCTACCTGCAATCGTAGCGAGCTATATGCCGTAGTCGAAAGCGAGCAGGATATTAAGACGCTGCGCGAATTTTTATTCGACCTTACGGGCAACGAAGAAAATATTGACGATTATCTTTATACCTATACCGCTGAAAAATGTATACAGCATTTATTCAGAGTTGCCGCCAGCCTTGACTCTTTAGTATTAGGCGAGGGACAAATTTTGTCGCAGGTAAAGGCAGCCTACGCCATTGCCCGTGAAGTCGGTGCAACCAGCACCATATTAAATACACTTTTTCACCGTGCGATTGCTGCCGGCAAGCGCGTCCGCGCCGAAACCAAAATACAATATAACTCAGTATCGGTAAGCTATGCGGCGGTAGAGCTAGCTAAGGAAGCGTTAGGCGATTTAAGTAACTCTAACGCACTTATCTTTGGCGCGGGCAAAATGGCAGAATTAACCTGCGAGCATCTAATATCGCACGGCATAAAAAAAATCTATGTGACTAACCGCCATATAGATAAGGCGGAAATCCTTGCCGCACGATTTAACGGCGAAGCCATACCCTTTAATGATGCACTTGAGCGCGCTGTAGATGTTGACGTGATAGTTACCTCGACCGGTGCGCCGCATTATGTTATAAAGCCATGGGAAACACGCCAGCTAATGAAAAAGCGGCACGCCAAGCCTTTATTTTTGATTGATATTGCCGTCCCCCGCGATGTCGACCCCGAAGTCGGCGAGCTAAAGGGCGTAACTCTTTACAATATCGATGCACTAGAAGAAGTGGTCGATGAGCATATCGAGGCGCGCCGCGCTGAGGCAAGGGACGCAGAAAAAATTATCGCCGAGGAGGTTAAGGAGCTAATAGATAAATTTCAATATCTATCCTTTAGACCGCTAATGGCACTGCTGTCCGAACGCTGCGAGCGCATAAGGACGCGCGAAGTAAAACGCTTTTCTAGCAAGCTCGGCGATTTAACGGCAGATGACTGGCGGCATATAAACCACATGACTAAGATGATAGTTAGGAAAATCCTGCGCATGCCGATGATGAAACTAAATGATGCCGCCGGCACAGCGCAGGAGGAGTTTTATATAAAGGCAATGCAGGCACTATTTAAGCTAGACACTATGAGCAGCGGTAAGGATATGGGAGATAATACTAAATTATGCGAAAAAAAATAGTTATTGGCACGCGCAGCAGCAAGCTGGCACTGTGGCAGGCAGAATTTATACAGTCTGAGCTAGAAAAAAAATATCCTCAGCTAACGGTAGAGCTAAAGCTAATGACCACTAAGGGCGATAAAATCCTTGATGCGCCGCTCGCTAAAATCGGCGGCAAAGGCTTGTTTACCAAAGAGCTAGAGGAGGCAATGCTCACAGGCGATATTGATATTGCCGTGCATAGCTTAAAGGATATGCCGACTGCACTTCCTGATGGTCTAGCGATAACGGCAATAACTAAGCGTTTTGACGCTGGCGATGCCATGGTCAGCCTGCGCTATAGTAGCTTTAAGGAGTTGCCTTTAGGCGCGAAGGTTGGAACCTCTAGCCTGCGGCGCAAGGCACAGCTTTTGCACGCACGCCCCGATTTAAACATTGTAGATTTGCGCGGCAACGTCAATACCCGTCTAAAAAAGCTCGAAGAAGAAAATTTTGCTGCAATAATCCTCGCCGTAGCCGGACTAAAACGGCTAGGCTTTGGCGATAAAATTACCGAGGTTTTGCCGCGCGATATGATACTGCCGGCAGTCGGGCAAGGCGCGCTTGCCATTGAGTCGCGCGCTGACGACAGCGAGCTAAAAGAAATGCTTGCCTTTCTGCATGATGAGCCTACTAGTCAGGCGGCGACCGCTGAAAGAGCCTTTTTAGGGCGCATTGAAGGCGGCTGTCAAGTCCCTGTCGGCGTATTTGCGCAAGCAAATGACAATAAGCTGACAGTTGAGGCCGTTATCGCCGCCCTTGACGGCAAAACAATTTATCGCGATAAAATAGCAGGCGGCCAAGGTCAAGCGAAAAAGCTCGGTATAAAGCTGGCCGATAACTTGCTAAAAAAAGGCGCGTTAGCTATTATGCACGAGCTAGGATTATTGCAAAATTTAACTATAGATAGCTTAGGAGAGAAGTAAATGGCAATCGTATATTTAGTAGGCGCAGGGCCGGGAGATTATAAACTAATAAGTTTAAAGGCAATAGAGTGCCTGAAAAAAGCACAGGTCGTAGTTTATGACCGCCTAGCCGATGACCGTATTTTAAAATGGGCAAAGGACGATGCCGAGTTTATCTATGTCGGCAAAGCTTCTAGCCAGCACACCATGCGGCAGGAGGACATCAGCCAGCTATTAGTAGACAAGGCTAAGGAAGGAAAATGCGTAGTGCGCCTAAAAGGCGGCGACCCCTTCGTTTTTGGTCGCGGCGGCGAGGAGGCACTGCTCTTAGAAGAAAATAATATTCCCTTTGAAATAGTCCCTGGTATCACCTCAGCTATATCCGTTCCCGCCTATGCCGGAATACCCGTCACCCATAGAGCGGTAGCTACCTCCTTTGCGGTAATAACGGGACACGAAGACCCGACCAAGGGCGGCAGCAATATGCGCTGGGATAAGCTAGCTACCGGCACTGATACTCTGATATTTTTAATGGGCGTGGCCAATCTTCCTAACATCACGCAAAAATTAATTGCCGGCGGCAGAGATGCCGATACTCCGGCAGCCGTAATCCGCTGGGGAACGAAGGCGGAGCAGAAAGTCTTAGTAACCACAGTAGGAAATGCCGCTGCCGATGTTGCCAAAAACAATATTAAGCCGCCCGCTATATTTATTGTCGGCGAGGTAGTAAAGCTCCGCGACAAATTGCAATGGTTCGATAATCTTAATACTCATCCACTGTTTGGCAAAACAGTTTTAGTAACGCGCGCTAGAAGTCAGGCATCTAAACTGACAGCACGGCTAGAAGCCCTAGGCGCAAGGGTTATCGAAGCTCCCGCGATAGAATTAACCGCGCCAACTGATAACTATGCCGCAATCGATGCCGCCATAGAAAATATACATAGCTACCATTGGCTTATCTTTACCAGTGCTAATGGCGTAGACGCATTCTTTAAGCGGCTAAATAAAGCTGGCAAGGATACACGCGCACTAGGCTACAGCAAAATCGCAGCGATTGGCTCGGCTACAGCCGAAAAATTAGCCAGCTTTGGCATTATAGCTGATGCTCTTCCTCGTGAATTTATCGCCGAAAGCATAGCCGAGGAATTAAAGGATAAGCTGCCGCCGCACGCTAAGATTTTAGTGCCGCGTGCCGAGGTGGCGCGCAACACGCTTATTGATACGCTGACAGAAATGGGCGCAAATGTAACCGTTGCACCGGTTTATAAAACCGTAGACGGCGAATTTGACACTATCAATATAAAAAATGAGCTAGAACAAGGAAAAATAGATTTAGTAACCTTTACTAGCTCCTCTACAGTAAAAAATCTAGTAAAATTAATCGGCGGCAGTGACCTGCTCGCCCAAGCAAAAACTGCCGTTATTGGGCCGATTACTGAAAAAACACTAAACGAATATAATATTAAAGCTGATATTAGTGCCGACAGCTATACTATTGACGGCTTAGTTGAGGCAATAAAAGCTTATTTTATAAAATAATTGGAGATGCTAGTATGTACAATCAAAAACTTCGTCCGCGCCGTATGCGAATAAGTCCGAATATGCGGGCTATGGTGCGCGAAACTACGCTAAGTGCCAAGGATTTTGTCTATCCGCTGTTCGTTGTACCGGGTGAAAATATCCGCGAGGAAATCCCTAGTATGCCTGACGTTTATCATTTATCCGTTGATAATGCCGTAAAGGTAGCTAAAGAGTGCCATAAGCTAGGTATTCCGTCCGTAGAAATATTCGGACTGCCGGAGTATAAGGACGCTGACGGCTCAAGTGCGTGGGATATGAATAGTCCCGTACAACGCGCTATCGCTGCCATAAAAAAAGAAGTCCCCGAGCTGATGATAGTCGGCGATGTTTGTTTGTGCCAATACACTACGCACGGTCATTGCGGACATCTTGAAGGCAAATATGTTGATAATGATAAGACGCTGAAGCTTTTACAAAAGGTTGCTGTATCGCAGGCAAAAGCCGGCGCGGATATTATTGCCCCGTCTGATATGATGGACGGCCGTGTAGCAGCTATCCGCGAGGCACTAGATGAAAACGGCTTTATAAACGTATCTATTATGAGCTACGCTGTAAAATATGCATCAGGCTATTATGGGCCGTTCCGCGATGCTGCCGACAGTGCGCCGTCCTTTGGCGACCGCAAGCAATATCAAATGGATATTGCCAACAGCCGCGAGGCTCTAAAGGAAGTCGAGCTAGATATTGCCGAGGGCGCAGACATCATCATGGTAAAGCCTGCGCTCGCCTACATGGATATAATCCGTCAGGTACGCGATAACATCAATCACCCTGTTGCCTGCTACAATGTCAGCGGCGAATATGCTATGGTAAAGGCCGCCGCTAAAAATGGCTGGATTGATGAAAAGCGCATAGTGCTAGAAACGCTTACCAGCATGAAACGCGCCGGCGCAGATATTATAATTACCTATCATGCCATGGATGCTGCCCGCTGGCTAAAAGAAGAAAATTTTTAATTAAAGAGAGGTAAGGCTCGTGCTTAATTTAGAAAAATCGGCTAAGGCTTTCGCCGAGGCTAAAACGCTCATGCCGGGCGGCGTAAATAGTCCCGTCCGCTCATATGCCAGCGTTGACTGCAATCCGCCCTTTATCGCTAGTGCCAAGGGCGATAAAATCTATGATATTGACGGCAATGAGTATATCGACTACGTTGGCTCGTGGGGGCCTATGGTCGTTGGTCATGCACACCCCAAGGTGGTGGCAGCTTTACAAAAAGCTGCCGAGCGCGGCACTAGCTATGGTGCGCCGACACTCTTAGAAACGGAGCTAGCTAAGCTTGTCATGCGCGTTTATCCCTCAATCGAGGTAATCCGCATGGTAAACTCTGGAACAGAGGCTACCATGAGCGCGCTAAGACTGGCGCGCGGCTACACGGGGCGCGAAAAAATTGTAAAATTTATCGGCTGCTATCATGGTCACAGCGACAGCCTGCTAGTCAATGCCGGCTCAGGCATGGCAACATTCGGCGTGCCTAGCTCGCCTGGTGTTACCAAGGGAACAGCTAGCGACACCATAACTATCCCCTATAACGATGCTAAAGCCTTTAAAAAATTAATGGACGAGCATGGCGATGAAATCGCCGGCGTTATCGTTGAGCCCGTCGCCGGCAATATGGGCTGCGTGCTGCCTAAGCCGAACTATCTCCATACCCTGCGCGCAGAAACTGAAAAGCATGGCACGCTTCTTATATTTGATGAGGTCATGTGCGGCTTTAGAGCCAGCCTTGGCGGTGCGCAGGCAGCCTATGGCATAACGCCTGACCTAACCTGCCTAGGCAAGATTATTGGCGGCGGACTTCCCGTAGCAGCCTATGGCGGCCGCCGCGAGATTATGGAAAAGGTATCGCCCGCCGGCCCAGTTTATCAGGCAGGAACGCTTTCAGGAAATCCCTTAGCGATGACTGCCGGCATCGAAACCTTAAAAATAATTACTGCTGAGCCAGAAAATGGCGAGCCTGACTACAGCCGCCAGCTCACGCTAAAAACTAAAAAGCTAGTTTTAGGACTTATTGCCAAGGCAAAAGAGGCAGGCGTTACTATTCAGGCACATCAGGCAGGCTCTATGTTTGGTATTTTCTTTAATGAGCATGAAGTCTATAACTATGAGGACTCAGCAGCATCTGACCAAGCAGCGTTTAAGGTTTGGTTTAAAGCCATGCTTGAGCAGGGAATTTATTTAGCCCCCTCGCAGTTTGAAACTATTTTTATGAGCGGCGCACATACCGATGAGGACATCGAAAAAACTATCGCCGCGGCTGGCATTGCCTTTAAAAAGGTTGCCGACAGCCGAAAATAATTAAATAAAAAACTCCGAGCGACAATGTCTAAGGCATTAGCTATGATATTTAGCCGGGGCTCTAGGGGAAACGCTAGAACCTTCCATTTTGAAAAGGAGTTAAGGTCTGACAGGCTAAGACTATCCTTTTCAAAGTACAAAAGGATAGTCTTTTTATATATGAGGATAGATTTATGAAAGAAATGAGAACGGTCGATGCCGTAGGGCAGATACTTTGCCATGACATCACACAGATTATAAAGGGCGTTACTAAGGATGCCCGCTTTCGCAAGGGACACGTTATAACGGCAGAAGATATTCCCGTGCTGCTATCATTAGGCAAGGATAATATCTATGTTTGGGAAAATGATGAAACCATGCTCCACGAGGACGAAGCTGCCGAGATTTTGCGCGAGCTTACGCAAAACGAATACATGACAGCGTCAGCTCCTAAAGAAGGAAAAATCGAGCTTACCGCCGATATTGACGGCATTTTTCAGGTAGACGCAGACCGCTTAAATGCAGTAAATGAATTAGACGATATAGCGATTGCTACCATTCCGCAAAATATGCCCGTAAAAAAAGGCATGAAGCTTGCCGGTATGCGCGTTATCCCCTTGGTTATCAAAAAAGATAAAATGATGCGCGTTCGCGAGCTTAGCGGCAGCACTCCATTATTTTCGCTAAGACCGTATAAAAAAAATATCAAGGTCGGCGTAGTAACTACTGGCAATGAAATTTTTCACGGCCGTATAAAAGATACCTTTACTCCTGTGATTGAGTCTAAGCTAAAGGCTTTCAATCTAACGATAAACGAGCATCGCTTGTCAGATGATGTCACGGAGCATACGCGCGACAAGATAGCCGAGCTTATTAATCTTGATATGGATATAATTATCTGCACGGGCGGCATGAGCGTTGACCCTGACGACCGCACACCGGCGGCAATCCGCGCCGCCGGTGCTGACATCATAACCTACGGCGCGCCAGTGCTGCCAGGGGCAATGTTTCTGCTAGGCTATATAAAACGCGCTGCTAAAGAAATTCCTATTATGGGACTGCCGGGCTGCGTTATGTATAGCAAGCGGACAATTTTTGATTTAGTGCTGCCGCGCGTGCTTACTGGTGAAAAATTAACGCGCCGCGAGCTTAGACATTTTGGCGTTGGCGGACTATGCTTAAACTGCGAGGTCTGCCATTATCCTAACTGCACATTCCAGCATTAAGGGGGGAAGTAGTTTGCAAAATATTTTATCGCTAGAAGAGGCACTAGCAGTTTTAAAAGAAAATGCACCGCTAGTCACTGAAACCGAAGAAGTAGACCTCTTAGCCGCCCTCGACAGAAAGCTAGCAGCAGATTATATAGCAGCGTTTAACAATCCGCCCTTTGACCGTTCGCCCCTTGACGGCTATACCTTTAATTCGGTAGCAGTAAAGAATGCCAGTAAAGATAATCCCAGTGTGCTAAATATTATCGGCGAAGAGTGTGCGGGCGACTTTTTTAGCGGCGAAGTTCCCTTAGGCGCGGCAGTCCGCATTATGACGGGCGGCGCAATCCCCGCGGGCTGTGACTGCGTGGTACGCCAAGAGGACGTAACGGCTGAAAACGGTATATTAAAGGTCTTTGCGCCGCTAAGGCATCACGAAAATTATTGCTTTGCGGGCGAAGATATAAAAAAGGGAACAGTATTAGCCAAACAGGGCGAAGTGCTTACGCCCGCGCATATCGGCGCGCTCGCCAGTATGGGCTATGCCAAGGTAAAGGTCTATCGAAAAATAAAAATCACCCTCGCCAGCACTGGTGACGAATTAGTTTCGCCGGGTGAACCACTGACGAATGGCAAAATTTATAACAGCAATCTTTATATTATCGCCAGCCGCTTGCAGGAAATGGGCTTTAGTCCCGAAGTTATCGGCATTTTGCCTGATGATGTAGAAAAAGCCAGCGAGGTAATAAAAAGCTATGCCGCTAAAGCCGACATATTTATAACTACTGGCGGCGTATCGGTCGGCAAAAAGGATATTATGCACGGTGTAGCGGACACAGTCGGCACTAAACTATTTTGGCGCGTCAGCATGAAACCTGGCGGACCGGCACTTGCCTATACTATGGCTAGCGGCACGCATAAAACCTTAGGCATTGCCCTATCAGGCAATCCTTTTGCAGCTTACGCGACCTTCGAGCTAATAGTGCGCGAGGTTTTATTTGCGCTGACGGGCAATAAAAAATTACAGGGCAAGGTTACTACTGCTATTTTAGCTGACGCTTTTCCGAAAAAAAGCCTAGGGCGGCGGTTTATCCGTGCGCGCTATGAAAATGACAGGCTATATCTGCCCGCTCAGCACGCGTCAGGCTCATTATTTTCTGTAGTCGGCTGCAATGCGTTTATCGATATAGCGGCAGGAACGGACGCGCTGGCGGCGGGCAGCAAGGTAAAGGCCATAATTTTTAGATAAGGAATAAACTATGCTAGACAGGTATCAGCGAAAAATCGAATATGCGCGTATATCGCTAACCGATAAATGCAATCTAAGATGTAAATACTGTATGCCGGAAGCAGGCGTAAATAAGCTCCGACACGAAGATATTCTTAACTTTAGCGAAATAATGCGCGTAGTAAACGCTCTAGCTAGGCTAGGGATAAAAAAAATACGCTTAACCGGCGGCGAGCCGCTAGTAAGGCGCGGTGTTTTGGATTTAATCCGCGAGATAAAAAGCACGGCAGGCATTAGCGAGGTTGCTTTGACAACTAATGCTGTATTGCTCACGAAAATGCTCCCCGACCTAGAACAGGCAAAACTAGACGCGCTAAATATCAGCCTTGATACACTCGACAATAAAACCTTTCAGTCAATCACTAGACGCGATTTATTTAACGAGGTTATGTCAGGCATAACGGCAGTCAAAAACAGCACGATTAAAAATATTAAGCTCAACTGCGTGCCTATCTATGATGTCAATGAAGATGATGTTTGCCGCCTAGCGGAGCTTACGCGCGATAATTCCTTTAAAGTGCGCTTTATCGAGCTAATGCCGATTGGCTGCGCCTACGAGGTCGGCTATCGCGGCGTGCCGATGAACGTTGTACAGGAAAGGCTAACTAAGCATTTTGGTGCTCTTTTAGAGCTGCCGCCCGCAGGCGGACTTAGCGGTCCTGCCCGCTATTATAAAATTAACGGCTTTAAGGGCGAGATTGGCTTTATCGATGCGATTGAGCATAAATTCTGCGCTAGCTGCAATCGGGTGCGCCTAACCGCCGAGGGCTTTTTAAAGCTATGCCTAAATGCTAATGCGGGAATAGATTTGCGCGCGCTAATCCGCGGCGGCATAAATGACGAGGACTTAACCGAAAGAATAAAACAGGCAATTTATAAAAAGCCTGCCGAGCATTTATTTTTTAGCCGCGGCGAAGAAACACGCGACCGCCGCGCTATGTATCAAGTAGGAGGATAATTTAAGTAGATGATTTTATAGATAAAATGTATATTAGTGTTATCATGTGTTTAAGGAGGATAAACGCTATGAACACATCAAATATCACTAATTACAAGCCGAAAGAATTTGCCGAGCTTCTTAATGTTACAGTTAAGACACTTCAACGCTGGGACAGAGAGAAAACACTTGTAGCAAACAGAACCCCCACAAACCGGAGATATTACACTTACGACCAGTAAAAACAGACTGAAGGGGGATGAAACGATTGCTAAAGGCATTCAAGACGGAGATAGCCCCGACTGAAGAACAGAAAATAAAAATCATCCGCTCTATCGGCGTAGCCAGATTTCTCTACAATCAGTACATTGCCTACAACCGCCGTTTATATAAAATGCATCAACGCGGTATGCTAGACAGCAGACAAAAGCATTTTATGTCAGCCAATGACTTTGACAAATATGTTAATCACAAGCTGAAAAAGGAACTGCCGTGGATTAATGAGTGCGGCTCGAAAGCCCGCAAAAAATCCCTAGTCAACGCCGAACAAGCATATAAGCGTTTCTTTGCCGGTGTAGCGGGATTTCCAAAATTCAAACAGAAAACCAACCATGATGTCAAACTATATTTCCCTCGCAACAACAAAGGCGACCTTAGAATATATCGCCATAAAATCATGATACCGACACTGAAACAGGTACGGCTGAAAGAATACGGCTATTTGCCAGCAGGACAGACAGCAATAAATGGCACAATTTCCTATACAGCAAGGAAATTTTATGTTTCCGTCACCGTAGAAATTAACGAAAAATCACAGTATAACAATGATTTAAAGCTATGCTACAAAGCAAAGACATCCGGCATAGGCATAGACCTAGGAATTAAAGAACTTGCCATACTAAGCACCGGCAAAGCCTTTAAAAATATAAACAAAAGTTCAAAAGTCAGACGACTGGAGAAACGGCTGAGAAGAAAGCAGAGACAGCTCAGCCGCAAATATGAAATGTTAAAAAAGAGAGGTGGCAAAACTGCTACAGTCTCTGCAAACATAGAAAAACAAAAGTTAAAGGTACAGAAACTTCATCACCGAGCGACCAAAATCCGCGAGGACTACGAAAACCAAGTAATCCATAAAATAGTAAGGCAAAAGCCGAGCTATATTACCGTCGAGGATTTAAACGTCAAAGGCATGATGAAGAACAGGCATCTTTCTAAGGTAATAGCAGCACAGAGATTTAACAGTTTGCTTGCAAAACTAAAACGCAAAGCAAAAATAATAGGCATTGAATTAAGAGTAGCGGATAGATTTTATCCCAGCTCCAAAACCTGTCATAACTGCGGTCACATAAACAAAGACCTAAAACTAAAAGACCGAGAATATATTTGCCTGAAGTGCGGCTATACAGCAGACAGGGACTACAATGCAGCACTAAACCTAAGAGATACTGAAAAATATCAAACAGCATAATAAAAAACTTTGATATATGTACCGATGGCTAGTCGGGAACCGATATTATTCCTCCTTTGCATAGCAAAGGAGTATGATACCAACGCCTTTGGAGTGTACAAGGAACTGCGAGTAGTTTTGAAATTTTTTTCAGACAAAAGCATACACGATGAAGAAGGAACTGCAAATCGTGAGATTGCAGCGAAACATCTAGCATATACACTTTTGTATATGTTTTTAGTAGCAGGATAATATGGGAAAAATTCACGCGCTTTGCACGAGCGAAAAAAAAGGCACTCTAAAAACTGAAGTGGCAGCAATAAAATTTATAACCGAGCATGGCGCGCTAGGCGATGCCCATGCCGGCCGCTGGCATCGTCAGGTAAGCTTTTTGGGTCTAAAGGAATTTATGGACTTTAAAAATCTAGGTGTCGATATAAATTTTGGCGCATTTGGAGAAAATGTTGTAGCTGAAGGCTTTTGCTTTAAAGAACTGCCTGTCGGCACGCGGCTAAAGGCAGGCGAGGCTATCTTTGAAATAACGCAAATCGGCAAGGAATGTCATAAAGGCTGCGCTATCCGTGAGCAGGTCGGCGACTGCATAATGCCGCGCGAGGGTGTTTTCGCCCGCGTCCTGCACGGCGGCACGGTAAAAACTGGTGACGAGCTGGAGCTTTACACGGAAAAACTACCGCTCGAGGCGGCAATCATAACCGCCAGCGACAAGGGCAGCCGCGGCGAGCGCGAAGATAAAAGCGGTGCAAAGCTGCGCGAGCTGCTAGAAAAAAACGGCTACACCGTAAAGCATCAGGTTATTTTGCCCGATGAGCAAATTTTACTGGAAAATAAAATGCGCGAATTTGCCGATGAAGGTATCGCTCTCGTAGCTACTACCGGCGGCACAGGCTTTTCACCGCGCGATGTTACCCCTGAGGCAACGATTGCCGTTGCCGAGCGGCTAGTCCCCGGTATCGGCGAGGCGATGCGCGCCATGAGCTTAAACATAACCAATAGGGCAATGCTTAGCCGCGCCACTGCCGGCATACTAAAGCGCACACTTATTGTAAATTTACCGGGCAGTCCTAAGGCGGTTGAAGAATGTCTAGGCTTTATCCTAGAGCCAGTCGCCCATGGCATTGATATTTTGCGCGGCGATTCCAAAGAATGTGCCAGAGGTCAGCATGGACATAGCTGATATAAGCCTTATCGTAGTTGCTGGCGGCAAAAGCTCGCGCTTAGGACGCGACAAACGCTTTATTAAGCTAAACGGCATAGCTATGCTCGAAAGGCTGCTAATAAATCTAGCCAAGCTCCCCTTTAAGGCTAAAATTCTTGCCGCAGAGGAAAATAATAATAAGCTGCAAGCACTAGCTGACCGCTATGAACTTACCATAGTGACGGATAGGCTAAAGGAAGTCGGGCCAATGGAGGGCATAGCTAATGGACTTTTTGCCATGCCAACCGAATACGCGCAAATAGTTAGCTGCGATATGCCCTTTTTTAATAGCAGCGTTATAGATAATCTTTTAGCCGCCTATAATACGGCAGATAAAAAATATTTAGCACTAATCCCGAAAACCTTCCAGCACCGTCAACCGCTAGCAGGGCTTTATCATAAAGACCTAGCCACAATTTTTAAGGCGGAGCTAGCGGCAGATAGGCGGCGTATCGGCAGCGCAATAGAAAAAGTAATTTATAATCTAGTGCCGCAAACTGATAATACTCCATTTTTTAATGTCAACACCAAGGCAGACTATCGCCTAGCACAGGGAAGAATTATAAATTTAGCGAGAAAAATACCGCTAGTAACTATCACCGCGCCAAAATCCAACACCGGCAAGACTACCTTTATTGAAAAACTCCTGCCGCAGCTTGCCGCCCGCGGCATAAAAGTCGGCGTAGTAAAGGGCGATGCGCACGGCTACACTCTTGATAAGGAAGGCAAAGACAGCTACCGCT
>SAMEA104315428__coassemble_1178_pt1 | contig 16546 bp, 15 predicted proteins | sample SAMEA104315428__metabat2_low_PE_031 | metagenome-assembled genome bin SAMEA104315428 (sample SAMEA104315428) | gut metagenome | biome: Monkey gut; feature: monkey-associated habitat; material: faeces | place: China | collected 2013 | reverse complement strand
TGGGGAATTTTTCCCTTGCCGCTTGAAAAACGGGCAATCTTTCAGTTAGCGGCAGCTTTAATTTCTCCATGACATTTATCAGCATACGGTAGTTAGAGCTATCGGCATTGCTCATAGATGCGCCGTCAGTCAAGGCAAGTCTAGCATATTTATAGGCATTTTCGAGGTCGCCTAGCGTATAGTATGCCTCGGCTAAAAAATGGCTCTGTCCAATTTTCAAGCCATTAGCCTTAATATCCTCAAGCATCAGCTTTAAATTGCGCTCAGCCTTAGCCGTGATAATATCGGCACTGTAGCCGGTATGGCGGATTAATAAAATATCGACAGCGGTAAAGAGCTTGGGTGCGGTGCCGTCAGCCCTTCTTAGCTGCTCATGCACTAGCCATATATATTTTAATCCGCGGTTTAGCCTTATAAGGCGGATATGCGGGGCGCGAATTAGCTCGCGCTCATTATCTAGGGCATCGACATTGCTAATCGGTATAGTCAGGGCATCAAAATCTATATTTTTAGCTATCAGACTAGCTAAATAGCCACGAACCGACAGCGGATTATAAAAATTTTCGTCAGCGTCTAATACCGTTACAAAATCGCCCTCGCAGTTAGCTAATACCGTGTTTCTAGCCGCGGCAAAGCCCTGCCAGCTAGTTTTAAAGACAGCTGCCCCAAAATTTTGAGCTATGCTAACAGTATCATCGGTCGAGCCGGTATCGACTACTATTATTTTATCAGCAAAAGCCTTAGCATTTGCCAGCCACGCGCCAATATTTTTACCTTCATTCTTGACGATTACACCGGCGGTTATTTTTAAATTTTTAGCAATCGCTGCTAAATTTTCCCAGTGTTTAATGCGGCTATCCAATAAGCTTAAACTAGCAGCGTCTAACATCATCGGCTCTAAGCCGTGGTAATCCTTAGCTAAGGCTATCGCCTGCTCTGCCGCCGCTATTGCCTCGCTATAGCGGTAAGCTGCCGCATAGCACTCGGCAAGCTCGGCTCTAAAATCAGGAACAGACGGAAAATCACCAGCGGCGCGGGCGGCAATATTTAGCCGCTCCATTTTATCGCCGTTTACTAGCAATCTCAGCAATATGCGGTAGGAACGGCTGGCATAAGCGACAGATTTTACGCCGCTATCAATATCAAGCCTAGCATAGTGCCCCGCCATAGCTATATTTCCTAATCCGTCATAGGTTTCCGCTAAATACATATAAAGCCTTTCGGGATTTTTAGTGTGCGCTAGCTCGCGTTTTAAAAGAGCTAAATTTCTTTCGCCCTTAGCCTTCAGCAGATTTTTTGAGTATCCCGTGTGAATTATATTTAGCTCAGTGCGGCTGGTGTTTACTATATTTAGATTTTCGCCCTCAAAATACGGTTCTTCGTGAATTTTCCCTCGATACCTTACACCGCGGCGGAAAATCCGCGGCGCATTAAAGCTAAGCAAATTTTCGCTGGTAGCCGTATCAATATTATCTAGGGCAACCGTCACCGTATTTACCGCGGTATCTTTTATTTTGGCTAGAACAGCACGGATATTTTTCGCCGTATCGGCAGTAAAATACTCGTCTGCATCTAAAAATATAATAAAATCGCCCTCTGCGTAGCCTAATGCCTCATTGCGTGCCGCGCTGAAATCGTCCTGCCACTTATAGCCATAAACCTTTGCGCCAAAATCTTCAGCTATCTTTGCAGTATTATCGGCAGAACCAGTATCGACTACTATTATCTCGTCTGCTACCGCCTTGATAGAGCCTAGCGAGCGTGCTAAATTTTTTTCCTCATCTTTAGCGATGTAGCAGGCAGATATTTTTATACTTTCCTGTGCCTGCTCGTTTAAGATAATATCAATTCGCGCTATTTTATCCTTCAGCCTAGCGATTATTGCCGGATTTATATAAGTAGACAAAAAGTTACCAGCATTATATTTATTAATCGCCGCCACAAAAGCAATTTTTGCATCAATATAGTCATTAAGCCCCAGCAAAATAAAGCCTAGTTGAGCATAAAACTCCGGCGCGTCAGGATATATCGCTATTGCTTTTTTAGCTACCTCCAGCATACTATGCAAGGGGAAATTTAAAGCCCGCATAGACTCTATAATATAGTGATACATTTTCTTCGCGCCGCCGACTACCGTAAAGTCACTATTAAGCGCAGCTATTGCATGATGTATAGTTCTTGTATAGTCCTGTATGGCAAAATAACACTCCGCCATATAGTAATCATGCTTGGGACTATGGCCTAAAACCGCTTCCTCATGCTGTAATAATCTTAAATTGCGTCTAGCCTTAGCGACTGAAATATCTTTACTATAGCCAGTATGATAAAGCGACAGTCTATCATCGGCTGTATAATACTCTATCGGCTTATCAGGTGTATTTAAATTCACTAGCTGCTCATGTATCATACCGCCGTAGCGCAGGTTTGACTGATTTCTAAAAATCCTTACGACACTGCTACAGCTGATTTTATTATTCTCGTCATCATCATCTATATCAATTAGCTTTACCATAATGGCATAGGTACTGCTATCCTGAAAAATATCCACTATTGCCGCACGGACAGCGTCAGGCTCGGCAAAATACTCATCAGCGTCCAAAAAAATTATATAGTCGCCCGTTGCCTTCTCTATAGCAAAATTGCGCGGCGCAGAAAAATCATCATTCCACGCAAAATCAAAAACCTTCGCCCCAAAGCTTACCGCCACTTCCTTGGTATTATCCGCCGACCCCGTATCGATCACAATTATCTCATCAGCGGCATATTTAATACTATCCAATGATTTTTTTATAGTTTTTGCCTCATTTTTTACTATATAGCACGCCGATATTTTCATAAAATCACCTCGCTATTATATTCGCTGCCCTATAAAATTTACCTGCAAACTAAAAGACGGCAGCCTTTTAGCTGCCGTCTACAGTCGGTAATTACTAATTAGATAGTATAAACGCGGACGGTGTTGGAGTTGTCTTTATTGGTTTTGATGCCGCTGGTGATGATTGTAGTGTCGCCGCGTTTTACAAAGCCTTCTTTTACGGCCGATGCGGTAGCACTAGCGGTCATTTCTTCGCGGTCTTGCCATTTTGCGCCGAGAATTGGGTATACGCCCCAGCGGAGGTTTAGCTGGCGCAGGACTTTTTCATCAGGCGTATAGGCAACAATAGCAGCCTTCGGGCGATATTTTGATACTACCTTAGTAGTATAGCCGGTTTCGGTCGGCGTGATGATAGCCGGAGCGTCTAGCTCGTATGCCATTTGTACGGTAGCATGAGCTACAGCACTGGTGCGGGACTGCAAATGCTGGAAGCCGCGCTCAATAAATAGATTTTTATACTCAAGTGCTGCCTCGATGCGGCGAGCAATGCGGCTCATGGTAGCTACTGCCTCGACAGGATAGTCACCGCTTGCCGTTTCGCCGGACAACATAATAGCATCCGTGCCGTCTAAAATTGCGTTGCCGACATCAGATACCTCGGCACGCGTCGGGCGCGGATTATTGGTCATGGATTCTAGCATCTGCGTAGCAACGATAACGGGCTTACCGGCAGCATTGCACTTGCGAATAATTTCCTTTTGGATAAGGGGAACGTCCTCTGCGGGAACCTCGACACCGAGGTCGCCGCGGGCAACCATGATACCGTCAGATACCTCAAGGATTGCGTCAAAATTCTTTACGCCCTCGAGATTTTCAATCTTCGGGATAATTTCGAGCTTGCCATTATGCTCCTCGATGAGCTTGCGGATAGCTATAACGTCCTCAGGACGCTGGATAAAGGATGCAGCTACAAAATCCATATCCTGCTCACAGGCAAAAATAATATCTTTTTCGTCCTGCTCGGAAATTGGCGGCAGACCTAGGGGAACACCAGGGGCAGCTACGCGCTTTTTGGTGCTCATCTTGCCGCTATTTTGGATTGTGGTAACGATGTCTTTTCCCTTTATCTCGTCAACCTTCAGGGCAACTAAGCCGTCCGATAAAAGGAGCGTATCACCTGGCTTTACCTCGGTATAAAGTCCCTTATGATTTACCGATACATGGGTTTCATCACCTAGAGTATCGTCATAGGTCAGCGTAAATTTATTGCCCTTTTCGAGCATAACCTTGCCGTCCTTGAACTCGCCTAAGCGCATCTCAGGGCCTTTGGTATCGAGTACGAGCGATATAACCTTGCCCGTCTTTTTGGCTGCCTCGCGCACCATATTGATGCGGCCTAGATGCTCAGCATGGTCGCCGTGTGAGAAATTGAAACGGGCTAAATTCATGCCGTTTTCAATGAGTGCCTCGACTACACCCGGTTTTTCCGTTGACGGGCCTTGTGTGCAGATAATTTTGGTTTTCTTTAACATTGTAAAAATCCCCACCTATTCTATAATACTAACTTAATGGGAGCTAGTCCCTACTAGCTATATTGTACACAATTTGTCCACATAAGTAAAACAAAATACAATAAATTTTACAAAAAAACCACCCCTTATGGGGTGGTTTTGATAGCTTGCAGCTCGAATATAAAATTACTGGAGCAGGCTGAGTACAGCGGAGCTGTTCTGGTTTGCCTGAGCAAGCATTGACTGAGCAGCCTGCAAGAGGACGTTGTTCTTCGTGTACTCAGTCATCTCTTTAGCCATATCAGCATCACGAATAGTGGACTCGGAGCTCTGTACGTTCTCACTAGCCGTCGTTAAGTTGCTGGAGGTGTAGCTTAGACGAGACTCAACAGCACCGATAGTGGTCTGCTGGTCAAGTGCCTTCTGCAGTGCATTCTCTAGTACGTTTACAGCGGCATTTGCCTTGTCCTGAGTGGAAATGTTAAGCGTAGCACCGTCGCTGCCCTTTAAGCCGAGAGCCTCGGAGCGCATATCGGTAAGACCAATCTTAATGGACTGGTTAGCCTTAGTACCAACCTGCAATACTAGAGCGTTATCATCGCTTGCGTTCTGAGCGCGGATCTGCTCGGTGAAGGCATCAAGCGATGCATTAGCCGTCTTATTGACAGCACCAGTGTTATCAGCAATGCTGATCGTAAAGCCAGAAATCTGAGCCTTCGTACCAGACTTAGACGACGTTATAGTAAGAGCATTGCCGTTATCAGCCGTATATACGCTGTTGCCGGCACCGTCCGTACCGATGTAGGAGCTAGAACCAGTCAGGCTCGGCATACCTGCTGCACTGCCTGCCTTATCCGTACCATTCATACCAGTTGAAGCAGCCTTAACGATATCTTCTAGCTTATTACTTCCGACATCAAAAGTAGTCGTATAGGTCTTGCCTTCACGAACAAAGGATACCGTAACACGGTCAGTGGAATGGATATTTAAATCTTCACCAGTACGGCTCTTTAGAGAAGTAAGAGTCGACTCACCCTTCGTAGTGCTATCAAGGCTCTCATTGGTAAGAGCAGTGCAGGTAGCAGTCGTCTTGCTGTTGTGCGAGCCATTGATGAGGTACTTATCGTTGTAGGTAACGTTAGCGTTATCGTTGATCTGATCGATGTACTGATCCATTTCCTTCTGGATAGTAGCACGGTCAGTATCAGTGTTGGTATCGTTGGCGGCGTTGATAGCTTTCTCTTTCAGAGTTTTTAGAATATCAACCGTGCTCGATACTGCACCCTCGGCAACCTTCATCATGGAGCTGCCGTTCTGCGTGTTGCTGTTTGCCTGGTCGAGCGAACGGATCTGAACGCGCATACGCTCGGAGATTGCATAGCCCGAAGCATCGTCTGCTGCGGAGTTAATCTTCATACCAGAAGATACTTTTGCTAAGCTCTTAGAGAGAGCGGACGAGTTCTTGTTCAAAGTGTTCAGCGTGGAAACAGCCGACATGTTGTTTTTTACTACCATTGACATGATAAAATTCCTCCCTGATATAGAGTTTATATATTTTATGCAGCGGACATCCATGCCCGCCCTATAATATGTAGCCGCCCTATACCCCCGTCAGTTGCTAGCTTACCTAGGGGCATATAGGCTGTGTTGCGCCTACTTATTATGTTTTACACTTAGTATATCGGATAGTTTTTTATTTCATTAAGTGCTTTTTAATATTTTTTGTTTAAAATATTGCCGACTGCACCGTAGTCTAAATCGTAGGCATGGACGGCGGCATTTTGCCGCCGCGATTTATTGAGCCATGCCTTGGCTTTGTAGATTACTTGCATATCGAGCGGCTTTATTTTGTCGACAAGCGCGCGGCACTCCGTAGTTTTCCGATAGATTTCGGTTTCCGGCAGTGCCTTCATGCGCTCGACTATAACATTGCGCTGTTTGGCTATGTCCAAAAATGCCTCTATGTCCTCTTTATTTATGAACTTTAATAGCTCTTCAGTCAGCACATAGTAGAGTTTCCAGTTATCTATGGCGGCTGCCATATTATTTTTTTCAGCCAACATAGCTGTCACCCTGGGCATTTTTCGTGCCTTTTTCGGTGCGGGCTTTTTTCATTGCCTGCGCCCAGGCATCGCGCAGCTCCTTTATAATATTAAATGCCTCTTTTATCATTTCGGCATCAGCCTTCATGTTGCCCTCGACTAATCTATCATAGGTGTAGTTGTAGAGCGGCATTAGCTGGTTTGAAATTTCGTAGTCCATATTTAAAGTGATACGAAACTCCGATATAATATTTTCTGCCTTTTGAATGACAATATTTGCCTGCTCAAAGTCTTTGTTTTCGATATGCTCGATGCCTTCAGTCATAAACTTCAGGCAGCCATTATAAAGCATAAGGGTAAGTGCCTCGGGCGTAGCGGTCATTATTTGCTGGCGCTTGTAAGCCTCAGCTGCATTGTTTACCATTTATAAAAGCCTCCATTTGACTACAGGAATTAGCTGCCGGAGATATAGTTATAGGACGCACTCAGCTGGGTTATTGCTGTTTCCATAGCGTCATATTTTTTATAGAGTATGTCCTCATAGGAGTCCATCATTTTTTTGAAGTTGCTCATCTTGGTTTGTAGTTCACTTATTAGCGTGCCGAGCGTACTGCCGTCGCCGCCCTCGCTGGTCGTACCGGCATAGTCCTTCATGGTTTTCATGTTGGTGCTTACCGCATCATAGATACGGTTTACTACGCCTTCCTTGTTATAGTCAGTAGTAGATTTGCCGTTAGCATCAGTGACATCGCCTGATGATGCAAAGAGCTGATATACGCAGTCGGGGTCTTCAGCGAGTGCCTTTTTCAGCTTGTCCTCATCTAGAGTAAGGTGTCCCTTGGTATTTGACGAGGTTATGCCGATTGACATCATGGAGTTATATTTGCTGTCGACCGAGTCGACTGGTGTATAGATTGCCTCGCGCATCGCACTTATCAGCTTGGATAGATTTTCATCGTGATATAAAAGTCCTGACTTTGCCTTTTCGTTCCATTTATCAATCTGGTCGGTGGTCATGGACTTTTCTTGCGACTGCGTCAGTACATCGTAGTCGCTGTAGGTGGTTTCGGAGTATTTGTCGTTTAAAGAGTCTAGCATTTTGTTGTAGTCTTCAACAAAGCTCTTGACGCTTTCGATAACGGCATCAGTGTCCTGCGAAACGGTCAGCGTTGATGTACCAACGGCAGAAATCGAGTAGGTAACATTCGATACCGAGATTTTATTGCTGGTCGGCTTATAGGTTTTACCGTCGATAATTACCTCAGCATCCGTTCCCTTTACCTCCTGCTTGGCATCGCCATTTACAAAGTCTAGCGGCTCGCCAATCGTGGTTTTCGGGCTGCCAGAGCTATAGTCGGTAGTTACCGAGGCTAAGCCTAGGGCGGTCATCAGCTTTTTAGAGTCGTCATTGTTGGCGGTTATGCTTATAGTGTTTTCCGAGCCGCCTTCTTTATTGTAGATAGTAAAGGCATCGTTAGTAGCATCGTAGGACGCTGTGATGTTTAAGCCAGCGTTTTTAAAGGCTGCCGCGAGGTCATTTAGCGTTTGCTTGTTGGTAACAATCTGCTCTTTAGTAAGCTTTATTTCCTTGGTATCACTGCCGCCGTCACCTACGGTAAGGCTAATCGAGTCATCATCACCCCAGTTCGAGGTATCTATTATATCGGATAGGTAGATACTCTTGCTTTCTTTCGGCGTGCCGTCATCGTTGGTAACAGGCAGTCTAGTTATTTTATCTTTGGTTAAAAGATAGGCATTAGATGCGAGCGATTTTACCTCCAAGGTGTGGCTCATCGCCGCGGCATTGGCATTTGCCGTAGCGGTAACTACGCCGGTATCAGACGAGCTAACGCCCATTGGCATGGTTTTGCTCGACAGCTTGTAGCTAGACATTTTGCTGTTGTTAAAGGTCTGCAAGTCTGAGTAGATATTAGCATAAGCCTCTTTAGTCCACTCATTTTTTACTTGCTTTTTATACATCTTGTCATACTCGTTTTGCTTAGACATCATGCCCATTTTTACCATGGACTCAACATCTATGCCCGAGCCGGACAAGCCGTAAATTCCACTTGCGCTCATAAAAATTCCTCCCTGCTATGCATTTTTATCTAGGAAAGCACCCAGCCAGTCCCTTGCCTTTATCATGTGCTGTATCATATCTTCAGGCGGCACTTCCTTTAGTACCTCCTGTGTCTGTTTGTCAATCATCTTTACCGACATCACATTGACTTCTTTATGGTACTGAAACTCTATGTTGCAGTTCATCTTGCTCATGAGGTCGTTTAGCTCGGAGGTCATCAGGCTGACTGACTTTTCGTCCATTTGGCGGTCGTCTTGTTTTTTTCCCTCGTCACTGTTATCAGTAGCAGCACTATCTTCTAGCGGCTGAATGCTGTCTGTACTATCAGCTGATAGATTATTACTTACTGCATACTCAGTATTAGTACTTGCTGCTTTGGTCTGGGTACTATCGGAGCTTACTTTATCGGCTGCTCCGACAACTATTGCAGCCGTTACCATATCTTGGACTTTTCCTAACATTGACAATCCCTCCATAGATAAAATTTTAGCTGTCCATGTTTATGATGTTATTTTGGCGGCAAAGCCGTGCTTAGGTCTAAATTCTGCGCAGCTAATGCTGCTGCCTTTTGGTTTTCTTCCTGAATGGCGCGGTATATCTCGCCGCGGTATATTTTTATCTCGCGCGGTGCCTCAATAGCTATGCGGACGTTATCGCCCTGTACCTCGACTACGTTTATAATGATGTCATCACCAATCATTATTTGCTGATGCGGTTTACGGGTTAAAACAAGCATTAGTTTTCCTCCTTTTTAGCGGGGAATAATCTATGCTTGGTATTATAGGGGCTTTTGTCAAGGACAATCTGCCGCGCCTGCATATTGGTGGTGTTTACCACGATAGGTGCCATGAGGTTAGCAGTCATATCGGCTACCTTGCCGCCCGGTATGGTAATAAGCGTGTAGATTTCCATTTCCGCTTCATGCTTTAACTCTAATTTTTCCTCGCTTTCATCGTCTAGCTCAAATTCGTACTCAGGGAAGAATACAAACGGGCTAGTTATAAGGAAGGCTAAATCAGGAGTATTAAGTGACTGCATAAAGCCGTAGGGGCTTTCCTTGTCATAGGGGACTACTATAAACTCATGCTCGTCCTCAAAGGCAGGTATACCGTCCTTAAAGTGCAAAATCTTTTTCTCATCAACCTCGATTTCACCGAAACGCAAGGTACTAACCTTTTTCATACTTGTGCCTCCTAATGCCTAAAATATTTTAGGCATAAATATCGTATTTGCCCTCGCTCACCCACCGTCTGACATCGGCTTTCTGCTTTATGTAGGTTTCGACCTTGCCGCGGTTGAAGTTGGTTTTAGCAAAGCTATCCGCGTCAATGCTTACCGATATATCGCTAGGCTCTACACCGCCTTCTGCCTTAACGGGAGTATATTTGATAGTAGGGTCGGGGATAAGCTCGGTTTTAATGTAACGCTGCTTTTTTATATCCTGCCACAGGCGGTTTTTGTATGCCTCTAGGGGAGGATTTTTTCCCCGCTTGCCGCCATTTTCGATATTAGCCCACGCCTGTTGGGTAATATCAGAGGTAGTTTTAGCTAAATCGGAAAAGCCCTGCTCGCCGTGTTCCTTGGCAAAATCGGTGTTATTGCTATAGCCATAGGCGTGGCGCGAGGGGTATTGGTCAATCTCGACTGAGGGCTGCGTCCAATGGGCATCAGAGCGCGCCTCTTTGTTTTGGGTGTGAAGCTCTGCCGGCGTAGAGTGGGCATCTAGCTTTCCAAGCTGCGTGTTCATGCCTATCATCGCCTGAGTTACGCGCATATTTAGTCGCAGCATAGATTATTCACCCTTTCCATAGGTTATATCATTCCATTTCTGCCCTTATTATACTATATTCGGGCAGGATTAATCAATTTATTATAAATATTACAGGTAGTCAGCTAGTGACTGCGGCAATATTCTAGCTCCTAGCGACAGGCTCATGTTGAAAACTGTCTGCTCCTGCATTAGCTTTACTGCCAGCTCGGCTACATCAGTCGCGCTGACATCGGTTATGTCGCTCGTTATCAGCTCACCCTGCGTGGTAAGCATATCCTTTACAGCTGTATAGAGCTGCTGGCGTGCGCCTAGCTTGGTAGTGGTGTTTATGGTGTTATCATCAGCAGCGTTGGCAACGGTTACGCCGTCGCTTACTAGCCACTCTTTATCGTCAGCGTCAACTTTAGCCTGAATGGTGAGCATCTGATTTAGCATAGCTGCACCTGATGATTTATTGCCGGAGTTAGCATCATCGAATATATCAGTGCCGAATATTGCCGAGCCAGTGACATTTACGGTGTCGGCTATCGGCTCAGTCGTGCCGTTTTGCTTAACCATAGATACATTATTATCATCGCCGGTATAGGTAACTATCCGCTGCTTTACGGTATCGAATGTAAAGTTTACAGTCTTAGTACCGCCGTTGCCGTCTGATACCTGAGCATTTAGTTTGCCGTCCTGCGTAGCGTCAGCAGCTTTTCTTTCACCAGTGTTTTTAAAATAGGTTGATACGGTTACATCCTTATTGGCAAAGGCATCTATTTTGCCAGCTGCCATGGTGCTGGCATCAACAACGCTTGTTCCGCTGGCTAATACATCCTTATAGCCGCTATCGACAAATTCTTTGGTGTAGATATTGCCGTCACTGGTGTTTAGATAGTAGGTGTTGCCGTCATCACCGGTAAGACTTAGCATCTGCGTGATTTTGCTAGTGCCATTGCTGTTTGCTACGCCGTCATCGCCGCTAAAGAAGGCAGCCTGATTTTCATCTAGGGTTTTGGCTAGCCCTCTATCAACTTCTGTAGCAGACAAGGAAAACGGCTTGGTTAAATCCTTCGTACCGCCAAACAAGTAGCTATCGCCCTGCATGGTGTTTCCGAGTGACACCATTTCCTCGATTTCTGCCATCATCTCACGACCGATAGCCTTCATATCGCTAGTTCCTTTGGTATCGTTGCCGGCGGAAATTGTTTTCTCGATAAAGGTCTTTTGTATTTCGGTCATGTTGGTAAGCGCGGCATCGGAGCTTTTCATCCACGATATTGCCGTGCTGACGTTTTTATCATACTGCGTGTTTTCGTTATCCGACACGTTGTAGCGAAGATATTTAGAATAGCCTACGGAGTTATCGGAGGGGCGGTGAAGCTTTGAGCCGTCGCCTTGCTCTAATAGTTTATTTTGGCGGTTGTTGGCCTCATTTAATCGCTTTTGATAGCTGTAGACCATTTGATTACTGCTTACGCGTACTGACATTTAATTCACCTCATATTATCTGCCGACTGTACCAGTCGAGTTTATAAGTTTATCTAACATTTCGTCCATAGTGGTAAGACAGCGCGAGCAAGCACTGTAGCCCTGCTGGAATTTTATCATGTTGGTAAGCTCCTCGTTCCAGTCAACGCCTGCGGTTGAGGAACGCCAGCTTACTATCTGCGTTATTAGGTCGTCCTGAGCGTCTGCCATGTAGTCGGTAGATTCGGAGTCACTGCCGAGCCTGCTCATGGTGGAGTTATAGTAGGCATTTAAAGAAATTTTATCAATCGGGCGGTCAGCGGCATTAGTGGTCATCTTCGTGCCGTTCATCATTATGCTGGCAGTATTGGTGACATTGCTTACCTCAAGGTTAAATAGCGAGCTTAAATTTACGGCATTAGTGCCGTCCTTCGAGCCGTTCGGCGTGACGCTGTAGCTATTTAAATATCCGCCGTTAGCATCGGTATCCTGAGTAACGGTGAAGGTGCGGGCAGCTACTAGGCTTGTGCCGCCTGATGCCGATATTTTGGAGTTTACGTTAAGAGCGTTTATTATATCAATACCGCTAAGGCTCGTAGGCTGACCGTTGACTAATGTGCCGTCTATTTTTACCTGTACTTCGCCGGTAGTCTGGTCGTAGTCAAGGGAGCGCGTGATGCTGGCATCTGTAAATTCGTTTGCCTGCACTGTGCCGGTAGCACTATCCCATTTATAAACGGTGTTATTGTCGCCAAAGAAGTTTATGCCGTAGGTTGGGCCGGCATAGTTGCCGTTATTGGTATAGGCTCCTATAGAGGTATCGGCACCGTCAATGCCTGCGCCTTGCTGGTGCATATTGTTAAAGGTGGTCATTAGAAAGGCAGCAATATCGGCAAGATTGTCCATATAGCTTTTATCTTCTTTTATAGTGTCAATTTGTGCCTTTAGGCTGCCGTTGGTCGGGATATAGGCTACACCCGATTCCTTTATCTCGATACTGTAGTCACTAATGCCGTAGTTTGTTCCTGTTTTGCTGCTGGCTATAGGCTCGCTCATCTGCAAGGTTAGGCGGTTAATGCCGTTTACCATGGAAATACCGTTTGATACTACGCTGTACATGCCGTTAGCGTCCTCGTAAACGTTTAGGTTCATGTATTCGCTTAGCTCATCGACTAATAGGTCGCGCTGGTCGCGCAGGTCGTTAGCGGTAGCACCGCTAGACTCGCTGGTCATTATGCTTTGGTTCAGCTTAACTAGCTGTTCGGTTATATCATTGACTTTATTTACAGTAGCACTCATATCCTCGTACTGCGATTTTATCTGGTCTTGCAGCTGGCTAGATACGGTTTTTATTTTATCGCATAAAACGTTGCCCTTTTCGATTACGGCAACACGCGTACTGTCCATTGAGGCATTAGATGATAAGTCCTGCCAAGCACTATAAAACTCGTTTAAGGCATTTTGTATGCCGTTTTTGTCAGAGTCGTTAAATATTGCCTCTAGCTTGTCATAGTTTACCTGCGTGGTGGCATAATATTTCTGCGTGCTGGTTTCTGCCCAATACTGCTTGTCGGCATAGACATTGCGCGCTCTTGTTATCGAGGTCGAATCAACGCCTGTGCCGAGCATGACATTGCCGTATATTGAGGAAACCTGCTGACCGCGGGTAGCGGCCAGGTTTACGCTTTGCCGAGTGTAGCCGGCAGTCGATGCGTTGGTGATGTTATGACCGACTGTATCTAGTGACAGCTGGTTGGAAAATACACCGCGCACCATGGTATTTAATCCCGAAAAAGTAGATCTCATTTATTACACCTCATATTTATCCTTAGATGCTATACGTTGGCATCAAACATCTTCACCTTGCGATTTTCTAATGCTCCGTCTTCTCCTGACGGGGCATAGGTAACGCTTGCCTTGGTACTTGTTATGACGTTTATATGAAAGTCGACAAATTTCTTGCTGCGGTCTAATAGCTCGCGGGTGGTTTTAAGCTCCTTCTTTAGCTTTTCCTTTAGTCCGTGGATTTTATTTATAAGCTTTATTGCCGAAGTTTGTTCATTTTCCTTCTTGCCTGACAGCAAGCAATCCTTGAGTGTGGCTTTATTAGTTCTTTGCAGCAATTCTTCCTTGCGCTTTTCTAACAGTGCTAAGCGGCTAAGGGTAGTTTCAAGACTGTTTACTGCCTCTTTAACTCCTGCACCACTAGGATTTTCAGTAAGTGCCGTTTTTATATTTTCTAGCTCAACTAATCCACCGGCTAATAGCTGCAATTCAGCTTGCAGGAGCTTTTCTGCCTCGGTCATCATCTACCCTCTTTTCTAGCCTTTAGGCGTTAAAGTCAAAATTTTTGCGATGTGTTACTATCTCGCCGCCCGTGCTGCCGTAGGCAGGCTCGACGCTTGCGCCGCCGATGCGGTTTAGGTGATAGTTTATTGCCTTCATGGCACTCTGAATAAGGAGCTGATTGCCCTCGCTCAGCTCGCTGGCCTCAGTCGCGCTCTTGGTAAGAGCAGCGTTTAGCTGAATTAATACCTGCCTTAAAACTGCCGGAGCTAAGGGCAGCAAATCCTCTAGCTTGGAGTCTTTTTTTATAGAACGGTTAGTAACAGCTAAATGGATTAGTGCTTTTTGCCGCTTTTTTTCGAGCATTTCCACACGCTCGGTAAGCGTCTTTTCAGTAGGCAATAAGCCCTCTAGCGTTTTCATATCGATTGCTACTAAGGCACTGCGCTTTTTTTTGCCGAGGGCGATTAGCTCCTGATAGGTTTTATTTAGTTCGTTTAGTGTTCCTGCAAATTCCTGCCACATAAAAGTCCCTCATTAGTAGCGCGCGTTTAGTAGACTTAGCGCGATTTTATCACTGTCTACGTTGTAATTGCCGCTATTTACTTCGTTTTTTAATTCCTCGACACGGCTAGTTCTCGTTTCGTCTATAGCTTGCAGTTTATTTAGCATGGCACTAAAGCTTTTTGCCTCGCCCGACAAAACCAGTTCATCACTCTTTTTAACGGCAGAGGTTTTATAAATGCTGTGGGTATTAGCTGCCGAGCTTACGTTATAAGCACCAGCTAATGCCTGAATATTTCCACGGATAATCATGATTTTCACCACCTAGAAAATTATCATAGCCTAAAAGCTACAAATCAATCTAGTTTTCTTATCGTCAAAAAAAGCAGGAGACTTAACTCCTGCTTTCAGCCGATTATTTTTAATTAAAGCTAAAATACTAAATATTGCTTGCAAATGCTAATATTTTCATATTTATAGGCTTAGTCCTTCATTTCGGAATTTTAGAATATATGCCGCGGCCGCGACCGACTTTTTTAGCCTGCAATGCTGCCGTTATTTCGGCAGATTTTTTTTGCAGCTCAGTGCGCATCTTTTCCATGCAGCTATTGCAAATTTTGCCCGTTACTATCGGCGTGCCGCATTTTTCGCAAGGATAGGTCATTTTTACGCCGACCTGCTCAAAGCGACCCTCGCGTATCATTCTTTTTATCATTTTTTCTGGCGCACCGGTCGCCTCGATAATGTCTTTTACCTTGCTGCGCGGGTTATCGCGCACATAGTTTACTACTTCGCTTTCCTTTTCATATATTTTTCTTTGACAATCGGGGCAGGCATTCGCGCCATTAATAGCTGCAAACAGTTTGCCGCAGACGGGACAATTTTTAATTTTACCGGCCATTTTCTTCACTCCTTATCGCGCCTAGGCGCGTTTTTACGAAAAATTAAAAAGCAATAATATAAAAATTCGCTAGAGGAAAAGACTTTTCCTGCTAACGAACTTTTTAGTTATGAAATTTAGCTAATTATTATTTAGTGTTTGCGGTGGGCAAAGGAGGTTTTAGGCGGCGTGAGTATGCGGCAGGAGTTTAGTACAACAGCAAGCGTTGCTGTATTATGGATAACTGCCGCCCACAGCGGATTAATTTTGCCCAGCGCGCCTAAAAGCATGGCGGAGGAATTTACTAGAATTGTTGCCATGAAGTTTTGATGTACCAGCTCCATAGTACGGCGGCCAAGGGTTAGTGCCTCCATAAGCCTTGAAGGTTCTTCAGAATGAATGGTAACGGCTGAAGATTCAGCAGCAATATCAGTTTGACGACCGCCTAGGGACACGCCGACATCGGAAAACGCCAGTGCCGGTGCATCGTTTATACCGTCACCGACCATCATAACAGTACCGCGCTGCTTTAATTTGTTGACATAGTTTGATTTATCCTCTGGTAAAATCTCGGCATAGTAGGAGTCAATATCCATAGAGCGCGCTACATCGGCAGCTACTGCTTTTGAGTCGCCGGTCAGCATGACTATTTCATCAATGCCATAGCGGCGCATCTGATTTAGCGTTTTTTTCATTTTTGGACGGATTGGGTCTTCTATGCCGATTATGCCTAACATCTTTTTATCACGCGCTACATAGAGAAGGTTTTTGCTCGTCAGTCCGTCAGCTAGATGCTCGGTGTCAGTTATGCCGTTTTCTGCAAGGAATTTTTTACTGCCGACACGCACAATACCGCCCGTAAAGCCTTCAAAGGCGGGAACTTCTGCCTGCATACCGCGGGCCACGATAGTTTTTGAGGATTTATGCTGCGGTGTTGTCCAATCCTGCTGCTGTACATATTTTTGAATAGCTACGGCTAGCGGGTGGACTGAATGTTGCTCGGCAGAGGCGGCTAGAAGTATCATTTCCTTTTCGGCTACGCCTGCGGCGGTCTTTATAAAGGCAATTTGCGGCACACCGATAGTAATTGTACCCGTCTTATCTAGAACTACGGTGTCGGTTTCTGCTAGTGCCTCGATGTAGTTGCCGCCCTTAACCAAGATACCGCGCTTAGCCGCAGCACCGATTGCCGCCGACATGGCTGT
>SAMEA104315428__coassemble_1167_pt1 | contig 16762 bp, 15 predicted proteins | sample SAMEA104315428__metabat2_low_PE_031 | metagenome-assembled genome bin SAMEA104315428 (sample SAMEA104315428) | gut metagenome | biome: Monkey gut; feature: monkey-associated habitat; material: faeces | place: China | collected 2013 | reverse complement strand
AGCTATTTCAGCGGCATTACTTGTAACTTTTACATCAGCCCCTAAGGCTAAAAATGCTTTTTCTACGCTGAATAAATTTCCTACACCATAATCTATTATTGCTATCATAGTTTGCTCCCGTTAGAGAATGCCTTTAGTAGACGGTATGCCGTCTACCCGCAAGTCTTTGCTTACGGCAATACGCAAAGCGTGACCTAGTGCTTTAAAGATTGCCTCAACCTTATGATGAGAATTTTTGCCATACAGCACTTTGACGTGCAGAGTTATGCCGGCATTTACGGCAAAGGCGCGCAAAAATTCCTCCGTTAATTCACTATCAAAATCGCCTATCATCGGTGCCATTTCTCTGCCGTCATATACTAGATAAGGTCTGCCGCTAATATCTAACGACACAAAGGCTAGTGCTTCGTCCATAGGCAGATAAAATGTGCCATAGCGGCAAATTCCGCGCTTATCGCCGACAGCTTGCTTAAAAGCTTGTCCTAAGGCTATGCCTATATCCTCTACCGAATGATGTCCGTCTACGGCTAAGTCGCCATTACAAATTATTGTTAAGTCAATCAGGCTGTGCGCCGCTAAAAGATTTAGCATATGGTCAAAAAAACCAATACCCGATTTAATCTCGCCTTTGCCTTTACCGTCAAGGTTTAGCTTTATTTCTATCGAGGTTTCAGCTGTAGTACGTTCTACTGCGCCCGTTCGCTCATTCATGCTCTGCCCTCCGCAAATGCCTTGATTTCAGCGTACAATTCATCATTTTCTTCACGCAGTCCCATAGATATGCGCAAAGAGTTTTCTAAGCCCTTCGCATCGCCAAAGCTGCGCACGCCTATGCCCTTGCTGGCTAAATATTCGTTTAGTTCTTTGGCTTTACTATAATGAACTAGTATAAAATTGGTTTCTGAAGGATATACGGTAAAGCCGGCTAGCTTACTAATTAGCTCTGTCATGCGTCGCCGCTCGGCTATCATCATTTGTATACGCGGTACATATTCTTGACGCATTTGATAGACAATATCGGCGGTCACTAGCGATAATACATTCATGTGATAGGGCATATATGATTTTTCAATCATATTAACAATGTTCTCGTTAGCCAGCATATAGCCAACTCTAGCCGATGCCAAGCCATAGGCTTTAGAAAAGGTTCTAGCTACAATCATATTGGGATGATTATTAAGCAACCCTACCGCGGAGCGTCCATAAAATTCAATGTACGCTTCATCAACTAAAAATGCACAATTCGCGTGAATATTATCTGCTACATACTCAATATCGCTAATCGAAAAAGCTGTTCCAGTGGGATTATTAGGATTGCAAATAACCGCCAGACTGGCTTTCGTAGAATTTACGGTTTGAACATACTCCTCTAAGTCCAAGGTATAATCAGATTTCATCGCTACGGGAACTGCGGTTGCCTGCGCTGCCTTGGCATAAATATTATACATAGAAAATGACGGCTGGGGAAAAACTATTTTTTTAAATTTAGAACCACCGAAGGAGTAAAATAATTTTTCTATAATTTCACTTGAGCCATTGCCTAAAAGAATATTTTCTTTTTTCATTTTATGGTTGCTGGCTATTTGTTCTCTTAGGTCATCATATTCTTCATTAGGATAGCGATTGAAGGCAACGTGTGATAATCTGCCCATTAGCCTGTCCTCTACCATAGGCGGCAGGTTTATATTACATTCATTAGCGTTTACCTTTATGCGCCAGTCGCGTTCAACTACGTCATAAGAGGGCATATCCTTTAAACCGGTACGATATTTTAGCATTTAGCCATTCCTCCTGATTTTTATAGCATTGGCATGAGCATCTAATCCTTCAGTCTCAGCTAAACGAATAATATCATCGCTGACACTTGCCAAAGCCTCCTGCGTATAGGATATTATGCTGGTGCGTTTCATAAAGGTTTCAACATTTAATACGCTATAATAGCGAGCTGTTCCACCAGTAGGCAGTACATGGTTAGGACCGGCAAAGTAATCGCCTAACGGCTCAGGCGAATATGCGCCGAGGAAAACTGCGCCGGCATGATGTACATAGGGTAGGAGCTTAAACGGCTCGGCAGTCAGTATTTCCATATGCTCAGGAGCTGAAACATTGGCAAAGCGCATTGCCTGCATAATATCATCAGCTATTACTATTAAGCCGTTTCGCTCAACAGAGGCGGCGGCAATCTCACGGCGCGGCAACTTTGCCAGCTGTTTTTCTGCCTCCTTAGCTACTTTATTAGCTAATTCTTCATCATCAGTTATAACTATGCTCGATGCCAGCATATCATGCTCTGCCTGACTTAGCATATCTGCCGCTGTGTATACGGGGTCAGCCGTCTTATCGGCAACGATTAAAATTTCACTAGGACCGGCAAGCATATCTATATCGACATGACCATATACTTCCTTTTTAGCTAGCGTTACAAATATATTTCCGGGGCCGGTTATTTTATCTACTCGCGGTATAGTTTCCGTACCAAACGCCATAGCAGCTATCGCTTGTGCGCCGCCGATTTTATATATCTTTTTAACGCCGGCTAGTTTGGCAGCTATTAATACATAGGGATTTATTTTACCGTTTTTGGGCGGAACCATCATTATTATCTCACTGACACCGGCCACGGCTGCCGGTACGGCATTCATTATAACTGATGACGGATAGGCTGCTGTGCCGCCAGGAACATAGATGCCTACGCGGTCTAGCGGTATAATAGATTGACCGAGAATTGAGCCTTGGTCGCGATAGGTAATCCATGAGTTTGGCTTTTGTTCCTGATGATAGCGGCGGACATTTTCAGCAGCCTTTTTAAGTGAAGCAACTACTTTTTTATCAGCAGCAGCTTCGGCTGCTGCAAATTCTTCTTCGCTCACTAAAAAATCAGCTGGTGAAAACTCAACCTTATCGATAAGCTTAGTATAGTTTATAACCGCTTTATCGCCGTCCCTGCGGACATCATTTACTATCTGGCGCACTAGCTCCGCTGCCGACATATCGCGGCCAAAGGTTTTTTTATTGGCCTCGCGTATTTTAGGATTTAGTTCTACCTCATCGAAGGCGGCTTTTGTCAAAAGACGCTCTACCGCATATTCACCTATTTCACTAGCTTTTACAATTTTCACTTGGCAGCCCCGCTTTCTAAAATCTGCTTTAAATCCTTAACCATTCCATTTATACGCTCAAACTTTAGCTTGAAGCTAACGCGATTAGCTATAAGTCTAGCAGTAGCATCTTGAATAGCTACAATTTCTTCGAGGTCATTTTCCCTTAAAGTCGTACCGGTTTCCACTATATCGACAATACTTTCCGATAAACCGACTATCGGCCCTAGCTCAATTGAACCATTTAGCTTTATATATTCCATTTGCATACCATGCTTATTAAAAAAGCCCTCAGCAATATGGGGAAACTTCGTAGCTACGCGGGTATGATTATAGTCCATAAGCCTAGCGCGCTTGTTATTTTTAGCTACTGCCATCATTAAATGACATTTGCCAAAGCCTAAGTCTAAAAGCTCATAAACATCTTTTTGTGACTCTAGTAAAACATCCTTGCCGATAACTCCCATATCGGCTGCGCCGTACTCCACATAGGTCGGTACATCGGCAGTCTTAGAAACTATAAATTTTATTTTCTTTTCTTCATTGGTTATAACCAGCTTGCGTGATTTATCCGAAAGCCCTTCAGCTGTATAGCCTATCTTGGCTAATAGCTCGGCGGATAATCCAAAAAGCTTGCCCTTGGGCAAAGCTATTGTTAGGTATTCTTGATTGGATTGCATAGCTATCCTCCCGCTTATCCTTTAATTTATTAAAGTAGTAATATGTTGATAATAATATCATGTAACATTGTAAACGTCAACTAGCTTAATTAATTTTGTTCATCAGCTATTTTTAAAATTTTTAGCTCTATGCTGTCTGTTTCTTCAGCCGCATTATGATGCTTGGCTACTATTTCTGCCTCGCTGACCATTCCTATTGCCTTTAGCTTGGCGGCACCTATCATGGGGTGATTATAATAAATATACAGCCAGTAGCTTGGTCGTGCTAAAATTCCTCTTACTTTTGGGGTTGCTATTTTTTTAGAAAAATTTGGCATGAAAGAAGTTAATAGCACCGTAGCTACCTTGCCTACTATATTTAAATCACCGTTTCTACGCCCTATATCATGCAGCAAGGCTGCGCGCAGCAATAATTTATAATCAACATGTGCTTGCTCTATAGCTGGCATTTTTTCATATAAAGCTATGGCGGTTTTATAAACATTGAATGTATGATATTGGTCAGCTAAATGCATAGCAAAAAATAATTTTTGTGCCGCGGGCGGCAAATGTTTTTTTATCTGCTGTATATCTTCGGCACTTAATCTAGCGGTTATTGCTCGATAAAACTGTAATATACGCTTAATCATGCTAAATATAATAGCTCAGCATAGCCTTTAGACTGTTGTGCACTCTTAGCGTCACTTTCGCTTTGAGCTATCAGTGATAATTCCACCGTTTTTCCTGCCGCCCGCAATTCTTCGGCCTTTTTTATAGCCTCTTGAGCCTTTCCTGTTGTATAGCTCAAAAATATATCCTTGGGCTGCTGCGGTTTGGCCATATCATGTTTTTCAATCGCCAATAAAATACGCTCTATACCGGTAGCAAAGCCAGTCGCCGGGCAGGCATTGCCAAAGTCGGCTAATAAATGGTCGTATCTGCCGCCGCCGCATAGCGGAAAACCGAGACCAGGTGTATATGCCTCAAATACCATGCCCGTGTAGTAGCTAAAGTCACGAATTATGCCTAAATCAAAGCATACATATTCATGTACACCATATGATTTTAATAGCTTATAGATTTCTGATAAATTATCAAGAGCGCGGCGACTTTGTTCATTTAATGCCAAGCTATAGGCACTCTCTAGCAAATCCTCACCGCCATTTAATAGCGGCAGCTGCTCTAATACCCTTTTAGCCGCCGCAGTAACAGCTAATTTTTCTATCAAAGCATTGTACTCAACTAAATTGCGCCCTTCCATAGCTATTTTTAATTTTTCTTTTACATCTAGCGGCAGCTGGTATTGCTCCATAACACCATTTATAAATTCTACCTGACCTAGGCATAATTTAAAATTTTTAAGACCTGCCGCTAGCAGTCCCTTTACAGCTAAGGCAATTATTTCAGCGTCAGCGGTCGGACTAGCACTGCCGATAAGCTCTACACCGGCTTGATAGAACTCGCATTGCCGCCCAGTCTGCGTTTGTTCATAGCGAAAAACACTGCTGATGTAGGATAGCTTCATGGGGAGTGGATAATCCTGCAAGCGGCTGCTGACTAATCTAGCAATAGGCGTTGTCATTTCATGGCGCAAAGCTAGCGTCCGATTATTACGGTCGAACAGTTTAAATAGATGCGGTTCAAGGCTATGGCTTGAACCTAAGGTTAGATTGTCTAAATACTCGATAGTAGGCGTTACTACCTCATCATAGCCATAACTAGAAAATAAATCAGCCAGCTTGCGCTCAATCATTCTTTTACCAGCCGCCTCGCTTGGCAGTAAGTCGCGTGTTCCGTAAGGGATTTCTAAAATATTTTTATCCATAAATCTGTATCTCCTTATTATTTTTTATTATCCAGCCGCTCTAAAACCACATTATAGCCGTCAGCTCCATAGTTTAGACAGCGTTTTACGCGGCTTATAGTCGCCGTGCTGGCACCAGTGCGCTCTACAATAGCATCGTAGGTATGACCGGATTTTAACATTCGCGCTACTTCTAGTCGCTGTGCCATAGCTTTTAATTCGCTAATGGTACAAATATCTTCAAAAAATTGATAACATTCATCTACCGACTGCAAGGTTAAAACCGCTTCACATAGCCTGTCATTCAATTCATCCCTTAGCTTAGGATTTACCATGTGTTATATTCCTCCATTCATATAGCTTTGTTTCTTTATCCCTTTAGTTCGTGAAATTATATTGCCATTATAGCATAGCCTTTACAATAAAAAAAGGCTTTTGCAGCAAAATTGTCTGCAAAAGCCTAAAATTGTAAAGCTTGTATTTACGACACAAACTTTACTATCGTTGTTGTATCGTTTGGTATAGTAAAATCTAAATCCTTAGGAATGGAAACTGTTATTTTTTTTATATTTTCATCATCAGCATCATCTTCAATATTCTGTACTGTTCCCTGAAGATTATGTCCGTCTATTGCATAATTCGCCAACTGACCTAAATGCAATCTATCAGCCTGAGTATTATCTGCGGTTATTTCTAGCCAAACCTCATTGGCATCGGCTAACTGCGCTAGCTGCTGATTTGCCTCTAGCTCTGCACCTGCTGCCATATCATCAGCAAAAGATATTGTACCGTCTACTGGTGCAACAATATCCGTTACAGCCTGCGCCGCCTTGGCATTATTTAAAGCAATTTCTGCCTGCTTTAGAGCTGTTTCAGCACTAGCTATTGCCTCGGGACTAGCCGCTTTAGTGGTAGTAGTTACCGTTGGCGCGCTAACTGGCGGCGGCGTGCTGGCCGCCGCTTTAGCAGCATTATAATCGGCTACTGCCTCATCACGTTTAACAGCACTAATTGCTCCCATGCTATACAGCTGGTTCATACGGTTCATGCGCGCCTGCGCATCGGCTACTCGCTGGGCAGCTCCGGCATCATAGCTAGGAACAGTAACAGGTGCGCTAGGTACGGCGACCGTTACACCTTTTTTTAGCTGGTCTAAGCTTTTCTGAGCTAAATCTCTATTTTGCGTAAGCTGTGCTATTTCTTCATCAGTTACAGTAGATTTTACCTTGGCTATTACATCACCAGCCGCTACTTCATCGCCGTCAGCCACTAATAGCTCAGTTATAATAGCCGGATTTTTAGTTGAAATCGGCACAATATTGCTGACCACCTTTGCATCATACACTATTGACGCACTTTTACTATGCTGATAATAATATACGCCGCTGCCAACTAGCAAGGCAATAAGTATCAGCCCTAAAAGTCCAAACCGCAGAAAGTTTTTGGCTTTGGCGGTTACATCTACTTCCATAAATATACCCCCTAGAAAATTTTACTAGATAAAAAAGCACTCTGCTAGGCAAAGTGCTTTTTTATTTTAAAGTACCTGATTATTTATTTAGCCAGCTGGGCTGCAATTATTTCATTTGCCTTTTCAAAAGCTAATGGCAGACCCTCAGGATTTTTACCGCCGGCTTGTGCCATATCGGGACGACCGCCGCCGCCACCGCCTACAGTTTTAGCCACCTCTTTAATAATCTTGCCGGCATGTATGCCCTTAGCTATTGCCTGTTTAGATGCCTTTACTACAAGATTTACCTTATTATCGTTTACTGCTGCCAGCACAACGACACTAGGCTCATCTATTTTATTGCTAGTCATATCAGCAACTTCGCGCAAAGCATCCATACTGTCAGCCTTCGATTTGCCGCAAACAACATTTACGCCGTTTACCTCCAGCAATCCGCCTAATAGTTTGGCTGCCTCCTGCTTTTCACGGATTTCTGCTACTTTAGCCAGTTCCGTCTGCATTGCTTTATTTTCTGCCTGCATTTTATCAAACGCAGCTAAGACATTATCATCAGTAGTTTTCAGCTTAGCCGCTACAGATGCTAAGGTCTGCATTTTTTCGTTAGCATAGTCTAGTGCCGGCTTGCCAGTTATTGCCTCAATACGGCGCACGCCTGATGCTACACCGCTTTCGCTGACTATTTTAAACAAACCAATCTGACCGACATTTTTAACGTGCGAACCAGCGCAAAGCTCCATAGAAAAGCCTGGGACTTTTACTACACGCACGACATCGCCATATTTTTCCGAGAAAAGTGCCATTGCGCCAGCAGCTTTTGCCTCGTCTAGGCTCATGTGGCTGATTTCTACGTCCGTGCCTTTTAGTATTTCATTATTCACTAGCTCTTCTACATCAGCTAATTGCTGGGCGGTCACTGGCTCAAAATTCGTAAAGTCAAATCGCAGACGCTCCGGAGTAACTGATGAACCAGCCTGATTTACCTGCGTGCCGACAACCTTTTTCAAAGCAGCCTGTAATAAATGCGTTGCCGTGTGGTTTCGAGCCGAAGCAAGCTTTTTAGCCGCATCAATCTTGATTGCTACGTTGTCACCGATTTTTAATTGACCTTCTTCAACGTAGGCAATGTGGTATACTGTTCCGTCAGGCAATTTTTTAGCATTGTCTACTCTTACATGACCGAATTCGCTAACGAAAATTCCTTCATCGCCAACCTGTCCGCCGCCTTCTGCATAAAAAGGAGTGGATTTTAAAATTATGCCAGCGGTTTCGCCGTCCTGAATTTCATCGACCAAAACGCCGTCTTTCCAGATAGCTACTACTGTAGAATTAGTTGTATTTTGGTCAACAGTAAGTTTACTTACATCGATACTTGATAAATCGGGAACTTCGACACGGGTATTTTCAGCACGAGCATTGCGGGCGCGCGTGCGCTGCTCCTCCATAGCCTCATCAAAGCCAGCCTTGTCTAGCTCTAGTCCATTTTCGTGCAGAATTTCTTCAGTAAGCTCCCACGGGAAACCAAAGGTATCATACAGACGGAAACCGATTTTGCCATCTAGTTCTTTTTTGCCTGCTGCCTGTACCGCCTTTATCTCTGCATCAAGTAGCTCCATACCCTGATTTAATGTAGTTGCAAAGCGGTCTTCTTCGATGCTGATAACCTTTTTTATGTAATCAGCTTTATTTACCAATTCCTCAAAGTCCTTGGCACCGCGATAAATTTCAACTACCGCATTTACTGCACCCTCAAGGAATTTATCCTTTATGCCTAGCATGCGTCCGTGTCTTATAGCTCGTCTTAAAATACGGCGAAGTACATAGCCGCGACCTTCATTAGAAGGCAGTATGCCGTCCATAATCATAATTGCCATGGAACGGGCATGGTCGGCAATAACCTTTAAGGAAATATCGGTCTTATCGTCCTTGCCATACTCTACTTTGGCAACACCGGCAGCATATTCAATAATAGGATATAGTAAATCAGTTTCAAAATTAGTGCGTTTATTCTGTACTACTGATGCTAGACGCTCTAAGCCGCAGCCGGTATCAATATTTTTATGGGCAAGATTGGCATAAGAACCGTCCTCTTGCTTATCGTATTGGGTAAATACCAAATTCCAAATCTCAAGATAGCGGTCGCAGTCACAGCCAACAGCGCAATCAGGCGAGCCGCAGCCGCGCTCCTCGCCGAGGTCAATATAAATCTCTGAATCAGGGCCGCAAGGACCAGGACCGATTTCCCAAAAATTATCATCAAGCTTAACTATGTGGTCGACAGGAAAGCCTGGCTGAGATTTCCAAATCTCAATAGCTTCATCATCATCAGGATAAACTGTTACCCACAGCTTATCTTTAGGCAGTTCCACCACTTCAGTTAAAAATTCCCATGCCCAGGGAATTGCTTCGCCTTTAAAATAATCGCCAAAGGAGAAGTTGCCGAGCATTTCAAAATACGTTTGGTGACGTGCCGTGCGGCCGACATTCTCTATATCGCCAGTGCGGACACAACGCTGGCTAGTCGTTACGCGCGTGCGAGGCGGTTTCATTTTACCAGTGAAAAACGGCTTTAAGGGTGCCATGCCAGCACCAATTAATAATAGTGTTGGATCATCTTTAGGAATGAGCGAAAAGCTAGGTAAACGCAAATGACCTTTCTTTTCAGCAAAAAACTGCAAATATGCTTCGCGCAGTTCGTTACCACTCATGTATTTCAAAAAAATCTACCCCCATATGGTTTATGTTTATTTAGTCAGTCTATCAGCTGAACGCTGTGCCTCAAACAGTATGCGCTCCTCATCTAGCGTCTTTAGTTCTTTATTTTCCATTATAACCCTGCCATCGCATATAACAGTATCTACAGAGCTGGCATTAGCCGAGTAAACTAGCTGCGATACGAGATTATGACGAGGGAACCAAGCAGCCGAATTGGTATCAAATAAGGTTATATCTGCCTTGAAGCCTGTTTCTAGCTTGCCAATATCCTTTATGCCGATAGCGGCTGCACCATATTCAGTTCCCATTTTTAATGCCTCAAAAGCAGGAACTGCCAAAGGATTGTACTCATTTACCTTATGCAGCATTGCCGCTAAATTTACTTCCTCTAGCATATCGAGATTATTATTACTCGATGCCCCGTCTGTTCCTAAGCCTACTACTACGCCTTCCTTTAGCAGGCGCGGTACAGGTGCAACACCGCTGGCAAGCTTCATATTGCTGCCAGGGTTGTGAGCCACACGGATATTATATTTCTTTATTATCTCAATATCCTTATCATCTAAGTGAACGCAATGTGCTGCTAATGTACCTTTGCCGTCAAATAGCCCCGTTTCAGCAACCCACTCAAACGGACGCTTGCCATATTCCTTTAAAGAACCGTTTATCTCGTCCAAGGTTTCATGCATATGAATATTGATTTCTGCGCCTAAGTCTTGCGCTGCCTTAGAAACCTTCTTTAAGAACTCCGGTGGGCAGGTATAAGGAGCATGAGGACCAAACATAACCGTTATTTTGCCGTCAGCTGCGCCATTATAGTTTTTATACAGCTCTATATTTTCTTCTATTTTTTTATCGCCGCCCGGTGCTACACCGATAATGCCGCGTGAAAGTACGCCCCGGATACCGGCATCTATAGTAGCCTCGGCTACACGTTCCATATACGGGCCATACATATCAGCAAAAGCGGTTGTACCACTCTTTACCATTTCTAAAACGGCCAGCATTGCACCCCAATAAATATCTTCCTCGTTCATTTTAGCTTCTGTCGGCCAAATCATATTATTTAGCCAATCCATAAGTGCCATATCATCGGCATAGCCGCGCAAAAGCGTCATTGAGGTATGAGTGTGCGCATTGATAAAACCAGGAACAGCTAATTTTCCCTTGCCGTCAATGATTTTCCCTGCGCGAAAATCGTCAGGCACAGTACCAATAGCAACTATTTTGTTGCCGTCAATCATTATATTAGTTTTTGGCGTAGTGCCGTCAGGTAAAACAGCCCAAACATTTTTAATTAAAGTCTTCATATTACTCCCCAATTACTCAAGATTTAAATAAGCGCGCTGCTCCGGCGTTAATTTATCAATAGCAACGTCCATTGATTTCAACTTAATTTCAGCAATGCGGGTATTGATTTCTTCCGGCATGAGATAGACATCAGGCTTTAGCTCTTTGCCGTGATTTAATAAATGCAATGCCGAGAAGAACTGCACGCCAAATGATAAATCCATAATTTCTGCGGGATGACCGTCACCAGCGGCAAGATTTACTAAACGACCTTCAGCTAAGAGATATAGCTTGCGTCCGTCATTTTGCTTAAATTCTTCGATATTATTTCTAACGGTGCGCCGCGATACCGCATTTTTCTCAAGGTCAGGAATATTTATCTCACAATCAAAATGACCAGAGTTAGCCATCATTGCGCCATTTTTCATAACCTTGAAATGACGCTCGACTAAAATATCCTTATCGCCGGTAAGAGTTAAGAAAATATCGCCGATTTTAGCTGCCTCGTCCATAGGCATAACTCTGAAGCCGTCAAATACCGCCTCAATTGCCTTTATTGGGTCAACCTCAGTTATAACAACATTTGCCCCCAGTCCGCGAGCGCGCATTGCGCCGCCCTTGCCGCACCAGCCATAGCCAGCTATAACTACCGTCTTACCAGCTATAACCAGGTTGGTAGTGCGCATAATGCCGTCCCAAGTGGACTGTCCTGTACCATAACGGTTATCGAAAAGATATTTGCAGTAAGCATCGTTAGCGGCTATCATCGGGAATTCCAGTTTTCCTTCTTTAGCCAGACCGCGCAAACGATGAACACCAGTGGTGGTTTCCTCCGAGCCGCCGATAATATTCGGCAGCAGTTCACGGCGTTTAGTGTGCAGTAAATGTACTAAATCACCGCCGTCATCAATAATAATATCAGGCTTAATATCTAATGCACGGTCAATAAAAGTAAAATATTCTTCCTCCGTGCAGCCATGCCAAGCAAATACATTCAAGCCGTCCTCGACTAAAGCAGCGGCAATATCGTCCTGCGTAGACAGCGGATTACTACCAGTTATCGCTACTTCCGCACCGGCATGCTTAAAAATCTCAGCCATATAGGCAGTTTTAGCCTCTAGGTGCAGGGTTATAACCATTTTTTTACCAGCAAACGGCTTAGTTTTAGAAAATTCCTCATCAACTGCCGCCATAACGGGCATGAAATTCTTTACCCATTCAATTTTATCATGACCTGACGGTGCTAATTTTATATCGCGTATCATCGACTCCATAATGTACCTCCCAAATTTACATATTGATTAATTCTACCACTAAATGGGGCTAGCTGTCACCTATATATTTATTACAGTCCTAGTTTTTCATCTAGCTTAGTATAGTCAGTAAGGTCGGTTATCAGCGGTGTAACAGAAATATAACCGCTGTCAATGGCATAAATATCAGTGGCACTTCCTTTGTCCGCATCATATACTTCGCCCTTCATCGTATAGTAGCATTTACCGTCAATAATTTCTTTTTTAAAGGCATTTATATAATCGCGTTTTCCCTGTCTGCCATATACATACTGCGGTACACCGTCCTTTAAAAGCCGTGGATAATTAATATTTAAAAAATATTTTTGCCTAACATCGAACTTTTCTAGCCACGAGCTAAAAATTTTAGCCACTTCATCATAGCTAAGCTCGCTATTAGTATCTAAAGAAAGTGCGACTGCCGATATATCATGCAAATAACCCTCCATGGCAGCTCCTACCGTTCCCGAATAAAGTATATCGGTAGCTAGATTTGCACCGTGATTTATTCCCGAAACTACTAAATTGAAAACCTTATCACCTGCCTCAGCCTCTAAATATAATTTTACGCTGTCGGTAGGCGTGCCGTCTATCGCCCATGCCTCAACGCCATATTTTTCCTTAAAATAGGTGTAGCTAGCAACCTCCATGGGCGTACCTACCGTCAAAGCATGAGCCATGCCGCTTTGCTGCTGCATTGGCGCAGCAACTACGACTTCATGCTTTTGATGCAGTGCCTTTACTAAAGCCTCTATGCCGACAGCTTTTATGCCGTCATCATTTGAAAGAAGTATGCGCAAAAAATCTCCTCCTTTATTTACTAATAGAATTATAACAAATAAAGCTGCCCAATGGACAGCTTTAAAATAGATTTTAATATTTAGTTACTTAATCTCGCGTATCCAGCCTTCAGGAGCTTCAACTGTACCTAGTTGAACACCGCGAAGGGTTTCATACAGCTTAGTAAGTACTGGGCCCATTTTCTCCATGCCGCTAGGCAGACAAATTTCCCTGCCATGGTCGACTACTTTGCCTACGGGACAGATAACAGCTGCCGTACCGCAAAGACCAGCCTCGGCAAAGTCAGCTAGCTCTTTAAACTCAACCGGACGATGCTCTACCTTGTAGCCTAGCTGCTCAGCCAATGCTACCAGTGAACGGCGAGTAATTGACGGTAAAATAGAATTAGATTTTGGTGTAACGATAGTACCGTCTTTAGTTACAAACAAGAAGTTTGCGCCGCCAGTTTCCTCAATATGCGTGCGCGTAGCTGAGTCTAAATACATATTCTCGTCAAAGCCGTTGTTGTGTGCCACAATGTAAGGATGCAAACTCATAGCATAGTTTAGACCAGCCTTGATGTTGCCCGTGCCATGCGGAGCTGCACGGTCAAAGTCACTTACGCAAATAGTAATCGGCTTAATGCCATTTTTAAAATACGAGCCAACTGGCGTACCAAACAGACGGAATTGGTACTCATCAGACGGTTTCACACCGATTACTGGGCCGGTAGCAAATAGATACGGACGAAGATACAGCGCACCGCCGCTTTCAAAAGGCGGTATCCAGTCAACATTAGCTGCTACTACTTTATCCACAGCCTCTAAAAACATTTCCTTTGATACTGGCGGCATTTCCAAACGCTTAGCCGAATCAATCATACGCTCGGCATTAAGGTCAGGACGGAAGGTTACTACCTTGCCGTCTTTAGTTTTATAGGCTTTTAATCCTTCAAATACTTCCTGACAATACTGAAGAATACCGGCGCACTCATTTAAAACCACCGTTGCATCTTCGGTAAGCTCGCCCTTGCCCCACTTGCCGTCTTTATAATTTGCTACATAGCGTTTAGTAATCGGCTGATAGCTAAAGCCTAAGCTCGACCAATCAATGTTTACATTTGCCATTATACTGCCTCTTCTCTCTGTAAAAAGTAATTTTATTTTATTCCCATTGTATACAAAAGTCAAGGTTTTTAGCGCGTTTCCATAGTTTATAGTTTACTTAGCTGCAATTTATTTAGTGCAAAATTACATTTGTGTTTCTATGTTTTGCTGAAATGAACGCAGTTTTTTTCTTGCCAATGGTAAATTTTCCAAAATATCGGTAGCAATCAAAGCATCTTCTTTAGTTTCATAGGCAATATCGCCAGCCAATCCATGCAGATATACGCCTAAAAGCGGTGTCCAAGCACTTTCCGTCTGCTTTATAAGACCGGCAATAGCTCCAGCTAATACATCGCCGCTGCCAGCGGTAGCCATGCCAGGATTGCCATTATTGCTAAAAAATATATCGCCGTCAGGATAAGCTACTATTGTACATTCACTTTTTACTACTAGCACGCACTGATAATCTTTAGCGGTGCGGCGCACAATTGAAAGCAGTGAGCCTCTAAGCTCATCTATGCCTATATTTAGTAAGCCTGCCATTTCACCTAAATGCGGCGTAAGCACCGGTATCTGCTTTATTTTCTTTAGCTCATCAATGTGATTTCTAAAAGCATATATTGCATCAGCGTCCATTATGATAGGCTTATCAATCCTTTGAGTAAATGACCTGACAAGTTCCATAGTTTCTGTTTGACGGCCAAGTCCCGGCCCGATTAATACTGCATCATAGTTTTCAGTAATCGCCAGCAATTTTTTTAAGGTATCATCGCCGCTTAGTATGCCCTTAGTTTTTTCAGGCATGGGTATAGTCATAACTTCAGTTAATTTCATTTCCATTAGGTTATTTAAACTAGCCGGTACAGCCAAAGTTACAATGCCAGCTCCAGCCTTCAAGGCAGCCATAGAGGTTAAGGCTGCTGCACCAGTCATACCTATAGAGCCTGCTATAACTAAAATTTTGCCACACGTTCCCTTATGAGCGGCGTTAGGTCTAGACGGCAAAAGCGTAGCTGCTGTAGCATCATTTAGCAATATTTGAGCGATATTTTCTTCTAGCAATGTCTGCGGAATACCGATATTATCTACTAACAAAGTTCCTGTGCAGTCTACACCAGGGCTAAAGAAATGACCGACTTTTGGAAGTCCTAGCGTTATAGTGCGTGCTGCCTTTATGGCAACGGTTGATATTTTGCCTGTATCAGCCTCAACACCGCTAGGTATATCAATTGCCAATACTTTTTTATTAGCAGCATTTACTTCCTCTATCAGCCGCAAAGTATTTTTACGCAATTCGCCGCTAAAGCCTGTTCCTAACACCCCGTCTAAAATTGCGTCAGTAAATTTCATAACAAAGCGAAACTTATCCCAATCGCGGTCAGTGCTAAGAGTTTTTATATTTAGCCCCATGGTTTTTACGCAGCGATACATCGTTGCCGTCGACTTAGAAAAATGATTAATTTCGCCAGCGATAAATATCCGAAGCTTAGCTCCCATATTAGCTAAGTAACGGCTAGCCGCCAATGCATCGCCGCCATTATTGCCTGAGCCGACTAAAACGCAAATGGTTTTACCGTCTACATTCGATAATAGCTCCGCCATAGCCTTTGCCGTTGCCTGCCCTGCATTTTCCATAAGCAATAATTCTGGCAAGCCGTATTTTTCATTAGCCAGCTTGTCAACTGTCCGCATTTCTTCGGCCATTGAAATTTTCATATTTATCCCTCCATAACGCATTGTGCTGCTGCATATTCCTTAGTGTGGCTAAGTGTTATCCATATTTTTTTTATTTTCTTTGTTTGTGCTATTTCCTTAAAATTTCCTGCCAGTGTCACTACAGGCGCACCGAGATTATCGGGCAATATCTCTAGCTCCGTAAGCTTTCCGCCGCGAAGTCCTGTTCCCAATGCTTTTAAAATTGCCTCCTTAGCGGCAAAACGAGCAGCATAGCTTTGCGCAGCTCCTTTGCCGCGGCTAATACAATAATTTATTTCTTTTGCGGTATATACTCTTTTTATAAATTTTTCGTTCTCAATAGCTCGCTTTACGCGGCTAACTTCAACAATATCTACGCCAATTCCTATTATCATATTTTTCCCCCCTTAATTGGTCTATAAAAAAAGCCGGTATATAACCGACTTTTTTGTTAAAATTTTGTAGTTGGCATACCGCTGCCGGCAGAGCCGCCAGTGGAAGGCGTATTGTTGGTAGTTGAAGATACCGGCATGCCGTCAGCACCAGTATCAGGAGTGCTCGTTGTTCCGCCGCCCGTGCTTCCTTCATCAGGATTAAAGCGATAGTTACGCGCTATAAATATTTCTACGCGGCGATTGCGGGAGCGTCCCTCTTCTGTGCTATTGTCAGCTAGCGGACGATATTCGCTGTAGCCGATAGCACTAAATCTAGCGGGATTTAGCGAGCTATCCTGTGACAATAAATATCTCATAAAGGTAAGCGCACGCGCCGAGCTAAGTTCCCAGTTTGAAGGAAACTGCGCACTGTTAATCGGCATATTGTCAGTATGACCCGATACTACCACGCGCTCTGGAA
>SAMEA104315428__coassemble_1152_pt1 | contig 17281 bp, 19 predicted proteins | sample SAMEA104315428__metabat2_low_PE_031 | metagenome-assembled genome bin SAMEA104315428 (sample SAMEA104315428) | gut metagenome | biome: Monkey gut; feature: monkey-associated habitat; material: faeces | place: China | collected 2013 | reverse complement strand
TGTTATAGATGAAGCGGACACAGCCAAAGGTCTTGGCAAACATAATTTTTTGTTCATTTGTGGGATAGAGCCTATAGCGGTATGCCCTGTTCACTATAACCACCTGCCTTGATTTGTAGTATGCTTTTGATTATACATGAATAATTGTCTGCCTTCAATTACTTATGTAAATTTGGCAAACCGCAATTCATCCCCCACTTATAGAGGTGGAGGACTTCTTGCTAAATTAGGTTAAAAAAACTAGGCAAATTGCCTAGTTTTTTGTTATTTTTTTTCTTTTTCTTCTAAGCCTTTAACGGCGGCTAAAATTTCTTCTAGCTCCTCGCGGCTAAACTCATATTTTTCATTGCAGAAATGACAGCAAATTTCTGCATGACCGTCAGCTACCAGCGTTTCTAAATCCTTTACGCCTAGGCTCACTAGTACGTTGCAAATTCTATCCTTCGAGCATTGGCATTTAAAGGCTAAATCGGTAGTGGTTAAATAATTTACCTCAAAGCCTTGCAGCAGCTCAGCTATAATGCCTTTGGCATCTAAGCCTTTTTCTACCATTTTAGATACTGAGCTGACTTTTTTTAGAGTTTCCTCAAGCCTATCAATACATTCATCGGTAGCATCAGGCAGCGGCTGAATAATAAAGCCGCCCGCGCCGATGCATTTAAATTCTTTATCGATAAGCACGCCTAACCCTACACTAGAGGGTGTCTGCTCCGATACATATAAATAGCGTGTTAAATCGTCAGCTATTTCGCCGTCCGTTATCTCCGTGCTGCCCGTTATTGGATTTTTTAGTCCGGTAAAGCGCGTTACATTAAGCATTCCTTGTCCGACACCGCCGCCGACATCTATTTTGCCGAGCTTATTTAGCGGCAAATTTACATGCGGATTATCGACATAGCCGCGAACATAGCCCTCAGGGACAGCATCGGCTGTGATTTTGCCTAACGGGCCATTACCGGCAAATTTTATAGTAATAGCCTCATGGTTTTTTAGATTGGCTGCCATAAGGAGCGCGCCCGTCATAGTGCGCCCTAGAGCTGCTGCGGCAACTGGATAGCAGTCATGGCGGCGTATTGCCTCATTTACCAGATCGGTAGTAACCGCCGCATAAACGCGTACTCCGTCAGCCGTTGCCTTTACTAAATGGTCTTTCATTTATAATGCACGCTCCATTAAAACTTCGTCCGTGTCAATATCAAAAATCCTTATTACATTGTTTTCGAGTACGGCATAAGTATTTTTTTTATCATCACGCTTAGACAGTGCCGCCGAACCAGGATTTAAAAATACTGTATTGCCGCGCTTTTCTAAAACAGTTGTATGTATATGGCCGCTTATAAATAAATCTGCCTTTAGGTGACGGGCTAAATTATCCCTTTCCTCATCAGTCATTACTGCATCGCCATGCGTAACGATAATTCTTAGCCCTTCGCAAACTACATAGGCATAGGGTGCCTCGATAGGCAGTTCTAAGCAGCTGGCATCAACTGACGAGTCGCAGTTGCCCTTGGCAATAATTACCGGCACAGGGCAGGAATTTATTTTCTCTACCAATCCTGCCGGATTATAATCAGCCTTCATTGGGTTTCGCGGGCCGTGATAAAGAACATCGCCGGCATGAAGTATCATATCGGCATTGAAAAAAGCCTTGTCAAATGCCTTTTGCCATGCCATTTCATGACCGTGCGTATCGCTTATTATACCAATTTTCATTTTTATTCTCCTAGTATAGGTCAGCCAATTTTCTTTAACAGATTTGCCATTTCCATAGCCGCCATAGCACCGTCAACGCCTTTATTGCCTGCCTTAGTTCCAGCGCGCTCGATAGCCTGCTCGATATTTTCCGTGGTAATCACGCCGAATATAGTAGGAACGCCCGTCTGCATACCGACCTGCGCTACGCCCTTAGATACTTCATTGCAAACATAGTCATAGTGGCTGGTCGAGCCGCGGATAACTGCGCCTAGACAGATAACCGCATCATATTTGCCGCTCTCTGCCATTTTCTTAGCTACGACAGGGATTTCAAATGCCCCCGGTACCCAGGCTACATCAATATCATCATCGTTTCCCTCGTGACGGTGCAGCGTATCTAACGCACCGCCTAATAATTTACTGGTGATAAATTCGTTAAAGCGTGCAACTACGATGCCGAATTTTAAGCCCTTGGCACTAACAAAACCTTCAATTACATTTGCCATAATATTTTCCTCCTCAAATATATAAAATTATTTTAAAGTATCCTCATTAAGCAAGTGTCCCATTTTAGTTTTCTTGATAGTCAGATATTTTTTATCAAACTTGTTGGCATGTATCATCAGCGGCACGCGCTCCGTTATGGTAAGTCCGTAGCCCTCAAGACCGGCACGCTTGGCAGGATTATTGGTCATCAAGCGGATTGAGGTAAGACCTAGATCGGCTAAAATCTGCGCGCCGATACCATAATCGCGCAAATCAGGAGCAAAGCCTAGCTCGACATTCGCCTCTACTGTATCACGGCCCTTGTCCTGCAAAGCATAGGCGCGCATTTTATTGGCCAAACCAATGCCGCGCCCCTCTTGACGCATATATAATACTACGCCCTCGCCTGCCTGCTCAATTTTAGTAAGTGCCGCCTGTAGCTGGTCGCCACAGTCACAGCGGAGCGAGCCTAGCGCGTCACCAGTCAGGCACTCGGAATGAACGCGTACTAGCACATCTTTTTTGCCTGCTACATCGCCTTTTATAATAGCTAAATGACATTTGCCGTCTATTTTACTTTCGTAGGATTTAATACGGAAATGACCAAACTTGCTGGGAAAATCTACGTCAGCCACCTTTTCTACTAAAGACTCGGTGCGCTTGCGGTATTCGATAAGTGATTTTACCGTTATTAGATGCAAATTATGCTTTTTAGCAAACTCAATAAGCTTGGGTGTGCGCATCATGTGACCGTCATCGTCCATAATCTCACAGCAAAGACCGGCAGGATAAAAACCAGCTAGTCGCGCTAAATCAGTAGTTGCCTCAGTATGGCCGGTGCGGCGCAGCACGCCGCCTGGCACAGAGCGCAGCGGGAATACATGACCGGGACGGCGGAAGCTGCTGCTTTTTGCCTGCGGGTCAAGCAATTTTTTTATTGTCTGACAACGCTCAAAAGCGGATATACCTGTATCAGTGTCATAGGCATCAATCGATACGGTAAATGCCGTTTCGTGGTTATCCGTGTTATTAGCTACCATTTGACCTATGTCTAACTCATCTAGGCGCGCGCCGTCAATCGGTGTGCAGATTAATCCTTTAGCATAGGTAGCCATAAAATTAATATGCTCGGGGGTAACGGTTTCAGCAGCAACGATTAAATCGCCCTCGTTTTCGCGGTCTTCGTCATCAACTACCATTACCATTTTGCCGTTTTTTATATCCTCAATAGCCTGCTCGACTGTTGCAAAATCTGCCATTTTTATCTCCTTTAAAATCCATTCACTAGCAAAAATTCACGGGAAATATTGCTTTTTTCAGTGCTTTTATCAGCTTGCAGCATTTTTTCTACATATTTACCGATAATATCGGTTTCAATATTTATCGGACTGCCTATTTTTTTACTCGATAAATTCGTTATTTCTCTAGTATGCGGTATTAGGCTGACGGTAAAATCATTATTACTTACGCTTGCTACAGTAAGGCTTATACCGTCTAAGGCAACAGACCCCTTCTCTACAACATAGCGCAATAAATTTCTATCAGCACTTACTGTCATCAACAAGGCATTTTTTTCATCTTTTAGGTCAGTAATTTTTCCCGTGCCGTCAATATGTCCGCTTACTATATGCCCGCCCAAGCGACTAGCTAATGTCAAAGCCCGCTCAAGATTTACGCTGCTGCCTGCTTTTAGCTCGGCTAAACTGGTTCTCCTAACTGTTTCGGGCATGACATCAGCTGTAAAATCAGCAGCGGTATAATGAGTTACCGTTAAGCAGATACCGTTTACTGCAATGCTGTCGCCGATATTTACATCCTTTAGCACCAACGCGCATTTTATTTTTAGCTTGCCGCTGCCTATAGCTAGAACTGTGCCGACCTCTTCTACAATGCCTGTAAACAAAATCTCACCTCAAATCTACTGCTTTTTCTATATAGCCGGTTACTAAAATATCTTCACCCACCATTTCAGTAGCAATATTATTTAGCTTTACTGCTGCCGCTAAACTAAAGCCCGCTCCTTCAACCGGCGTTAGTGCCGTTTCGCCGCCGATTATTTTCGGTGCGATGAAGGCATGGACTTTATCTATTAAGCCTGCTTTTAGCAGGGAAAAGCTTAGCTTGCCACCGCCCTCAACGAGTACCGAGCAAATATTTTTTTCGGCTAGCTTACTCATCAATAGCTTTAAATCTACCTCGTTAGTTCCAGCCGTTATAATTTCTACGCCTTTTTCTCGTAAAGCGTCAACACGGTCTAGCGGCGCATTTTCGGTAACTGCTACAATTGTTCGAGCCTTGCCGTCAGTTATGAGCTTCGCACTTAAAGGAATTTTAGCCAAGCTATCTACTACTACGCGGATAGGATTTTTAGTTTTTTTATGCGGCAGTCTAGCCGTAAGACTAGGATTATCCTGTAATGCTGTGCCAATGCCGACCATAATAGCGTCGACTGTATCACGGTATTCATGCCCGCGCAGCCGTGCCTGCTCGCCAGTTATCCACTGCGATGTGCCGTCAAATGCGGCGATTTTACCGTCAAGCGACATAGCTGTTTTCAGTATCGTAAACGGTCTTTTTTCCTGTACCCAGATTAAAAAATATTCATTTAGCTTTTTACAGTCCTGCTCTAATACGCCTACCGTAGTCATTATGCCGGCTGACTTTAGCATATTTAGTCCCTGCTGATGAACCTTAGGGTTAGGGTCAATCATGCCCATAACCACGCGGCTAATACCGGCATCGATTACCGCTTTAGCACAAGGTCCGGTACGTCCATAGTGCGAGCAAGGCTCTAATGTTACATAAAGCGTCGCACCCTTAGCTAAATCCCCTGCCATATTGAGAGCGTGGATTTCAGCATGCGGCGTACCGGCTTTTCTATGCCAGCCGACACCGACCACGCGGTCATTTTTTACGATTACTGCACCAACTAGTGGGTTAGGCGAGGTGCGTCCGCGCGCATTTTTAGCTAAATCTAAGGCTAAACGCATATAGCCTTCATCAGTCTTTAGCTCCCAAGCTGTTTCTTTCTCTAGCAATCCTGTCACCTCCGATAAAAATCATAGGTTTGTGATTGAGCTTGCATGAGAAAAACGCCTAGAAAAATCTTCTAGGCGTTTAATTGCATGTAAAAATACGAACATGCCTTTTCTCCTCCCGACTATACGGTCGGCTTTGGAATTGCACCAAATCATGCGCTGTGCGCTTGCGGGCTATACCGCCGGTGGGGAAATTCTCCCCGCCTCAAAGACAAATCTCTATGCCCTATACTAGCACAGTTTTGTATTTTTGTACATCACTTTATTATTTTAAATTAATCGGCAAAAGTTAGTAATCCCTGCTGAAATTCTTCAATTGCACTATCCGTCAGCTCAGGATTATCAATCAGCAGCATGGAGTAACACTTTTTATCGGGCGTGCGGAAAAATACCACCGCATTTTGGCTTGAAGCGGTAACGGTGGCATCAGGCTTGCCGTCGCCGTCAGTGTCAACATCTAATACTTTAGCCGTTATAGCGTAGACTGCCTTATTATTGTTGGCTAGCGGTACAAGCATTGCACCCTCGTAGCCGTTGCTAGCAACCAAATCTTTAAGATATTTTTTACTTTCATCAGCCGACATAGTGTTATAGTCAGGAACTTTACTGCCGTCAAATGCATCTTTAATAACTACCCAGGCCTTTTTTATATTATATTCCTCGTTATCAAAGATTAATATTTCTCCCGTCTTGCCTTCGTATAACAAATTAGCAGCGATAACGTTAGGTTTTTTCGGCGTTTTTATAGTGTAACCGTACTCTTTGCTCGTGTAAGTGTATGGCAGCTCTATTGCAGCAGCCTTAGCATCATCGACTGCGGCCGCTGCGCTGATAGTATCGACATTTTCAGCCGCCTTAACCTCCGCCGTGCTAAAGCCTAGAGATAAGACTGCGCCTAGCGTAAGTGCTAAAATTTTACTTTTCATCTGCATATTAATTCCTCCGTTAGCGTTTGCGCGCTGGTTCGACATGAATTTTATAGCCCTTTACACTGCTCTTGTGCATTGCACTCATAACGCGCTCGGCAACGTCCTCGGGAACTTCGACAAAACTAAACTTATCATAAATATTGATAACGCCGATAGTATCGCCAGGAATGTCTGCCTCGCTAGCAATCGAGCGCACAATATCTGACGGACGTATTTTCTGACTGCGGCCGATATTTATAAATAGTCTTACCATACCGGGTGCGCCGCCCGTATCGCCAAAAATATTTTCATTTTCTTCCTTTTCCTTAAAGCCTTCGATAGAGAGCTTTAAGGCTGCTGCTGCAATATCTACCATATCAAAGCCAAGGCTTGCCACATCGGCGATAATTGTATGATAATCGTCATAGTGATTTTGCTCTAGTGTTTTTACTAATCGCTCAGAAACCAGCTCGCGCTGATGTTCTAATAAATCAGATGCCGTTGGCAGCTCGCGGCGTTCAATTTTGGTACGCGCCAATTTCATTATCAGTCGCAGCTGGCGATATTCCTTAGGCTCAATAAAGGTCATAGCTACACCCTTGCGACCGGCTCTGCCTGTTCTGCCAATACGGTGTACATAGGACTCGTGGTCTTGCGGTATATCGTAATTGATTACATGGGTTATATCGTCAATATCGATGCCGCGCGCTGCTACATCGGTAGCAATCAGCACATCTATCCTACCGTCGCGGAATTTTTTCATCACGCGGTCACGCTGAATTTGCGATAAATCACCATGCAAGCCGCCCGCGGAATAACCTCTAGCATCAAGCGAGGCCGATAAATCATCTACCGCGCGTTTTGTGCGGCAAAAGATTATTAATTTTCCCGTTTCCTCAACATCAAGTACTCTGCAAAGTCCCTCGAATTTTTCGCGTGTTTCATAATAAATCTGCTCTATTAATGGCACGGTCAAATTTTCGCGCGTTATTGTTATGCGCTGCGGGTTATCCATATAGCGGCGCGATAATTTTTCAATCGGTGCCGGCATAGTAGCCGAAAATAACAGCGTCTGCCGCTCGCTAGGAATTGCCTTGATTATTGTTTCGATATCGTCAATAAAGCCCATGTCGAGCATCTCATCGGCCTCATCAAGGACTAGCATATTTACGTCATCTAAAACAATCGTGCCGCGATTTAAATGGTCGATTAATCTTCCAGGCGTGCTGACAATTATATGCACGCCGCGTTTTAAGGCACGAATTTGCCTATCTATCGCCTGTCCGCCATAAATAGGAAGTGTCCGCACATGCTTAAACTTACCGATTTTATTTAATTCTTCGGCGGTCTGTATAGCAAGCTCTCTTGTTGGGGTCAGTACTAACGCCTGCACATGGTGATAGCGTTCAGCAATTTTTTCTACTGTCGGTATGCCGAAGGCTGCCGTCTTGCCCGTGCCAGTCTGCGCCTGACCGATAACATCTATACCCTCTAATGCCAAAGGTATTGTTTTGGCTTGTACTGGGCTAGGTTCTTCAAAGCCCATAGCCGTTACTGCCTGCAATAATTTTTTTGATAGTTCGATTTCACCGAATGATTTTAGTTCTTTCAATTATTATCTCCAACTCTTTTATTAACATCGTCAGCGCAAAATCTGCGCTTTTTCTTTTTATCTCGCGGCGGCTGCCAATAAAATTTAATTTTTCGCAGCGCGCCCCTAAGGGACTAGCAACAGCAATATATACCAGTCCCTCAGCATGACCGTTATAATCCTTGCCTGGGCCGGCTACCCCCGTTATGCCTACGCCGATATCGCTGTGCAAATTATTTTTTATGCCGCTAGCTAACTCTAGTGCCGCCTGCTTTGATACCTCGGTAAATTTAGCAATGGTTTCTCCTGCTACACCGCACAATGACATTTTAACCTCATTAGTATAGCAAACTACGCTGCCTTTTACATAGCTAGAGCTGCCTGCAATGTCAGTTAATAGGCTAGTAAATAATCCTCCAGTACAGGACTCAGCAGCGGCAACAGTTAGCTTTTGCATTTTTAGCAGCTCGCCAGCTTTTTTAGCTAGTTCCATAACGATTACTCCACTATTTTTTCACCTACTACATCATAGGTAAAGCCCTGCAAAACTTCCACTTTTATAATGTCGCCTGGCTGGCTGTCGGTATCATTTTCAATATAGACCTGTCCATCAACCTCTGGTGCTTCACGGTATGAGCGACCGACAGCAATATTTTGCTGCTCCTCATCGCGACCCTCGACTAGCACCTCGATAATTTTCCCCTCGAAGCTTTGATTTACCTCTTCTGAAATTTTACTTTGAAGTGCCATAAGCTCATGGTAGCGTTCCTGCATAATTTCCTCAGCTATTTGCGGCTGCATATTATAGGCTGGTGTATCTTCTTCGCGCGAGTAGGTAAATACACCGACCTTATCTAGCCGCTCATGCTCTAAGAAGTCTTTAAGCTCCTGATAATCCGCATCTGTTTCACCAGGGAAGCCAACAATAAAGGTAGAGCGAATAGTAACATCAGGAATACGCGCACGCAGCCTTTCTATAAGCTCGGTCATATCTTTTTTAGTATCAGGACGGCGCATAGCCTTTAAAACCTTATCGCTAGCGTGCTGCAAGGGTAAATCAACATATTTACATATTTTAGGCTCACTAGCATAAACATCTATCAGCTCATCAGTAAAAAATTTAGGATATAGATACATAGTGCGTACCCATTTTAGCTTTTCAATCTTTACTACCTCGCGCAATAGCTCGGCTAATGCCCGATGACCGTAAATATCCTTGCCATAATCCGTACTGTCTTGAGCAATAAATACTACTTCGCGCACTCCGTTTTCTGTAAGTGTTTCTACCTCGTGGCAAATATCTTCTATGGTGCGGCTGCGGAATTTGCCGCGAATAGCAGGTATAGCACAAAAAGCACAGCGATTGTCACAGCCTTCTGCTATTTTTACATAAGCGGTATAGCTAGGGGTAGTAAGTATTCGCGGTGTCTTTTCATCATACAGTGCCTCGTCCTCGCCAGCTATAACTATACGCTGTCCTTTTAGGCTTGCCTCTACTGCTTCCATTATACGGCCGCAAGCTCCTGTACCGATAATAGCATCCGCCTCCGGCATATCGTCTAATAGCTCCTGCTTATAACGCTGACCAAGACAGCCGGCAATAATTAAACTGCGGCAACGACCGCTTTCCTTGTAATCTGCCATATTTAGAATGGTGGTAATCGATTCCTCTTTAGCCGATTGGATAAAAGCACAGGTGTTCACAATCAAAATATCTGCTTCTGACGGGTTAGGCGTTATCTCAATGCCGTGATTGCGCAACTCACCTAGCATAACCTCGGTATCGACTAGATTTTTCGAGCAGCCTAGACTTACAAAACCAGCTTTCATTATTTCCTCCTCATTACACACTAAAGGAGGCCTTCCGCCTCCATTTCCTTACTTAAAACGAATTTCCTTAACCCAGTAATCAAGAAAATCATGCTTTTGCTTGGCTGAAAACAAAATCCGCTGATTAAACAGCAGCAAATTTTTTCCAGCAAAAGATTTATAAGCTATAGTTCCAGGGTTGGCAGGAACAAAATAAAAACCATTAGCCACTAATATTTGCTGTGCCTCGTCAGTTAAAAGCCAGTCGGCTAAATCTTTCGCATTAGCCAGCTCATCATCTTTAGCATTGTAAATAATGCCTGTTCCCGTAACCAGTGCCGCTGTACCGTCAGTCGGATAGACAATTTTTAGCGGATAGCCGTCCTGCATATAGCGAATAGCCTCGCTCTCCACAGCTATCGCAATATCGACCTCGCCCATACCGGCCTGACGCACCGGATTAGATAAATACTTAGCGTATTGCACAACCTTAGGATGAATTTTGCGCCAAATATCATACGTTGCCGCATCGCCAAATTGGGCTATCATGGCATACATTAAATTTGCGGAGGCATCAGCCGCCATAAAATCAGTTATGCCAATACGGACTTTATCACTATCAGCTAGCATCGCCCAGCTGTCGGGGATAACAGAAAGCGTTTTTAGATAATCGCGATTTAAGCAAAAAACTACAGGGTCATACCACACGCCTACCCAATAGCCATTTTCTTCGCGCAGATTTATTGGCACTTGGTCAGCTTTTTCTGATAAATACGGCGCAAGATAGCCATTTGCTGCCGCGCGAGCTAAGGTTTCGCGGTCAGCTACTATTAATGCCGCCTGATTGTCACCACCCGTTTCATTTTGCAATCTATTAAGTATTTCATCGCCGGCAAGCGGTATAAAATTTACGCGTACATGATGCTCGCGCTCATACTCCGTAGCAAGAATACTAGCATTTTCGGCAGGCAGCGTAGTGTAAACACTTATGTTTTTTAATGTTTTAGGATTATTCTTTTCGCCAACATCGGCTAAATATGCCGAGCCTGTTACTACTACAATTAGCAGCAAAAATGCTATACATAGCAGTGCTGTGTACCTTTTCATAATAGTTCCTTCTTTTCTTTTGCTAAAATAAAGCATTTAGCGCAGTAAAGCTACTATGGCTTAGTACACTACATTGTATCATTTATCGAAACTCTGCACAAGCAAAAAGAGCCACCAAAAGGTGACTCTAAATTTATTGTCTTTATTTTGCGGCTGCGTCTTTATCTTTATCTTCGTCCAACGACCTGCCAAAAATGAGGTTATCAAGCATACCGATAAGCTCATTAATTTCAGGCTTGGCAATCTGACCAGACGCGCCTAGATGCTCGCCCTTTATGCGCATCTCCTCGCTGATTAATGACGAGAACAGTACAAAAGGCACTGCCTTTAAACGATTATCAGCACGGACAAGCTTTAACAGGCGGTGACCATCCATTTTCGGCATCTCAATATCGGATACTACTACGCCGACATGGTTTTCAATCGGACCTTCCTTTTGCGACAAAGTCTGCAAATAATCCCACGCCTCTTGACCGTTGCCAAAGTCACGGACAAAGCGATAGCCTGCCTCATGCAGTGTAGTAACTAAAAGGTCACGGAGCATTGGCGAGTCTTCAGCTACTACTACATGCACATCGCCGCGGCTGCCCTTTACTTCTTCCGGAGCATCCTCATAAGTAGTAAGCTTAGCATTTATTTCTGGATTTATCTCGGCAATGATAGTTTCAAAGTCTAAGAGCAGTACTAATCTGTCTTGCATCTTGATAATGCCGACAACTCGCGACTGGTCGCCAACCTCTGGTGCCGGCTCCATATCCTTCCAAGAAATGCGATGTATGCGCGATACATTTTCTACTAAGAAACCAATATGATAGTTATTGATTTCTGTTACTATAACATTGCGCGGCTCTGAGTTAGTCTGTGCATTTAAGCAACGCGGCAAATTTACCAAAGGAATTGCCTTGCCGCGCAGGGTAAATAGTCCGTCTATATACGGATGCGCCTGCGGCATCGTAGTTATATCAGTACGCGTTATAACCTCGCGAACTTTTGCTACATTTATGCCATAGTGTACATTGCCAATGCTGAACTCAACGATTTCAAACTCATTAGTACCTGTTTCAAGCAGTATACCTTTCTTATCGCCAATCGTTTCTGCTGCTGCCATCAAATTCGCCCCCACATTTATCATGAACATCTCAAATATTTTTTATCTATTTTGGTATTTCGCCATAAATAAAAAAATTCCTGCTATATGAAATTATTATTTTAGATATGTCCAGCCGTCTATTTGTTCAATTTTATTTTCGCGCAATAAATGTCCTAAAGCCCGTTTAAAGGCTGCCTTGCTTATTTCAAATTTATCGCGAATTACTTCCGGCGAAGTTTCATCACTATAGGGCATCTTGCCATTGCGGCTATTTAAAAGATTTAAAATTCTATCGGCATCGGTAAGCAGTGCTTTTTCCTTAGCCTCGCGCAATGATGCATTTAGTCTGCCGTCGGGACGGACGTAGGTAACACGCGCGGTCACAATTTCGCCCACGCGTGGCCGCTCAGTTTCTTTCATTTCTTTATTAGCAATAAAAACAATATAGCGTTCATTGCTAAACATAAATGCACCGTTATCGCCGTAGTTATAGATAGCTCCTGTGACCATAGCACCCTTTTTTACATTTACTGCCGGTCTTGAGGCGCGGCGCATTTCGTCCTCGACTTCCATAGTCACCGCTAGGCGGCCGGATTTATCGGTATAGAGCTTTGCCCAAACAGTTTCACCTATTTGCGGCCTTCCGCGCATTCCAGCATAAGGCATAAATATGCCGCGCTCTGCGCCGACATCTAAAAAAGCACCGTCACGGCTGACGTTTATAACCTTTAGCCGCGCAATCTGCCCTTCCTTCATGCGCGGCGTGCGCATACTGGCAGTCAGGCGGCGTTTCGGGTCAAGATATAAAAATACTTCGACCTCATCGCCTACTTTTACAGGAGCAGTCTGCTGGGTTTTATGGAGCAAAATGTCATCAGAAGTATTTCCTGTTTCAGCATCTAAAAAAGCACCCATTTCGCCTAGGCGGACTACTTTTAATTTAGCTACTGTGCTAGGGCCATACTTACGTTTTTTTCTTTCTTCCATTTTAGTTTTAGTCCTCGTAGACAGTGAGCTTGGCATCGCCCCACAGACGCTCTAAAGCAAAGTATTCGCGCGCCTCCTGCATGAATATGTGTGCTACTACGTCGCCATAGTCTAATAATACCCATTCGCCCTCACGGTAGCCTTCCTTATGGTTAAAACTAATTCCTGCCTTAGCCATTTCTTCCTCTATATTGTCGGCGATAGCCCGTACCTGCGTTGCGGTATTTGCCGAGCAGACTACAAAGTAGTCGGTCGAATTCATCAAGCCCTGCATATCCATTACTACAATATCGCGCGCCTTTTTATCGCTGGCGGCTTTGCAAATAAGCTGGTACATTTCTGTAGTTGTCATTTTGTTTCCTCCTCAGTAGTTATAAGTGTATCGGCAGGAAATAGCTCCTGCATACGCTTGTCTATTTCCACTTTATTTGGTATCCATATAGTGTCGTCATTTTCTGACGGTGCGCCTGGAAGTATCAGGCTTTCCGGTATATCACTGCTCATCTGCCGCAAAACGTTAGCTAGATGAGCTGCATCGAATATCTCGGCACTAGTTTCTACTTGGCTTTGGAAAACTTCGGCAATTTGCGGCAATTTCGGCACGGTCTTTAGCTGCAATACCTCTTGATACAGAGCTTTTATAAATTTTTGCTGCCGTTTAGCGCACCCAATATCGCCTAACTCCGGCGAACGATAGCGCAGATATTTTTGTGCCGTTTCACCGTCTAAGTGCTGATAGCCTTGTGACAAGTTTATGCTTAGCCCCGCCTCGCTGTCCTCGTAAACCATGTTTCCCTCGACATAAAGGTCAATGCCGCCTAAAATATTGATAAGGTCGGCAAAGGTCTGCATATCTAAGGCTACATACTGATGAATTGATATGCCGAGGAGTGAGTTTACTTCGCGCACCATTAAAGGCGAGCCTCCCATAGCATAGATAGATTTTAACCGCGTGCCGGTATTGGTGTTTGGTACTGTTACCCAAGTATCACGCGGAATGTTTATAAAGCTAGCTTTGCCTGTATTGTTATTCAGGCTGATAACTATAATGGTGTCAGCACGTTTGCCGCTGTCTTCGGACTCATCTGCGCCATTATCAATTCCCATGACCAAAATATTGGTATAGCCGTCAAATTTTGCATCGACATCGCCGCGCTTTGCCTGCTGACGCGCCGCGTAGCCATCATACATGGTCTGATAATCTCTATATATGCGACTGCCAAAGCTCACCAGAGTATAGCCTAAAAATATTAATGCCGCTAAAATAGCTGCTAATAGTGTCAAAAAAGCTATTAGTTTAAAAAAGGCTCTGCGTCTTTTTTGTGCGTATAATTTACGCTTTCGCAAAATATTTTGCCGCGTTATATTTTCCTCAGCCTTGCCCATAGGTTTATCCTTCCTTGGAAAGTGCTATTTTTTCTAACAATAATTCATTTCTCGCAATAACGGTGTTAGGATGAATAAGCTGTCCCTTTTTAGTTACAAATAGTATGGATTGCGTTAGACCCGCCAGCATCATATCATTTAACGAGCTTTTTTTTGCTAAATCGCGCAACATTCCTACCTCTTGATAATCTCGCTGTGGTTCAATCATATCAGCAAACCAGATTATTTTATCTAGTGCTGTCATATTAGAACCAGCTACCGTATGACTATAAATAGCGGTGGCAATCTCTTTATCATATACGCCATAAAGCTCGCTAATCCTTTTAGCACCGATATAGGCATGCAAAAGGAGCGGCATTGCTCTATCAATCGGAGTTATTTTTATATCGCGTTTAGCTGCCTCTAGGATTAATTCTTCATTTTTATATTCGCGAGCGCAATCATGCAAAAGACCGGCAATTCTTGCCTTATTTTCATCTACGCCAAAGCGTTTAGCTAAAAACGCTGCCGTTTCAGCTACACCTAGCGAATGTTCATAGCGGCTAGGCTTTAATCTTTTTTTTAGCTCGGCACGCATTTCTTCATAAGTCATTTCTATATAGTCCTTCCTTATAAATGTAGTCCTCGACTATCGAGGGTACTATATATTTTATTGAACGTCCTGTGCGAACCCGCGCGCGAATATCGGTTGACGATATTGATAGCTCCGGTACAGCAAAAAAATGTATTTTAGTTGCCAAGCTGCCGAATTGTTTTTCTAGCTCGGTTTTATCCATAGGCGCACCAGGTCTAGTCGTACCGACAAAGTGGCAATCCTTCAGCAGCTCATCCGGTTTATGCCAAGTGTGCAAATCGTTTATACTGTCTGAACCGGTGATGAAATATAGCTCGGTTTCTTTGCCATATATTTTTTTTAATTCACGAATAGTCAGCAAAGAGTAAGACGGGCCTTTGCGCTCTAGCTCGCAAGTCGATACATGAAAATAAGGATTTTTAGCGGTTGCCAGCTGCACCATTACCAGCCGATGATAGGCAGACGTTACTCTATGACCAAGCTTATGAGGCGGAATAGCGGCTGGAATAAATAGCACGCTGTCTAGCTTAAACGCCTCGCGCACCTCCTCGGCTATCATCAAATGCGCTATATGTATAGGGTCAAATGTTCCCCCCATAATGCCAATTCTCATTAGAACCGTTCTCCTAGATAAATGATGCCCAAAATAATTATAATGGTAAAAATTATTAAGGTTAGTGCCTTTAAATAATCTAAACTGTCAAATCTGCCTTTAGGCGTTTTTAAATACATTAGATAGGTTCTAATGTATCCTATGATTTTCATTTACGGATTTGCCCCGAACCAAGTATTAAATATTTAGTACTGGTTAAAGCCTCTAGTCCCATAGGACCTCTTGCGTGCAATTTTTGTGTACTTATGCCGATTTCTGCACCAAAGCCAAACTCAAAGCCGTCAGTAAAACGAGTAGATGCATTGACATAGACAGCTGCGGCATCTACTTCACGCTGAAAACGTTGGGCATTTTTCAGACTTTCAGTAATAATTGCCTCCGAGTGACCAGTATTATAAGTGTTGATGTGATTAATAGCCTCGCCAATATCAGCTACAACCTTCACCGAAAGTATTAAATCACCGTACTCAGTAGACCAATCTTCTTCACTAGCAGCGTTAAATCTATTATCTATTGCCTGACATTTTTCACAGCCGCGCAGCTCTACCTTTTTTTCTAGCATCGCATCTACTAGCTGCGGCAAAAATTCAGCGGCAATTTTTTCATGCACCAGCAAAGTTTCCATGGCATTGCATACAGAAGGATGACTAGTTTTAGCATTTACGGCAATAGCTATCGCCGAGGATAAATCCGCCGTTTCATCAACAAAGGTATGGCATACACCTGTGCCTGTTTCGATAACCGGCACGCGGCTATTTTGGGTAACGTGCTGTATAAGTCCTGCACCACCGCGCGGAATGATTACATCTATTAAGCCATTTAATTTCATCATTTCATCAATAGCTGCGCGGTCGGTAAACTCTACGAATTGCAAAGCTCCTTCGGGAATGCCATGCTCATAGGCAGCCTTTGATAAAAGCGAGCTAATGGCAATATTAGAGCGTATCGCCTCTGAGCCGCCGCGAAGTATAACGGCATTGCCTGCCTTTAATGCCAGTGCCGTAGCATCGGCGGTGACATTGGGGCGCGCCTCATAGATTATGCCGATAACGCCAATCGGTACACGCACGCGGCGAATTTCTAAACCGTTTGGTCTAACAGTCGAATAATCGCCCTTAGCCACAGGGTCGGGAAGGCTAGCAGTCTGTCTTATTCCTTCTGCCATTTGCGTAATTCTGCCTTCATTCAGCAATAGTCTATCTAGATAAGAGCGTTTTAATCCCTTTTGCCGCGCCTCCTCTAAATCCCTTTCATTTTCGGCTAAAATAAGCGAGCTGCGCTTTTCTATGGCATCCGCCATGGCAAGTAGTGCTCGATTTTTATCGCTTGCTCCTAGCACACTTAGCTTTTTAGCCGCAGCCTTTGCTTTTTCTGCCTTGGCGGTAATTTCTGCTTTAATGTCCATTAGCCATCATCCTTTCCCATATTTAAGCTACACCATTAGTACCATATTATCACGGTGAATAATTTCGTGAGGCGCGTTTGTGCCGACAATTTTATCAAAATCCGCACTATGTTTGCCTAAAAGTTTAGTAAGTACATTACTGTCATAATTCACTATGCCGCGAGCTATTTCCTGCTGCTTTACGGTAAGTACGCGGATAGTACTGCCAGCAGCAAAATCACCGTCAACGCTAAGTATGCCGGCAGCTAAAATGCTAGAGCCGCCACGCATAGCAGCGGCACAGCCGTCATCGACTGTTATTTCTCCAGATAAATTTTTACCAAAGGCAAGCCAGCTTTTTCTTACCTTTAAATGTAGGTCGCGGGCAGGAAAAACTGTGCCGATTTTTTTACCTTGCAAAACCTTGCTTATAATACCAGAACGTGCTCCACTAGCAATTACCATGGTAACACCTGCACTCATCGCAATTTGTGCCGCTTGGATTTTAGTAATCATGCCGCCCGTGCCTAGGCTAGAGCCAGCTCCGCCAGCTATTTTTTCTATAGCAGGAGTAATTTCCGGTATTTCGTCAATAAGCTTTGCATCTTTATAC
>SAMEA104315428__coassemble_1136_pt1 | contig 17822 bp, 19 predicted proteins | sample SAMEA104315428__metabat2_low_PE_031 | metagenome-assembled genome bin SAMEA104315428 (sample SAMEA104315428) | gut metagenome | biome: Monkey gut; feature: monkey-associated habitat; material: faeces | place: China | collected 2013 | reverse complement strand
GACCGATTACCATACCCGGCTTTGCCGTATGAATGGTGATTTTTAAGCGGTTCTTGCTGCGCTCAGTCTCAATCTTTGAAACACCTGCTGCCTGAAGGCTAGCCTTCAGATAATCGCGGATTTTAATATCTTCATGCAGGTTATCTGCAAAATCTTTATCTGCATACCACTTAGCATCCCAAGTCTTGACGATGCCAAGGCGAATACCATGCGGATTTACTTTCTGACCCAATCCGTTTCCCTCCTTCTTATTTCTTCTCGTCTACGACGATGGTTACATGGGACGTGCGTTTTAGAATTTTAAACGCCTGTCCACGGGAACGCGGATGGATGCGCTTAATCGTCGGACCGCCGTCAGCAAAGGCAGTTTTAACAATCAGCTTATCAACGTCCATATCAAAGTTGTTCTCAGCGTTTGCACAAGCAGAACGAAGAACCTTTTCTACTACCTCGGCACCAGCCTTCGGCGTGAATTTCAAAATCGCAAACGCCTCAGCGACGTTCTTGCCACGGATAAGATCCAAAACGACACGAACTTTGCGCGGAGTGATGCGAACATATTTAGCTACAGCTTTAGCTTCCACAAGAATTCTCCTTTCGCAAAATTACTTTAGTCCGGTCTTTCTCTCTTCGCCGGCATGACCTTTAAAGGTACGGGTCGGTGCAAATTCACCTAGCTTATGGCCAACCATGTCCTCGGTTACATATACGGGAACATGCTTGCGGCCATCATGAACAGCAATCGTATGACCTATGAAGTCTGGGAAAATCGTAGAGCTTCTCGACCAGGTCTTTACAACTTTTTTATCGTTAGCTTCGTTGAGAGCCTCGATTTTTTTCATTAGGCTTTCTGCAACGAAAGGGCCCTTTTTAATAGATCTTGACAAAGTGTCTCCTCCTTTCGTCAGGCGGCACGGGCTGCCTGTCGATTTATATCATTATTTCGTGCGTCTTTTAACGATGAGACGATCCGAAGCCTTCTTGCGACGAGTCTTAGCACCCATAGCGCATTTACCCCACTTAGTAACAGGGTTCTTGCGACCAACAGGGGAGCGACCCTCACCACCGCCATGCGGATGGTCATTCGGGTTCATAGCCGTACCACGGTTCTCCGGACGAACACCGAGCCAACGATTACGACCAGCTTTACCAATCGTGATGTTCTCATGCTCAAGGTTGCCTACCTCGCCGATGGTTGCACGGCAATTTACATGAACTTTGCGAAGCTCGCCAGACGGCATACGGAGAAGGGCATAATCGCCTTCCTTTGCCATGAGCTGGGCGGATGCGCCGGCACTGCGAACGAGCTGTGCGCCTTTTCCAATCTTCAGCTCAACATTGTGAATGGTTGTACCAACAGGGATATTTTTGAGCGGAAGTGCGTTACCAACCTTGATATCAGCTTCAGGACCGGATACTACCTTATCGCCGACCTTTAGACCGTTTGGTGCAAGGATGTAGCGTTTCTCACCGTCAACATAGTTTAGAAGTGCGATGCGGGCACTGCGGTTCGGGTCGTACTCGATAGTAGCTACGCGAGCCGGGATACCGTCTTTCGTGCGCTTGAAATCAATTACACGGTATAGACGCTTGTGACCGCCGCCCTGATGACGAACCGTCAATTTACCCTGATTGTTGCGACCGCCGTTTTTCTTTAGGCGTTCGGTTAGGGATTTTTCTGGCTTTGATGCCGTAATCTCGTCGAAGGAAGCGACGGTCATGAAACGGCGACCTGCAGAATATGGTTTAAAACTCTTTACTGCCACTTAATTGTACCTCCTTTTTGAGATTAGGCCTCGAAGAACTCGATGCTTTCGCCAGCAGCGAGTTTTACGATTGCTTTTTTATAGTCAGGGCGCTTACCAGACGTGCGGCCCATGCGTTTCGTTTTGCCAAGTACGTTTACCGTATTGACTTTTTCTACTTTAACCTTGAATACCTCGGCAACTGCCTTGGCAATCTCGATTTTGTTTGCAGCCTTCGCAACAACGAAGACGTACTTGCCTTCAGCCATTAACTGAGTAGTTCTCTCAGTAATCAGCGGACGGATTAGGATATCACGTGCTTCCATTATGCGAATACCTCCTCGATACGGGTGATGGCATCCTTCGTTACGAAGAGCTTGTCATGGTGAAGAATATCAAAGACATTTAGCCCCATCGTGTTGATGGTCTTTACACCCTGAATGTTGCGGGCAGATTTTTCTACGTTTTCAGCCTCATCAAGAGTGATGAAGAGTACCTTCTTCGGTGCTTCAAAAGCCTTCAGTACATCTAGTACCTGCTTAGTTTTAGGAGCGTCAAAGGAAAGGCTGTCTAAAACGATAAAATCACCGCTCTTAACCTTATCGGAAAGTGCGCACTTGATAGCTAGGCGACGCTGTTTGCGCGGCATGGTGAAGTTGTATTTGCGCGGATGCGGGCCAAATACCGTACCACCGCCAACCCATAACGGGCTGCGCGTCGAACCTGCACGAGCACGACCAGTGCCCTTCTGTTTCCAAGGCTTACGGCCGCCGCCACGAACGAAGCTTCTCGTTTTGGTAGCATGCGTGCCAAGACGCTGTGCTGAAAGCTGCATAATAACGGCCTGATGGAGAAGACCTGCGTTCATCTCTACGCCGAAAATGCTGTCATTTAACTCGATATCGCCAACTTTGTTGTTCGCGATGTCAAAAACTGCTACTGTAGCCATAATTGTGGTTATCCTCCTTCCAAATTAGTTTTTACCTGGTTTTACGGTATTTTTAATCACAACGAAGCTCTTCTTCGGGCCCGGAATAGCACCCTTGATGAGAATGAGGTTGCGGTCAGTGTCAACACGGACAACCGTTAAACGCTGAACCGTAACGCGCTCACGACCCATATGACCTGGGAGCTTTTTGCCCTTCAGTACGCGTCCACCAGGGCCGCTAATCATAGCACCAGTCGAACCCGGCTCACGATGGGATTTCGAGCCATGACCCATAGGGCCACGAGCAAAGTTGTGACGTTTGATACCGCCGGCAAAACCTTTACCTTTGGAAGTACCCGTAACATCAACTAAGTCTCCAGCACTAAATATGTCAACGCCGATGATGTCACCGACTTTATATTCAGAAGCATCCTGAAGACGCATTTCGCGGATAAATTTAACCGGCTTTACACCAGCCTTATCGAAATGTCCCTTCATGGGTTTATTAACTTTAAATTCTTTAACTTCACCGAAGCCAAGCTGAACTGAATTGTAGCCGTCATTTTCAACAGTCTTGTTCTGAATAACAACGTTATTGCCGGACTCAACAACTGTAACGGGAACAACCTTGCCCTCTTCCGTGAAGATCTGGGTCATACCCAGCTTTCTACCTAAAATTGCTTTAGACATTCATTCCACCTCCTCGGATTATAATTTGATTTCGATGTCTACACCAGCCGGAAGGTCTAGGCGCATTAGAGCGTCTACCGTCTTATTAGTCGGCTGCAGGATGTCGATTAGACGTTTGTGCGTGCGCATTTCAAACTGCTCACGGGAGTCTTTATTGACATGCGGGCTGCGTAAAATAGTGTAGATGTTTTTCTCCGTTGGGAGTGGAATAGGACCTGATACCATTGCACCAGTCTTTTTAGCAGTATCTACAATCTTTACTGCACTCTGATCGAGGGCTTTATGATCATAAGCCTTCAAACGAATTCTAATTTTTTGGTTCTTAGACAATTACTTTTCCTCCTTATCGTCCAGGCTCTCGGCCCAAACATTTCTCCGCAACAGTTCCCTCGGACGCTGCCGAGCCATCTGCCGCGTCATCGCATTGGGGGGTACCATATTTATTTCAAACCTTTAAATAAGAGCGACGCGCGCGCCGCTCTCACTAAAAGTTTAAATGTTTAGATTAAACCTCTTCAACCTCAGTTACGCGACCAGCGCCAACAGTGTGGCCACCCTCGCGGATAGCGAAGCGAAGACCCTTCTCGATAGCGATCGGGGTGATGAGCTCAACTTCCATCTCGATGTTATCGCCAGGCATAACCATCTCAGTGCCTTCTGGGAGATGAACAACGCCGGTAACGTCAGTCGTGCGGAAGTAGAACTGCGGACGATAGTTCGTGAAGAACGGAGTATGACGGCCGCCCTCTTCTTTAGTCAGTACATAAACCTGACCTTTGAACTTCGTGTGCGGATGAATTGAACCCGGTTTTGCAAGAACCTGACCGCGCTCAATCTCTTTACGGTCAATACCGCGTAGAAGAGCACCGATGTTATCGCCAGCAACTGCGCTGTCGAGCATCTTGCGGAACATCTCGATACCAGTGATAACCGTCTGACGCGGCTCATCCTGTAAGCCAACGATTTCAACCGTATCGTTCATCTTCAGCTCGCCACGCTCAACACGGCCAGTAGCAACCGTACCGCGACCAGTAATCGTGAATACGTCCTCAACCGGCATCAGGAACGGCTTATCAGTGTCGCGCTCCGGAGTCGGGATGTAGTCATCAACAGCCTGCATGAGGTCACGGATTTTGTCCTTCATAGCCTCGTCACCCTCAAGAGCCTTGAGTGCAGAACCAGCAACAACTGGGATCTCATCGCCAGGGAACTCATAGCTAGAGAGAAGCTCACGAACTTCCATCTCAACGAGCTCTAGAAGCTCTTCATCGTCAACCTGGTCAACTTTGTTAAGGAATACTACGATTGCCGGAACACCAACCTGACGAGCGAGCAGAATGTGCTCACGAGTCTGCGGCATCGGGCCGTCAGCAGCGGATACAACGAGGATTGCACCGTCCATCTGAGCAGCACCAGTGATCATGTTCTTTACATAGTCAGCATGGCCCGGGCAGTCAACGTGTGCATAGTGACGGTTAGCCGTCTCATACTCAACGTGTGCCGTGTTGATGGTGATACCACGCTCACGCTCCTCAGGAGCCTTATCGATATCAGCATAATCCTCGAATGCAGCCTTGCAGCCCTCAGTCTCGGATAGAACCTTCGTGATAGCAGCAGTCAGCGTCGTCTTGCCATGGTCAACGTGACCAATAGTACCGATGTTTACATGCGGCTTAGTTCTCTCAAACTTTTCTTTTGCCATTTTGTTTGTTTTCCTCCCTTATTCGCCTTTATTCTTAGCAATAACCTTTTCGGCTATATTCTTAGGAACTTCATCATAGTAAGCAACTTCCATGCTGTAGTTCCCTCGGCCCTGTGTTTTAGAACGGAGATCCGTTGAGTAACCGAACATCTCGGATAGCGGAACGAAACCGTTAATTACCTGAGCACCGTTGCGGGCTTCCATACCGTCGATACGTCCGCGGCGGGAGTTCAGGTCACCGATTACATCGCCCATATATTCTTCTGGGACAGTAACTTCAACTTTTACATACGGCTCTAAAAGAACCGGATTTGCCTTCTCAGCACCACTCTTGAACGCCATTGAACCTGCGACCTTGAATGCTGCCTCGGAGGAGTCGACCTCATGGTAAGAACCGTCATAAACGACAGCCTTGATGTCGACCATTGGATAGCCGGCAACAACGCCTGCTTCCATAGCCTGCTTTACGCCGGCCTCGATCGGGTTGATAAATTCCTTAGGAATTGCACCGCCGACAACTTTGTTTTCAAAGCTGAAGCCAGCACCCGGCTCCTGCGGAATAAGCTCGAGCCAGCAGTGACCATACTGACCATGACCGCCGGACTGACGTACAAATTTACCTTCAGCCTTAACGCTGTTTCTAATGGTCTCGCGATATGCAACCTGCGGCTCGCCGACTTTGCAGTCAACCTTGAACTCGCGGAGCATACGGTCAACGATAATCTGTAGGTGAAGCTCACCCATGCCGGAGATAATAGTCTGACCAGTTTCCTGATCGGTATGAACGCGGAATGTCGGATCTTCTTCAGCAAGTTTCTGAAGAGCTACGCCCATTTTTTCCTGGTCGTTCTTCGTAGCCGGTTCAACAGCAACGGAGATAACCGGATCTGGGAATTCCATAGACTCAAGAATGATTGCATGATTTTCATCGCAAAGCGTGTCGCCAGTCGTAGTATCTTTTAGACCAACGGCTGCTGCGATGTCGCCGCTATAAACTTTTTCGATTTCTTTACGGTTGTTAGCGTGCATCTGCAAGATACGACCAATACGCTCTTTCTTGCCCTTCGTAGAGTTGTATACATAAGAGCCAGCATCAAGCACGCCGGAGTATACGCGGAAGAAAGCAAGCTTACCAACGTAGGGGTCAGTCATAATCTTAAATGCGAGAGCAGAGAACGGCTCTTCATCGCTAGAAGGACGATGATCCTCCTCGCCAGTTTCAGGATTTACACCCTTGATTGGCGGAATATCCGTCGGTGCCGGCATATAGTCAACAATAGCATCCAGTAGCGGCTGAACGCCCTTGTTGCGATAGGAAGTACCGCAGGTTACAGGAACGAGTTTGCACTCAACAGTACCCTTGCGGATAACCTTCTTTATTTCCTCTTCAGTGATTTCTTCACCGCCGAGGTATTTCTCCATGAATTCATCATCTAGCTCTGATAGAGCCTCGAGAAGTCCTTCACGGTACTCTTCTGCTTTATCTTTGAGGTCTGCAGGAATTTCAACCTCGTCAGCAACCTTGCCGAGGTCATCCTCGTATACGATTGCTTCCATTTTCACCAGGTCGATAATACCCTGAAAGTCGTCCTCAGCACCGATTGGGAGCTGGATAGGAACAGCATTGGCCTGCAAACGCTCGTGCATCATGTTGACAACATTATAGAAGTCCGCACCGGTAATATCCATTTTGTTGACATAAGCCATACGCGGAACGTTATAATGCTCAGCCTGACGCCAAACCGTTTCAGTCTGTGGCTCAACACCGCCGCGAGCAGTTAAAACTGCAACAGCACCGTCGAGTACACGCAGCGAACGCTCAACCTCTACAGTGAAGTCCACGTGACCCGGCGTATCAATGATGTTGATACGATGATTTTTCCAGTGGCAGGTCGTAGCAGCGGAAGTAATCGTTATGCCGCGCTCCTGCTCCTGAACCATCCAGTCCATGGTAGCTGCGCCATCATGAACCTCGCCGATTTTGTGGTTTACACCAGTGTAGAAGAGGATACGCTCAGTAGTAGTCGTTTTACCGGCATCAATGTGTGCCATGATACCGATATTGCGAGTTTTTTCAAGGGAATACTCTCTTGCCACTTTTAATATCTCTCCTTATATAATCAGACGAAGAAATTACCAACGATAATGAGCAAATGCCTTGTTAGCTTCTGCCATTTTATGAGTATCTTCCTTCTTCTTGATTGCCGCGCCAGTATTGTTAGCTGCGTCCATGAGCTCACCGGAGAGACGCTCATCCATAGTCTTTTCACCACGGAGACGTGCATAATTAACAATCCAGCGAATACCTAGAGTCATGCGGCGGTCAGGACGAACCTCAACTGGAACCTGATAGTTAGCACCGCCGACACGGCGAGCACGAACCTCTAAGACTGGCATAACGTTTTTGAGAGCAGTCTCAAAAACTTCTAGTGGATCCTTGCCCGTTTTGGCACGGATAGTCTCGAACGCATCATAAACGACACGCTCAGCAACGCTCTTTTTACCGGAGAGCATTACTTTATTGATAAATTTCGTAACCGTTTTGCTGTGGTATACCGGATCCGGTAATACGTCACGCTTAGGTACGGAACCCTTTCTTGGCATTGTTTTACCTCCTTATCATAGTCTTCATTTACGAAGCATTATTTTTTCTTTGCGCGTTTCGCACCGTATTTGCTGCGGCCCTGAGCACGATCCTGCACACCGGCAGTATCGAGCGAACCACGAATGATGTGGTAACGAACACCTGGCAGGTCTTTTACACGACCGCCACGGATTAGAACAACGCTGTGCTCCTGAAGATTATGACCAATGCCTGGGATGTATGCGGTAACCTCGATGCTATTCGTTAAACGAACACGGGCAACCTTACGCAGAGCCGAGTTCGGCTTTTTCGGCGTAGACGTATAAACACGAGTGCAAACGCCGCGTTTCTGCGGGCAATTCTTGAGTGCTGGTGCTTTGGACTTATCCTGCATGCTCTGTCTGCTCTTACGAACTAACTGATTAATAGTTGGCATACATGCACCTCCTTCCTTCATATTGAGAATTTATTATTTATTAAAACCTTGATTAATCAAGATTTTTAACAAATATACTAATCTTCGAGGACGGCAACGGCTGCCGCTCCGACCTCTATGCCGCAGGCTGTGCCAAGCTCTTTCATAGTTGACAGGGTTTCTGTCAAAACTTTTTGAGCATTAGCGATTTTTACTAGCGGCTCGGTTACTCTCGTTTCAGCATCGGCGGCAATAAATATTTTCTTTGCCTGACCGCGCTTTAAGGCTTTAGTAACCTGTTTGATACCAATAACGTGATTGGTAGTTTTCAGTGTATCCAGCGTCATCGCTTTCACTCCTCTGTACACTTTCTTATCCCGCTCTCGCGAGCACTTCTATATATTAACACCCACTAAAATGCTTGTCAACACTTTATTTATCGTATTTCTCGTGTACACGTTACCTAGTGTATCATAAATAAAAATTTATTTTTCAAAATAAAAAAAATAATCTCCAATGCCGGCTTTTATTTGCCAGTTTGGAGATTACTTTAAAAATTATGCTTCTTTAAGGAAGGCTACATAACCTTTTTTAGCCTCATACACATCAATTTTGCTAGTGGTTTCCCACGGCGCGTGCATACTCATAACGCCGACACCGCTATCTATTACCTGCATTCCATATAAGCTCATGATATAAGCAATCGTTCCGCCGCCGCCTAAATCAACTTTGCCCAGCTCGGCCAGCTGATAATGTACGTTATGTTTTGCCATGATAGCGCGCAGCTCGCCTAAATACTCGGCATTAGCATCATTAGAACCAGATTTACCGCGCGCACCGGTAAATTTATTAAATACCATGCCGCGACCAAGATAAGCTACATTTTTCTTATCGTAGGCACTAGCATATAAGGCATCATAGGCACTAGATACATCTGATGACAGCATTTTAGAGTTAGCCAGGGTGCGCCTTAAAGCTAAATCATTATAAACACCACAGGCATTTAACAGCTCGGCTACTGTATTTTCAAAGAAGTGCGACTGCATTCCCGTTGCACCCACGCTGCCGATTTCTTCCTTATCTACCAGCAGGCAGCAGGAAGTGCGCTCTACCTTTTCTACCTCTAGCATAGCAACCAAGGAGGTATAAGCGCAGATGCGGTCGTCCTGACCGTAGGCTAAAATCATGCTGCGGTCAAAGCCTAGTTCGCGAGCGCGTCCTGCCGGCACTAATGCCAGCTCAGCAGATTTAAAGTCGTCTTCATCAATATCATACTTATCTTTTAATAGCTTTAAAACGCCTTCTTTTACCGACTCTTTATCATCTTTTTTTAAGGGATAATTGCCGACTAAAATATCTAGGTTTTCGCCTTCGATTACTTTAGCAGCATTTTTTGTCATTTGCTCCTGCGATAGGTGGATAAGTAAATCAGTTACGCAAAAAACAGGGTCGCTTTCGTCCTCGCCGATTTTTACTTCTATTATTGTACCGTCTTTTTTAACCACTACGCCGTGCATTGCCAGCGGCAAAGTTACCCATTGATATTTTTTTATGCCGCCATAGTAATGCGTATCAAGGTAGGCAAGTCCGCCGTCTTCATACAAGGGATTTTGCTTGACATCTAGGCGGCAGGTATCGACATGCGCACCTAAAATATTCATGCCCTGCTCTAGCGGCTCAGTGCCGATATTAAATAGCGCGATTGCTTTTTTCATATTTACAGCATAAACCTTGTCGCCAGCTTTTAATTTTTCGCCGTTTTTTATGATGTCGGCTAAATTTTTATAGCCTTTTTCCTCAGCCTTAGCTATCGCCTCTTTCACGCTTTCGCGCTCGGTTTTGCAGTTAGATAAAAAGTCGATATAGCCAGCGTTTAGCTTTTCTAGCTCCTGTTTATCTTGCTCGCTGTACTCGCTCCATACTGATTTTTTCTTATCATCTGCCATGATAAATCCTCCTTTATTTTCTATCATTCCTGATAGGCTTTAGCTCGTTCTCCTAACAATACTTCGTTTATAATTTCAATAAAATCTTCACGCTTTTCAGCGTGATTAAATTTATCGCGCAATAGTGCACCGTGGACTATGCCCCTAGTGTACCAAGTGGCGTGCTTTCGCATTTCTCGCGAGCCGATATAATCGCCCTTATATTTTAAGAGTAAGTCTAAATGCCTTATGATAACGGCGGCGCGCTCCTGCATGGTAGGCGGCGGCAGCTTTTCGCCAGTTCGCCAAAAATGGGTCAGCCGTTTAAAAATCCACGGATTTCCCTGCGCTGCGCGCCCAATCATTACCGCGTCAGCTTTGGTGGCTTCTAACACCTTGGCTAAATCATCACAGGTTCTAATATCACCATTGGCAATAACGGGAATTTTTACAGCTTGCTTTACTTTGGCAATTATTCCCCAGTCAGCCTGACCGCTATAAAATTGTTCGCGCGTTCTGCCATGTACGGCGATAGCATCTGCACCGGCATCCTCTGCCATTTTAGCCATTTCTACTACATTTATATGGTTGTCGTCCCAGCCTTTGCGCATTTTTACGGTAAACGGCATCTTTACAGCTTTTCTAATTGCTTTCATTATCTCGTAGGCTCGCTGCGGCTCGCGCATTAGTGCCGAGCCTTCACCGTTTTTGACGATTTTCGGCGCAGGACAGCCCATATTAAAGTCTAAAATATCAGCTGTCCCTAGCGTCTCGACATAGGCTGCTGCTTCCGCCGCCATATCCTTATTAGCAGCAAAAATCTGCATGGCTAAAGGTCTTTCGCCAATATCTGATTGCAGCATTTCTATGGTGCGTTCATTGCGAAAATGTATTCCCTGGCTGCTTACCATTTCAGCATAGCAAAGCGGACAGCCCATATCATGGGCAATAATGCGGTATGCCTTATCGGTAACGCCGGCCATAGGGGCTAAAAATACCGGCTCGGCAAAATGAAATTTTCCTATATCCAATTATTTTCCTCTTTAGTGCTTAGTTGTTGACAGTGTTTTTTCTGTCATGTTCATCGCGTTTATCGGCATTGCGCGCGTAGAGTGCCTGCAATCCGGTAAGCGTCAGAAAATGGTCAACCTTGTCAATCGTGGCTGACTCCTTAGCAATCATGCGCGCCAAGCCGCCAGTAGCAATGACTTTCATATCACTACCATATTCCTTTTTTATGCGGCGGACAATCTCATCTATCTGTCCTACATAGCCAAAGATAATTCCTGCCTGCATACCCTGAATAGTATTGCGGCAGATTATGCTTTTAGGCGGCACTAGCTCAATGCGCGGCAGCTGTGCCGCGGTCTGAAACAGGGCATCAGCACTTGTGCCAATCCCTGGGGCGATAACGCCGCCCATAAAATCACCCGCAGCATTTACTATGTCAAAGGTGGTTGCTGTGCCAATATCTATGACGATAAGTGAGCCGCCATACTGCTCAAAAGCACCTACTACGTTGACTATACGGTCAGCACCAATTGCCCGCGGGTTTTCATAATGCAGCTTTATGCCCGTCTTAATGCCGGGGCCTACTACCAGCGGACGAATACGAAAATAACGTTCACACATTTTTACCATTGGCACAACTAAAGGCGGCACTACTGAAGAAATTATTATCGCATGAATATCTGCCATGCGTATTCCTTGGTAATGAAATAAATCATTCATTAACATACCGTACTCGTCACCAGTTTTTTGTCTATCAGTTGAAATACGCCAATGCTTTACTAGACGTTTTCCCTCATATGTTCCCATTACAATATTGGTATTGCCTATATCAAATACTAATAACAAAAAATTCCCTCCTAATTTACATCCCTGGTCTTATAGATACATCGCCGGCTAAAACTCTTCGCTGACCTGTGGCAGTAGCTACAATTAACGCTCCGTCACTGTCTATATCCATTGCTTTGCCGTAAAAAACTTCGCCGCTATTTTCACCGCGAACACCTATGACCTTAACTTCCTGTCCCAAAGTTATACTGTACTGCCGCCATTTTTTAAATACTTCGCTAAAATCTCCCTCTTTAATACTTTGATAATTTCTGTCAAAGGCACGCAAAACTTCTTGAAAAAATTCTACGCGCGGCACTTTTTCGCCCTTCATCATGGATAGCGAGGCGGCCGTTTCCCTAATATCTGCGGGAAAATCATCGGGATTAATATTTACATTTATCCCCGTGCCGATAACAACATAATTAATGCCATCCATTTCAGCACTCATCTCGGTTAATATTCCCACCAGTTTTTTATTTTCATACAACAGGTCGTTAGGCCACTTGATAGCTGGCTTTAAGTTAAATTTTGCCATTGCCTCGGCTACAGCGACCGCCGCCATTAAGGTGCATTTTGGCGCTTCCTGCGGCAAAAATTTTGGTCTTAAAATGACGCTGAACCAAATTCCCTTGCCTGCCGGTGAGAAAAAATGCCGCTCTAGCCGCCCTTTGCCGCCCGTCTGTTGCTCAGCAACGACGATAGTTCCCTCATGTGCGCCTTTAGCTGCCAATCGCTTTGCTTCATTATTAGTCGAGTCTACCTCATCTAGGGCAATAATATTATTGCCAATAACCTTAGTCGCTAAATTTCTAGCGATTTCTGCGGCTAGCAGCTTATCGGGCGTTTCCACTAATGAATAGCCGCTTTTCGGTTGACTTATAATATTGTAGCCAGCCTCGCGCAATTCCGTTATATGTTTCCATACCGCGCTGCGCGTAACTCCTAGTTGCCGCGCTATTTCTTCGCCTGATATACAGTTTTTTCCTTGCCTATGCAAAAGCTCTAAAATTTTACTGCGCAAAAAGATACCTCCTTGCTGCATTTATATTTTTTATCTTATAATCATACCGCTATATTATACAACGAAATTAATCATAAAAATACCCCCCAAGAGAATTTGAAATTTTCTTAGGCATAGCAAATCCCTCCTGTTTGTAGTTTTTATTCTACAGCAGGAGGGATTTTTATTTTTTCTGTTGTCAATTAATATTTACTAGCATCAAAAGGGTTCATGCGAAATTCATTGGCATGAGCTAGCGGGTCGGTATATTTCATTATAGCTTCGCCATTGCCGCTTAAATTTAAATAATCTTCTCCGCCATGCACATTCGGTATATAGCTGCCCTCTGGCTGCATATTGCCGTCATATATGTCAATTCCGCCATGTACGCTAGGTACTGTTATTTCTTCAAGATGATGTCCCTGATATATATTGCTGCCACCGAATATATTTTTTGCTGTATGCGTAGTATGCTGACCATTTACAAAGGTATCATGCCCATTCTCATTGTTAGGAGCTTTTATAACAAAATCTCCGTTATCAAACATAGTTCCTATTTCATGAGATGCTCCTACATCTCCTAATGCTTCTGCGCCAGTAGTTATATTATCATTAAACATATCATCGCGACCTTTCGCTAAATAAACTCACTTTATATTTATTGCAGCAGATTAATTTTTGCCTTTATATCAGCAATAGTTTTATCAATAGAGGTTACCTTTTTCATAATATCAGCCGTCTGCATATCATTTTGCTGAAATTTGTTATTTATTTTTTCCCTTACATCTTCTAAAACTCTTTCGTAGGCAAATTCTGTATTTTGTACAATTACATTACAACGATTTTCTATATAGTCATGCACATTTTGCTGTAATTTTTTAGTATACTGTGCCACCTGCCCTAGCAGCTCCGGCTTTGCCATTTCTTTAGCTGCCGCCAAACGCTCTTTAAGCAATTTTTCCCGCATAAATGGAACAGCCGCCAAGCTGATTAAAGGCAAAAAACCACCTCCAGCAATGGCAAATAAACCAATGCTCATAGCAGCCGCTTTAGCCCCCGCCTCTACGTTTACTCCGGAAATATCTTCTGCCTCTACGCTGATTGCAAAACCAGTATTAGCTATTTCACCGCCCACATCGCTTTGCACGCGGATTTGTTGTTTGAAATGATAGCTTAGCCCCATTGACAGCTCAACCTCTAGCTTTTTCAGCAAAGTATCAATATGCGCCGAATACATAGCCAGCCAGTTTTCATAATTATTCCTTATGCGCTTAGTTACTGTAAGTTCTACATATTCCTTAAAGCCAGTACCTTGATAAACATTAAGCATATCAGCTATATCGTCTTCCAATTTTTCATGAAAATGTGCTAATGATTTATCCGTCATGGCGATAATCATTTCCTTAGCTTCTTCGGTATAGCCTGTAATGCTCTTTTTCTGCTGTCCTGTTTCAGCAATAATAATTGATAATTTATCCTTTAATTTTTCTAATTCCTGTTTATCTATCAGATATAGATTTTTTTCTGCTTCTAATTCTTTTATAACGCGCTGCAAGATAAGAGAAAATCGCTTTCTGTAGCTAGCTAACTTTTCTTGCTCAATGTTTCCATGCATAAGCATATCATTCAGCTTTTGACGAATTTCATTAATTCCAGAAATAGCTATAAGGTTTTGATTTTCTTCTTCTATTCCCTGCAAAGCCTGCGTTGCTGATAAAGGATAAAGTGTTATATCCTGCAACTTAGCTTCCTCGGTATTAATGCCAAAAGTATTTAGAAGCCGCTGCTCTAATTCCGGTAAATAATCGGGTTCTTCATCTTCATCAACAAAATCATAGCGATTGGCTATGAACATAATATTATTTATACCTAGCGGAATAATTTTATTTTCAATAAAATTATATTCCGTTGCTTTTAAGGGTGAACAGGCATCTAAGAGGAACACCACTACATTTGCCTTTGGTATATAGCTATAGGTAATTTCTGCCCTTTGCTCGCTCAAATCAGAAACACCGGGTGTATCTACTAATGTAATATTATTGGAAAGAAAATCTACAGGATATTTTATCTTTATGCATTTTACATTGTCTATATTGTTATTATTTTGTCTAGCAGAAAACTGTTTTAGGTAATCATAATCTGGTCGGCCTTTTTCTATTTGCCCATCGCTATATTCTACCAATACAGATGCTTCTTGCCCATATTGGATTTCATTTATGACAGCTGTTTCTGGCAATATATCCATAGGCAGCAATGATTTGCCCAAAAGAGCATTTATAAATGTCGATTTTCCCCGCTTAAATTCCCCTAGTACCACGATATTGAAACTATCATTACTTATATCGGCATACAAATCTCTAAGCAATTTTATAATTTTCTCATTTGCCGCTATACATTCTGCTTGCAGCAAAGATTTTATATCTGTTTTTAAATTATTTTTTTCTTTACTAATATCCATAGCGTCACCTTACTGCACAATAGCAGTCAAATCTTTATAAATTTCTTCTAACTGTTGTTGATGTTTAAGCAGCCTTTCCCTTTCAGCCCTTACTTCACTTTCCTGCATCTTCTTCTGCGATAAAGCCTTCTGTAGCTGCTCTTCCATAGCCTCTAATCTTAAATTTACATTGCTTTGTACCTTGCTACATATATCATCAATTTGCTTGCCAAAATTCTCTTTTACATTCTTAGAAATGTTTTCCATTTCTTTGCTGTAATGGCTGCTTACCTGTTTGCGCAGTTTTTCTTTGCGGTCACTTTCAAAGCTGCCCAATAGCCAGGCTCCCAATCCGCCTAAAATTAATATAGGTCCTAAAGTCGCACCAGTTATAATACCTATTACACTGGCGGCTAATAAACCTACTCCTACAGCCTGTTCAGGATTATCATCAGCCGGCATTGATATTTGTAATTTCATTTCATTATTGTTTATATTCATCACACTAGAATGTATCGTCCCCGCTCCCATGTCTAATTTCAAATCCTGCCATATTTTTCTCATTTTTTCATCTATGCGCTCGACTTCCTTCTTTATCAACTTATTTTGAATTTTCCCTAAATCCTCAATTAAAGTCTTCTTTTTTATCCGTACAGCATCCTCAATATCAGCAATAATGTCCTTGTCATCGTCACTAGAATTATTTATGACATTATTGGCCGCTTTACGAATATCGTTGTCTGCTATCTTGCATACATTCGTTAATTCACTTATTCCATTTTGCAAATTAGTTTTCATCTGCTGCGTATAACGTTCAACATCTGATTTAGCTTTTTCAAACTCAGGCTTCATACGAGCTATTTTTTCATTCAATTCATCAGCTGAGTGCGATACTAAATCCAGCTGCATTGCTAAATCGTCATACATTTGACGTGCCATATTTTGACCACGCGCTGCATATTTTTTTAGCTTGGCATTGCCCTTTTCACCAGCTAGAAATTCTCCTAATTCCGTTTCCAATTCTAAAAAGCCAGTGTCAGCCAAATTAGCAGGCAGGTTTATTTGTTTTCTTGGCTTTAGTTCTTCGCCAGCGGCGTGGCGGCGATAAGCTAGAGCCTGCATACTTGATACTAAATGTATGCGCAAATTCTTTGGCATTCCCTCTACCTGCAAAAGATTTTCTCTAACAAAATCCAGCACCAATTTTTGGTCATTCGGTGTTTTTAATTGGTCTTTATAGCTTATAACAAAGAAAATGTCCTTTATCTGATTGCCTAAAATTCGTTCCTTTAAAAAATTTAATTCAGAGGCTGTAAGTGCCTGATTAGCACATAACAGCATGATAACCGCATCCGCCTTATTAAGATAATTATAGGTAATATCTAAACGTATATTACTTAAATCATTAGTTCCCGGCGTATCAACAATTTCTACATTATCCTTACATAAATCCAGCGGATAGCCTACCTCCACAAACTCTATATCATCTAGCTTTTGTTGCTGGCTAAAGAATTTCTTCAGTAGGCTTTGATTATTTTTATCAACCTCTTTAGGAGCAACCAGCTTTAAAAATTCTTCTTCAGAAATAAATTTTTCTTTGGTACTTTTATTAAGATAATGCAGCTTGTATGAAGGCTTATTTCTATAGACAATTTTAGTGAGTACAGCAGTTGTAGGCTTTAACTTAGCAGGAAGAATTTTCCTTCCGAGCAAGGCATTAACAAAAGTCGACTTGCCACGAGAAAACTCTCCTACTACAACTAACTGAAAGGTTTCTTCCTGCATAGTCTTTTTGTTTTTCTGTATATCGCTATACATTTTCCTATTGTAAGATTGTACTATCAAAGCGAGCTTATCGTAGTTTCGATTTAGCCTTGTCATTTTTTCCTTATATTTTATAAAATCCATTTTCTGCTCCTTTACTCGTATCTTTCCGTGACCTTTTCGCTCTCGTTATATCCGACACGCCATTTTCCATTATTTTTAAACATATGAACCTGTCCCTTAAAATATTGTACTAGTACCCTAGGGCTATTATTAACTCTATCTCTTGCTTTCAAACGGTAATCAAAAACAGCTTCATTGTCATCAATATGATTGCAGCTTATATCCGTTACATTGCTTTCAAGTGTATTGCGGTATCCGTCAGCCATATTACTAGGCGTACCCATGCCATTTTGACGCTCAGAGGTCAGCATATCATAGGCTTTGTCAAATTTATGATTGCTCAATGCATCGTGATATGCCAAAAATGCCCGCGTAGCATCATTTATATCATTTTGATGCAGCTTTAAATCCGCTTTCTGCTTTTCTTGCTGCTCTTTCCTTTCTTGCTGTGCTTTTTCTACGCGTAAAGCATTTTCTTTCCGATTATGAATTTTTTCTTCATCGTCTAACATTTTATTCAAAATAGCATAGTAGTCATCATTGTATTCATCAGTTATCGGAGAATTTGCCAGCGTAAAATAATTTGCTATCACATAATCACTGAATAAAAAATATTTATCAAGATTAGCATAATTATCATAGCTTTTATGAAATTTTCTATCTGTGGTCG
>SAMEA104315428__coassemble_1119_pt1 | contig 18148 bp, 16 predicted proteins | sample SAMEA104315428__metabat2_low_PE_031 | metagenome-assembled genome bin SAMEA104315428 (sample SAMEA104315428) | gut metagenome | biome: Monkey gut; feature: monkey-associated habitat; material: faeces | place: China | collected 2013 | reverse complement strand
CCCGCCGATGTCAATATTTTCTACTGCCTCAGCTAAGGTTACATTCGGCTTAGCAATGGTTTCCTTAAATGGATAAAGATTTACTGCTACTAAATCAATTCCCTTTATATTATGCTCTTTCATCTCTTTTACATGGCTTTCATTGTCACGAACAGCCAATATACCGCCATGAATATGGGGATTTAGCGTCTTTACGCGGCCGTCCATAATTTCAGGAAAGCCTGTTACATCGCTCACATAGGTTACAGGAATACCGGCAGCCTTTATAGCCTTCATCGTGCCGCCTGTCGATATTATTTCTATGCCTGCATCATAAAGAGCGCGGGCAAATTCTACTACGCCTTCTTTATTCGATACGCTGATAAGTGCGCGTTTTATCTGCATTTTTTACTCCTTCAAACTACAATCTCTAGCTAAAATTTTAACGTGGCGGCCTTCGACTACTAATCTTTTTTCACAGTAAAGCTCAATAGCCTGCGGATAAATTATGTGCTCCTCCTTTAGGACGCGTGCGCCGAGAGTTTCTTCAGTATCATCATCAAAAACAGGAACTGCCCGCTGCATGATAATCGGGCCTGAATCTGTGCCTTCATCGACAAAGTGAACGGTGCAGCCGCTTACCTTTACACCATAGGCGAGTACATCGCGATGAGCATGCGCGCCAGGAAAGCTTGGCAAAAGTGCAGGGTGTATGTTCATAATCCGCCCTTTAAAGTGCCGTACAAATAGCGGCGTTAAAATCCGCATAAAGCCTGCCAGCACCACCAAAGTTACACCAGCAGCTTCCAGCTCGCTTATTAATGCCTGTTCAAACGGTTCGCGCCCGTCAAACTCCTTGCGGTTTATACACACTGCCTTTATGCCGGCTTTCTTTGCCCGCTCTAGGGCAAATGCCTCTTTATCCGTCAGCACTACGGCAATTTCTGCCTGCACTTCGCCGCGCTCTATGGCATCGATTATAGATTGCAAATCTGTACCGCGGCCAGAGCAAAGCACGCCTAGTTTTTCCTTACTCATGCAAACACTCCGCCCTCGATAGTAACATCATGGCTGCCCTTAACTACCTTACCGATTTCATAGACTATTTCATTATTTTTAGCCAGCTCTGCCTTTATCTCTTCAGCATCGGCTTTATCAACAATAATTACCATGCCGATACCCATGTTAAAGGTACGATACATCTCATGCCAATCAACATTACCCCATTCTTGCAAAAGCTTAAATATCGGCGGCATCTGCCATTTATTGCTGTCGATAACCACGGCTAAATCGTCAGGCAGAGCGCGGGGAATATTTTCATAGAAACCGCCGCCGGTTATATGAACCATGCCGTGAATGTCAAATTTTTCAATCAGCGGCAGGCAGGCTTTAGGATATAGGCGGGTAGGCGTAAGTAGTTCCTCGCCAATGGTTTTGCCTAGCTCATCGAGATATTCATCGCCTTTAAAGCCTTTATGTTCAAAAACTATTTTACGCACTAGCGAGTAGCCGTTTGAATGTACGCCCGATGACGGCAAAGCTAGCAATATATCGCCGTCCTTTACCTTGGCACTCGTTATCAGCTTGCTTTTTTCTACCGCACCTACGGCAAAGCCGGCAATATCATATTCGCCGTCAGCATAAAAGCCGCTCATTTCTGCCATTTCGCCGCCGATTAAGGCACAGCCCGACTCCTTGCAGGCATTAGCTACGCCCTTTACTACGTCCGCTGCCTGCTCCGGATTTAATTTGCCTACGGCTAGATAATCGAGAAAAAATAGCGGCTCTGCGCCTTGTACCAATATATCATTGACGCACATTGCCACTGCGTCCTGACCGATAGTATCGTGCTTATCAAGCATAAACGCCAGCTTTAGCTTAGTACCTACACCGTCAGTTCCCGATACTAAAATCGGTTCTTTATATTTGCCCGTATTTAAGGCAAACAAGCCGCCAAAGCCGCCAAGGTCGCCCATTACCTCTGGGCGATAGGTAGCGCGCACCGCATCCTTTATCAGCTGCACGGAGCGATTGCCGGCATCAATATCTACACCCGAACTTTTATAAGTAATTTGCTCTGCCATATTTATGTAAATTCCTTTCAGTTTGTCTTGCGCTGCTCAAATACATATTTGCTGTCGCCTGCCGGCTTCTCGCCGTCAGCAATCGGATAGGCACTGTTGAAGCAGGCATAGCACATCTCTTCAGGGTTGACTGCCGACACCGATTTTTTAAGTCCTTCGATAGATAGGAAATGTAGCGAGTCAGCACCGATAAACTCTCTTATCTCCTCAACGGTCTTGGTAGCAGCAATCAATTCCTTGCGCACTGAGGTATCAATGCCATAGTAGCATGGATAGCCAATCGGCGGGCTAGATATGCACATATGTACCTCGCGCGCACCGGCATCGCGCAGCATCTTAACTATTTTGCCGCTAGTTGTGCCGCGTACAATCGAGTCATCAACCATAATAACTGATTTGCCCTTGACTACTGAGGTTATAGCATTTAGCTTTAGCTTTACTGCCTTATCGCGTTTTTTCTGGGTTGGCTGGATAAAGGTTCTCCCTATATAGCGGTTCTTTATAAGTCCCTCGACAAAGGGAATACCCGACTCATAGGCAAAGCCTGTCGCTGCTGTTGTGCCAGAATCCGGCACGGATATAACAATATCCCCTTTAAAGCCAGACTCACGCGCTAACATTCTGCCCATCATAAAGCGCGCCTCGTGAACGCTTTGTCCGTCAATTACAGAGTCAGGACGGGCAAAATAAATATATTCAAATATGCAGGCAGCTTTCTTTTCTCCCGTAGCAAATGGATAAGATTTAATACCGTTATCATCAATAACTACCATTTCTCCTGGCAGAATATCGCGGACAAACTCGGCATTTACTACGTCTAAGCCTACGCTTTCAGACGAGATAATATAGCTGCCTTCGTCCGTTTTGCCTATACACAGCGGACGGAAGCCCTGCGGGTCACGCGCGCCGATTAGCTTATTTTCCGTCATTATTGTTAGACAGTACGCTCCCTTTATTTTTTTCAGGCTCTCGATTACTTTTTCCTCAACCGTTTCACAGCGCGAGCGGGCGATAAGATTTACAAAGACCTCCGAATCGATAGAGGTTTGGAAAATAGTTCCCTGCATTTCTAGCTCATGGCGGATTTCAGCGGCATTGGTAAGGTTGCCGTTATGCGCTAAAGCAATTTTTCCGCCCGCATAATTTACCATTAAAGGCTGGGTATTAGCTAACAGGCTAGAGCCGGTTGTCGAGTAACGCACATGGCCGATAGCGATATACTGATTTGCCATGTGGGGAACTTGGTGGCGAAAAACCTCATTCACCAGTCCCATGCCGCGCGATACGTCCATCCATGCGCCGTCAGTTATAGCAATGCCGGCACTTTCCTGTCCGCGGTGCTGCAAGGCATAAAGTCCGAGGTAAGTCAGCCCCGATACATCTTCCGTGCGTGAATATACACCGTAGACACCGCACTCCTCTTTCCATTTTGGTTCTAAATTATAGCCATTTTCATACATGGTTATTTTTATCTCTCACTTTTCTTGTAAATTAAAATAGTCAGCAACATAAAAAACAGTCCAAACGAGCATAGCTATTAAAGCTGTGCTGCTACTCGGGCTGCCTTTTTTTCAATATCTTGAACCATTTTAGCGCGGTAATCCTTTAATTTTGCGGCAAGGTCTTTATCGCTGACAGCAAAAATCTCCACGGCAAAAACAGCCGCATTTTTTGCGCCATTAACCGCCATAGTAGCTACCGGCACGCCTGACGGCATCTGTACGGTGCTAAGCAGGGCATCCATGCCGTTTAAGGGTGTAGCATTTATTGGCACACCGATAACGGGAAGCGCACTATAGCTAGCAACTACGCCGGCTAAATGTGCAGCAGCTCCAGCCGCTACAATAAACGCACCAATCCCCTTATCCTCAGCAGACAGCACAAATTTGCGCACCTTATCTGGTGTTCTGTGGGCCGATGCCACCTCTACCTCGGCGGCGATACCAAAACTTTTCAAAATCTCTACCGCCGGCTTTAAAATCGGCCAGTCAGAGTCACTGCCCATGATTACTGCAACCTTCATAAAGCTCTCTCCTCTCTAGCAGCTAGCAAAACTATAGAGGACTGCTGCGGCTAAGACAGCAGCCCTTCATTAGTCTTTACTTAAAATCCCTACCGGTAAGCATTTTAAATGCCTCTTTATATTTAGCAATCGTCTTATCAATAATATCAGCCGGCAGCTTATAATCACTGTCAGGATTAGCCGACAGCCAGTTGCGGACAAACTGCTTATCGTAGGACGGCTGACCCTGTCCCTCTTTATAGCCTTCAAGCGGCCAGAAGCGGGAGCTATCAGGCGTAAGCACCTCATCGCCTAGCACCATATTGCCATCATCATCAATACCGAATTCTAGCTTGGTATCAGCAATGATAATGCCGCGCGTCAGCGCATAGTCAGCGCATTTTTTATAAATGGCTATCGTATAATCGCGAATTTTTTCTACATATTCCTTGCCATGACCAGGGAAAGCCTTTTCGATAAAGGCTGCACCCTCTTCAAGCGTCACATTTTGGTCGTGGCTGCCTAGCTCGGCTTTGGTGCTAGGCGTAAATATCGGTTCGGGAAGCTTTTGTGACTCAACTAATCCTTTTGGCAGCTTTATGCCGCAGACCGTGCCATTTTCCTGATAGCTTTCCCAGCCGCTGCCGGTTATATAGCCACGGACAATGCATTCCATAGGTATCATTTTCAGCTTTTTGCATTTCATGCTATTACCTATAAACTCCGGCTGGCGGAAAAACTCCGGCATATCGTCATTATTCATTGACAGCATATGATTAGGTATGATGTCTTTTGTAAAATCAAACCAAAAACCAGACATTTGTGTAAGGATTGCGCCCTTATCCGTTATCTTATTTTTTAAGATATGGTCGAACGCCGAAATACGGTCAGTAGCTACCATAATAATGCTGTCGCCAGCGTCATAGACTTCGCGAACCTTACCAGATTTAAATGGCTTGTACTCTTTCATTGGTTTAATCGTCTCCCATTCAGTAATAAATGAACAATTTCCTCTTTCATAATACCGATAAATTTTCACTCTGTCAACGAAAAACAGGACACATGTCCTTGATTTTTTATAATATTATTTTACAGCAAAACAGACTTGCAAAATTAAATCATTGCAAGTCTGTTTTTAATTTACATTATTTAGCTTTTGCTATTGTTTCTGTCTGAATATTATTTTTAGGAGCGTGCTCTTTAGCAACCGCCAGCATTAGTTTTAATCTATTAAGTTGGTTTACTTCGCTTGCTCCGGCATCGCAGTCAATAGCGGTGATATTTGCGCCCTTATAGCTTTTTCTAAGCTCATGCATAACACCCTTGCCGGTTATATGGTTGGGCAGGCAGCCAAAAGGCTGCAAGCAGACAACGTTTGGTACATCTTCCTCGATCAGCTTTACCATTTCACCAGTTAAGAACCAGCCCTCGCCTGCCATATTGCCTAGGCTTACATGACGGGCAGCGAGACGCGCTGTATCATAAATACTCATCGGCGCACGGAAATGGCGGCTTTTTTTAAGGCTAATGCGCATTGGTCGGCGGAAAAATTCCAAAATGCTGATAAAGAGCTTGCCAAAAACTTTTTCTTTATATGAGCCTGACAGTAAATCATGCTTAGCTATCGGGTCATAGCCAGAGTATAGGAAAAAGTCTACAAAGTCGGGCATAACGACTTCTGCACCTTCGTCTAGCAGCACCTTTTCAATATGATTGTTAGCAACTGGATGATATTTTACTAAAATCTCGCCAACAATACCGACCTTTGGTTTCCACATATTTTCGTTAATAGGCAGGTTGTCAAAATCCTGTACTAATGCCTTGATGTTGCGGCTGAACTTAAAATAATTGCCGTTTTGTATTTCAGCTTTAGCGCGTGCCAGCCATTTATTAAATAGCTTTTTAGTTGAGCCGGCAGTTATTTCATACGGCAGCATACGATTTTTTACATTCATCAGCGTGTCGCCGTAGACAGCCGCCTTGATAGCGTCCATAAGCATTGGGCGACTAAGTTCAAAATCGTCCATTTCCTCAGGCAAGCCATGCACGGCAAAAACTGGAACATCGGAGAAACCAGCATATTTTAGAGCCTGTCTTAGCACGCTTATATAGTTCGTGGCACGACACGCGCCGCAGGTCTGAAACAGCATAATACTTGTTTCTTTAGGATTGGCTATGCCGCTTTTTAGGGCTGACAATAGCTGACCGATTACTACAATAGCCGGATAGCACATATCGTTATTTACATATCGCAGCCCCGTATCTATCGCCTCTTTATTCGGCATAGGCGGAATAACTACCTTATAGCCGTATTTATTGAGCGCAGTCTGAAACAGCTCAAAATGAATGGGTGCCATTTGCGGTGCCAATATTGTATGGCGCGCCTTGCACTCAGCGGTAAAGCGCGGACGCGCGATTTCTACAGCGTCCTTATAGGGACTGATTTCTTTTCTCGCTAATGCCGCGATAAGCGAGCGCAAGCGAATACGCGCCGCACCGAGATTAGAAACCTCGTCTAGCTTTATCATCGTATAAATACGGTTATGCGCCTCAAGTATTTCTTTTACCTGCCCCGTAGTCAGTGCATCAAGACCGCAGCCAAACGAGCTAAATTGAATTAGCGTTATGTTTTTATGCTCAGCAGCGAACTGCGCCGCATGATACAGACGGGCATGGTAGCTCCACTGGTTTACTACCGTCAGCTTCGTTTTCTTAGTCGGCAGATGATACACCGCATCTTCAGAAATAATTGGCAGCTTATAAGACTGTATCATATCAGGTATGCCGTGATTTATTTCAGGGTCTATATGATATGGTCTGCCGACTAATAGTATTGCCTGCTCGCCAGTTTTAGCTATCCGCGCTAAAATTTCTGCACCGTAGGCACGAACGTCTTCGCGATAATTTTCTAGCTCGGCATAGCCTGCCTCCACCGCCGTTTTTATTTCCTGCCGTGTCAGTTTTTCGCTCGCCGCAATTTCTTCATAAAGCCTGTCTATCAGCCGTTTTTTATCATTTATTGGCAAAAATGGCTGGATAAATTTTATGTTTTTATCCTGTAGTATATCCATATTGCCGCGAATATTTTCTGCATACGATGCCACAATAGGACAGTTAAAATGATTGTCGGATTTATTTATGCTGTCCTCCATATTATACGGCTCACAGGGATAAAAAATCTTAGCTACGCCCTTTTCCACAAGGTCGATTATATGCCCGTGAGTAATTTTAGCCGGATAGCACAGCGAGTCGGACGGTACAGTTGCCATGCCCTTATAGTACATTTTTGCATCAGATTTACCCGACAGCACTACCTCATAGCCTAGATTATCTAGCACCGTAAACCAAAACGGATAATCCTCGTACATATTCAGCACGCGCGGCACGCCGATTTTGCCGCGGCGCGCATTTTTATGCGGTTTATAGTCAAATACACGCGCATATTTATAGCTATAGATATTCGGCGTTTCCTCATCAGTAATCTTGTGTCCGCCGATACCGCGTTCACAGCGATTGCCGGTATAATATTTGCCGCCGTCAGGGAACTTTTGCATAGTTATAAGGCATTTATTGCCGCAGCCATTACAGCGATAAGAGCGCGTAGTCACCTCGAATTTATTTAGCTCATCTATCGGCAGTAAATTAGATTTATCGCTGCCGCTTTCTAATGCTAAAATTGCCGCACCATAAGCTCCCATAAGTCCGGCTATATCAGGGCGGATTACCTCGCGGCCGATTAGCTTTTCCATGCATCTTAGTACAGCATCATTATAAAATGTGCCGCCCTGCACTACTATATGGCTGCCCAATTCGCTGACGTCCTTTAGCTGCATAACCTTAAACAGGGCATTTTTGATAACGGAAAAGGCAATGCCCGCAGAAATATCAGCTACGCTTGCCCCTTCCTTCTGCGCCTGCTTAACCTTAGAATTCATAAACACCGTGCAGCGCGTGCCGAGGTCGACAGGAGCTTTAGAATTTATCGCCTTGCTGGCAAATTCTGCCGCCGTCATGTGCAGACCTTCGGCAAAATTTTGAATAAACGAGCCGCAGCCTGCCGAGCAAGCCTCATTTAAGGTTATATTACCGATACTGCCGTCCTTTACGAAAAAGCATTTCATATCCTGCCCGCCAATATCGAGTACAAACGTTACCTCAGGACAAAATTCCTGCGCCGCCCGCAAATGGGCAAAGGTTTCTACCTCGCCGCCGTCGGCATGGATAGCCGCTTTGACAATCGCCTCGCCGTAGCCGGTAGTCATACTGCCAGCAATATAGGCGGTATGCGGCATTTTTTTATACAGCGACTTCATTTCTGCCACTACTGTTTTTAGTGGCGAGCCTTGATTACTGCCATACGAGGTGTATAAAATCTCTTTATCCTTGCCGATTGCGGTAATCTTAGTTGTAGTCGAACCAGCGTCAATACCTACATAGACAGCTCCTTTATAGCTAGCAAAATCGCCGCGCTTTACCTTTGCCTGCTCGTGCCGCGCCCGAAAAATTTCATAATCCTTGCTATCAGCAAACAGGGTAAAGTCTGCCTTTCGCGTTTCGCTAGCTGCTGCCGCCCTTGCCATAGCGATACTTTTCTCTAGTCCGCTAGCATCAATAACACGCACCTCATCAGCTAATGCCGCCCCCATAGCCACAAAATAATTGCCATAATCAACATCGACTATATGCTCGTCATCAAGTCCTAGCGTATCAATAAATCGTTGTCTTAATGCGGGCAAAAAATGCAGCGGTCCGCCTAAAAAAGCAACATGGCCGGTTATCGGACGACCCTGCGCTAAATTGCCAATAGTCTGATTTACTACCGCTTGGAAAATAGAAAGCGCAATATCTGCCTTTGCCGCGCCGTCATTCATCAGTGCCTGTATATCGGTCTTAGCAAATACGCCGCAGCGCGAAGCAATAGTATATATTTGCTTTCCCTTTTCCGCAAGCTTGTTTAAGCCTGCCGCATCAGTTGATAACAGCGATGCCATATGGTCGATAAAAGAGCCCGTGCCGCCCGCACAAACACCGTTCATGCGCTGCTCCGGCGCGTCACCGAAATAAGTTATTTTCGCGTCCTCGCCGCCTAGCTCCACTACCGTATCAGTTGACGGGATTAGCTCCGTTACCGCCGCTGCGCAGGCGATAACCTCCTGCACAAACGGCAGCTTTATACGCTCGGCAATGCCCATACCGGCAGAACCAGTCAAGGCAAAGGAAAACTTCTTTTCACCGACAATATCCTTTAGGTGTGTTAAATTTTCCTGCAAAGCCGTGCCAATCTCCGAAAAATGCCGCGCGTAGTTCTTATAGAGAATATTTTTTTCATAATCCAAAACCACGAGCTTTATCGTTGTCGAACCGACATCCATGCCGACCTTCAATATAGAATTCATTAGCTCACCACCTGAAATTAAGCATAAACATATAGGCACTACAAAAAGCGCCTTTTTCTATTGTAACCCAGTTTACTAGGTCACGCAACCAAAAAGACGCTTTTCTTCTTATTTAATACGTTGTAGCCAGTTAAGGCTTTTATTTTTTTTGGTGGTGGTGATGACGATTAAATAAACGCCGCCACAAATTTCTCCGTTTCTTATCAGCGGTTTCGCGAATAGCCGCCATATCATTCATGTGGTAGGAATTAGCTGCTAAAGAGCTATCCTGCGTCAGCCATTCATTAGAGAAAATTGGTTTATTTATAAGTATCTTAGCAACAGCGGCACGCAATTTTTCTTCGCGCTCCTCATCTACATTGCTAGTTATAACCTCGGCGATAATTTTGCCAATGGTGTGCATCTCCTTTTCCGTCAACCCTCTAGTCGTCGGCATAAGGCTTGACAGCCGCAGACAGGTTATAGCCTCGCCGTCCTTATCGGTAGGCACACGCGAAATACGCGTAAGAATAGATATTTTTTTCAGTTTTTCGCTTACATCTCCAGCCTTATCATCGACCTGCACCACAACTAAATGCGTATCAGTGCCGCCTAAATAAAGACGCGCTCCGCCTTCGGTAAGTCCTGCCGCCATAGCCTTGGCATTTTCTAACACCGTTTCACCGTAGCTTTTAAATACAGATGAGCCGACCTCCTTCAAGGTAGCCGCGAGAGCTGCAAAATGATTTTCCTTTAAGCTAGCGTGTCCCGTGTCGATAACGGCCCTTTCTAGCTGGTCTGCATATTTGTCACTCGATAAAATTATCGCGCCTATTGAGCCCTGCATGGAGTTTTTCATGGGGAAGGTAACCACATCAGCAAAAGGCACTGGAGATTTTAACAGTCCCGCAGCGATAAGTCCTGCGTGCTGGTTCGTATCTACCCATAGCGGCGCGCCTACCTCATGAGCAATATTTGCTAGCTCCTTATAATCAACCTCTAAGGGATAATTAACTGGTGAAAATATCATCAGCTTAGGGCGCAACTTTTGCGCCTTTTTCCGTAACTCAGCAAAATCAAGGGATTTGCTATCAGCATTTACACTGAAATTAACAAAATTATAGCGCATCTCCTCGCCGGAGCAATGCTCGGCTTTTCTGCCGTTAAAGGTAAAAACAGTATCGCCCGTTTTTAAAAAGGTAAGCAGCACTACGCGGGAAGCAGATGTTAAACCGTCTATTCTGACAATGGCATGCTGGGCATGAAAAAGGTTCTCTGCCCGCTCCTTAGCAAGCAATTCTAGCGGCGATTTTTTATTTAAATCGTGATAAGTAAGGCTAGAATTTACTAAAGCACTGCCCTCTAAAAAGCTAGCGAGCGGCGAAGTAATATTTTGCGAGGGAAGCAGCGAGAGCGTAAAACGCGTTTCCCGAAAAGCCTGTTCAACAATTTTATACAGCTTAGCATCGGTAGCGTGCAGATGCGCAAGCATGGAATTTTTAACCATATTAATTCCTTTCTACCCTCAGAAGGGCCAAACCAGTGGAATAACCAATAGGCAGATAATGAGCGAGAACACTACTAGCGGCGTACCTACCTTTACATAGTCAATAAATCTAAATTTACCAGCAGCCAAAACCAAAGTGTTAGGCGGCGTTGCCACCGGCGTTGTGAAAGCACAGGAAGCAGCAATGCCGATTGCCATTACTACCGGATAAGGCGATACGTCAATCTGCTGGGCAATAGATATACCTATTGGAGCGAGCAACGCGCCAGCGGCGGTATTACTCATAAACTGCGTAAGACCGCAGGAAAGAATGAACATAGCCAGAACAATAACAATAGGCGAAGGATTAGAGCCTATAATAGAAACAACCGACTGGGCAATCAGCGCACCGGCACCAGATTTATCCATTGCCTCAGCTAACGGTAGCATTCCAGCAAAGAGAAAAATCGTCGTCCAGTCGATACCGTCATAGGCCTCTTTTTCAGTTACGCAACCGGTCAACACGCAAAGGAGCGCGCCGATAATAGCCGAAACCTGCATCGGTATGCCGATTGTGCTAGCAAACATCATAGCTGCTACTACTGAAAGGATAATAACAGCACAAACCGCCATGCGTCCCTTGTTGGGAACAAAATCGGCATCATCAATATCCATGGCTGCCTCTGCCATATGATGCGGACAAATTCTTCTGCCCAAATACACCATATATACAATAGCTAAAATGGACAGCGGAACACCAATCCAAGCAAATTCAAAAAAACCGAACGGCGTATAGCCAGCCGTAGCTAGCGATGCACTCATTAAAATATTCGGTGGTGTACCGATAAGCGTAATAGTGCCGCCGACATTCGCAGCTACCGCCAGTGCCATTAGCTGCGGTGAAACAGGAATTTTCGCCACAGAGCAAATCTGTACAACTACCGGCATAAGACAAGCAACCGTTGCCGTATTAGACGAAATCGCCGACAAAACAATCGTTATAAGCATCAAAGCTATCATCAGCGGTACTTCCTTAGTGCCCGCTCGCTTTACTACTGAAATACCAATAGTTTGCGCTAATCCCGTTTTAAACATAGCCGCGCCAATAACAAACATACCGGCAAATAAAACAACAGTTGAATTAGAAAGTCCTGCAAAAATCTCCTTAGGCCCTAGCACTCCCAAAAGCCCTAGCGCAATCGTAGCCGACATCGCTGTCACCGCCAGCGGAATAATCTCCGTAGCAAACAACAGTGCTGCCACACCTAACACTCCCAATGTTAAGAAGGCTGGATCTACCATAATAACATCATCTCCCAATACTCAAAATCATCCCATCCAGTAATATATATGTATGGTATCATTATAGCAGTTTATTGATTAAATTTAAAGAAAATTTTAACTCTAACTTAATTATTTAATATTCAACCTTATATAAATATAAGCCGCAGGCGGGAGCGGTAGCACTGGCATTTTGACGGTCGCGGCTCTCAAGAATTTTTGCAAAATCAGCTACGCTTATTTTTCCTAGTCCTACGCTTGCCACCGTACCGATAATATTTCTAACCATATGATAAAGAAAACCGCTGCCGTGAATGGTAAATCTTAAAATATCATCATTTTTCCTTTCTACTTTTGCCTCATACATAGTACGCACGGGAGAAATCGGCGCGCCGCCGCTGGCTCTAAAAGCAGAAAAATCATGCGTGCCGACTATTAAATCTAGTGCTTGCTGCATTTTCACTATATCTAGCGGTCTACGTTCATACCATGCATAGCGGCTAGTCAAAGGGTTAGGCACTCTTCCCTGCTGGATTTTATAAACATAGGTTTTAGATTTAGCACTATGGCGCGCGCTAAATTCAAAATCTGCCTCGCGGGCAGCAATTACCGCAATATCGCTAGGCAGCAAACTATTTACTGCCCGCACTACGCGCTCAATCGGTATTTTGCCGTCAGTAAAAAAATTTACTACCTGTCCATAGGCATGTACTCCGGCATCAGTTCTACCCGATGCCGCTAGTTCAATACTGTCGCCAAAAACCATCGCCAATTTTTCCTCTAAGACATTCTGCACAGCGATTATATTAGGCTTAGTCTGCCGCTGAAAGCCGTGATAATTCGTTCCGTCATAAGCAATCGTTAAAACAATATTGCGCGCCCGCGCCTTCATCATAGCTACATGCTCTTTCTTCATATTTTCCTTTCGTTAGACAAAAAAATCAATATACGTTAAAACAGTGGTAAGCAGCACCATAACTATACCGGCTAAGTAATCTATAGAGCCTACCGCTAAGGTTTTCATCTGCGTTCTGCCTATGCCGCCGCGGTAACAGCGCGCCTCCATTGCCATAGCTAGGTCATCAGCACGGCGAAACGCTGACAAAAACAGCGGCACTAATATCGGTATCATACTTTTTAACCTAGCTAAAATATTGCCGCTCGAAAAATCAGCCCCGCGCGACTGCTGGGCCTTCATAATTTTATCGGTTTCCTCGATTAAAGTCGGCACGAACCTTAAAGCAATCGTCATCATCATTGCTAATTCATGTGCCGGCACACCTACCTTTTTAAAGGGTGACAGCAGACTTTCTAATGCGTCCGTCAGCTTTAAAGGACTGGTAGTATAGGTTAAAAGCGAGCTATTTATTAAAAGTAATATCAGCCGCAAGCTTATTAAAACTGCCTGCTCTACTCCCTCTTTAGTCAGCGTAAACAGCCACACCTTGGCTATTTCCGTCCCAGGGTGGCTAAATAAATGTATGATAAAAGTAAATATAATAATCCATAGCAAAGGCTTTAATGAGCGCAATATCAGCTTTATCGGCACAGCCGACAGCAGCATTAGTCCGATAGTAAACAGCGTCAATAATGCATAGGAAAGCGCACTATTAAAAATAAATATTTCAATAAGAAATATAAACAATAAAATTATTTTTACCCGCGGGTCTAGCCGATGAAGCGGCGATGTGCCAGGAAAATACTGCCCGATAGTAATATTATTTAGCACGCGCAATCCCCTCCTTTATCGCCTTAATGCCTTCTTTCACCGTAAGCACCTCAGTATTAACCCTTAATCCGGCATTATTTAGTTTTTCCATTAGCGTCATAATATGCGGCGCGCTAAGTCCGGCTTTAGCTAATAGCTCCCTATTTTTAAATATTTTAAGCGGCTTATCCTGCATCAGCATTCTTCCCTGTGCCATGATAATAATCGATGAAGCCAGCCTTGCAATATCTTCCATACTATGCGACACCAAAATTATAGTCATTTTTTGCTTTTTATGCAGCTCTTCTATAGCGGCAATCAGCCTTTCCCGACCTACAGGGTCAAGTCCGGCACTAGGCTCATCTAGCACTAAATATTTAGGCTTTAAAGCCAAAACTCCGGCAATAGCCACGCGGCGCATCTGTCCGCCGCTCAGGGAAAAAGGTGACTTATCCTTAAACTTTTCATAGTCTAGGCCGACAAGCTCCATGCTTTCCCTTACTCTAGACGTTACCTCATCATTAGTTAAGCCTTGCTTAATCGGGCCGAAGGCAATATCCTTAGCCACAGTTTCCTCAAATAGCTGCTGCTCAGGATATTGAAAAACCATGCCGACTAAATGACGCGCTGCCAAAACTATTTTTTTATCAGCTTTGACCGTAGAATTTATATCCACTCCGTCTACTAAAACTTTGCCGCTAGTCGGTGCAATAAGACCATTTAAATGCTGCAAAAGAGTTGACTTTCCTGAACCAGTATGACCGGCAATCGCCGTAAAACTGCCCTCAGCTATTTCTAAGGTGACATTATCTAACGCCACTCGCTCATAAGGCGATTTAGGCATATAGATATGCTTTACATTTTCTAATTTTATGGACATACTACTGCCTCCAAAGCCTCTGCTAAATCCTCATCAGTCAAAATATTTGACGGCAAATCTACGCCTGTTTGTCGCAAACTATCAGCAATTTCTACCGCTAAAGGAACATCAAGCCCCATTGACTTTATTTCCTTGCTGCGCGTAAATATTTCTTGCGGCGTGCCGTCCATAGCAAGTGTTCCTTTATTCATCACGATAACGCGGTCGGCTAATGCTGCCTCCTCCATAAAATGTGTTATAAAAATAATAGTCATGCCCAGCTCATTATGAAGCTTATTTACCGCCTGCCAAACCTCATCGCGCCCTACAGGGTCGAGCATAGCAGTAGCTTCATCTAATATCAGGCACTTAGGCTCAATAGCCAAAGCACCGGCAATAGCTACCCGCTGTTTTTGTCCGCCGCTCAGCAAATGCGGTGCAAAAGTACGAAAATGCAGCATATCCACAGCAGTTAAGGCATTTTTTACCCGCTCGCGAATAACCGCCGGCGGCAAACCTAAATTTTCTGGCCCAAAAGCTACATCATCCTCCACAATAGCCGCAATTAGCTGATTATCGGGATTTTGAAAAACCATGCCCACCTGCTGTCGTATCTGCCACAATTCTTCAGTAGAACTCGTAGACAGTCCATTTATCAGCACACTGCCGATTGTCGGCAGCAACAAGCCATTTAAATGCTTGGCAAGCGTAGACTTTCCCGAACCGTTGCTGCCGAGTACAGCCACCATTTCTCCCTCATCAATATTAATATTTATATTTTTTAATGCCTCATGCTCATTTTCTGCACCGTTATTATAAATATGCATCAGATTTTTTATTTCAATAAAGGACATTGCCGCTCTCCTTTTACATTTTATATTGCAACAGTGCTATTATACATTTTTATTTTTACTAATGCAAAAGCCCCCTAACCAATTTTGGTTAGGGGGCTTAAAAAATCTATTAAACTAACTCAATAATTACCATCGGGGCAGCATCGCCGCGACGAACACCGAGCTTGAGGATACGCGTATAACCGCCGTTGCGGTCAGTGTATTTACCTGCAATCTCGCTAAAGAGTTTTCTTACTACGTCTTCATCAGACAGAGCAGCAATCGCCTGACGGCGTGCGCTAAGGTCGCCACGCTTTGCCAGCGTGATGAGCTTATCAGCGAACTTACGGAGTTCTTTAGCTTTAGCCTCCGTAGTTTCAATGCGGCCATATCTGAAGAAGGAAGTGAGAATGCTCGCAAACAGCGCCTTACGGGCTGCGGAGTTACGACCTAGTTTTCTGTAGCTCATTTATTTCCCTCTTTTCAATCGTTGCTTTCTCTCAGAGCTAAACCGAGTTCTTCAAGTTTCTTTTTGACTTCCTCGAGTGATTTGCGTCCAAGGTTGCGAACCTTCATCATATCCTCTTCGGACTTACCAGCAAGGTCAGCAACCGTGTTGATATTAGCCCGTTTCAGGCAGTTGAAGGAGCGCACGGAAAGATCGAGATCCTCAATGGTCATTTCTAAAACCTTTGCGGTATCGTCCTCTTCCTCCACGGGGAAGGAAGCCTCCTCCTCCTCGATATCCTCTGCCAAACCATCCATATTCTGGAATAATTTTAAATGCATGACAAGAATTGCTGCTGCCTTGCTGACAGCCTCCTCGGGGCGGAGCGAACCATCAGTCCACACCTCAAGGGTTAGCTTGTCATAGTCAGTAACGTTGCCGACACGCGTATCATTTACAGTATAGTTTACGCGCTGTACTGGAGAGAAAATCGAGTCGATAGGGATAACCCCAATCGTATCGTCCGGCTTTTTGTTCTTTTCAGCCGGAACATAGCCACGACCACGCTCAACAGTCATCTCGATTTTGAGCTTGCCTGTTTCGTTTACTGTGGCAATGTGAAGATCTGGATTTAGTATCTCGATGTCGGCATCACAGATGATGTCGGCAGCTGTAACTTCCTTTTCGCCTTCCACGTCAATGCGGATAACCTTAGCCTCGCTGCCCTGCATCTTTAGGCACAGCTGCTTTAGATTTAGGACGATATTGGTTACATCATCACGCACACCGGGTATAGTCGAGAATTCATGAAGTACACCATCAATTCTTATGGAGGTGATTGCGGCACCTTCAAGTGACGATAACAGCATACGGCGCAGACTGTTGCCGAAAGTTGTGCCATAGCCACGCTCTAACGGCTCACAGACAAACTTGCCATAGCGATTGTCCTCACTGATTTCCACAATCTCAATTTTTGGTCTCTCGATGTCTATCATCTGTAATGTTCCTCCTCAAAAATTAAACGAACACTATGCGCAGCAGCACCAATATTCATTACTTGGAGTACAACTCGACGATAGCCTGCTCATTTACAGGAACATCAATCTCATCACGGTTCGGGAAACGAACTACCGTACCGCTGAGGTTTGCCTGATCTGCCTGTAGCCAAGCCGGAGCTGACAGTGCGTTGCCGCTCTCTTTTAGCTCCTTAAAGAATGCGCTAGACTGGCTCTTTTCGCGAACTGCGATAACGTCATTGGCAAATACCAGTGCGGACGGAATGTCAACGCGCTTACCATTTACGGTGAAATGACCATGACGAACGAGCTGGCGAGCCTGACGGCGCGTGTTAGCTAAGCCTAGACGGAAAACAACATTGTCTAGACGGCGCTCTAAAAGACCAAGGAGGTTTTCACCAGTTACACCCTGCATCTTCTTAGCTTTATCATAATATCCACGGAACTGCTTTTCCAGCACGCCGTAGATAAATTTTGCTTTCTGTTTCTCTTTCAGCTGCATACCATACTCAGAAACCTTGCGGTTTGTACGGCGCGGCTGACGTTTGGACTCTTTGCTGCGACCGATAACAGCCGGCTCGATGCCAAGTGCGCGGCATCTTTTTAGGGCTGGAACTCTATCAATTGCCATATTCTTTTCTGCACCTCCTATTAAACTCTTCTACGCTTCGGCGGACGGCATCCATTGTGTGGAATTGGGGTAACATCCTTAATCATGTTGACCTCAAGACCCGTTGCCTGCAAGGAACGGATTGCTGCCTCACGGCCTGCGCCCGGACCCTTAACGTATACTTCGACCTGCTTTAGGCCATGCTCCATAGCTGCCTTTGCAGCCGTCTCAGCAGCCATCTGTGCTGCAAACGGCGTGCTCTTGCGCGAGCCACGGAAACCAAGGCCGCCTGCGCTGGCCCAGGAAAGTGCATTGCCGCTCTTATCGGTGAGCGTTACAATCGTATTATTAAACGTAGAACTGATATGTGCTACGCCATATTCAACGTTCTTACGAACCTTTTTCTTAGTGCGGACTGCTTTTTTAACTGCCACCTTTTAACCCTCCTTTATTAGTCTTTCTTCTTG
>SAMEA104315428__coassemble_1101_pt1 | contig 18615 bp, 12 predicted proteins | sample SAMEA104315428__metabat2_low_PE_031 | metagenome-assembled genome bin SAMEA104315428 (sample SAMEA104315428) | gut metagenome | biome: Monkey gut; feature: monkey-associated habitat; material: faeces | place: China | collected 2013 | reverse complement strand
GACATAAAAAAAGCCTATAAAAAAATGGCGCGCAAATATCATCCCGACCTTAACCGTGACGACCCGAAAACCGCTGAAGAAAAATTTAAAGAGGTCAACGAGGCCTACGATGTCTTAAAAGACCCGCAGAAAAAAGCCCAGTATGACCAGTTCGGTCATGATGCCTTTGCTAATGGCATGGGCGGCGGTGCTGGCGGTTTTGGCGGCTTTGGACAGGGAGGCTTTGGCGGCGAAGGCTTTGGCGATATATTTGAGATGTTCTTTGGCGGCGGCGGTCGCCGCGGTGCGCAGCGGCCAGGACCGGAGCGCGGTGCTGATTTAAGGTATGATTTAGAGATTACCTTTGAGGAGGCCGCCTTTGGCAAAGAGGCAGAGCTTACCATTCCGCGCACGGAAAATTGTCCTAGTTGCCACGGCACAGGCGCGGCTGCCGGCTCAAGCCCTGAAACCTGTCCAGATTGTCACGGCACAGGCACGCAGCAGGTAGCACAAAATACGCCGTTTGGCCGTATGGTGCAGCAGACAACCTGCCGCCGCTGCCACGGTACGGGCAAGATTGTTAAAAATCCTTGCGCTGACTGTCACGGCACGGGACATAAAAAGGTTACGCGCCAAGTCAAGGTTAAAATCCCGAAGGGCGTTGACCAAGGCTCGCGCGTGCGCATAGCCGGTGGCGGCGAAGCAGGAAAATTAGGCGGGCCAAACGGCGACTTATACGTTTATATCTTTATAAAACCGCACAAGGTATTTAAACGTGACGGCTCAGATGTAATTGTCGAAGTGCCAATATCTTTTGTACAGGCAGCCTTAGGCGATAAGGTGCAAGTGCCGACCTTAGACGGCGCAGTCGAGGTGAAAGTGCCTGCCGGCATACAGTCGGGCAAGGTTCTCCGCCTAAAAGAAAAAGGCGTGCCGCATTTAAGAGATAACGGTCGCGGTGATGAGCATGTAATTATAAAGGTGCTTACCCCGCAGAACCTCAACCAGCGGCAAAAGGAGCTTTTAAGGGAGTTTGGCGAAACTAGCGGCGACAAGGTTAATCCTGAACAAAAAAGCTTTTTAGATAATTTGAAAAATCTATTTAAATAATTAAAAAGGCGATAGCAAAGGCTATCGCCTTTTTGTGTTTTCATTTAGCAAAATCCCTATCATTATCGGGGAGCTTTAAATGCTCGCGGATAGCGATTGTCTCGCGCGCGGTATATAGCCCGACTGGCGACTCGCGCAGCATTACTGTCTGTACTAGGCGGCTTTGCTCTGCCTGGTCATTAGTTTTTAAATTGGCAGGGTCGCACACGGCGCGGCTTAGGGCGATAGTTTTATACTGCGCCTCGACATAGGCATTAGTTTTTTCCATTAAACTAGCAATATTATCATAGCATGTATCGTCTAAGCTGCTGGGAATGGCGTGGCTCGCGATGCGGTTTCTTAGTACAATAGTGTCTTGGTCGAGCTGCTGCAATCTTATATAGGCGGTCTGCACGCTGATATTATCTTCTTTAAATGCCTCGATTATCTGATGATACCATTGCCAGTTGCGGTCGAGCTCGATTATATCGCGCTGATATTCCTCATACCAAACGCTAAAAATTTGCTGCTCCTGTTGGACTTCTGCCAGCTTTTCGGGGGTTATAGCTGGCTCAGGAGCTTTTGACCAATTATTATAAATAGCTGCACTGGCTACCATGATTGTCAGTAAAAAATAATAAAATATTTTTTTGCGGGGAATATAGCGGTACAGCAAGGCTAAAAGTAAAAAGGCAGCAATGCCAAGTAGAATAAGCATAATCTCCTCCTGTCTAAACATAGCTATATTTTAGCACAAAGAAAAAGAGCCGTCATGCCATGAAAAATATTAAATAAGGTGCGCTGAAATAGCATTTGTGGTACACTATCTATAATTTATTCTACAAATTTTTAAACCGAGGCGAATTTTATGTACCAACTGACGGCAAAATTAATTATTTATCGTAAAATTGACAAGGATAGTATTTTAATAAAGCTAGCTGACATTATGCGCGAGTTTGACAGCGGCAGCTATGATAAGGCAGAGCTGGCCGATAAAACCTTAGCCGAGATTAGCCGGCTTTTAGATGTAGCTACACGCTATGGCTTTGACGGCAACCTGTGGCATAATTATCTAGCGTTTTTACTGGCAACTACCGAAACACCGTTTACACTTGTCTGCGAGAAGCACGGCGCAAGTGCCGGCAGTGTGCGCGAGTTTGCCAAAAGTGATTTAGCAGTATTTAAAGAGCTTATGGATTATGATTTCTCTAAACTAGAGAAGGCGTTAGATTTAAATTGCTTTACTATCATCGAAAACTATCAGGCAGTCGAGAAAAAAGAACAAATTTATAATAAGAGTGTCAGTGAAAAGGTGCGCGAGCTAAGTGCATCGCTAGAAAAAGTAAAGACGGCTGATGATTTATTTGAAACTGTTACCGACTTTTATGAGCGTTACGGTGTGGGAATGTTTGGCTTAAATAAGGCGTTCCGCGTATCGCCGAATGTCGAGGTAACTGGAGAATTACTAGAGCCGATCACTACGGTCGGCGATATGCATCTTGATGATATTTATGGCTACGAAAGTCAGAAAAAGCGGCTGATTGAAAATACTGAGGCTTTTGTAGCAGGGCGCAAGGCAAATAATGTATTGCTGTATGGCGATGCCGGCACTGGTAAATCAACTAGCATCAAGGCGATTTTAAATGAATATTATGACCAAGGTCTAAGAATGATTGAGGTCTACAAGCATGAGTTTAAATATTTGCAGCGGATTATCGCGCAGATAAAAAATCGCAACTATCGCTATATCATCTACATGGACGATTTATCCTTTGAGGAGTTTGAAATCGAGTATAAATATCTAAAGGCCGTTATCGAGGGCGGACTTGAGGTAAAACCAGAAAACGTGCTTATCTATGCTACCAGCAACCGCCGCCACCTCATTAAGGAAACATGGAATGACCGCCCCGATACGGTGGACAGCGATATGCATCAAAATGATACCGTGCAGGAAAAGCTGTCACTTTCGGCGCGCTTTGGTCTGTCAATCGGCTACTTCCGCCCCAGCCAGCAGGAATATTTTGCTATCGTTAAAAATATTGCCCGCCGCCACAGCAGTATAACGCTTACTGATGAAGAATTAGAAAAAGGCGCGGTAAAATGGGAAATGTCACACTCAGGCATATCCGGCCGCACCGCCCAGCAATATATAAATTCGCTGCTTTCTAAGGTGGAATAATGGCATTAGCTAAAGACCGCCGCAAGGGAATTTTAATGGTAATCGCCGGCGCGGCTATGTGGGGCGGCTCTGGCGTTGCCGGTCAGTATGTCTTGCAGAATTGCAGCTTTTCTACTGAATGGCTGGTAGTTACGCGCATGGTGTTTTCAGGCATTATCATGCTGCTTATTGATAGGCTTTCACATAGCGACGGCATTATGGTTATTTGGCGGTCGCGCGAGGACGTGCGGGAATTACTGCTGTTTGCGACCTTTGGTATGCTCATGGTGCAATATACCTATTTTGCGTCAGTAAAGGCCGGCAATGCGGCAGCAGCAACCGTACTTCAATATCTAATGCCGGTTATAATAATTCTCTATACCGCTGTAAGGACGCGCCGCCCGCCGCAGCTTATAGAAATAATCTGCGTGCTGCTGGCAGTTACGGGGACATTTATCCTAGTGACACATGGCAGCTTAGAAACTCTTTCTATTCCGCTTAATGCGTTGCTGTGGGGAATTTTATCCGCGGTGGCGGCGGCTATCTACACTATGGCTCCTAAACGGCTTATCCGCAAATGGCGGGCAACCTTGGTAGTGGGGTGGGGAATGTTAATTGGCGGCTTAGTCTTGATGCCTGTTTGTCCGCTATGGGAATTTAGCGGCGAATGGCAGCTATATTCAGCCCTAAACTATGCCTATATAATTATTTTTGGCTCGGTAGCTGCCTTTGTCTGCTATCTAGGCAGCACTAAATATATTGAGCCGACTGAAACCAGTATATTGGGCTCGTTCGAGCCGCTGACAGCAATATTCTTTTCGGTGGCTTTTTTAGGGGTCAGCTTTAGTATGCTCGATATTTTAGGTATGCTGATTATTATCAGCACCGTATTTTTGCTGGCAAAAAGAAAATAAAAGGATTGAGGTGTATTCCATGGCAGGGACAAAGCGAAAAAAAATAACTATTGTTGACGTGGCGGCAAAAGCCGGCGTATCAAAAACTACGATTTCTCGCTATCTAAACGGCAAATTTGAATATATGTCTGAGGAGTCGCGCCAAAGAATAGCCGATGTCATTGACGAGCTAGGCTATCGCCCCAGCTCGCTGGCGCGCAGCCTAAAATCTAAATATAGCTTTATGCTCGGCGTGATAGTATCGGATATAACTAGTCCGTTTTCCTCAATACTCTTAAAGGGAATTAGCGACTGCTGTCAGCTTTATGGCTACCGCATACTTATTGCCAACTCTGACGATGAGCCGCGCAAGGAGCGCGACTATATAATGAGCATGATTGACCAAAGCGTTGACGGGATAATTTTAAATACCACTGGCGGCAATGATGAATTTTTGCGGGAAATGGCAGAGGGCGGCATGCACTTTGTGCTAGCCGACCGCACAATAGATTTAGATTTATTTGATACGGTGCGCAGTGCCGAAAGACAGGCAATAGATGATATGCTGCGCGAGCTAAAGCGTGCTAACTATGAGCAGGTCGGCTTTTTCACGCAGCCGCTGGTAAATAGTGTACGCATAAACCGCGTAAGACTGTTTCGCGAGCTTTACGGCCAATATTTTAGCGGCAATCCGCAGGTATATTTTTTAGAAAACGTTGAGCGTGATGCGCGCGTCATGCAGGACTATATGCGGCAAAATATCGGCACGCGCCACGCAATATTTACCGTCAACGGTGTAGTTACTATGCGTGTAGTGCAAACTATGAAAAATCTGGGCATAGAGTTTCCACGAGATACCGGTCTTTGCGGCTTTGATGACTGGGACTGGATGAATTTAGTCGGCGGCGGCATTACCACCATTGCCCAGCCGACCTACGAGGCAGGCAAGGAGTGTGTAAAGCGGATGCTCTACAATCTAAAGCATAGCGCGCCGCATAGGGCGGAAAACATCGAGCTTGCCTGCACTTTAAAATTGCGCGGCTCAATTTAAAAATTTTAAGCACTGGCAGCTCCAGTGCTTTTATTTTAGAAAAAAGTCCTTATTTCGCAAACTTTTCAGAAAGGCTTAGTAAAATAGATACGTTATGTTAGATTGGAAGTTGCTATGAACAGAAGAACCTTTTTGAAAAATATAGCAGTAGTCGGCATAGGTGCATTAATATCGCCGCTGTCTATCCCTAAAGCAAGTGCCGCGTGGGGAGAAAATGAAAGTACCAGGCTGCAATTAAATATTATAAATCCCTATTTATCGTTTAGAACCTTAGGAAATCGCACAAGAACTGATGCAATAATAATTCATCATGTAGGCAATACTAATGCCGATGTCAGCGCAGCGCGTATCCATGAATGGCATCTAGCCAACGGCTGGGCGGGCATCGGCTATCACTTCGTCATACGCAAAAACGGCAATATTGAGCAGGGGCGGCCTATGGACACTGTAGGGGCGCATTGCTATGGTGAAAACTCGCATACAGTAGGGATAAATCTTGTGGGAAATTTTATGGATTATCAGCCGGAAACAGCACAAATGGCAAGCGGTGCCAGATTAATCGCGGCTCTATGCAAGGCGTATAAGCTAGAGCCGAGTGCTAACACAGTATTTGGACATCGTGACTTTAATGCTACTGCCTGTCCTGGTGACAATCTGTATTCCCGCCTGCCGGAGCTTATTGAGCAGGCAAAAAATATATATTATGCCTGAGAGGTGAGATGATAAAATGCGCTACCGCTGGTTTACCAGTCCGGAAAAGGAATATGACGAGTTCGGCGTAAGGCTTAGCCGGGCGGCAAACTATGAGGCATTAAAGCCGCAAAAATTTAGCTATCGGCGCGGCGAGCTTTTAGCTATTGCTATAGCTGCCGTTATATTTGTTTATGAATGTTTTGTACAGGACTTGCCGCTCTTATTTATCGCTTTGTCGTTTATTGCTTTTGAGCTTAGACCGCTGGTAAAAATGTTTTTAGGCGGTTATGGCGAGTTTGTAAGCAATATTTTAAAGGGCTTTAGCCTAGCATTATTTATAGGGACTATTGTCTGGGTGCTGATATAGCACTCCTTTTTTTTTATGCAAATAATTTTATGAAAAATCATGGAATTTTGTAAACGAATAAAAGGATTTTAATAAGCTATGGAGAAATAGTAAGTATACAAAATCACGGAAGGGTAGATAAAAGAATTATCTACAACAAAACTTGATTATTGAACTTATAAACTCGTGTATATTAACAGTGGCCAACCTGTTATTATATAAATAAATACAAGTAACAAATTATTTTTATGGGGAGATACTTGTTTAAGCTTCCGAGGGGGATTTTTTATGAGAAAGACAGAATGCTTAGCCATGATTTTGGCCGGTGGACAAGGTAGCCGTCTAGGAGCATTGACTAAAAAGATTGCTAAACCGGCAGTACCGTTTGGCGGCAAATACCGTATTATCGATTTTCCACTGAGCAACTGCGCTAATTCAGGGATTGACAAGGTAGGCGTACTTACCCAGTATCGTCCGCTAGAGCTGCATAACTATTTGGCATCGGGCAGCGCATGGGATTTAGACCAAAAGGACGGCGGTGTATTCATTCTGCCGCCATATGCTCGCGAAAAGGGGGCTGACTGGTATCGCGGCACGGCTGATGCTATCTATCAGAATTTAAATTTTATTGATTTGGCAGACCCTGAATATGTGCTGATACTATCGGGCGACCATATCTATACTATGGATTACTCATGGATGCTTGAAGCACACAAAATGAATAAGGCAGAGGCTACTATCGGTGTATTTGAAGTGCCATGGGAAGAAGCACCGCGCTTTGGCATTATGAATACCGATAAATCAGGGCGTATCGAGGAATTTGAGGAAAAACCAGCTAAACCAAAGAGCAATCTTGCCTCTATGGGTATTTACATCTTTAACAAAAATTTCCTCAAGAAATATCTTGAAGATGATGCCAAAGATGAAACGAGCAGCCATGACTTTGGTAAAAATATTATACCGAAGATGCTTGCCGATAAAGCAAGACTTTATTCCTATGCCTTTGACGGCTATTGGAAGGATGTAGGCACGATTGAAAGCCTATGGCAGGCAAATATGGATTTATTGCAGGACGTTCCGCCGTTTGAGCTAAACGGTGATTGGAAGATTTACTCTTCTAATCCCTCCATGCCGCCCCATTATGTAGGGCCAGACGCTAAGATTAAAAACTCGATGATTAGCGAAGGCTCAATGGTGCTAGGCGAGGTAGAAAACTCCGTGATATTCCCCGGTGTACGTATTGGCAAGGGAGCAAAGGTTACCAATGCTGTCGTTATGCCGTCAACGGTAATCCATGACGGCGCAGTGGTTGACTATGCTATTATTGCCCAAAACTGTGATATCGAAAGCGGCGCGGCAGTAGTCGGCGAGCTAGGTGCGATAACAGTAGTTGCCGAGGGTGAAACGGTAGGTCTACAGGCAGTCGACAAGCAAGTCGGCTAAACTAGACTATATTAATAAAACCGAATGGATCGGAGTGATAATTGTGAAAACAGTAATGGGAATTATAAACCTCCAAGAGGACAACAGCTTAATCCGCGAGTTAACCGATAGACGCGCGGTCGAGTCGCTCCCCTTTGCCGGACGCTACCGACTGATAGATTTTTCGCTGTCGAGCATGGTCAATTCAGGCATTACCAATGTCGGTGTAATGCTCCCTGATAAGCCGCGCTCAGTGCTAGACCACCTGCGCTCCGGTAAGGATTGGGATTTAGCACGCCGCCATGACGGACTTTTCTATTTGCCCGCTCCGCAGGAAAAAATTGAAAGAAAAGGCGATTTGAAAAATTTCTATCATAACCTAGATTTCTTTGAGCATAGCTCGCAAAAGTATGTGCTATTGTCGGGCGGAAGCTTCGTCTATAATATTGACTTTAACGAGCTTATCCGTTTTCATCAAAATACCAACGCCGATATTACTATGGTTTATTATACCGCTAAAGAAGAGATTACAGGTCAGAACACTGTACTAGAAACGGCAGAAAATGGCCTAGTAACTGACATTGCAGTAAAGCCGGTTGCCTATGACGGCTCTAAGATAGCCATGAATATTTTCTTCATGGAAAAGCGCATCTTTGTAGAAATGGTTCGCTATGCCTATGAGCATGGCGGTCAGGAGCTACTTCTTGACGGCATTATCCGCCGCGGCAGTGAGTACAGCATCTATGGCTTTGAGCATGACGGCTATGTAGCCCATATAGACTCGACTGCTGCTTACTATAGGGCTAGCATGGACGTACTTGAGCCAGAAATTTGGGAAGAGCTCTTTATGGGTAAAAATCCTATTTATACCAAGGTTAAGGACGAAGTGCCGGTACAGTATAAGGAAACGGCAGAGGTTAAAAACTCGCTATTAGCTAATGGCTGTGAAATCCGCGGCACAGTCGAAAACAGTATTCTTTTCCGCGGTGTCAAGGTAGGAAAAGACGTTACTATCAAGAACTCTATCATTATGCAGAAATGCGACATACAGGACGGCTCATTAATCGAGAACGTTATCTGTGATAAAAATGTAGTTATCACTAAAGACAAGTGGCTAAAGGGCGCGGTAAACTATCCTTTAATTATCACTAAAAATGTAGTAATCTAAATATATTAAAGCCGTTGCAACAAGGCAGGCTGCCTAGGGCAGACAGCTTTTAGTTACAGCGGCTTTTATAAATAAAAGCTTAAAGCCAAGGGGAGTGTTTTATTTGGCACGAGAGAAGAAGGAAAAGAAACAGCAGAGTAAGGAATATTTAAAACTCAAGGAAAATTTAAAAGTACGTTTTATAAATACTGCCCACGTTATGTGGGGACGCGAGCTAGACGAGCTGACGGAAAATGAAATCTATCAGACCGTAGCCGCTACCGCTAAACAGTTTATCTCCGATAACTGGATAAAGACCAATCAGACCTATGCCGAGCGTCAGGAAAAACAGATTTACTATTTTTCAATCGAGTTTTTAATGGGACGTTTGCTAAAGAGCAACCTTATAAATCTCGGCATTGACGAAGCAGTTAAAGATGTTTTAGCCGATTGCAATTTAGATTTGCTGAAAACGTTTGAGGAAGAGCCCGATGCCGGTTTAGGCAACGGCGGCTTAGGTCGCTTAGCTGCCTGCTTTATCGACTCTATGGCGGCTCACCGTCTGCCAGGTCATGGCTGCAGTATTCGCTACCAGTACGGACTATTTGAGCAAAAGCTGATTGACGGCAATCAGGTAGAAATACCTGATAATTGGCTCAAAAATGGCTTTGCCTGGGAGTATAGAAAGCCGGATAAGGCAATTGATGTTAAATTCTACGGCAATGCCTACATGAAAAAGCTTGAGGACGGCAGCCTAAAGCTAGTTCACGAAAACCCGATGACGGTTATGGCAGTTCCTTACGATGTGCCTATTGTCGGCTATCACAACCACAATGTTAATACGCTGCGTCTATGGAATGCCGAAGTAAATCGTGACTTCTCAGATTATGGCAGGCTTACGCAGGAGCAAATGCGCCAGAAGAATGAGTATCGCAACTTCGTAGAGAGCATAACGCGTTATCTATATCCTGACGACAGCACCTATGAGGGTCGTCAAATGCGCTTAATTCAGGAATATTTTATGACCTCTGCCGGCGTGCAAAGCATTGTCCGCCACTATAAAAAGTCGGGCATGAATATCCATGATTTTGCGCAAAAGATTGCTATTCATATCAATGATACGCATCCTGCAGTTGCTGTTGCCGAGCTAATGCGCATATTAGTTGACGAAGAGGGCTTAGAGTGGAACGAGGCATGGGCAATAACGCAAAATACCATTGCCTATACCAACCATACGATTATGCCAGAGGCCCTTGAGAAGTGGCCGATTGATATGTTTAAAAATCTTCTGCCGCGCATTTACATGATTATCGATGAGATAAATCGCCGCTGGCTAGAGGAGGTTCGCGACCGTTATCCAGGTGACGAAAGCAAGGTACGCGCACTGTCTATCATTCAGGACGGTATGGTTCACATGGCACGCTTATCGATTGTCGGCGGTCACAGCGTAAACGGTGTAGCTAAAATCCACACGGAGATTTTAAAAAGCACTACGCTCCATGACTTCTATGAGTTCAACCCGAAGATGTTTAACAATAAGACTAACGGCATAACTCATCGCCGCTGGCTCATGGGAGCAAATCCTGAGCTTGCCAATCTGATTGATGAAACAATCGGCAGCCGCCGCTGGCATCGCCACCCCGAGCAGCTAGACCTACTAAATGACTATGTTGATGATAAGCCATTTTTGTCTAAGCTTGAGAAAATAAAGCTTGTTCGCAAGCAGGCATTAGCTGCCTATGTTAAAGAGCATAACGGCATCGATGTAGACCCGAACTCTATTTTTGACATTCAGGTTAAGCGCATACATTCCTATAAACGTCAGCTGATGAATATACTGCATATCATGTATCAGTATAATAAGCTCAAAACGGATAAGGACTTTGATATGCTGCCGACAACCTATTTCTTTGGCGGCAAGGCTGCACCAGGCTACTACATTGCTAAGGAAACTATTCGTCTAATCTGTGCGGTAGCTAATAAAATCAATAATGATGCGTCAATAAACAACAAAATTAAGGTTGTATTCTTAGAAAACTTTGGCGTATCAATCGGTGAGATTGTATATCCGGCAGCCGATGTCAGCGAGCAAATATCGACGGCATCTAAAGAAGCATCAGGCACAGGCAACATGAAGTTTATGATGAATGGTGCAATAACCTTAGGTACGCTTGACGGTGCTAATGTTGAAATCCGCGATGCAGTCGGCGGTGATGATAACTGTGTAATCTTTGGCTTAAAGGCTGAAGAGGTTTTAAACTACTACGCTACGGGAACATATTCGGCATGGGACGAGTACAATACCAATGAAAATGTCCGCACGGTAGTAAATCAGCTTACTGACGGCAGCTATGGCGATTTCCATTCGCTCTACGACTATCTAGTACGCGATAACGATGAGTTCTTTATTATGAAGGACTTTAACGCCTATGCAGCGGCTCATGTCGAGATTATGCGCCGTTATGAAGACCGCTATGGCTGGCTAAAATCAGCGGCAATAAATATCGCCAACTCCGGTATATTCTCCTCAGACCGCACTATTGATGAATATGCCAACGAGATTTGGCAGGTAAAGCCAGTAATGATTTCATAAATATTTAGGCTGCTTAGCAGCTATTGGTGCAATTATGCACCGCGCAGAAAGGGGGCAGGACACTATGGGGAAGGTTCTGCCCTTATTCTGTGATTAAAAGGGGGATTATTCTTGAAAACATCAGATTTAAGCGAGTTTGACCGCTATTTATTTCATCAGGGCACGAATTATCATGCCTATGAGATGCTAGGCGCGCATTTCACCGAGCAAAACGGCACGAAGGGTGTTAGATTTACGGTGTGGGCTCCTAACGCTAAAGCTATAAGCGTAGTCGGTGATTTTAACAATTGGGATACGCGCGTAAATGCTATGGAGCGCGGCAGTGACGGCGAGATATGGCAAGTTTTTATTGCCGGCTTGCAGGAGGGCGAAGTCTATAAATATGCTATTGAGCCTCAGTGGGGCGGCCCGCATATTATGAAGGCTGACCCCTATGGCTTCTTTGCTGAGAAAAAACCGGAAACCGCATCGCGCCTGTATGATATGAACCACTATGAGTGGCAGGACGGTGCATGGTTCGAGGAAAAATCAAAGGAAAGCAGCTATGACCGTCCAATGCTTACCTATGAGGTACACGCTGGCTCATGGCGCAGAAATCCTGACGGCGAATATCTAAGCTATCGCGACATGGCAGATAAATTAATTAGCTATGTAAAGGATATGCACTACACCCATATCGAATTTATGCCGCTGTGCGAGCACCCGTTTGACGGCTCGTGGGGCTATCAGGCTACCGGCTATTATGCAGTTACCAGCCGTTACGGTACGCCGGACGACTTTAGATATTTAGTCGACACGGCACATCAAAACGGTATCGGTGTTATTATGGACTGGGTACCAGGGCATTTCTGCAAGGATGAGCAGGGCTTGCGCCATTTTGACGGCGGCACACTTTATGAGTCGGATAACGAGCAGCGCGCCGAAAACTGGGAGTGGGGTACGACTAATTTTGATTACGGCCGTACCGAGGTACAAAGCTTCCTTATCTCGAATGCTATGTTTTGGTTTGAAGAATTTCATATCGACGGACTGAGAATAGATGCCGTAGCCAATATGCTCTATCTAAATTATGGACGCAAGGACGGCGAATGGCAGCCCAATAAATTCGGCGGCACGGGCAATCTTGAGGCAATGGATTTTTTGAAAAAGCTAAACGAGGCAATATTTAAATTCCACCCGCAGGCACTTATGATTGCCGAAGAGTCAACCTCTTGGCCGCTCATCTCGCGCCCTGTATATATGGGCGGCATGGGCTTTAACTATAAATGGAATATGGGCTGGATGAATGATATGTTAAAATACATGAGCCTAGACCCTATTTATCGTAAATGGAACCATGACAAGGTAACTTTTTCCTTCATGTATGCCTTTAGTGAAAACTTTGTACTGCCGCTGTCGCATGATGAAGTAGTTCACGGCAAATGCTCGCTCATCAGTAAAATGCCGGGCGATTATTGGCAGAAGTTTGCCGGACTGCGCACCTTCTTTGGCTATTGGATGGCACACCCTGGCAAAAAACTATTATTTATGGGCGGCGAGTTTGGTCAGTTTATCGAGTGGAACTATGATGACAGCCTAGACTGGCATTTAGTAGAGCAATACGATATGCACACCAAAATGCAGGCATATTCTAAGGCACTAAATAAATTCTACTGCGACAACAAGGCTTTTTGGCAGGTTGATTTTGATTGGAATGGTTTCCAATGGATTGACTGCAATGATAACGAAAACAGTGTAGTTTCCTTTATCCGCAAGGCAGAAGACTCTAATGATTTCATTATCGCCGTTTGCAACTTCACGCCTGAGGTTCGTCAAGGCTACCGTATCGGCGTACCAGCTAAAGGCGAGTATGTAGAGGTATTTAATTCCGACTGCGAGGAGTTTGGCGGCAGCGGCGTGCTAAATTCCGGCACGCTTATAACGGCTGATATTCCTTGGCACAATCGTGAGCAATCTTTAGAAATAACCGTGCCGCCGCTTGCAACTATCTATTTGCGGCTGAAAAATAAGTTTGGTGCGAACTCGTCTTTTCCTGAGGAGTCGCAGATAACTATAGTGCGCGGACACGAGGAAAAAGCAGCCGCCGCCCCTAAGAAATCTGCCAAAGGAAAGGCTCCGACCAAAAGAAGTGCTGCCCGCAAGCCGAGAGTAAAGGCTGCCGCCAGTAAATAATTTGTAAATATTTATGTAGTGGCGCAGGCTTTGCTTGCGCCTAAAGGGAGGACAATATATCAATGAAGGTTCTTTATGTAGCATCAGAAGCATTTCCCTTTGCCAAAACTGGCGGTTTAGCCGATGTAGCCGGTTCTCTACCCAAAGCATTAGTCGGTGAAGGCGTAGATGTACGCGTTATAATGCCGAAATTTGGCAAAATTGACGAAAAATATCGCAATAACATGGAGCATATTTATGACGGCACTTTAAATGTAGCATGGCGCGAAAAATATGTCGGCTTAGATAAATATGAGCTAGACGGTGTAACCTATTACTTTGTCGACAATCAGGAATATTTTGACCGCGAGGGCTTTTACGGCTATGATGACGATGCGGAAAGATTTTCCTTTTTCTGCCGCGCAGTATTAAATCTGCTGCCAGCTATGGATTTTTGGCCGGACGTTATCCATACCAATGACTGGCACGCAGGTCTGGTAAATGTATTTTTAAAGCTAGAGCATACCGATGATGAACGTTATCAAGGAATAAAGACGCTCTACACGATACATAATTTAAAATATCAAGGCGTATTCCCGAAAGATGTTATGAGCGATGTGCTAGGTCTTGACTGGAAATACTACAATAACGGCGACTTAGAGTTCTATGATGCCGTGAACTTTATGAAGGGCGGCTTAATCTATGCCGACTATATTTCAACTGTCAGCAAGACCTATGCACAAGAAATTCAGTATGATTACTTCGGTGAGCATTTAGACGGACTGCTGCGCAGCCGCAGGGACACCCTGTTTGGTATTGTAAACGGTATCGACTATGATGTTTATAATCCGGCTACGGACAAAAATTTATTTAAAAACTATGATGCAGATAGTAGCGAGGGCAAGACTGATAATAAGGTCGAGCTGCAAAAAAGATTAGGACTGCCTGTAAACCGCCGCACGCCGCTGGTAGCTTTAGTTTCCCGTTTGGTTTCGGCTAAGGGCTTAGATTTAATTGTCCGCATGATGGACGAGATTTTGCAGCATGAAAATATTCAGTTTGTACTCTTAGGCACAGGCGACAAGGCTTATGAGGATTGGTTCAAGGGGCTGGCTTGGCGTTTCCCGAAGAAGGTATCGGCTAACATTAAGTTTAGCAATGAGCTGGCACAAAATATTTATGCCGCTGCTGATATTTTCCTAATGCCGTCTAACTATGAGCCGTGCGGTATCGGTCAGCTTATCGCTATGCGCTATGGCGCGTTGCCGCTCGTTCGCGAAACTGGTGGACTAAAGGACACCGTAAAGCAGTATGATAAATACACTAAAGAAGGCACAGGCTTTGTCTTTAAGGATTTCAATGCTCACGAAATGATGTATGCTTTAAAGCGGGCTTTGTCACTTTACGGCAACTATGAGGAATGGCAGCAGGCAATTAAAAATGCCATGACGGCTGACTTTAGCTGGAAAAATTCAGCCGCCGAATATAAAGAGCTTTACAGCAAATTAATTGCCAAATAAATAACAAGAGTGGTAATAGCCGCCAAGCTGAATGGCTTGGCGGTATTTTTTGTAAAGGAGTGAAAATTATGCTGGAGAGAAGTGAGGCCGAGCATAACTCCCAAAATATTTATTATCGGTCGCCTATTGGAGCTGCCGAAGCAGGAACGAAAATCCGCCTAGGTATAAAGCTTACTACACCGCAGGAAATACGGCAGGTATTATTAAGATGCTGGCATGACCGCTCAGGCGAAAGTCTAGTACAAATGACCACTAAAGACAGTGGCAGAGAAAAGTTTTATGTGACGGACTTAGAGCTTCCTGATAAGGGCTGTCTTATATGGTACTATTTTATAATCACTACTAGCAATGGAACTTGCTACTACGGCAATAATAATGAACAGCTAGGCGGCAGGGGCGAGATTTATGACCATGTGCCGCCGTCATTTCAGATAACGGTTTATAATCAAGGGGCGAAAACGCCTGACTGGTTTAAACATGCCGTTATGTATCAAATTTTCCCCGATAGATTTTATCGTGCCGGCGATAAATTGATAGCTAAAAAAGGCGCGGTCTATCATGCTGATTGGCATGATGACCCGTGCTACTACAAAGACCCTGACACTAAGGAAATTGTGGCTTATGATTTCTTTGGCGGCAATCTTAAAGGCATTGAGGAAAAATTAGATTATCTAGCCGAGCTGGGTATAAATTGCATCTATTTAAACCCTGTATTTGAATCTGAGAGCAATCATCACTACGACACAGGCGACTATCATAAAATTGACCCTATTTTAGGAACTAATGATGATTTTCGCGAGCTGGTGGCGGCAGCCAAAGCCAAAGGCATAAATATAATTATTGACGGCGTATTTAGCCACACTGGCAGCAACAGCCGCTATTTCAATCGCTATGGCGAATATGATACCGTAGGAGCATTTCAGTCTAAATCTTCGCCTTATTATGAGTGGTATAATTTCCGCAACTTTCCCTATGAGTATGATAGCTGGTGGAATTTTGACACCCTGCCCAACGTTACAGAAACAACGCCCTCCTATATGGACTTTATAATAAATAATCCTGACAGCGTGCTGCATCACTGGCTAAAGGAAGGCGTAAGCGGCTGGCGTTTAGATGTAATTGATGAGCTGCCTGAGCCGTTTTCACAGGCATTTTTTGCCGAGCTAAAGAAAACTAATCCTGATGCGGTTATGATTGGCGAGGTATGGGAGGATGCCTCGCATAAGGTAGCCTACGGCACGCCGCGCGAATATCTTTGCGGTCAGGAAATGGATTCAGCGATGAACTATCCCTTCCGCAAAATTTTATTTGACTATCTTTTAGGCTATATTGACGGCGGCAAGGCGGAGCGGCAGCTTGAAAGTCTGCGCGAAAATTATCCGCGCGAAAATTTCTACGCCATGATGAACCTTATCGGCAGCCACGATGTTCAGCGGGCAATAACTATGCTCGGCGAGGCAGCGTACTATGACGGTATGCCGGCGGTAGAGCAATCACGCTCAAGGCTAAGCAAGCCTGAGTACAATCTAGGCATTGCGCGAATGATGCTGGCATCACTATGGCAATTTACCTATCCCGGTGTGCCATGTATTTACTATGGCGATGAAATAGGCATGGAAGGCTTTAAAGACCCCTACAACCGCCGTCCCTATAAATGGGACAGCCCCGATACTTATCTACAGAACTGGTATAAGCGGCTAGTGAAGCTGAGAAATGAGCATACCGCTCTGCAAACAGGCGAAATTTTGCCGCTCCTAGGCGAAGGCGACACGATTGCTTACGCGCGTCTAATTCATGGCGGACATGATGTGTTCGGCAAAAAGGCCGAGAACGAAGTTTTTATCATAGCATTCAACCGCAGCCGTACCGATTGCCACACTATAACTTTAGATGTCGGTGATTTTGCCAGCGGCAGCTTTGTAGATTTAATCAGCAGCAGTGTTGAAGGCTTTGACATTGTGCGCGGCAGGGTTACGCTGAGGCTTGAGCCACTAAAGGGCAGATTATTGCAGCTCGTGCCTGAGCCTAAACATTATAAGCGTCAGGCAGGTGTATTATTGCATCCCACCTCACTGCCGTCTAAATACGGTGTCGGCGATTTAGGCAGCGAGGCTTATAAATTTGTTGACTTTTTAGCAGCAGCAGGACAAAGCGTATGGCAGATATTGCCGCTTGGCCCCGTTGATTTTGGCTACTCGCCGTATCAGGCACTGTCAGCCTTTGCTGGCAATACCCTGCTGATTGATATTGATGATTTGATAGCACGCGGCTATCTGCCTAAATCCGAGGCAAAAATAAAATATACAGCAAATTCCTCCTTCGTGGATTTTGAGCAGGTAAAAGGCTTTAAAGAAAAATGTCTAAAAAAAGCATGGACAAAATTTTCAGCTGCTGCCGCTGAGGACAATGATTATCAGGCATTTTGTGCTAAAGAAAAATATTGGCTAGATGACTACGCGCTCTTTATGGCACTAAAAAAAGAGTTTAAAGGAAAATCTTGGTTCGAGTGGGCGGACGACATAAAGGCACGCGATAAAGCTGCGATTGCTAGCTATACGGAAAAACTTGCTGACAATATCGGACAGATAAAATTTAGCCAGTATATATTCCATGCCGAGTGGCAAAAGCTGCATGAGTATGCGACCGAAAAAGGTATTAGAATAATGGGCGATATGCCTATTTTTCTCTCGCATGACAGCAGCGATGTTTGGGCAAATCAAGAGCTGTTTGATTTAAATGCTGACGGTACAGCGCATACCGTTGCCGGAGTTCCGCCTGATTACTTTAGTGCGACTGGTCAGCTGTGGGGCAATCCGCAGTATAACTGGAAGGCAATGCAAAAAGACAACTACTCATGGTGGAAAAAACGCTTTAAAAAGATTTATGAGCTAGTGGATATTTGCCGTATCGACCACTTCCGCGGCTTTGAGGCATACTGGGAAATTGACGGCAAGGCGCAAACGGCAATAAACGGACGCTGGCTGAAAGGCCCAGGGAAACCATTCTTTGATGAAATTAAAAAAGAGCTGGGCGATTTACCAATAGTTGCCGAGGACTTAGGCATTATAACGGACGAAGTAGAAAAGCTGCGCGATGAATGTAAGTTCCCCGGCATGAAGGTTCTCCATTTTGCCTTGCATATGAATGATGCCGGACGCATTGGCTTTATCGCACCGGAAAATAGTATCGTTTATACTGGCACGCATGATAATAACACTACTATTGGCTGGTATAATAATGATATAGATGCACCGTTGCGGGCGGGACTGGCTAGAATGCTCGGTGCGCGCATTGATAGACCTAAAGAAATTGTAGAAAAATTAATCGAATTTGCCTACGATACGGACGCTAGATTAGTAATAATTCCTATGCAGGATATTTTAGGACTAGATGAGCGCGGACGCATGAATACACCGGGAACGGTCGGACTAAACTGGCGTTGGTGTATAAAAAGCGACTATCAGCTAATCGCTCCCGACTTGGCTAAAATTTTAAAATCGCTATGCGAAAAATATAATCGCTAACAATTCCCTTTAAGGCGGCTGCTTTTGCAGCCGCCCCATGGCGTATTAG
>SAMEA104315428__coassemble_1097_pt1 | contig 18782 bp, 15 predicted proteins | sample SAMEA104315428__metabat2_low_PE_031 | metagenome-assembled genome bin SAMEA104315428 (sample SAMEA104315428) | gut metagenome | biome: Monkey gut; feature: monkey-associated habitat; material: faeces | place: China | collected 2013 | reverse complement strand
TTAATCATGTTGCATGATTATCTGCATTGTTTAGTTTTCAAAGAACAATTTTCTCTGCCGCTCTCAAGCGACTTCGTTAGTATAGCTTAAATTTTCAGGGTTGTCAACAACTTTTTTAAACTTTTTTCAAAAAATCTTTTATTTGTTTTTCCATGACGCTTTTTATAGCAGCTTGGTTGCTCTGATAAGCCTTTGCCCACTCTACGGTTTTAGCGATAGCCGTTTCTATATTCCAGTTCGGCTGCCAGTTTAGTTTGCTTTTTATTTTGGAGCAGTCTAGCTTTAAATAATTTGCTTCATGCGGTTTATTTTTATTTTGCTGGCTTAAATCGCGCCATGCTAGTCCCTCGCCCCAGCTTTTACAAAATAATTCTACAATATGCCCCGTAGTTACCGCATCGGTTTCATTCGGGCCGACATTGTAGTAATCAGCCTTCTCTATATCCTCGTATTGCGATTTAGCAATCAAAAGATAGGCATAGAGCGGCTCTAGCACATGCTGATAGGGTCGCACGGAGCTTGGATTTCTAACCTCGATAGCTTTTTTACTTATTGCCGCCCGCACGCAGTCGGGGATTATTCTATTTTCGGCAAAGTCACCGCCGCCGATAACGTTGCCGGCTCTAGCGGTCGATATTGCACATCTGCCGCCCGCAAAAAAGCTTTTCTTGTAGCTATGGGTGACTAATTCCGAGCAGCTTTTGCTATTTGAGTACGGGTCAAAGCCGTCAAGCGGCTCATTTTCGCGATAGCCCCACGCCCATTCCTTATTTTCATAAACCTTATCGGTGGTGACATTTAAAAAGGAGCACACGCTAGGCGTAAGCCTAACACACTCTAAAATATTTACCGTTCCCATTACATTGGTGGCATAGGTATCTACTGGATTTTTATAGCTTTCTAATACCAGCGGCTGGGCAGCTAGATGAAATACTATCTCAGGTTTTGACTCACTAAAGGCTTTCTTTAGCGCGTCTAAATCGCGCACATCGCCTAGGTAGCTTTTTATATTTTCTAAAACGCCAATATTTTTTAGTACCTCGCCCCCTTCGCTAGTGGGAGCGGCGAGGGAAAAGCCTGTAACATCTGCGCCGAGCATCACTAGCATTTTACTCAGCCACATTCCCTTAAAGCCAGTATGCCCCGTTATAAAAACTTTTTTCCCCTGCCAAAAATTTTCTATATTTCCCACTATTACCAAACCTTCCAAGGAGCATTGCCCGTACTCCACATTTCTTCTAGCTTTAATTTATCGCGTTGCGTATCCATGCACTGCCAAAAGCCTTCATGCTTATAGGCTTGCAGCTTGCCTTCAGCCGCTACGCTTTCGAGCGGCTCATTTTCAAAGGTACATTGGTCATTATCCGGCAGATAGTCAAAAATTTCAGGATTTATCACCATAAAGCCGGCATTTATCCAGCCGCCGTCCTCCTTCGCCTTTTCGACAAAGCTATTTACTATGCTGCTATGGTGGTCAATATCCAGCATTCCAAAGCGGCCGCCCGGCTGCACAGCCGTCATAGTTACCAGCGCATTCTTGCTTTCATTATGGGCTTTAATCAGTTTATTTATATCAATATCGCTTACGCCGTCGCCATAGGTCATCATAAATGGCTCATTGCCGATATATTTTTGTACCTTTTTGATACGCGAGCCTGTCTGCGTATTAAGTCCCGTATCGACCAGCGTTACCTTCCAAGGCTCGGCTACGTTATTATGGACAATCATTTTGTTGTGGTCGGCAAAGTCAAAGGTTACATCGGAATTATGCAGATAATAATCAGCAAAATATTCCTTTATCACATAGCCCTTGTAGCCTAGGCAAATAATAAAATCATTATATCCATAGTACGAGTAAATTTTCATTATGTGCCATAAAATAGGGCACTCGCCGATTTCTATCATTGGTTTTGGTTTTAAGTGCGACTCCTCGCTTATGCGCGTACCTAGGCCGCCGGCTAAAATTACTACTTTCATATGGTCATCGTCCTTTTTTATTGTTTTCGTTGTCTTTCCTCTAAAATTTTCTTATATGTTTCAGCGTCTTTTACAGCTATCCATGCTTTAAGCTCATAAGAATACGCTTTGACAATTCTAGCTGGAGAGCCTACTGCCACACAATAATCCGGCACATCCTTATTGACATAGGAGCTTGCGCCTATTACGCAGCCCTTGCCTATATGAACATTTCCAGCAATAACTACATTGTTAGCTAGCCATGTGCCATAGCCTATATATACCGTATTATCAAGGCAGTCTACACCCTGGCTAAGTATCGGTCTATTTATATTTTGATAGGCATGATTGTGGTCAGCAATATAAACATTTGCGCCCATCAAAACACTGTCAGCTATTTCTACGCGATTAACAGCCGATATAGTACATCTAGCACCTATCTGACATTCGCTCCCGATAATAACTCTAGGCTGACCAGAGAAATTAGAAAAGGGAACTTGAAAATATGCATCCTGCTGAATAACATTAAGACTTCCTATGCTTATTGCTTCGGGGCAAATAAATCTAATCCCCCACAAGGAATTAAATTTACCGATATCAAAAAGATAATCATGGTAATTATTTAGACAGGCAGGGAATTTTGCCAAAAATTGTTTTAATTCATCACTATTTATATCTAGCTCTAAACCATTCATCAAGGTAGCTAAAAATGGTTCTTTAGCAACATATACTACTGCTTTACAGCCTTTTTGTTTTATTTCTGAGCTTTTATCTAAAAGTGCTGTATAGAATGATTTAAATTTTTCATTCCAAACAATTTCATTTCTAGTTAATACGATGCTAGGTGCTAAATATCTAACGGCAACAGCAGCTTTGTCTTTAGAAAAGTTATATGCTTTAAAATCAGCATCGCTATAAAGATACAGGCTGCCATGCAAATATTTAGACTCCAAAATATTGCCGCTTATCGGCAGTGAGTCAGCACCTATGCCGCCAATCATGCCGATAGTTTTATCTTGCAGCATTTTAATGGCATTAACTAAAAAATCAGTATCGACTATACATAAATTTGCATCTAAGTAAACTGCAATCGCTGCACTTTTACTGGCTAAAATTTTATTGAAATTATCAGTACTATAATCTTCAGGCTTTATCAGCACATATTCTAGGCTATACCCCTCGGGAATTTTTAATTTTTTTATGGTTTCTAAACAATTAGCTACATAGTCATCTCTAGTGGATTTTATAAAAAAACACACATTGTTATTCATATTTTTACTCACTACACATTCTAACGTTTTATCATTATGCAGCTTCCCTTAATAATAGAAATCATTTCTACCGCCATACCTATTTCATTTATTTTATCCTTAAATTCGGAGTTATCGCTATTGTTTTTCCCAGCTACTACGCGGGCAATCCTTGAGCAGACCTCGTAGGCACTCATGGGAAAATCACGATAATATACGTCATAAAGTTCCTGATTAACCGAGGTTTCCATATCCTCGATTATATATATGCCGCCATGCGGCAAAGCGGCAAAGAGCGTAAATAGTGCCTTTATCTGGTGACTCCAAAAATGCGAGGCATCATCAATAACAATATCGGGCTTTAATAATGCTAATTCATTTAGGGTTTCCTGCTTAGCTAAATTGCCGATTATTATATCAGTCTTATTATTAGCGTAGGCACGGCAGTCAGGCTCTATATCTACACCAAAAATCTTAGCCTGCGTAAAATATTTTTCCCACATACTCAGGCTGCTGCCGCCAAAAATGCCTAGCTCTAATAATTTTACTTTTTGGTCGCGGAATTTATTTAAGAAAAACTCGTATTTTTCACAGTAATTGTGGTCATAGGCACATTTATCAGTCCTAGTTAAATCGCCGAGTGCATCTAAGCCTACATAGTCAGCAAAATAGCCGCCATTATAGCGGTCGGCTGAAATATAATTCTTTTCACGATTACTGTATACTAAAAACTCATGGAAGGTAAGCGGCAGCTTATTTCTTAACTTTATGGCGGTAAAATAGTCATCGGCAGTTGTTACTACTGCATCAATCGGGAAGCTTTTAAATATATTTTTTAAATCATCGCTGCTATAACGCCAATAATCCTCATAGTAGTTTACTTTGATAGATGTATCCGTGATTTTCGGCGTTCTAGTCATTATTACTACGGTCGCATCGTCCCTTGCCATAGACATAACGGCTTTAATGGCTAAAGCAGGCTTTTTAGCTTTCTCTAGTCCCTCTACTAAAAAAATTAAATCAAATTTATTTTTGACTTTAGCGGGCAGATCCTCTAGTGCGCCATAATCATCGGAGCCAAAACCCCCCTGGGGGGGGCGGGGAACATTCCATAGCCAAAGCATGAGCTTGCGCCGTTATCTAGTAAAAAGCGTTTAATTACCGTTTCGGTATATTCAGCAAGACCCTCTACAGTGTAGCGGCCAATAATCAATGCCTGCTTATTTTTTATATCAGCTGACTGCAATAAGCCGCCACTCAGCATTGCCTTTACAAAATCATTATATGGTTCAACCTGCTGCATAATTTTTATCCTTTCAAATTTTTGTATACGTCCTCGATACTGTCCTTCAAGCTGTAACGGCAGCTATAGTTTAGCTCCCGCAAAAGGCTATCATCACTTACAATTTTAGTTACTGTATAGCCATTGCCATAGTCAGTTTTAGCTTTTTTACCGACCATACCTTCAATAAGGGCTATTATCTCGCTAATCTTATAGCCCTTGGCACTGCCGATGTTTATAATGCCCTCAATATTTTTATCCAAAAACGCTTGCTGCCACAATATAGCTACATCGCGGACATCAATGTAATCAACCACATTTTCGGGGGTCTTGCAGCTCACCACTGTACCATTCATAACGCATTTTAGTACATAGGTGGTGAACTTGCGGTCGATTTTCCCCCCCCCGATGAGGTAGAAAAATCTTGCCCACACCAGTCTGGCTCTAGCCTCAGCGCACTTTTTAGAAAACTTTTGATAAGTGGCAAGTTTTGCCTTGCCATACTCAGTGGCAGGATTACATTTGCTGTCAGGGGTTAGGACTTTATCCCCCGTTAAATCGTATTCAAAGCAAGTGCCGCTTGCTATAACTTCCTTACCGCCATTTTTTAAAAATTCATCTAAAAGATTTACGCTGTAGCTATAGTATTTTTTATTGACAGCAGAGCTTGTATAGTCCTGTGCCTGAACTTCCCACGCCAAATGAAATAAAATTTGGGGCTTATAGTTTTTCATAAGCTGCGCCACAAAATCATAGTCGCCTATATCGCCCTTTATATAGCAGACGTTAGCTGCATCAGCTAATTCCTGCCTAGTAATGACATATATTTTATAGGGCAGATTTTTAAATTTTTCTACTATGCGGCTGCCGATAAAGCCAGTGCCGCCCGTAACTACTATACTTTCCATACTCAGCCCTTATCTTTTAACGAGATATTCGTTATCGGCAATGACCACTTTATGCCAAACTGCGTATCATTATAGGGAATAGTCCTAGCACTTGCCGCGTTATATACTGCCCCCATTTGATAGTAAATCATGGTATCGTCAGCCAGCGTCTGAAAGCCGTGGGCGATGCCTTTATCAATGTAGAGCATATGGTGATTGTCCGCGGTCAGCTCAAAGCCTAGCCATTTGCCATAGGTCGCGCTGTCCTTTCTAATATCTAATGCCACGTCATAGATTGCGCCTTGGACGCAGGTAACTACTTTTACTTCCTCGTAGGGAGCCGCCTGATAGTGCATACCGCGCAGCGTTCCCTTTAGCTTGTTATAGGAGTAATTGCACTCAGGAAAGCTAGTGATAAGTCCTGCAGCGGCAAAATCTTTAGCGGCAAAGCTGCGCGCAAAAAAGCCGCGCTCATCGGTATGCGGCTCTTTATCAGGTATACGCCTTCTATAGCGGTCTTTTCAAAAATCATGCTATCACCTCGAACTTAGGGATAGCTACGATAAATTTGCCGCCCCACTCCTTTATATATTGCAGCTCAGTCATAATCTCGTCACGCAAATTCCACGGCAATATCAGTACATAGTCAGGCTTGGTTTCTAAAATTTTATCTGGGCTGTATACAGGTATATGTGAGCCTGGCAAAAGCATACTTTGCTTATGCGGATTTTTATCGACCACATAGTCGATAAAATCATTTTTTTATGCCGCAGTAGTTTAAAAGCGTATTGCCCTTGGCTGCCGCGCCATAGCCGACAATGGTTTTGCCCGCGCGTTTTAGCTCAATTAGTCCTTCTAAAAGCTTATATTTAGTTTCCTTTACCTGCGCCGCAAAAGCATGATATGCAATAGTTTCTAACAGTCCTGCCTGTTCTTCTTTTGCTAGCTGTTCCTTGACATTAGCTGATGTTTCATACTTAGCACTATCATGGCAGGCATAAATTCTTAGCGAGCCGCCGTGAGTGGAAAGGTTTTCTACATCAAAAAGGCGCAGACCGTGACTAGCAAAGATTTCTTTAACGGTGCTAAACGATAGATAAGAAAAATGCTCGTGATAGATTGTATCAAACTCATTTTTCTGCATTAGCTCTAGCAGGCTGGGAAACTCCATAGTTATAACGCCGTCAGCAGCGAGCATGATTTTCATGCCTGCCACAAAATCATTTATAGCGGGAACGTGTGCTAATACGTTGTTGCCGAGGAGCAAATCAGCCTTACGATTTTTAGATAGCTTTGTAGCAAGCTCCGTACCAAAGAACTCTACTAAGGTATCTACACCCTTTTTCCTAGCCTCAGCAGCTACATTGGCAGCTGGCTCAATGCCGAGCGTTTTAAAGCCCTTTTCGTTAAAATATTGCAAGAGATAGCCGTCATTGCTGGCAATCTCTACGATAAATTTTTCTGCCGACAGGTCGAAACGCTCAGTCATCAGCTGTACATATTCTTTAGCATGGGCGAGCCACGAGCTAGAGTACGAGCTAAAATAGGCATAGTCGCTAAAGATTGCGTCAGGGCTTTCGTATTCCTGTAGCTGTACTAAGCGGCATTTATCGCATACATAGGTTTTGAGGGGATAAGTTTTCTCTCCTTTATTGGCATTTTTTAGCTCCACATAGGAGTTAGACAGCGGCTGCATTCCTAGGTCTACAAAGACTGTATTTAGCGGCTCGCCGCAAAATCTGCACTTAGGCTGCTTCATTAAATCACCCTTATTTTTTCTCTACACAATAGTTGCCAACTGTTTTTATAAAGCTTTTAGCATATATAAGAGCTTTTTTCATTAGCTTTTTATCACAGTCAATATCCAATTTACTTATTTGATGAACAGTATTCAGTATCCAAACTACCAGAATATGGATAACATCGATATATTCGTCCTTATTTTTCCAAAATAAGCCCTGCCGATAAGCATAATGAGCAGAAATCGCATAGCATAATACGCAGCGCAGCCTAGTTACGATATTTTGTTGGTCTTGTGCTGCGTGCGAGCGAAAATAACACAGCTCATCGGGAATATATATAGTATCGCCCTTGCTGGCCAGGTTCAGCCATACAGGAAAATCGCCCAACAGATACTCTACCGGCATTTTGTTCCAGCCCCAGTAGTTATCTTTTAAATTTTTCTTAGCTACTAAAACAGTGCTAGGCTCGCCGATAAAATTAATCATTTTTTGCAGCATGGCATAGCCTACAGTATCGCCAGAAAGCCTAGTAACTTCCTTTACTAATGGCTCTGAGCCTGGCACACTGTCATGCGGCAGAACATTTCCCTCGGCATCGATTATCGTTCTACAGGACGTGACCATTGTTATGCCTTCATCAAATAGGTAATAGTTCATCATAACGGCGATTTTATTTTCGTACCACGCATCATCGTCCATTAGCCAGTTTACATATTCTGCCTGCGGATTATTATAGCTCATCAGATACCGCCAGTTATCAAAAAAGGTAAAATTTTTATGATGAATATATTTTATGCGCTTATCGCGTGCCAAATACGGTGCAATAAGCTTTTCAGTAAGGTCATTATCCGAGTCATCCGATACTATTATTTCTAAATGGCGATAGGTCTGATTTAATACGCTGTCTAAGGCTATTTTAAAATACTCAGGACGATTATAGGTCGGCATAAGCACGGTAACTAAGGGGAAAATATCTGCCGAATATTTATTTAAAAATGCCTGCTGCTCATGTTTACTATAGCTAATATCACTTTCAGTATACTCAATAGCCGTTTCTTTAGCCAAGGCAGCTACGCTGTAGCCTAGCCGTTTATAGTCTATACAGCGGCTATTTATCGCAAACAAAGGATTTTTATAATCTAAAGTGTTCCAATCAATATCATAAGCGGTAGCGATAAAGCCGGCATCGAGAGCCATAACTTCTTGATATAGTTTTTCGCTAGGCTGCCCTTGCAATACACTGCCAGCAGTTTTTAGTGTGCCATATCTTTTTTTGCTTTCTAAGCCTACGCCTGAAGTAGGGAGAATTTCACTGCCGCTATTACCTACCATAGCTATGCTGGGATTGGCGGTAAAAATATCAATAATTTTATTTAATATTCCATAATCAATAATTCTTACGGTATCTAGCAGATAGATTTTGTAGCGAGCAGCCGTGCTTTCCATGCCGAGCTGATAGGCTTTTACAATATCATTGCCGGCATGGTCAATCCTTACTAGCTCAATTTCCCAATCAGCAGATAACTGGCACTTGCTAAGGCTGGCGACAAGCTCATTATAATTATTCTCGCTAGTTACGGGAATAATTACAGCAATTTTATTTTCATTCATGTTTATACCTTTTTCATTAGATACTCGACAACCTTAGCGGGATTTTGCGTTCTTTCGTTTACAAATCTGATAAATTTATCACCCGATATATTTTCTTGAATGCAAGTCCTTAAAGCTAAGTTAGTTTCGTTTTCAATATTTTTATCGTGGTCAAGGAAAAATAATGTTTCCTGTAAAAAGTCCCATATCGCCATACTGTTTTGATCTTGGCTTAAAATATTGTCTAGCATATAACATAAAGCTATATTGCATCTATTGGTATTTTCTTTAGCTACCTTCAGATATAGCGATTTTACCATGCCCACTTTCCATGCACCCTGATAGCCGCCGCTTTCTAAGCTTTTTAACAATATCTGTTGGATAAGCTGTTCTAAAATTAAATATGCGTTATCATTAGTTTCCTTTAATTTTATTATACATAGCCGCCATAGACAGATAAAATCCTCTAAAAGTCCGCTATATATTAGCGGCTCAGAGTATTTTTCTAAAGTCTTAGCAATTATAGCTATCGCACCATAGGGCTTATCGTGCTTTAAATAATAATATAGTCGCGGAATGCTGATATATTTTCTAATGATACTGTAGTAGGCATCATATTTTTGCTGAAAGGATCTTGCTCCATTGTATACCACTTTCGATAAATCATAGCCATAGCGTTCTGCTATAAGTTTTAAGAAAAATCGGCAATCCCCCTTATACCAGCCATGACAGCCGAATGGTTTTAACTCGTTAAAGCGTTCATAAGCATGAGCCACATTGCACTGAACAGCAAATTCTAGTGCCTCCTTGGAACTAGGAACTTTAAAGTCTAAATCTTTAGCCGTGCCGCAATACCCCCAAAACATATCTTCGGCAGTGTTCATAATATCGTCAAAGGGACTGTCAGGCAGCCAGCTCTTGGCTAATTCCAGCATTTTTATGCACGAGCTAATTTTCCGCAGTGAAAAGCCGCCATTGCCGACATTTGTGCCGAGAGCATGCCAATGCGGCACATATCTATACACTGGCGCACCGATATAGTCATAGCCCTTATTTACAAACTCCATTAATCTGTCATTAAATACGAACGCATCGAGCTGATAGATAAGCATATAGTCATAGTCACTAAACCGCTCGTAAAATTCTTTACTCAAGCATAGCCGGCTATAGCCTGTGACACTTGAAAAATAATCTTTGTCAAAAAATTCGGTATTAAAGCCTTTTTCTAGTCCGTTATAATTTATCTTCAGCCCTTCGGGCGCGATAAATACCTTAGGATATGCACCTAGCACGCGCTGCAGCTGGCACAGGGAAACCTGCTCTACATATTCTAGTGTTTCTTTATATGCGGGAACAACAATAACTACTTTTTTCATGTCGTTCTCCATTTACATATTTTTAAGCTGATTTAGCAGTGCAAAGCTAGTGTAGCTCATTTTGCCGGCAAAGGCTAATGCCTTGTCTTTATCGCCCTTTAGTGCCGTTAAAATGGCTAGATTGGCTAAAGTTTCATCACTAGCTAGGTCTAGCTTTAGTGCCGCTAATAAGAATTTTTCTGCCGCAGCATAGTCGTTATTTACGAGCATACCGCCAGCGAAGGCATTTAGGATTTTTACTTTATCGGCAATGCCTGTCGGCTCGGCTAATATTTTTTCGACATCAGCATCAATAGATATTGCATTTTCAGCTGTAGGCGCGCTGTCAATAGTTTCTAAATTAAATAAAGCGGCAATAGCAGCGTAGTTAGTTTTAATTAGCTCCTCATTATTATGCACATAGAAGGTGGCAATATTTTTTAGCTCGGTCAGCTCGTCCTCACCAAGGGTATGTTTATAGTTCTTTAGGATAAACTCGATAACGTCTAGTCCTTCTTTGGTTTTATCCTCAATAAAGCAAATTCTAGCTAAAAGTATTCTAGCTTTCAGATTTTGCTGGTCAAAGCTCAGCGTGTTATTTATCCAAGCAATAGCGCGCTCATAGTCGCCGAGCATGAAGTAGCTATAAGCACCGTAGTACATGATGTCTTTATCATAACACTTATTTTCTATTAATTCTGCGAGGTCATTTATAACCTCGGCATAGTTTTCACTAGCTAGCTTTTCCTCTAAATCTTTTTTTAATGCAGCATTTTCCATTGCAAACTTCCTTCCTGCCTTATCCTTGAGCTTTTTATTTATCTTGCGACTTTTTCTGCCCATGATATTCTCCATATAGTTTACTGATTGACTACCACGTCTATATTTCTACAAAAATAGTTATTATCCTTTATTACTAGGTGTTCTAGCATATACTCTGTCGCCTGCCTCAAAATATAATGTACCGTTTGAATTAAGACGCGCCATAATGTTAGTTACGATACCTTCTATCTCTTTTTCTTCCTGCGGCAGATACTCGCCTAAAATTATTATTATGTCTTGATTTTCAGGGATTTTTTCGGCCGCCTCTTTAGTGTTATCAACTTTAGCTACCTCGTAGGTGGCAGCAGCAACTTTTGCGCCTTTTTCACTAAAGGCTATGCCAAAGATTTCTAGTCCCTCATATTTTCTTGCCATGATATATGGCTCGTAGCGAAAATCAATACCAACGATAGTTATCTTCGTGCCTTGTTTTAATTTATCGCTAATTTGGTCAATGTAAAATTTATGTACAAATTTGTAATCCTCGCTAAAGCCCCACTTCTTTTGCATATAACTAACATTTTTAGCTATTATTTTTTCATAATTTTCTTTAGCTATAACTTGCTCGCTATCCGATAGTTTTTTAAATGAGGCATTGCCAAAATGATGAATAAAGGTATCGTCTAGGAGAAGTGTTTCATAGCCTGCCTGCCGCAGTCTAAGGCATATATCGTCGTCCTCAAAGTTGCCGGGGCTTAAATTTTCATCTAGCTCGCCGACATCAGCATAGGCGGTGCGCTTTATCAGTAGGCAAAAGCCTACCAAGGTCTGATATGGATGCCACTTGCTTTTATCAGCTATATTAAAGCCGCGGGCAAATTCTTCTAGCTCCTCAAGCGAGTTATAATTTACTGCTATTTGCTGTCCGTTGCTGACATTATTGCTGACTACGCCGACCGCGCCGATTTTTTCGCTGCTAAATAGTGCCGCCCGCATATTATTTAAATAGTTCGGGGTTACTATCGTATCACTGTTTAATAGCAGTATGGAGTCGCCGCTTGATACGCGCGCGCCCTCGTTGCAGCCAGCAGGGAAACCGCGGTTTTCACTATTCATTAATAACAATAGGCCTTCCTCGCCTGCTAAATACTCTACCGAGCCGTCAGTCGAGCCATTGTCAACGACAATCAGCTCATAAAGGTCGGGCGGCGTATATTTTTTTATGCTGTCGATACAAAGCTTAGTCAGCTCTAATGTATTGTAGCTAAGGATTATAATACTGGTTTTATTTAGCATGATTATCCCTCTATAGTCCTAGCTCAGCGAGCGTTTTAGAAATGCGTGCCGATCTTGCCTGCTCTAATTCTGGAAGTTTAGCAAGCATTTCTAAATAGCTGTCTAATCGTTCTTCGTAGTGGTCAGCGAGCATTCGATTTTCCTTTACATAGCTGTAGGCAAGCTGCGCGGTTTCTTTTCGCAGCCGCGGATTTTCAATAAGCACGCACAGTAACTGGAAAAACTCTGCTGCGCTGTGATATATAAAGCCCGTGCGACCATCACGCACACTGTTTTGGTAAACGGTTGGCGAGCAAAGTACTACCGCGCCATGGCCTGCCGCCTCGATAAATTTTAAATCTGACTTCATGCGGTTAAACTCATTATCGTGGAGCGGCAAAAGGGCAATATCTGATTTATAGAGTGCCGCGCTGTATAGCTCGTAAGGGGCAAAAGTGCCTTCGTTATACTCGCCGCCTACATACTTTTTAGAGGTGGTAGCAAGCGCGTTATAAAAATCAATATCGGCGGTAACTAAAAAATGTAATTTACCGCCGTAAGTCGCTATTGCCTTATTTATCGCCGGCATTATATCCTGATAATCGGCTTTTCTATTAAGCGCACCAAAAAATACAGTTACCTTGCTATTTTCTAGGCTATATTTTCTCTTGGGAGGAAGCATGGCAAGCTGATTAGGAAAGGTCAGCACATAGGGATTATATTCGCGAAATAAATCCGCGAGCGGCTCAGTCGAGGTCTGCATCGCATGGCAGGCTTTAAAATCTAAAAATCCCTTGGGGGCATATCTAGTCTTCCACCTCTTAGGCGAATCGTCAAATTCATGGATTAGTAATGTATTATTTGCCGCTGCATCATTATAAAAGTCAATCGTATCAGCAGCATTTTTAAAGCTGCAACGCTCAACTATACATACATTTTTATCCTGCGGCGAAAAGCTATTAAGCCTATCTATTACCTCTCTAACCGGCAAATCATAGGTTCTTACCCTAGGATTGGTGGCAAGAAATTCGGCGGGCTGTAGCATACGGACATGACCGCAAACTATCTCTACATTAGCCGAAATTATATTTATTCTTCCGCCCTGATAGTCCTTAAAAATGCGCTCGTATTCATGCTCTACCGCGGCGATATATTTTTCTGGCTGCATCATGCAGGATTTTTCCAGCATAGTTCTAAGGTTTTGATGCAGGGTATCTAATAGGTTTAGGTCACTAGCTAGCATTACTGCGCGCTCAATATAGCCTTCAAGCGTAGAGCTAGCTAGTCCCTCCGCGCCGATTGCCGCGAGTATTCCGTAGCTAAAGCGCGCACTGTGCCGCTTGCTATAAAGGCTCACCACCGGCACACCCATATAGAGCGCGTCTAGGGTTGTCGCACCGCCCGTATAGGGGAAGGTGTCAAGGGCAATATCTACGCTTAAAAGCCTTTCTAAATAGTTTTTAGAGGGCGGCTCTAGGATAATCCGCGTCATATCCATGCCAAGCTTTTCCAAGCGGCTATAGATAAAATCGGCTATTTCACCATTAACCAGTACGCTATTTTTTATTATCAGACGCGAGTTAGGTACTCTATTTAAAATTTCCTGCCAAGCATAAAGCATTTTATCAGTTATTTTGGTGTACTGATTATAGACGGCAAAGGTTATATAGCCTTTTTCCCTTGCCGGCGTTACATTATTTAGCGGCAGATTTAGCGGCGCATTATAGCAAAACTGCACGGGCAGACGGATTAGCTTTTCTACAAAATAGTCATCATTTAGCCCTACAGGGTCGACAAAGCTATCTGTAAAGAAATAATCCACCTCTTTTAGTCCGGTAGTTGTCATATAGCCCAGCCCCGAAATCTGAATAGGAGCGGGCTTATAGGCAAGCACGGGAAGTCCTGAGTTGGCGGTGTGCCCCGCTAGGTCGACTAAAATATCTATCTCATCAGTATAAATCTTATGGGCAATTTCTGCGTAATCAATATTACTAAAGCTTGTCCATTTAGTAACTAAATCTCTAAAGGCATTAGAGTATTGGTCAGCTTTAGCTAGCGAATAGGCATAGACCTCAAATTTATCACGATTAAAGGTAGCTAAAAACGGCCAGACAAATTTGCTCATAACATGATTGCAAAAATCGGGTGATATATAGCCTATGCGGATTTTTTTATGCTTTCTTTCGGGGTCATGCGTATAGCGTTTTATATTGGTAAAAAATTTATTATAGCCTAAATGCTCTTCATATACCGTTTTTCTAGCTACGTCCTCAGCATTAAAGCACATCAGATAGCTGCTGTAGTGATTTACTTTGTCTATAAAGAGCTGGCTTTCACCAGATGCCGTAAGGTAAAGCTTAAATTGCTCGGCTAAGCCTAGCCGATTGGCGGCAGCTGCTAAAAAAGCCTCGACGTTAGCGCGTACCTCTGGTAATAGTTCACTATCGGCTAATATTTTTTTACATTCATTATATAAAGATACCCAGCATTTACTGTCTTTTAGATAGTTAAGCCTTAGGTATTGCTGTGACTTTATTTTTTCACTGCCGTTTTCTATGGCTAGGTCTGCCCAAAGGGATGCTCTTGATGCGTCTTTTAAAAAGTGATAGCCCCAGGCAACGCTCATATAGTTTTCGGCAGTGAGCGCGTCCTTGCCGTCTAGCTTTCCCGCTATCTCTAAAACCTTTTGCCAATCGCGTTTTTTCTCGCCGTGCTCCAGCTTTTTGTAAAGCTCGTTTATCTTTAAATTTTTATCGCCATACAGCAGACGATTATATAGCCGCTCCAGCTTTATGCAGAACAGCAAACCATTACTTACCTGACTGTCGCGCGTTTTCCAATGCAATTTAGTATGAAGGTCGGCTATTTCAGTAGTTAAATCAGGTAACTTATTTATTATTTGATTTAGCTCACCAGAATTTTCCGTATAAAAATCTAAAAGGTCTAGCTTTTCTGCTACTTCTTTTAGCTCGCTATCATGCCTATCGTTGCAGATAACCAGCGGCACGCCGCACTCTGCCGCCCTAAAGACCTCGCCTGCTGACGGCGTATGCTGATAAATGCCAATATCTAGCGTCATTAGCTCGGCGGAGCTAATAGATTTACCGTCTAGGAGGTCGGCGGTAATCTCGCCTTTATCTAAAAATGGCGCGCGCACTGCATACTCATCAACTCTTTCCCATGGCGTATAGCCTGCCAGCCGCGTAAGCCTATAGTATTTTATAGCGAGCCGCCCCACAATCGCGGCTAGATTTTCGCTATAGCGTCCCTCGGTCAGGTCGACTAATAGGTCTACTTTGTCTTTTCTTAGTGCTGCTACTATATCGCGGGCGGCAAAGTCGCTAAAGCTTTGCCAAAAAGCGGCACTTTCACTAAAAATTTCAGTTACCTTGTCAACCTTCCCTAGCTGATAGCCGCCCACGCTGAATTGTAACTTGTCATAGCTGGTAAAGAGTACCGCATAAAAATTTTTATGCCAGCCGTTACAAAAGGTATCAGCTATGTATACTATTTTTTTCTTTGTCATTTATACTACCATTTTCATATTTATCGTAAATTTTACAATAGAACCCCTCTAGCTCGCGCATATAGCCTGGGCTATCCATAACTGGCGAATTTTCTAATGTGCAGCGCAGGTTCTTATGCAGCGCATCGACTAGCTCTATATTTTTAGCCAGCGTCACGGCAAGCTTTATATATTCTTCGTTATTCTTTGCCGTAAGCTCCGCTAGACCGGCATTACTTAACAGACTATAGCCAAAGCGCGTGCTATGCCTAGTCCCGTAGCGCGAAACTACCGGCACGCCCATATAGAGCGCGTCGCAGGTCGTACCGCCGCCGGGGTAAGGATAGGTGTCTAGCGCAATATCAACATCTAAATAACGTAAAGGATAGCTAGTATCTGCCGCCTCGAGGATAACTCTATCCATAGGCAGGCCGCTTGCCTGTACTCTATCGTAGACCGCCTGCACCTTATCCTTATAGATTAAGGTTGTATTTTTGATAATCAGCCTTGAGCCGTCAACACTATTTAAAATCCTTTGCCACACACTAAGCATTTCATCAGTTATTTTTACATAGGTCTGAAATACTCCAAAGGTAATATAGCCGTTTTTAACGGCTGGTGCACCTGTTGACGCTGGCAGGTTAGGCTTTAGCTGGTTGTAGCAGAACTGGCTTTTTAGCCTGTAGAGCTTTTCGGTAAAATACTTTTCGTTGGTGCTGTCGGGGTCGACATAGCTATCAGTCAAAAAGTAATCGACAGTCTCTAAGCCGGTAGTTGCCATATAGCCCAGCCCTGAAACTATGATAGGCGCGGGCTTATAGGCAAGTATCGGCAAGCCGTTATTTAATGTATGCCCTGCGAGGTCGACTAAAATATCAATCTCATCATTATAAATAATCTCTGCCGCTGCGGCGGGGGATAAAGCCGCTAAATCTAGGTGATGCTCGCTCATTGCTGCCACAATCTTAGTATAGTCATCGCACTTTTTAGCCAGGCTATAGCTATAGACCTCGAACTTTTCGCGGTCGCAGTGGGTAAAAAAGGCTAGATAAAAGTTAAACATCACATGAAATCTAAAATCAGGCGATAGATAGCCGACCCTTAGACGGCGGTGGCGCGGGTGATTTTTATGCTGATACTCCTGCACCCTTACCATATCATTATATAGCAAATGATATTTAAATAGCTCGCGCTCGTCTACCTCAATACTGTTAAAGGACAGTAAAAACTCCGAGTAATCCGCCGGCGTTAAATACTTTGCCATAAGTCTAGCGGTTTTTCTCGCTATTCTGCGCTTTTGATAGCCCGTGTCAATATTTAACGTTTTTTTATTTAGGGCATACAGCAAGCCTTCCTGCCGCTCAAGGTCAGCTAAGGTACATTCGCCAGCCTCAATGACCTTGCCTGCCAATAGATAACATTCCGCCTTAGACAGTACCTTGCTATAGCGGTTATAGTATAGTGCCGCCTTGAGATTTTTTTTAGCTAAAGCCTTGGCTAAAAAAGCGGCATCCCTTTCCTTACTATAGATAGTATTTAATTCTTCAATAATAGCTACAGTGTCAAGGCTCTTTACTTTTTCTAGCAGCAGCTCGATAATCTCAGCTCGCCGCTTATGAGCGAGGGGCAGGAGATTTTGCGCCATAGCATTTTTAGGGTCAGACTTTAATAGCTCTAGTCCCGTGCTAAAGAGCTTTTCGCTTGCCGCATAACTAGCATATTTAAATAAGCCCTCGCCGCCAATAAAGTAAATATCTGCCGCCTGGGGGAATTTTTCTAAAGCTACAGCTAGCGATGCAGCAAATTCCTTAAACGGCGCATTAGCTAAAATAAGGCTCTCTAATAGCAGCTGATAAAGCCGCTTTTCCTGTCCGACTGCCTGTACGGGACTTTTTATTGCCTTTTTCAAATAAGGTATCGCCTGTCCGTAGTCCTTTAGGCTGTAGTAACCCTCGGCTAAAAAATAATCATCAAGCGGCTGTTTGCCGCTTTCTAGCTGCCGTTTAAGCATTAAATCAATATTTCTTTTAGCCTTGGCGGCGATTATTTCCGGACTATAGCCCGTATAGTAAATAGCAATATCTGCTATTTTTTTCATCTCTAATGGAATAGCGAGATTGAAATTCTTTAAATGCTCGTGAATACTGCCCTCATAGCGCAGGTAGGGGAGGTTGCGAAAAATCCTTATCGCGTCAAAGCCTGTCCCCATATCATGGCCGCCGCTAGTAATATTTATAAGCTTTGTTATAAGCCCGGCAATATTCCTATTCGTTATCCCCGTTAGCAGGGGGCGGATTTTTACGGCATCTTCAGCCTTAAAATACTCGTCTGCATCTAAAAATACTATCCAGTCGCCGCTTGCCCTGTCTAGGGCAAAGTTTTTTGCCGCCGCAAAATCATTCTGCCAAGCAAAATGCTCTACACGCGCGCCCTGCCTAGTAGCTATGGCTACTGTATTATCAGTCGAGCCAGTATCAACAACGATTACTTCATCGGCAAAAATTTTAACACTTTCTAAATAGCGGCTAATATTTTTTTCTTCATTTTTCGTTATTACACAGGCCGAAATCAGCACCCATTCACCCCCTCCATTAGTATTTTTAATCTTTGGACTAAATCCCTAGCCGCTAGTGTTTTTACTCTGCCTAGCTCTTTAGCTACGCTTTCTCTAGCCGCCCTATTTTGCAATAAACTATTTTTTATAGTGACTGCCGACTGTGGCGTTATATTTTTATAAAAATCTGCTTCAGCTAAGTTTACATTAAATTTATCGGTTAAAAGAGCAGCAAAGTTAAATAATAAATCAATATAGCCGTAGCTATCGGCAAAGCGAGCTAGATACATTAAATCAGGCTCGCTTTCTCCGACAATAGTTACTAAATTATAGGCTAAATTTTTATCATCGCTATTTAGCTGGCAGTAGGTGTCTAGGGCAACGACATTATATTTATTGACGGCTAGACTTCTTTTAGTATAGGCAAGCGATTTTTTTTCGTCCCTGTCACTATAGTAAATATCGGCAAGGCTAGCATAAACCTCGTCAATAAAGCGGTTAATGGTAGTCGCCTCGCTGTCGCTATTATTTATCAATGCAAGGGAATTTTCTAAATAATTCTTTGCCGCGGTATAATTGCCCTCATCCCAAAGAGCTAAGCCTAAGAGAGCAGGAAAATCAGGA
>SAMEA104315428__coassemble_1089_pt1 | contig 19063 bp, 17 predicted proteins | sample SAMEA104315428__metabat2_low_PE_031 | metagenome-assembled genome bin SAMEA104315428 (sample SAMEA104315428) | gut metagenome | biome: Monkey gut; feature: monkey-associated habitat; material: faeces | place: China | collected 2013 | reverse complement strand
ACTATTGTACCAGATTTTCTCAGTACCAAGCCAGCATTCTTATAGTTAATACTAGCACCCATGCAGAAAAACCATACCGAAAGGATTGGCACAGTACCAGTTATCAAGCCATTAGTAAACGAGCCAAAATACTTGCCTGCCCACGGAGCAAAGGTGTGGCACATCGCACCTATTAACAGCGGTACTAGCATCAATCCGCCAGGAACTTTCTTAACGCCTTCTAAAATTTTCATCGTTATTGCCCTCCATAGTCAATATACAATGTTACTCAATATCCTTAGTCTTGATATGATCCATATCATCAAACTCTTTATTTTCGCCGCCCATAGCCCAAATAAAAGTATAATTATGTGTGCCACAGCCGCAATGCATACTCCAAGACGGACTGATTACTGCCTGCTCATTGTGCATTACAATGTGGCGCGTTTCCTTTTCCTGTCCCATGATATGAAATACTGCTTCATCTTCCGGCAGGTCGAAATAATAATAAATCTCCATACGGCGTTCATGTGTATGTGGCGGCATCGAGTTCCAAACATTTCCTTCATCTAGTGCGGTAAGTCCCATGCACAGCTGGCAAGTTTCTACCACATCGGGATGAATAAATTGATTTATCACGCGCTTATTGGCAAGAGCAATCTCACCGCAGGGACGCTTATTAGCATCTTTGATAGAAATAAATTTAGTCTTGCAGGGCTTATGTGCCGGTGCTGATACCATATAATATTTAGCCGGATTTTCGGGGTCATCAGATGAAAAAGTTACTTTTTTCGTCCCCATAGTTATATACAGACAATCTTTAGAACCAAGCTCATAGGTTTCATCATCAGCAACAACTTTTCCTTTGCCAGTACCGACATTAAAAATACCTATTTCCCTACGCTCTAAAAAATAATGCGTGCCAAAGTTATGCCAGCAGTCAATTCCCTTATCAATAGGAACAACTTCATTAACCGGCATACAGCCTAACGCTACCATGCGGTCAACATGAGAGTAGGTAGCGATTACTTCATCAGGACGGAAAAGAGTTTCAATTAAAAATTCTTTTCTAATCTCTCTGGTGTTATACCTTCTAAAATCTTCGGGATTTACTGAGTAACGAATGTCCATGATAATTCCTCCTAAAAAATAATTTATAAAGGCAGACCTTGTAAATCGGTTTCGTTAGTTAATGTAATATCACAATTCATACTCTAAATTTTAAGATAATTATAACTTATCAGTCGCTGTTTGACAAGAGTTTTCTAGTATTTTCTTTTAATCCATTCTATTCTTTTTAGGTATTGTAATTTATTTTTATTAGTTTCAGAAATTAAAAACAGGAAACCAGTTTACATAAACTGACTTCCTGTCAATTTTAAATTTTACCGCCGGCGGCTTTTACTATCGCTTCAGCAACTTCTTTTATGGTTATGCGCTTAGTCATAGCATATTGCTGTATGCGGCGATAGGCTTCCTGCTCGCTAAGCTTGTGCGCCGCCATAATTATGCCCTTAGCCCTGTCCATAGTCTTTCGCATTTCCAGCGAGTCCTTTAATTTATCTAGTTCATGCTCTAACCCTTGCATTTCTTCCCAACGCGATAAAGCTATCTCAATTGCTGGAAATAAATTGCTTTCTCTAATCGGCTTTACTAGATAGCCCAGCACGCCTGAATTTTTCGCTTGCTCCACTATTTCCGGCTGACTAAAGGCGGTCAGCAGTAAAACCGGTGCTAATTTTTCGTCTGCTATTTTACGGGCTGCCGTTATGCCGTCCATTTCGGGCATTTTTATATCCATAATCACTAAATCCGGTCTATACATACGCGTTAGCTCGATTGCTTTTCGTCCGTTTATCGCCTCGCCTACTACTTCATGTCCTGCATCCTCTAGCATTTCGCGAACGTCTAGTCTGATAATAGCCTCATTATCGGCTATCACTAGCCGCAACGGCTTATTTCTTTTATTATTTTTTTCCACGCTTATTCCTCCAAGCTCTGTACCACCGTATGACTTTCCGTTGGCTCTGATTTTTTTATATGTATTAAAGCATGAGTACCATAGCCCACGCCGCGGCTGTCATTAGTTAGCTCAAATGTTCCCTCTAGGTCGCCTTCAACTAAAGTTCTAACTATGGATAGTCCCAATGATGAGCGTATTTTTTTTACATCAAAGTCCTGCGGCAATCCAATGCCGTCATCATAAAAATCTAAACAATAGCTGTCGCCTTTATTAATCACCTTTAAACCAATCGTACCGGAATTTCTGCCAGTAAAGGCATGCTCCATAGCATTTATAACTAGTTCATTTAGCACTAATGCCAATGAACTGGCATATTTAGACGGCAAAATTACTGTCGGGCCAGAAAATTCCGTTCTTAGCAAAAATTCGCTGTCTGCCATGTTGCGTGCTACCAGCTCAAAAATTTCTTTTAAAACCTCCTGCACATTAATATCTTCTTCACCCTGCTGCGATAAAAATTCATGCACTACTGAGATTGACAGCACACGATTTACACTTTCCTGCAATGCTGCTTTTACCTCAGGAAATTTGGTGCGCCGCGCCTGCAAACGCAGCAAACTGGCTATTGTCTGCAAATTATTTTTCACACGGTGATGAATTTCTTGGATAACTGCCGACTTTATGCGAATTTCTTTATCCTTAGCACGGATTTCGGTAACGTCAGAAATTATAACTATGCGTCTTATAAGCTGACCGCCGTCAGCTAAATCTATTTGACGGCGGATAAGCGTCAAGTTGCCGGCGGTAATTTCTTTTTTCCACGGACGGGTCGGCTCCATAATTTCGCGAGTAACATGGCGCGTCAGCTGCCTATCGAATAAATGACAGCCCATTAAATTGCCCATGCCTAACACACGGTAAATCCGCTGTGCTGCGGCACTGGCATAAATAATGCGGCTTAAATGGTCGGTAATAATAATTCCGTCACTAGCTGACATGGCGCAATACTGCTCTGGCTCTACACCTCTTTTGGCATAGTTTAAAATATCTGCCGCGGTGTTTAACAGCGCGCTGTAGCCAGCAATTTGCAAACGGTCGCTGTCAACTTCAAAACTAACGGCAGCAATAACTTTAATTCCGTCATGGATAGCAAAGGTATACATATCGACAAACGAGCCAAAGTTACGCTCGCGCTTACCGACTTTCGGCTGACCGTCAGCCAGCGTTCCCTGTATCAACGGTTCTTCGATTGCTGGGCATACCTTCCCTACGCGTGACGGATGCGGTGTCATATACACTGTATGCGGTCTGCTTTGAGCTACTATCATCAGCTGGCGCATTTCCTTTGTTTTTACATAGACCTTTAGCTGACCATGCGCCAAGTCTGCTACAAATGGAAAAACTACGCTCATGCGGTCTAATATTGCAATCTGCGACATATTTAGCTCGGTATGCTTTCGACACAGCTCGGCTATTTTCATTCTTATCAGCTCCTCAGCTTATTATCCTTACATTCACTTAGTATATCAAATAATCATAGCTGCTAAAACTATTATAAAAAGTATACATAGATAAACAAAAAACTGACTGCCAAATGCCAATATGCTTTGCAGTCAGTTTTTATAAAAATATTATTCCTTATCAGTAAGACCAAGTGCCGGAACGGCATTTAAATATAAATTGCTAAAATCGCCGTTTAGTGCCTGATAGTAGCCGCGGCAACCAATCATAGCGGCATTGTCAGTACAAAGAATTTTATTAGGATAGCTAAAACGAATGCCGCGCTTTTCTGCCTCGGTACGCAGACGCCATTCTAAGCCGGAGTTTGCCGCTACGCCGCCTGCTAAAACCAATGTATCGCGCCCAGCTTCAGCGACAGCGGCAAATGCCTTATGAGTTAAAACCTCTATTACTGAATGTTGAAATGAGGCGGCAATATCTGCTTTATTCAGCTCATGCCCTTTCATTTTTTCACTGTTAATATAGTTTAGCACGGCCGATTTAAGTCCGGAAAAGCTAAACTCATAATTTCCTTTTTCCTCAAGCGCACGCGGAAAATCTATTGCTAAAGGATTGCCCTCTTTTGCTAAGGCATCGATGCGCGGACCGCCGGGGTAGGGCAGTCCCATAACGCGGGCTATTTTATCAAAAGCCTCGCCCGCGGCATCATCGCGTGTCTGTCCCATCATTTTAAATTGATTGTAGCCGCGCACATCAACGAGTGCCGTATGCCCGCCCGATACCACGAGTGCCATAAACGGCGGTTCTAGCGCAGTATCTGACAAAAAGTTAGCAAATATATGTCCCTCTAGATGATTTACACCGATTAGCGGTACATTAAGTGAAAAGGAAAGTGCCTTAGCTGCTGATACGCCGACCAGCAATGCACCTACCAGTCCTGGCCCGTAGGTAACGGCAATCTGATTTATATCCTTTAAATTTACTTTTGCCGTATGCAGACACTCATCAATTACCGGCATAATATTTACAATATGCTTTCTTGAGGCAATCTCCGGCACTACACCGCCGAATTTTTGATGCACAGGTATTTGAGTAGAAATTATATTAGCTAAAATTTCTCTGCCGCCTTTTAGTACCGCTGCGCTAGTTTCATCACAGCTAGTTTCAATAGCTAGAGTAAGTATTTCTTCTTTATCCATAAAAACTCCGATGATTTTTAAAGTTTAGTATTCCACATGATAATAGCGTCCTCGCCGTCATCTTGATAATAGTGTGGTCTGCGTCCTGCTGCCTTAAATCCATAGTGGTCATAAAGTGCTAACGCCGGAGCATTTGACGGACGCACCTCAAGGGTCATAGCCGTAACATCTTTTTTCTTAACCGCCTTTATAACCTCGGCAAAAAGCTTGGTAGCGATGCCGCGCCCGCGAAACTCCGGCAGGATTGCCACATTGGTAATCTGCGCCTCCTCATAGCTTATCCAGCAGCCGACATAGCCGACCACTCTTTCGCCGATGAGAGCCAATAAATAAACGGTGTTCTCGTTAGCAGCTTCCTTCCAAAATGACTCTCTCGACCACGGGATAGCAAAGCAAGCCTTTTCTACTATCTCTACTGCATCAGCATCCTCTGGTGCCATTTCGCGAAAAGTAAGTTCATCTATACTAAAATCCACAGGATTAGGCTTCATAACGCTCCCTTTCTTTCTCCTCACACTTCACTAGAGCCAGCATTTGCCAGCTGACGCTTTTCCCACAACACTTCCGCCTCGCTGCGGCGGATATAGACTGGCTCTAAATCCATAATGTTTGATACATTGCCTTTTTCTAGCTCCTTAGCTCCTAATACCGCTACACACGCAGCTCTAGGCATTATAACGTTTGGCATACCCGCCTTTACGCCTAACGGCAGCTCTAGCTTGCCAGCTATCTTCTTTTGGACAATATCGCCTAAGAGAAAAACAGGTTCTTTAACCTCGCCTGCTAGTTTTATAATATCTTCTATTTTTTCTACTGATACCTGATGCACAGTTATAAGCTCATCACCGATAAATTTATAGCTTTCAACATAGGCATTGCCCTTTTGTGCATCGAGCAGGGAAACTATTCTAATGTTCGGTACTGGTAGCTGATAGGCTAGTGATTTTAGTGTAGACACACCTGCTACAGGAATATTTAGAGCATAAGCCATAGCCTTAGCTACCGCTAAACCAATTCTAAGTCCCGTAAACGAACCAGGGCCAATGCTTACTGCAATACCAGTTAATTCTTCTCTAGGGACTTTTGCCATATTCAGCACCTCTTCGATATGCGGCATCAAAGTTTCTGAATGGGTTAATTTTCCCTGCAAAGTAATTTCAGCGGCTATTTTTCCGTCCTTCAGCACAGCTACGCTCGATACCTGCGTAGCTGTATCAATTGCAAGAATTGACAATACTCTCTAGCTCCTTTAAAAAATCCTGATATTTCTCACCCACACAGGAAAATCTAAATTCACGGCTATTTTCGCCGTTTTCCGTGCGGCTAATATTTATCTCGACATAATCTTCCGGCATTGCTTGCAAAAATTTATCTGCCCACTCAATGACTACAATTCCTTCTGTTTCTTCCGTATATTCATAAAAGCCAATATCTTCTAACTCCGCTGCTGCCTCTAGCCGATAAAGGTCAAAATGATATATCGGGCACACGCCTTCATATACATTCATTAGGTTAAAGGTCGGACTAGTAACCTCGCCTTCTACACCTAACGTGCGCGCCAAACTCTGCACAAAAAGAGTTTTGCCTGCGCCTAAATCACCAACTAAACACAGCACTGTCCCCTCTCTAATCCGTTTTCCCACTAGCTCAGCTAAGTGCGCGGTATCTTCGGGAGAATTAGTACTACAGGTAAACATTTATCGCATTTCTCCTATAATGAAAACATTAAAGCATTAATGTTTTCATTATAGCACGAAGATTGTTCTCTAACAAATAAAAGCCATAGAAAAGCAGCACCTATAAAAGTGCTGCTTTTAGGTTATAGATTTTTAAAAGCGTCAGCTAAATGCTTTAAACCATTTTCTAAAACGCTCCACGGGCAGGCAATATTTATGCGTTGGAAATTTTCTCCTGCCTTGCCAAAAATATGTCCGCTGTCTAGCCATAGATTAGCTTTATCAATAATAATTCTGTCCAGCTCGCTGTCGCTTAATCCGTAAGCAGAAAAGTCTAGCCAAATTAGATAAGTTCCTTCTGGCTCGATTAATTTAACCTTAGGCATATTCTTAGCTAAAAATTCTTTAGTCCGCTGATAGTTTTGCTCTAAATATTTCTTTAGTGCTTTAAGCCATTCGCTGCCCTTTTCATAGGCAGCCTGCGTAGCAAATAATCCTAAGGCGTTAGGCTGGCTGTAACCGGCGGCTGAAATTTCGGCGCGGAATTTTTCTCGCAGCTGTTCATTTTCAATAAGGATATTAGAAGTCTGCAAGCCAGCTAAATTAAAGGTTTTGCTGGCAGCACTACAGGTAATAACTCTATTAGCTATCGCTTTCGACAAGCTGGCAAGCGGTATATGTTTATAGCCTTCTCTTACAAAGTCAGCATGAATTTCATCGGCGACAATCAACACCTCATGCCGAGCGCAAATATCAGCCAGTTTTAAAAGTTCTTCTTTTTTCCACACTCTGCCGGCAGGGTTATGCGGACTGCACAGTAAAAATAATTTGACATCGTTAGTGGTTATTTTTTCTTCAAAGTCAGCAAAGTCAATCTCGTAGTGACCGTTTTTAAGCACTAACGGACTATTTACGATTTTTCTATGGTTTTGCTCTACAATTTCGGTAAACGGATAGTACACCGGCTGCTCAATAATTACACTGTCGCCAATGTTTGTAAAAGCGCGCACTGCCATAGCCAGGGCAAACACTACCCCTGGAGTAACTACGATACTTTCCTTGGTCGGCGCATAATTATGCTGCGTTTTCTGCCAATTTACCACCGCGGTTTTATATTCATCGTTGGGGTCAGTATAGCCATAAATGCCATGAGCAACTCTTTTCGTCAGCTCGTCTATTACTGGCTGCGGCGTTTTAAAATCCATATCCGCTACCCAGAAAGGCAATATGCCCTTTTTATAGCCGCGCTCTACTGCAAAATCATACTTTAAACACGAGGTATTCTTTCTATCTACTATTTCATCAAAATTAAATTCTGCCATGATAGCCGCTCCTTTTTACGCGTTTAAGGCATTGTCTAAATCGGCAATTAAGTCGTCTACATCCTCGATGCCTACCGATAGGCGCAATAATCTATCGTCAAGTCCTGTCTTATCCAGTAGATATTTTGGCATTTCAGCATGAGTTTGTACTAAAGGATAGGTTAAAAGGCTTTCAACACCGCCTAGACTTTCGGCAAAACAAATCATTTTTAATCGCGACAACATAGCCTTAGCTAGGTCAGCTGAGTCTACCTTAAAGGAAATCATGCTGCCGTTGCCGCTTGCCTGCTCCTGCTGCAAGGCATAGCCGGGGTGGTCAGCAAGACCTACATAATAGACATCGGTTACATGAAGCTGTGATTTAAGCCAAGTAGCAATTTTAAGTGCATTTTTTGCCTGACGCTCTACTCTTAATCCTAAAGTTTTTAAGCTGCGGAGCATAAGCCATGCATCCATCGGCGTAAGGTTCGGACCTTCGGACTTTATCAAAAGTCCAAGCTCTTTAGTACACTCTGCCTCTTTATCAGCTACGACAATAAAGCCGGCTATAACATCATTATGACCGCAAAGATATTTAGTGCCGCTATGCACTACTATATCTGCACCGAGAGTTATCGGCTTTTGAAAATGCGGCGATAAAAATGTATTATCAACTACTAATAGTGCCTTGTGCTGATGTGCTAAATCAGCTAGTGCCTTTATATCGCTTATCAGCATCATCGGATTAGACGGCGTTTCAATAAAGATAAATTTTGTGTTTGGCTTTATCATACTAGCTACTTTTTCCGTGTCAGCCGTATTTACATAATCAAACTCTATGCCGTAGCGCGAATAAATATCATTGGCTAAGCGTACTGTGCCGCCGTATAAATCCTCTGACAGCAGCATATGCTCACCGGGCTTTATCAGCTGCATAATCATATTGATAGCCGCCATGCCCGATGCGACTGCCCATGCCCGCTCGCCGCGCTCTAGCATAGCTATAGTTTCTTCTAACTCATTACGAGTAGGGTTAGCCACACGGCCATAATCATAGCCGGTGCTCTCCTTATATCCTAGGTGACGATAGGTAGCCGAAAAATAAAGCGGCGCACTAATGCTGCCGGTGTAATCATATTTATGCGCTCCATGTACCTCAAGCGAAAAATCCTTCAATTTATAAATCCTCCTTATGGCAAAAAACAACAGATATATTATACTTTCTTCAATATATATCGTCAAACAAAACAAAAATCCTTCTGCCCCGAAAGCAGAAGGATTTTATTTTGCGGTTATACTTCGCTTAGTATAAATTCTCCAGTACCGATTAATTCATACGCGCCAAGATTTGCTGGTAAAAATACAGTTTCACCCTTAGTAATAGTAATATTATTTTCCTCGCTAGCATTAGCGGCATTTAAGTCAAAATTTCCAGAGAGCACAGTTATTGACTGAAAGCTGCCTTCGTCAGTCGTAAGCATGCAGCTGCCATTTTTTACAGCTGCATGATAAACCGTAAAATATTCACAAGCAGCTAATAACTCCATATCATAATCAGCTAATGGAATTTGGGCAATCGCCTTCGTATCTCTAGTCGGTTTAGTCAGGCTAGTTACTTCTTTTGCCTTAGCTACATGCAGCTCGCGCGGCTTGCCGTCTTTTCCCACACGCCCATAATCATAAACTCTATAGGTAGTGTTGGAATTTTGCTGTATCTCGGCAATGATTATTCCCTTGCCGATAGCGTGCAGCGTTCCCGACGCGATAAAGAAAACATCGCCTTTTTTTACTGGTACTTTATTGCAAACCTCCAGCAAAGTATTATCAGCGATACGGCGGGCAAATTCATCAGCACTTATCTCGTGTTTAAAGCCATAGATAAGACTAGCATCAGGCTCTGCCTCAACGATATACCACATTTCAGTCTTGCCAAACTCGCCCTCGACACGCATAGCATAGTCATTGTCGGGATGAACCTGTACTGACAGATTATCCTTAGCATCGATTAATTTTATAAGCAAGGGGAAATACGGGAATTTTTGTGCGCGGCTGCCGAGTGCTGCCGTATTTTTTTCTAAGTAGCTTTCTAACGCTAAGCCGCTAACCGAGCCATTTTTTATAATGCTCATACCGTCTTTATGGCATGCCAGCTCCCAGCTTTCCGACACCTTGTCTAGCTCCGTCTTTTTGCCGTATTCCGTCTTTAATTTTGTACCGCCCCAGATATAATCCTTTAGGGGCGCAATAAGCTTCATCGGATACATTAAATTACCTCCCTCAATTTACATGATTTAACGCTGCACTAGCTAGATTAGCTAAATATTTGGCTGTAGGATAAAGTGCCTTTACATCGACTTTAAATTTAGGATTGTGATTTGACGCCGATATTCCCGTACCTACTAACACAAAGCAGCCGGAAATATTTTCCTGATAATAGGCAAAGTCCTCGCCAGCCAAAGAATTTGCTGGCGGTTTAAGTGTAAAGCCGCTGTCTACTGCTACTTTTCTAGCGACTTCGCACCACTTGCTGTCATTATTAGTTGCCGGCGGCCCAGCATACCAGTCAATAGCAGCCGTTGCGCCATAGGCAGCTGCTAAATTTTGAGCCAGCTCGTAAATGCGTTTTTTAATAAGCTGTCGATTATCAGCGGTAAGACTTCTAGCCGTTCCTTCGACCAGCGCAGTTTCCGGTATTATATTCCAAGTGCTGCCCGCCTCGACATGGGTAATGCTGACTAAGGCGGCATCAAAGGGATAAATATTTCTTGCCACTATGGTTTGTGCGCCCTCGATAAAGGCTGCCATTAAGGGAATGGGGTCTATGCCGCGCTGCGGATGAGCGGCGTGCGTCCCCTTGCCTTTAAAAATAATATTAAATCTATCGACTGAACCAGTTACCGCGCCTTCCTTTATAGCGAGCGTCCCTACTTCCAATACAGGAAGAGTATGCAAACCGAATACCGCCTTGACATCGTTCATCACGCCGGTATCAATGATAACCTTTGCTCCGCCAGGGGCTTCCTCTGCTGGCTGAAAAATTATTTTTACTGTACCATTTAGTTTGTCTTCCTGCTCTTTTAGCATTAAAGCAGCTCCTAGTACAGCAGTTAAATGAAAATCATGTCCGCAAGCGTGCATTTTGCCCCTTACGGTCGATTTATAGGGTAAGTCTGTCATTTCTTCAATAGGCAGAGCATCAATATCGGCACGCAGGGCAATAACTGGCTCACCACTGCCGATTTTAGCTACTAAGCCGGTCTTTAGCGGCAAGTCTAATATCTCAATAGCGGCGGCTGTTAATAATTCCTTTAGTCTTGCCGTTGTTAAAAATTCTTCAAAAGATAATTCTGGCTGTCGATGAAAATCATAAAATTCTTTTTCGATAAGATTTTTTATAGCATTACTGTCCATAATTACACCTGCCTAAAATCAAAAATGACCAAATTTATTCCACAACTCGCGCCGATAGAACCTATAAAGAAATATTAAAAATATCGTAGTAACGCCCCAGCTTACAGGATAAGAGTACATTATATTTACAAAGGTTTTATCAAGCGGGAACATAACTATTATCCATAGCACACGCGTGCCGCAGATAGTTAAAAGCATAAGGATAGCTGGGCCGAGTGAAAAGCCAAAGCCGCGGATAGCACCCGCTAAATAATCGGTTGTTAAATACAGGACATAAAAGCCGACTACATACAATACGCGCACACAGCCAAGCTCGATAATTTCTGGGTCGTCAGCAAAAAAGTGCATTATAAATTCGGCATTATAGCAGACCGCCGCCGACATAGCAAGCGTTACTGCCACGCCTAGCATTAATCCCTTGCGGATAATCTCGCGGCAGCGGGCAAACTGCCTTGCACCGTAGTTTTGACTGACAAAGGTCGTTGCCGCCTGACCAAAGGCGATTACAAAGCAGTAAACATTTATTTCTATGATAAAGGCTGCCGCTGATGCCGCCATAACGTTTGCGCCCAAGCTGTTTATTGCTGCCTGTATAACTATATTTGATAGTGAAAAAACTATCAGCTGTACACCGGCAGGTACGCCGATTTTCAAAATTTCTTTTGCCTGCTCGGCTGACGGTTTAACTTTAGACAGCACTAATCGCAGCGCACCATGCGTTTTTATCAGTGCCAGCAGCAAAATTCCTGCGCCTAAATAGTTAGATACGGCGGTAGCTAATGCTACACCGGCTACGCCAAAGCTAAATACTGTTACAGCCACTAGATTTAAAACTACATTCATAAGGCTTGCCCATACGAGTGCCTTTAGCGGCGTGGCGGTATCGCCGCGGCTGCGGAATATTGCCGATAAAAAGTTATATAGGCTCATCGCCGGTATACCTAACAGATAAACTCTTAGGTATAGCTCCGCCTCAGGAATAACCTCGCTAGGCACGCCTAGTGCCAGCAATACATCAGTTGCGAGCAGCTCGCCGACTATCGCTAAGACTATGCCTAGAACAATCGCTATAAAAAATGCAGTATGCACGCCGCGCGTGATGCGATAAAAATCACCAGCACCGATATAGCGGGCAATGATAACATTTGCTCCCAGCGATATGCCTAAAAACAAGCTCACTAATACACCGATAACCGGCGAGTTATTGCCGACTGCGGCTAGTGCCATAGTACCGACAAATCTGCCTAAAACGAGTACGTCAGCGGTATTAAATAGCTGCTGCATGACACTGGTAAAAGCCAGCGGCAACATGAATTTAATCATCGGCATGATGACATCACCATGCAGCATGTCAATATCTTTTCTTGCCAAAAATTTTTCCTCCACAATATCATTTAAATGCAGCAAAATAAAAATAGCATGAGATGGCTCACGCTATTTTTATTTTATTCTTTACCAAAGAGAGCCTTAGCAAAATCAGCAGCGTTAAAGGGACGCAAATCCTCTACGCCTTCGCCTACGCCAATCCACTTTACGGGCATGGATAGCTGACTCTTTATGCCGATTACTACGCCGCCCTTCGCCGTACCGTCAAGCTTGGTCAGTACTACACCGGAAATTGGTGCAGCTTTTGTAAATAATTCTGCCTGACTTATGGCATTTTGACCAGTAGTTGCATCTAAAATTAATAGCGTTTCATGCGGGGCGGTCGGAATTTCTCTGCCGATAACGCGATTTATTTTTTCTAGCTCCTGCATTAGATTGGATTTTATCTGCAAGCGGCCAGCCGTATCAATAATTAAAACATCAATATTTCTTGCCTTGGCAGCTTTTACCGCATCAAAGGCCACCGCCGCAGGGTCTGAGCCTTCTTCATGCTTTATAACCTGCGCACCGGTACGATTTCCCCATACCTCTAGCTGGTCAATAGCGGCCGCCCTAAAGGTATCGGCTGCCGCGAGCATTACCGATTTGCCTTGCGCGCGGTAGTAGGCACTAAGCTTTCCTATGGTGGTGGTTTTGCCTGCGCCGTTTACACCGATTACTAGCAGCACAGTCGGACCGTCGGCGGCTGCTTTGGTGGTATCTTCACCCGCCGTTAAAATATTTTCAATTTCTTTTTGCAAAAACGGCTTTAAATCCTCAGGTGAATTAATCTCTTTTTTCTTAATGCCCTTTCTAACCGCCTGCATTAATTTATCGGTAGTCTTTACACCGACATCGGCCATAATGAGTGTTTCTTCTAGCTCATCTAATAAATCATCATCAATATCAGCATAGCCAATAATTAATTTTTCAATTTTATTGGTTAAATTTTCGCGAGTTTTATTTAAACCTCGCTTTAGTTTATCAAAAAATCCCATAAATCTCCTCCTAGCTATATTTTGTCTGCCAGCTTAACCGACAGCATACTAGAAACGCCGGCATCTTCAATAGTCACGCCGTACATAGTGTCAGCCGCCTCCATTGTCCCCTTGCGGTGTGTTACTACAATGAACTGTGTATCGGCAGAAAATTCCTTTAAGAAATTGCCAAAGCGCACGACATTTGCCTCGTCTAGCGGTGCATCGATTTCATCTAGCACAGAAAAGGGCGAAGGCTTATACTTTAGAAAAGCAAATAATAGCGCAATGACGGTAAGCGCGCGCTCGCCGCCCGACAGTGCTGCTAGATTTTGCCGTTTTTTCTGCGGTACTGTCACCATTATTTCAATGCCGCTGTTTAGTACATCGCTATCGTCTAGCAGCTTTAGCTCTGCACTGCCGCCGCCAAACAGCCTTACAAAAATCTCAGCAAAATATTCCTGTATCTTGCTAAATGCCTCACTAAATTGCTGGGTCATGGCTTTATCCATATCCACTAATATTTTTTCTAAATCAGCTTTAGCAGCAATTAAGTCATCAACCTGCCCCGTCATAAAATCATGGCGCGCCTTTAGCTCCTCATATTCATTTATGGCATGGGGGTTTACTGCACCTAGCTCCTCTAGCTTAGTTTCTAAGGCAGCAATTTTACTAGCTAAAGCTTCATCATCTATAGCTAGTGCATCTTCTAAGGCTCTAGCTGGTGTCAGTCCAAAATCCTTTAGCATTAAATCGCTGAAATCATTTAGTGTCACTATTAATTTAGCATCTACTAGCTCTAGCTTATGCAGGTCATCCTTTAGCTTATTTAGCCGCCTAGCAATATCCTGTAGCTTTTTTTCAATGCCTTGTCCTAATGCCAGCTTTTCCATACGGCTGGCGTATATTTTATCATGCTCTGCCCGACCAGCACTAAATAAATTTTCCCAGTCAGCAGTATTTTTTTCTAGCTCCAGCAAACGATTTTTACTATCAGCTAAGGCTTTTATTAATGCCTTTTCCTCTTGCTCGCTGGCAATAAGGCTATTTTCGGCGCGTTCCTTTTCCTTTGCTCTTAATAAGCTATGCTGCCTTAACTGTACTATTTCCTGCTCTAAGAGTGCCGCTCTTACTTCCTGCTCATGTACCAGACCAGCCAAGCTATCAGCATCATCTTCTAAATCGTCTAGCTCAATAGAGAGCCTAGCTAATTCTTTTTCTGCCGTCTGCTGCTCAAAAGCTATTTCCTTTATGCTTTTAGCGAGTGCCGCCTTTTCATTTTGCATTTTAGCAAAATTATCACTGAGCCTAGCCAAAGATTGCTGCACATCGGCTATTTTTGCCTGTTCCTCGCTGATACTTTTGGTTAAGCTGTCGCTATTGGTACGGTCAGCGGCTAATTCTAGCCGCATACTGTTTATATTATCAGCTAAAGCTTTTTCATTTGCCGCACTGGCTATCATATTTTCCCTAGCTGACAGTAAATCAGCATTTATTTTTTTTAGCTCCGCCTGCTTGCTGGCAATTATTTTTTTTAGCTCAGATAGTTCGCCGCTACGGCTCATAAAGCTTGCCTCGCGGTTTATCCGCGCGCCGCCTGACAGCGAGCCGCCGGGATTTAATAGCTCACCCTCAAGCGTTACTATGCGCTCCTTGTAGCCTAGCTTTTTAGCTAGCTTTAGCCCGTTATCTAAGTTATCAACTATAATCGTGCGCGAGAGTAAAAATTTTATAATCTTTTGATAGCGGCTATCGCTATTTACTAAATCTGCTGCCCAGCCTAAAACACCGTCGGCTGACGAAAAATTTATATTTTTAGGCTCTCTTGCCACGATAGTTGACAGTGGTAAAAAAGTAGCGCGTCCCTTTTTAGTTTGCTTTAGATAGTTTATAGCAGCTTTTGCCGCGTCAGTATCTTCGTAACTATATTTTGCAAATTGCCGCCCAAGGCAATTTCTATTGCCGTTATATATTCTTTAGGAACGGTTATAAGCTCAGCTACTGCACCGGCAATTTTACCCCGCCATGGATTTATTTTTTTATCGGCTTTAAGTATCGCCTTGACCGCCTGATTAAAGCCTTCATAAGTTTCCTGCAAATGCGCAATGAAATCGGCTTTATTTTCGCTGACCTTTAGCTCTTGCAAGGCCTTAGCATAGTCTTTTTCTAATTCTTTCGCCGCGCTCTCTAAATTCTGCGTATTTTTAGCAGCAGCATTATAGCTATCGCTAGCTGCTGCTAAATCCTTCTCTTTAGTATTAATCGCTAGCTCTAATTTGGCTAATATCTTCTCTAAATTTGTTAATTTAGCTTGTTCTGCCGCTAGTGCTTTTTTCTGTTCCTCATTATCAGCTAAGTCACTAGCTATATCGCGCTCGATTACAGCTAGTCTTTGCCTTTCCGCTGCCAATTCATTAAATCTTTTAGCGTTCAGCGTTTCTTTTTCTTTGATAATTTCCTTTTGCGCACGAATATTTTGGGCTAATTCCTGCGATTTAGTGCGGTTGACAGCCAGTTTATCATTAGCTACAGCTAGTTTGGCTTTTTCCTGCTGCTCTTTTTCGCTAAGTTTTCCCATTTCACCGACTATGGCGGCAATATCGTGGTTTAATTTTTCTCTATCGCGCAGAATTTTTTCTTTAGCGATATTTTCCTGCTCCTCGCGTTCGCGCAAAGTAGCTATACTTGTACCGGCAGCCGCTAGCTTATTGCGGATTTTTTCATTTTCACCAGCTTTATTTTTCAATTCCTGCTCTAAGTCGATTATTTCCTTGCTTAGCGTTTCTTTTGCCGCCTGCTGCTGCCGCTCCTCGGTTTCTACAGTGGTTATTGCATCGCGGGCGTTTATGAGCGCAGCATCATTTTTAGCTTTACGCTCGCTCTCAAGGCGATAGCTGCCAGCAATTTTGACGATATTTTTGAAACTTAGCATTTATTTCATTATATTCTCTAGTCTTTGCCGCCTGACGCTCTAATGGCTCAAGCTGGGAAGTTATCTCGCTGATTATATCCTGCACACGGACGAGATTTAGCTCAGTCGCTTCAATTTTCTTTAAGGTTTCTCGCTTGCGATTGCGATACTTAGTAATACCCGCGGTTTCTTCAAAAAAGGCTCGCCGCTCCTCGGGACGGCTGTTTAGTATATCGTCAATACGATTTTGACCGATAATGCTCATGCCGTCATGACCAATACCTGTATCGGCAAAAAGATTATATATATCCTTCAGCCGCACGCGGTTTTTATTGATGTAGTATTCGCTGTCACCGCTTTTGTACAGACGGCGCGTAACTACCACTTCATTATAATCTAGCGGCAAGGTGCCGTCATTTTCAAAATACAATGATACCTCGGCTACGCCTAGTGCCTTGCGTCCAGCCGAGCCAGTAAAAATAAGGTCTTGAGCCTTCAATATGCGCAGACTGCGCGCGCTTTGCTCGCCTAACACCCAGCGCACAGCATCAGTTATATTGCTCTTGCCGCTGCCGTTTGGCCCTACTATGGCGGTTATTCCCTTATCAAACTCTAGCGCAATCTTATCCGCGAAGGACTTAAATCCATATGCCTCTAGCCGTTTTAGCTGCAAAATTTACCTCCAACTATTTTAGTGCTGACGGAAATGCTCCTTAAACTCCGGTGTTTCGGTGTAGCTGCGCATAAAATCCATAAACTGTGTATCAATAATCGATAAGCTTTTATGCGCTCCCCAATAAAGTGCCACTTCCACCCCCAGCTCAGGAATTATCGGCTTTCTCATAAATATTTTTTCCATGCGCGTGACGAAATTAGGCAAAATTGAAATTCCCATGCGGTTAGCTACGAGCTGTTTTATTGTTTTTAGCTGCGAGGTACACAGCACTACATTAGGAACAAATCCTGCCTCGCTACAGCGGGCAAATACTTCTTTGTACTGATAAGTATGCGGCTGCTGCATGATAAATTTTTCACTCATCAAATCATTAAAGGTAATAAACTCTCTGCCGGCTAAGGGGTGGTCTAGCGGCAGGCAGACACTCATCCTGTCTTTCATTATTAATAGTTCATTTTCTGCTTGCTCGCCGCTACTCCTTAAAACGATACCAAAATCTAACTCGCCTAAATCTGCCCTTTCTCTAATATCATTAGATGCGCTGTACTCCTGCACATCTAAGGTCACATCAGGAAAGGCGCGCTGAAATTTAGTATATAAATCAGGAAATAAATATGCCTCGGCCATTGGCGGTATACCAAAGTGCAGCGTACCTCTAGTATCTAATCTAAATCTTAGCATGTCCTGCTTGGCATTTTGTGCATCCTGCATTATGCGCTGGGCGTGGATAAGAAATGCCTGCCCCTCCTCAGTAAGGCTTACATGCTTTTGGCTGCGGTCAATCAGCATAAGTCCTAGCTCTGACTCTAGTGCCTTTATTGCCTTCGTAACTGACGGCTGCGATACATGCAAAACCTCGGCTGTGCGCGTAAAATTTTCCAGCTCGCTAATGGTACAAAAATACTCTAATTGTCGAAACTCCATGGTATCCCCTCATACATTTTTATCAATCCAGTTCGCTCATCTGCATCGAAAAATTTTAATCTATTATCTATCTATGATTTTTATTCGACACATTCAACGCCACCTATTATACCATTCCTTTTAGTTATTGAAAAGGCAGACTATAAAATTAGTCTGCCTAAAATTCATTATTTTATTATGGTAAGCATGGTAAACATAAATAAACCGATACCGGCACCAACGAGTGAGCCATTCATGCGTATCCACAGCAAGTCTGGCTCAACCTTATCATAAACTAAATGGTTTAACTGCTCATCGGTAAGCTTAGAAAGCACATTAGTTACAATCACTCCGATAAGCGTTTGTGCATGAAGTGCCGAGCGCGCAATGAGGTCATAGAGGAAACGGCCGATATTTTTTCTTAGTTCTTCATCTTTTTCGACTAATGCCAGCGTGCGGCGATATTCGCCGCGGATAATTTCTTCTAAGCGCGAGCGAAGTGCCGGCAAATGCTCCTCCATAGGGTCAACAGCGCGTGCCTTATCCTCAGCAAAATGTTTTTTTAGATGCTCAAGCGTCTTAACTATAGCAGCTTCTAGTGGCAGCTCCTGCATAAGGCTGTCCTTTAGCTCGTGGCATAGCAGATGAAATTCCTCATCTTGATTTAATTCTGCTGCCTTTTCATAAAACATTTTTAATAGGCTCTGCTGTAATTTAGAATTTTTTTCGGCGAGCTCGGCGAGCATTTCTAAAAGCTGCTGCTGCATAAGCTTTGCCGCCTCATCATAATTTACTAAATCTACAGCCTTTGCTAGTCCCACTAAAAAAGCCGATAATGCTGTAGTATTTTCTACCTGATAATTAGACAGCATCTGACTTATAAGCTTTCGTGCCTGCTCGGTTTCGGCTTTGGCATAAATATAGCTAGCTATACGCGCTAAAAACTCCCTGTCCTTACCCGTTTTGCGCAGCCAATGTCCCCACAGCCAAAAAAATTCCTGCGGCTCTAACTTGTCTAAGCTTTCGCGAAGCTTAGCCGCTAGCGCGCCTGCCTGCACATTCATATCCTGCCGCAGCAAAAAATCTCTTAAATAATGTACTAGGCGGATAGTAAGGCGGGTTTCAGTTTCGCTTTTGCTCAGCCATTCTAACAGCATTGGCAAAAGATGCAGCCTTTCTAGGTGGTCAAAAATCTTGCGCCGCGAAAAAAATTCCTTTTGCACCATGGTAACTGATGCCTT
>SAMEA104315428__coassemble_1085_pt1 | contig 19301 bp, 18 predicted proteins | sample SAMEA104315428__metabat2_low_PE_031 | metagenome-assembled genome bin SAMEA104315428 (sample SAMEA104315428) | gut metagenome | biome: Monkey gut; feature: monkey-associated habitat; material: faeces | place: China | collected 2013 | reverse complement strand
TGAATGGTTTCTAGCATAACAGCAGCAGTTTTGTCGTTAATCATTTTTTCTAGTTCAGCTATATCATTATAGTGAACATAGCTAAAGCCTGCTGGCAGCGGCCCTACGCCTTCTTGATAATGCGGCTGGCCGGTAGCGGTAAGCGTGGCGAGTGTCCGACCGTGAAAGCTATCCCAAGCGGTAATAATTTCCGATTTTTCCGGATTAATCTTATGAGCAAATTTACGGGCAATCTTTATTGCCCCTTCGTTTGCCTCTGCTCCAGAATTAGCAAAAAATACCTTGCCCAAGCCGCTTAATTTGACCAATTTAGCGGCCGCATCAGCCTGCGGCTTAGTGTAATAGAGATTTGATACATGAATTAGCTTTTGTGCCTGCTCAGAAATAGCTGTAACTAGCGGCTTATAATTATGTCCTAGCACATTTACGGCTATGCCGCCTAAAAAATCTAAGTATTTTTTGCCGTTTATATCCCACGCATATGCACCTTCGCCATGGTCTAATACAATTTTATAGCGACTGAATACGGGGACATAGCTTTCTTTATCTTCATCAAATATTTCTTGTTCGTTCATACTTGTACCTCATAATATTTTGCGCTAAATTAGCGTACAACCTGTGTGCCAATTCCCTGCGAGGTAAATATCTCTAGTATAATGGAGTGGTCTAACCTGCCGTCTATGATATGTGTTTTGCCTGTGCCATGCTCTAGTGCAGTAAGGCAGGCCTCTACTTTAGGTATCATGCCGCCAGAGATTATGCCTGATTTTATATATTCGCGTGCTTCTGCAAAATGCAGACTAGAGATAAAGCTAGCTTTATCATTAAAGTCCTTATATATGCCCTCGATGTCAGTCAGCAGCAATAATTTTTCTGCCTCTAACGCTCCAGCAATTTCCGCAGCTACATAATCGGCATTGATGTTGTAGCTTTCGCCGTCTTTGCCGACACCTATCGGGGCAATAATCGGTACATAATCCTGGTCTAATAAATCCTCTATAATGCCAACGTTGACTTTTTCTACTTCGCCGACATAGCCAATATCGACCTTATGATATTCATCGCCTTCATATACTGTTGCCAGCTTTTTGCAGGCTCTAATCAGTCCTGCATCTTTGCCGCTAAGTCCGACAGCCTTAACACCGCGCTGATTTAAAAGATTTACTATTTCAGAGTTGACTTTGCCGTCTAGCACCATTTCGGCTATTTCTACAGTTTCTTCATCAGTTACCCGCAGTCCGGCAACAAAAGATGATTGTTTGCCAACCTTTTTTAAAAATCCGGTTATCTCCGGCCCGCCGCCATGCACTATAACTGGTCTTATGCCGACATATTTCATCAAGGCAATATCCTGCATGACTTTTTCCTTTAAGTCATCGTTTATCATGGCATTGCCGCCGTATTTTATAACTATGGTTTTACCGTAAAAATCTTGTATATACGGTAATGCCTCAACAAGGATAGCGGCTTTGTCTTTAGGAGAAAATTGCACTTTAAGCCCTCCCTATCAGGTGTGATACTCACCGTTGATTTTTACATATTCATAGGAAAAATCGCACGTCCACACCGTAGCTTTTTCATCGCCGTCACCCATATCAATATCAATGACAATATCATGCTGCGCCATGACTTCGCGCAGCTTGTCCTCATCAAAGCTAACACCTACACCATTAGCATAAACAGGGATACCGCCAAACTTTACTACTGTATTTTCTGGTTTCATTGGTACTCCGGCATATCCTACGGCACAGATTACACGTCCCCAGTTGGGGTCTTCGCCAAAGAAAGCCGTTTTTACCAAGGGGCTTTTAGCTACGCTCATAGCTATAGTCTTGGCATCAGCAAAAGTTTTAGTCGAAGTTACATTTACGGTAAGGAATTTAGTTGCGCCTTCGCCGTCAGCGGCAATACGGCGCGACAGTCCTTGACAAATTTCCTGCAAGGTAGCCTTAAATTTATCGTAATCCTCATTCTTTTCAACTATTTTATTATTGCCGGCAGCACCATTGGCCATTACTATTGCCATATCGTTAGTACTCATATCGCCGTCAATGGAAATCATATTGAAGGAAACCTCTACAACCTCTGATAGTGCCGACTGTAATAGCGAGCTATCAATAGCCGCATCAGTAGTAATAAAGCACAGCATAGTAGCCATATTGGGCTGTATCATGCCTGAGCCTTTGGCAATTGCGCCAAAGCGTGCGATCTTACCGCCAATAGTGACTTCTGTAGCACACGATTTAGAATAAGTGTCGGTAGTTATAATAGCATTGCCAGCATTGGAGCTGCCGTCAGTTGATAGTTCGCTTATCGCTTGCTTTATACCGCTTTCCATTTTATCCATTGGCAAATTAACACCGATAACGCCGGTAGAAGCAACGATTACATCATCAGCGGTACAGCCTAGGCTGTCTGCGGCAATTTTTTGCATTTTTTCAGCATCAGCCTGTCCCTGCTCACCAGTGCAGGCATTAGCACAGCCGGCATTAGCGACAATAGCATGAGCCGAGCCTGTTTTTACCACTTTTTTTGATGCCCAAACCGGAGCAGCGGCAACCGCATTCTGCGTAAATGTGCCAGCTACGGCAGCTTCATTTTCTGTATAGATAACAGCTACATCTAGATTGCCGCTTTTTTTAATTCCAGCCCTTACACCGGCTGCTTTAAAGCCTTTTGGAAAGGTTACACCGGCTTTTGCATTTTTTTCACTAAACATATACTTTCCTCCATTTTTTTATCAAGGGTACATCGGGACATAATCTAGTCCTGTTTTTTCATCAAAGCCGCAAGCAATATTGAAATTCTGTATCGCCTGTCCAGCTGCCCCCTTAACTAAATTGTCAATAGCTGATAAAACTATTACCCGATTAGTTCTATCGTCTATGTGCCAAGCTATATCACAGAAATTAGAACCGCGAACCTCTTTAGTAGAAGGATAGCCGCCGCGTCCTAACAAACGAATAAAATGTTCCTTGCCATAGATAGCCTCATAGGCTGCATCAACTAGCTCTGGTTTCACACCTTCTTTTAAGGTGGCATATGCTGTTGCCAGTATACCGCGTGACATCGGCACAAGGTGCGGAGTAAAATTTATAATAGTCGTTTCGCCTGATAAATCAGTTATAGCCTGTTCAATCTCCGGTGTGTGGCGGTGCTTAGCTACATTGTAGGCACGGAAATTATCATAAAGCTCTGGAAAATGATTGGCAAGCTTAGCCGACCGACCAGCCCCTGATACACCCGATTTGGCATCGACAATAATAGTATTTACGTCAATCAGATGTTTTTTTGCCAGCGGTGCTAAGCCTAAAATACTAGCGGTAGTAAAACAGCCGGCATTGCCGATTATTTTAGCTTTTTTTATTTCCTCGCGATACAGCTCGGCTAAACCGTATACTCTTTCAGCATCAACATGGGTATGCTTTACATGATACCATTTTTCGTATACCTCGGTATCGGTAAAACGGTAATCAGCTCCTAAATCAATAATTCTAGTCGGCAAATCAGCTAAAGCCTTGCCGACCGCCATGGCATGGCCATGCGGCAAGCCGATAAATACAAAATCGCTGTCCGCACCGATACGCTCAATATCTTTCATGCTCTCTAGCGTCATGTCATACAAGCCTCGCAAATGCGGATATATATCGGCAATTTTCTCACCAGTATGGCTTTCTGAAGTAATATGTACAACTTCCGCCTCAGGGTGCGCATATAATAGCCTTAATAGCTCTGCTCCAGCGTAGCCGGTTGCCCCCAGTATACTAACCTTCATACTATTTCCTCCTAAGATTGTACTACTAGCATGGACATTTAATATAATTTAACACTGCTTTTTTAGTACACTGTAAAGTATGTTCATAATTATACAACCACAATGTATAAAATTGCAAGTCCTAAATAACAAATTAAAATTTTATATCACAATTGATTAATATGGATATTGATATTAACAAGCTAACGTATTAATATCAATTATATAGAAATATTAAATGAGGAAGTAGGTATAATGATGAAACAAAAATGGCAACGAATGCTTACTGCAGCATTTTTAGCAGGCAGTATCAGCATTATGGGAGGCAATGCCATGGCGGCAGAACCAGAGGTCAATGTAGATAGTGTTACTAAGGATATGCCTGGGCATATCGCCAGCAAAGAGCTGAGTGTTAAATTAAATAAGCCTGATATTGGCTTGATTTCTGATGTTGTTTATGAGCAAGTGCCAAGTCGTGGCTATAGCAACGTGGCAATGAAAATGGATATACTTCAGCCCAAGGAAGCTAAAAACCTGCCAGCAATTATTTATGTTACAGGCGGTGGCTTTATCAATGCCAACAAGGATAATGGCATACAGCTTAGAATGCATCTAGCTGAAAAAGGCTATGTTGTTGGCAGCATTAGCTATCGCGTAGCACCTACGGCAAAGTTTCCCGAACCATTAGAAGATGTTAAGGCAGCCATCCGCTATGTAAAGGCAAATGCCGAAAAATTCGGCGTAGACCCTGAGAGAGTCGGCATAGTAGGCGGCAGTGCCGGCGGTTATCTTTCTGCCATGGCAGGCACGACAAGCGGCACAAGAACATTTGATAAAGGTGAAAATTTGCAGGTAAGTAGCGAAGTCAAGGCAGCCGTGGATTTATATGGTTTGTCTGATTTGACACAGGTCGGCTCGGATTATTCTGAGGAAGTACAGGCACGGCATCGCTCGGCTGGCGCAACAGAGGCATTGTGGGTAAATGGCTCGCCTGTATTTGGCGGTACTGACGGCGGCATTTTGGCTGATAAAAACGCAGCAGAAAAGGCAAATCCAATTAATTATATCACGAAAAAAAGTGCTCCTATGCTATTAATGCATGGTACGGCAGATACACTTGTTTCACCCAGTCAGACGGATTTACTATTTCAAGCTTTGCAGCAAAAGGGCATAGCTAGCGAACGTTACCTAGTAAAGAATGCAGCTCATGGCGGCGTTTATTGGTCGCAAAATGAGGTTTTAGATATTATCACAGCTTTCTTCGATAAATATTTGAAGAAATCATGACAAAATTACAAAGACGCAAAGCCATTCGCCGAAGATTTCGCTTTATAATACTTTTGCTAGCAGTTTTTTTTATAGCTTTCTTTTTATCTAGCGGCACTTCGTCCTTTTTATCGAAGCTTGCTCATAAGGCTAATAATATTATGACTAAGCCGCTATCGGCAACCGCTGAAATACAGTTAGCTGATGATAAAGATAATATGACTCTAACCGATAAAATTAATCGGCTGATGTTTATAAAACGCGCCGTCAATAGCCGTCTTGCCAATGCTAACTATGTACAATTGCAAGATGTTCCTGATTTTTTAAAGCAGGCAGTTATCGCGGTCGAGGATAATAAATTTTATACTCACCATGGCTTTGATTTGGGCGGCATAGCCCGTGCATCGCTGGTTAATTTGCAATATGGACAAATTGAAGAGGGAGCTAGTACCATAACCCAGCAGTTAGTAAAAAATTTATTTCTCAGCAATGAGCAGTCCTTAGGACGGAAAACTGAAGAAATTTTATTAGCACTAGATATGGAAGCAAATTACAGCAAGGATGAAATTTTAGAGCTTTATTTAAACAGTATATATTATGGCTCAAGCTTTTATGGCATAGGCGATGCCAGCAAAGGTTATTTTGGCAAAGATGTAAAAGATTTAACTTTGCCCGAGCCAGCCATGCTGGCAGGCTTACCTAACGCGCCATCATTATATTCTCCCTATGTTGATTTTATGATGGCAAAAAAACGGCAATTTATAGTCATTGATGCCATGGTGCGTGCTGGCTATATCGATGAAAATACTGCTAAGTCAGCTAAAATATCTCCTATATATTTAGCTAATTAAAATGTGGCTGCTATGCAAATCTATTAATAATTTGCATAGCAGCCACATTCTTTATTTCTTTTTGCTATTTTCCTTTAGCTGCTCTTGAGCCGAACGCTCAAAATGCTTATAAAACTGCTCGCATAGGTTAGTATACGTTGCTACCGTGTCGCCTTCATTGCTGTTGGCGCGAATTTCATAGGTGTATAATAGCTGGTTGTTATCAGCTTTATATACATCAAAGAAGAAGCTAGTACGGCTATTGTTAGCTACCGTTAAGATAACGTAGGCATCAGCATAATTCTTTACATTATCCTTTAATATTTTGGCAGACTGTCGTCTATCTAAAGCCTTTATATCAGTACTGGTATCTTTTTTTATATTGTTGGCTACTTCATCATAGGAGATAACGTAGGTGCGAGCTACACGGCTGGCATCATAGAGTATCTGGGTTAAAATTTCCTTACTGGGCGCACTATCGCTCGACGGCGTGTATAGCGGCTGACCGATAGCGATACGCTTAACGGCGGTAATATCAGCACCGTCCTGCATAGTTTCTTTGTCAGCGTTGGCAAATGCAGCCTGCGAACTAATCAGCATTAAGCACATTACCAGTAACAATTTTACGATTTTTTTCATATATTTCCCTCCAAAATAAAATTTCCTATATAACACGGTGATTTTATTTTACACCATTTGCTAAAATCATGCTAGAATTAATTTCATTGCCGCCAGCAGTTTAGCATTATCCTCAGCACAGCGGACGGCAATTCTAATATACTGACCGTCAATACCGGGATAATTTGCGCAGTCGCGCACCAATATTTTATTCCGTTTTAGTTTAGCAGTAAGCTCTGTGCTGCTAATACCAGTTCCAGTTACATCAAGCAGTAAAAAATTAACTGTCGGCTTATGCACTATTACGCCGCGCAGCTTAGCTAGCTCTGATACTAGCTGCTGCTGCAATTTAGGCAATAGTTCGCGCGATTTCTGCTGATAAGCTAAATCCTTTAAGGCTGCCGTGCCGGCAATCTGCGCTAATATATTTACATTCCATACATCTTTAGCAGCATTTAGTTTTTTAGCCAGCTCCCTATTAGCTACGCCGAAACCTATCCTCAAGCCTGGTATAGAGTAAAACTTTGTCAGTGATTGCACTACAAATAAGTGTGGATATTCGTCAACTAAGTTACGCACTGTATAGCGGCTATCATACAGTAGAAAGTCTATAAAGGACTCGTCAACTATTAGCCATTGGCTACCGCCCTTTAATTCATTTAAAAGATGAATTAATTCATTTCTAGTGATAATAGATCCAGTGGGGTTGTTGGGATTGCCAATTACTATACAGTCAGCCGACATCAGCGCGCCATTAAAATTATCCCAGTCAATACGAAAATCCATATTTGATTGTAAATTATAATAATTTACTTTAGCCTTGGCTGCTAGTGCCGCCCGCTCATATTCATTAAATGAGGGGACTGGCAGCAACACACGTCTAGGGCGCATGGCATGGAAAAATAGATAAAATAGCTCAGTTGCACCATTTCCTAGTACAATTTCATCAGTGGCTACGCCATAGCGAGTCGCAATAGCATTTTTTAATTCATCGGCCTGTGGGTCCGGATAATTTATAATATTTTTTATGCCGTCAGTTATTGCTAAGCGCACACTGTCGGCTAAGCCTAAAGGATTGATATTAGCTGAAAAATCTATACAGCCGGCATTTTCAGCGTATATATTACCGCCATGCTCAAAACGTTCCATTTCCTTACTCCTATTTCTCTTTTGTCAGTTTATAACTAGTGCAACTTTGCACAAAGCTTTCTGCTACGTTGCTTGCTCCAGCAAAATGCAGGTGCAAATAGCTGCCAATAGTTTGATATTTTGCCTGTCCTGCTAAATAGCTAGCATTATTGCGCAGCTTGGTAAAGCAGAATGGGCGATTTTCTATACTTTGGTCATCAATTGAAAAGTGAAACTCGTGACCGTGTAATTTCGTTCCTTTTTTGCCGATAACACTGTCTGTAGTTAATTCAGCCTCTACATATCCTACCATTTGCAGCTTTTTAGTCATTTGTGCCTGTCCGTCAAAAATTCCTGCCATTTTGTATTCATGACCTGAAAAATCAACTATTGACTGCATTAAATACATATAGCCGCCACATTCAGCATAGATAGGCATATTATTTTCAGCTGCACATTTAAGGCTCTCCCTTAATGCTGTATTGGCGGCAAGCTTAGCAGCAAACATTTCTGGAAAGCCGCCGCCGATAATAATTCCGTCAACAGGCGGTATTTCTTTATCATGCAGCGGACTAAATGGTACTATCCTTGCGCCTAAATTTTCTAACACTGCCAAGCTGGTAGAATAATAAAAAGAAAATGCTTCATCTTTAGCAATGCCGATAGTACATTTTATCTCTTTATCTTTAGAAAAAATATCGCCATTAACTGATTTTATAGCAGCCGCTCTGTTGGCTAAAGCTAGTATTCCGTCTACATCTACACTAGCTGATACCATTGAGCGCATTTTTTCTATAAACAGCTGATTATTTTCTTCTACCGGCAGTAGTCCTAGATGTCTTTCCGGTGTTGCTATTTCAGTATTGCGCCGCAAGCTGCCATAAACAGGCATATTAATTTTTTGCATTGCCTGCTTTATCATTTCTTCGTGAGTGTCTGAGCCTAACTTATTTAAAATAACACCGGCAAGCTTTATATCTTCATCATAATCACGAAAGCCTTTAGCGATTGCCGCAGCAGATGCCCCCATTGATTTACAATCAATAACTAACAAAACTGGTGCATCTAGCAGTTTGGCAATTTCTGCCGTTGAACTAATGCCGCCCCGCCCGCCGTCATATAGTCCCATTACGCCCTCAATTACGGCAATATCTGCGCCGACTGACTCAGCCGCAAATATTTGCGGTAATTTAGCCTTAGGGACTAGCCAGGTATCTAAATTATGTGCGGTGCGACCGCTGGCCAATTTATGATAGCCAGGGTCGATATAGTCCGGCCCAACTTTGAATGATTGCACCTTCAGTCCCCTTGAGCGCAATTCTGCCAATAAACCAGTGACTATAGTAGTTTTGCCAGAGCTAGATTGAGTTGCTGCTATTACTATCCGTGGGATTTTCATATTTTTCTCCCCGCTAAATTAAAATATAAATGGTAATATAAAAAATACTAACAGTACTATTGTTTCCGTAAGTGTTTCAATAGCACCATAGGTATCGCCGGTTAATCCGCCTAGCTTTTTAGTAAGCCAGCTGCCTAAAATATAAGCAAATACTAAACCTGCTGCTAAGGCAGCTATTCCTGCATAGCCAAACGGCAATACACATAGCAAAGTAATGATGACAGCTATACACACTGTGTTTTTATCGGCCATAGCTGCAAAAATCTTCCCCATACCCTCTTTTCTAGCGTAGGGAAAAGAAGCAATAACTAAAACCATTGCCATTCGCCCAATAATTGGCATAAGAAACAGTGCCGGCAAAATAAATTGTGTAGCTATATCATGCAATATAGACCAGTTAAGTAAAGTAAGAAATAACAGGGCAATAACTCCAAACGAGCCTACGCGGCTATCCTTCATTATTTCTAATTGTCTTTCGCGGCTGCGTCCTGAAAATACACCGTCGACAGTGTCCATAAAGCCGTCTAATAACAGTCCGCCCGTAAATAGTACGGGCATTAGTAGCATTAAGGTTGTTACCAGTGCGATATGGTCAAGGGTTTCAATTAGTAACCAGCCTATAGCGGTATAAATAATGCCTAGCACTGTCCCTACTAAGGGAAAAAATTTTGTACTCCTGCCATAATCTTCTACGGCTAAATCTTGATTTTTTATGTGAATACGCGTTAAAAATTGCAATGCTGTCAAAAATGATTTCATTATCATAATCCCCACATAGCATATAAAATAATAATAAATAATATCGTAGCGGTATACATCAGGCGAATTGAGCCTAAAATATGTTTAGCGCGCAGCCTTTCTAACGGTTCTCCCATATAGGCACGGAAGCTTGTTTTGCCAAAATATGAGTTATAACCGCCTAGTCTTATATGCAAAGCTCCGGCTACAGTTGCCTCGGCATAGCCGCCGTTAGGGCTAGGGTGTTTTACTGCATCGCGAAGCAGCATCTGATAGGCAAATTTATAATCATAGCCTAAAATCCAAGCGGAAAATATCAATAAAATACCGGTAATTCTTGCAGGAATGTAGTTTAATACATCATCAAGTCTAGCTGCTGCTCTACCAAAATAAAGATATTTTTCATTTTTATAGCCCACCATTGAATCCAAGGTATTAGCCGACCGATATAATACCGCTAGAGGAACACCGCCGATAGCAAAGAACAATAGCGGTGCAATTATGCCGTCAACTGTATTTTCTGCTATGGTTTCTACCGTGGCGCGAGTGATTTCGCCTTCATTTAGCTTGTCCGTATCGCGACCGACAATATAGCCTACTTTTTTTCTAGCTAAATCTATATCATTCACTAGCAGCAGCGCATATATACCGCGCCCAGCTTTCGCCAAACTTTTCGGCGATATGCAAAAGGACAGCATGAGGGCAGCAATAAAAGTAGAAATATAAGTGTATTCAGCCTTATAGGCTAATAACATTATGCCAGTAGCTAGAAAATAGCTGACAGCTAAAGTTATGGTCACTAATATGCCGCCCATAATAAGTTTTTTATTATCGTTATCGTTAATGCTATATAATATTTTTTCTAAAAAAGCAATAAATCTGCCGAGCAAAGCCACAGGATGCCATTTCGTTTCAGGGTCGCCTATGATAGCGTCTATAAAAAATGCCAGTATCCCTGTCAGCATTTATCTTCACCCATAATCGCCGCTAGCTTTTTCATATCCAAACTATTTTCAACCACATCTGCTAAATGATTATAGGCTTGTTCCTTGGCTAAATCTGCCTTGCGCGTAACCGAAAGTGGCTCAAGTCCTTTTTTTATACGCAGCTGGTTTAATATTGCGCGGCGAAAATCATCATGGTCAAAAATGCCATGAATATAAGTACCGACTACTGTTCCCTTGCCATATGCTACCGCTGCTCCGTCTTTTACAGTGCATTTTTTATCAGCGGTTGCCACTATAGTGAAGGGGTGTTTTACCGCAACAGTAAAAACCGTTTCTCCCATATGTATTTCATAGCCTGGCATATTGCTAGCATTTATATTTTCTTTTATGAAAAATAACTCGTTACAGTCAGCAGTTACCTGCGTAGTGAGTTTTTCCTGTTTAAAAGTGGTTTGCATAGGTATATAGCCCATACCCTTTATACTGTCATAGCAAGACTCGGTATGTAGTGGGTCGCAAATAATCTCTCCTAGCATTTGATAGCCGCCGCATATTCCCCATAGTGGCGTGCCGCTATTTACTAATTGCCGTATTGCGTCCTCTAGCCCCATTTTTCTGATATAGAGCAAGTCTTCAGTAGTGTTTTTAGAGCCTGGTAAGATTATCATATCAGGATTGCCTAGCTCCGCCTTATCCTGCACATAGTAAAGGCTGACATCATCTTCAGCAGCTAGTGTTTCAAAGTCGGTAAAATTAGATATTTTAGGCGTTTTTATAACCGCTATTTTCAAATCTTTATTTACAGGAATACTTTGCTTTTCCTCTAGCGATACTGAGTCTTCATCATCAATTCCCATATTGTCAATGTGAGGGATAACGCCTAGTACTGGCTTACCAGTTTTTTGTTCGAGAAAGTCAATGGCTGGCTCTAATAATGTTACATCGCCGCGGAATTTATTAATTACCAGACCTTTTACTAGTTTCTTTTCATCTTCATCTAATAGCTCTAGCGTACCTACTAATGATGCTAGTGCCCCGCCGCGGTCAATATCGGCAATCAATAAAACTGGGGCATTAAGGTATTTTGCCACGCGCATATTTACAATGTCATTGGCTTTTAGATTGATTTCTGCCGGACTTCCTGCACCCTCAATAACGATAGTATCAAAATTTTTCTTTAGCTTCTCTAAGGCGGCAGTTACTGCACTAAATGCTTTTAAGGAATAACCTTTATGATACTCACGCGCACTCATATTGCCAATAGCCTTGCCGTTTAATACTACCTGTGAACAGGAGTTTCCCGTAGGCTTTAGCAAAACAGGGTTCATATCTACGGTTGGTTCTAAGCCTGCCGCCTCGGCCTGAGCAACTTGGGCGCGTCCCATTTCTAATCCGTCACGCGTTACATAAGAATTTAGTGCCATATTCTGCGCTTTAAACGGAACTACCTTTTTTCCCTGCCGATAAAATATGCGGCATAATGCCGTAGTAACAATGCTTTTGCCAACATGTGAACTTGTTCCCATAAGCATTATAGTCTTTGCCATAAAAATTTCTCCTAGATTATAGATTGTTAGGGCTTACTGCCAGCTTTTTTATATCCACGGCAATGCCTGCTATAACTGCTATCACATTATCAGCTACAGCAGCTATTTTTTGATTGGCTAGTCCGCTGACATCTCGATATAAACGGGCCAAATGATTTTCAGGAACTATCCCTGCGCCTACTTCATTGGTTACAAATATAATTTTTTTGCCGTCAGTACGCACTCTTATTGCTGCTTTTATTAAACTATCCACTGCCGACAGTACCTTATCATTTACTAATTTTTCATCTAATAGCTCAGTCTGTGACATACTGCAAATAATATTGCTTAGATAAATTGTCAGGCAATCAAAAAGTATTGTATTGTACTTTTTACTAGCCCGTTCTATAGCCTTATCAGCAACAAATGGTGCCTCGAAGGTTTCCCAATTTGCTGGTCGTCTTTTTTGATGCAGGTCAACCCGAAACCTCATTTCATCATCGAGTACCTGTGCAGTAGCTATATAGGCTGTGCCGCTATTTTCTTTTAAAGCTATTTTCTCGGCAAAAGTAGATTTTCCTGAGCGCGCACCGCCCGTAACCAGTATTATTTTGCCGCCCATATCAGCCTCGACTGTTATCTATAAAATACATAATAGCATTTACAGCCGCCGCGGCAATCGGACTGCCGCCCTTCGTTCCAGCAACGGTTATATAGGGAATAGTATCGTTTGCAGCTAATTCCTGTTTAGAATCTGCTGCACCGACGAAGCCTACAGGAATACCGATAATGCAGGCAGGGCGCAAATTTTCTTCGCGCACCATTCGGAGCACCTCGAATAGTGCCGTAGGTGCATTGCCGATAGCGATAATGCTGCCATTTAGCTTTTTACCAAAAAGCCGCATAGCCGCCATAGCGCGAGTTATGCCCTGTTCTTTTGCCATAGCGACAGCTTCAGGAGCAGAAATAAGGCAATGAACCTCGCCGCCAAAGGCAGCTAGTTTTCGCTTATTTATTCCCGTGCGTACCATTTCTACATCAGTAAAAATATCTGCTCCGCTTTTTAGTGCCTTTATTGCACTATCAATAGCCGTTGTCGATACACGGATAATCGGTGCATATTCTACATCACCAGCGGCATGGATTATTCGCGAATATACTTTGCTAGTTTTTTCATCAAGGTGAAAATCTTTTATATAGGGGGCAATTATCTCCATACTGCGATTTTCTATGTCCATTGGTTTTTTGATAAAATCCATTAATGGTTTTCCTCCACAAATTTTAATATCTCCTCATAGCTGTTTCCTATTTGGGGATAATCCAGCTTAGGACGGTCGATTACAATAATCGGCAAACTTAAAGCACTAGCTGCCGCCAGCTTGGTATCTGTACCGCCTAAGCTGCCGCTATTTTTGGTTATTATTACGTCAGCATTATAACGGCGGAACAATTCTAAATTAAGCTCTTTAGAAAAAGGGCCTTGCAAGGCTACAATACTTGCCGGTGTCAAGCCAAGCTTTTCACACAAAGCTACTACCTCGGCGGTCGGTAACACCCTAGCTATAATATTTTTATTCTTTAGCTCCGAAGCAGCAGTAAATTTTTTTAAGTTGCGGCTGCCAGTAGTAAGAAATATATTATCGCCTAAGTCAGCAGCTGCTTTTATAGCTGCTTGATAGCTGTCGACGACAATAACATTATGTGTTTTAGTTAAATCGGTTAAATTTCTTTCATAACGAATATAGCTGACATTTAGCTTTTGGCAAACGGCTATTGCATTTTGGGACACATTTATAGCATAAGGGTGGCTGGCATCAATAAATATTTTTATATCATGCAGCTTAAAATATTTTTCTAACCCATTTTCATCTAAAGGCTGCTCATTTATCACTAAATTGTCACCATATTTTTTTAATAGTTCGCTGCCATAGTGACTGACTACTGATGCAATAACCTTATGGCTATGCTCAAGCAACAATCCTGTCAATTCGCGACCGTCCTGTGTGCCGGCCGCAATCATTATCATAAGCCGTTCTCCTTATTTTCATAGCCGCGCGGCGTTATCATATAGCCTTCCTTTACATAGGTATTAGAATTGCCAATGATTACCATAGAAAACATATTTATATCTTCTTTAGTAAAATCTTTTAGTGTCGATATTACCTTGGTCTGGGCAGTACGCGATGCTGCGGTAACAATGCCCACTGGTGTATCAGGCTTACGATACCTTAAAAATATCTCGCGTACTTCCTCGATATTTTTCACGCGTTTTTTACTTTTAGGATTATATAGAGCCGTCACAAAATCACCCTCGGCGGCTAATTCTAGTCGCTTGTGGATAAGCTCCCACGGCGTAAGCAGATTAGACAGACTGATTACAGCAAAATCGTGCATCAAGGGCGCACCTAATACCGATGCGGCAGCATTTACAGCACTTACGCCGGCTATAACGCCGCCAAATTCTGGTCTTACTTCTTTATCACGGCGCAGGATTAATTCTAAAACCAAGCCTGCCATGCCATATACGCCGGCATCACCACTAGAAATCACCGTATCCGCACCATTTGCCGCCTCATCAACTGCCATATTGCAGCGGTCAATCTCCTGCATCATGCCAGTACCGATAACCTTCTTGTCCTTTATAAGACTATCTATTAGTTTTATATAAGTAGTATAACCGACTACTACATCAGCTGATTTTATAGCTTGCTCAGCCCTAGGCGTCATATCAATGAGACTTCCTGGGCCAATGCCTATTATCGTTATTTTTCCCACAGTAAAGCCACCGTCACTTTCTCAAATTTAGTTTTAGGCAAAGCTAGCCGCCCGCCGCGTTCGCCGACATAGGTATACGCGGCAGCCTCGGCAACATTGCCTATTCCTATAGTTTTTTTCACAAAATCCGATTCTATTAATTTATATTTAAAAATATTTTTTGCCATAGCAGCATTTTCATAAAAATACAATGGACAGGATAGTTTTTCAGCAGCTAAAAGCAGTCCCGTTTCCTGTTTTTTTACTATAGTACTGGCTATTGCCGCTACAAAACTTTTATCTATTCCTATCTTATGGCAGGCAGTATCTAAAGCTGTTAAAACCTCGTCAACTGATGTTCCTTTGCGGCAGCCGACACCAGCAATTAGTTTTCTAGGGACAAGATAAAGCTTGTTCGGTGCTATATCTTCTACAGCTGGCAATTTTTTTTCAGTGGTGATAACAATATTTACTGCATTACAATCAAAGCTGACAATTTGCTCCGCACGCTCTAGCTGCGATTTATAAAAATCATAATGCACTAGAGTTTTATCAATGTACCATGCTGCCCTTTTTCCTGCTAAGACTGCCGCATTTATATTTTTTATATGCGATTTTGGATATGGTCTTAATGCCAAGCGGGCGGCAATTACATCGGGAGCAACAATTCCCTTATTATCAGTAGCCGTGGTTATAACTGGCTCGGCATTAATAGCCCTGCATAGGTCATAGGTAAGACTATTTGCCTGCCCTACATGACCTGATAACAGGCTTATACCATGTTTTCCTTGCTCATCAAACACTACCACCGCAGGGTCTTGTAGCTTGCTTTTTAGTAATGGTGCTATCATGCGTACAACTATGCCGGTTGACATCACAAAAACTAATCCGTCATAGACAGAAAAGGAGCTAGCTATAGCTTCTTTTAATTCTCTAAATCCCTGTACCCGTGTATTTTTAGTGTCGGGTAAATATTTATTTAACACATAAATATCAAGCACATCGCTAGTGGCATTTTGTAATTTTTTAGCCAGTTCAAAGGCTTGCTTAGTTACCGCAAAACAGGCAAGCTTCATTTACTAGCCTCGCGGAACATATGGCTAAATTCTGGAGCATACAGCCTTGATAGTTCATAATCAGTATCTAAACACTTGCTGACAACAATCATTGCCGTGCGGTCAATATTTTTATCAGCAATAGTTTTTACAATGGTCGATAATGTAGCACGAACTATCTTTTGCTCTGGCCACGATGCCCGCTGAACTATAGCAATCGGTGTATCTTCGGAGTAGCCGCCGGCAATCAATTCTTTTACTACCTCATCAAGCATAGTTATCGACAAGAATATGCACATCGTAGCTTGATGAGCAGCTAAAGACCGCAGCTTTTCCTTTTCTGGTACTGGAGTTCGTCCCTCATTTCTAGTAATAATAACCGTCTGCGAAACATTCGGCAGGGTGTATTCCTGCTTTAAAGCCGCAGCTGTAGCTAAAAATGAGCTAACCCCCGGTATGACATCATAATCAATTCCCTTTTTATTAAAGGCATCCATTTGCTCCTGTATAGCACCATAAATAGCAGGGTCGCCAGTATGCAGCCTAACCGTCATTTGATTTTGACCTTCAGCTTTTTCAATGGTCGCTACCACATCGTCTAAAGTCATGGAGGCAGAATTATATATTTTTGCATCCTTTTTGCAATAGTCAAGCAAAGCAGGATTTACTAGCGAACCAGCGTAAATAACTACATCTGCCTCGCTTAAATAACGTTTGCCCTTGACCGTCATTAGTTCAGGGTCGCCTGGCCCTGCTCCTACAATATGAACCATAACATTTCCTCCTATTTTTTAATACAGGTGACAATATATATAGGATTTATGGCAGCCGCCATATCATATTTACCGACCTTGTGCAATCTGCTTATCTGCACTTGTATTGCATCATAGTTATAATCATTTTCATGCTTGTGTAGATAATCTAATAAAATAGCTAATGTCTGTATAGTTATACAGTTAAGTATCAAGCGGCAATCCGTTTTTAATTTTGGGGTAATCACAGCTAAAATTTCTAGCAGCCTGCTGCCGCTGCCGCCGATTAACACTGTATCGGGATTGGGTAAATCCTTTAAGCCGTCAGGAGCTTCTGCCGCAATTACAGTAATGTTGTCTAGCGAAAATTTTTCAGCATTTCTTTTTATTAACTCTATGCCGTCAGTATTTCTTTCTATAGCATACACCTTGCCGCTGGTGGCAAGTCTAGCCGCCTCAATAGATAAAGAGCCGGTTCCTGCTCCTATATCATATACTACTGCGTTTGGCTTTATTCTAGCTTTGACTAAAGTTAAAATACGGATTTCTTCTTTAGTCATCGGCACTTTGCCGCGAATAAATTCATCATCGGCTAGACCTAAAAAATTCATCGCTCTACTCCTATCTTATATAATTATAACTACGGTCTATAATAGCAAAATAGCAACAAAATCACAAGGTATTCAAAATAAATAGCACAGATTAAAATAAATTAATCTGTGCTACCATTTAAATTTTAAATTCCTTCAAAGAAAAATTCAAAATGCTTGTTAGTATTTTTTACCGTATATTCATCTAATACTGGTGCTCCCCAAGTATCATCGCCGCCCACGCCGGACTGACCTAGCGAGGCGCGCAGATAGGTATGATGCACTGGCGGCAAATCATATTGGTGATGAGCATTTTCTAGCTCATGCGGATTGTAGTTTAGTGCCGATGCCTCAAACGGCGCAGCTGCTGACAAACGCACACCGCGACCGCGCTTATCTGTTACCTCAAAATAACGAATACCGCCGTGATTGCCACATTCCTGCGGCTGTAGATAATTTTTATATTCATCAGCCGTAGTACTATGATAAATGCCTAGTCTAGCACTTTGCATACGGTCTACATAGGTATCTGCCGCACCATAGCCATAATATTTAATATTTTCATAGTCAGCATTAAGCGTAAACAGCATAGCAAAATCAGGAATTTCTGGCAGACCTTCAACACATTTATAATCTAGCTCGACCTTCACTTTGCCGTTGCTATGAACCTTATAGGTAACTTGGCAAGCAGAAATCGGCTGCGTAGCTAATTCATAAGTAAAGCGCACGCTAATATCATTAGCCGTATACTCTTTTATTCTCAGCTCGCCAAAATATTCTAATTCCTGCCAAGAACCATTAACAAATAATTCCTTCTTTACACAACGGCGATAAAGACTAGCTAATTTCCACTGTGCCAAAGCAAAATCTCGGCGACTGCCGTAATCATTATCGACTGGAGCGCGCCAGAAAGACGGCTTAGGCATATCCTCTATCAATTCTTTACCGTTATATTTATAAGAAACTAAATTGCCCTGCGCGCTAGAAAACATCACGGCAAAGCCATCACCGATTACTCCTAAATTTATATCGCCCTGAACAATTTGCAATTTATTGTCAGCAGCTAACTTCTGCGGAGCTACATAGCGTTGCAATACATTAGTACCAACTTTATCTAGCTTTGTCGGTATCTCAACTTCATCGTTTTGCCATACGCCCTGACCGAAAGCGACCTCATGCCCTTTGCCTGCCCAAGCTAAATTTGTTTTTAAGCATAGGCTTGCCGTCAGACTATATTCGCCAACATCATAAACTGGCAAATCTTCTAATACTAGACTAGCAGAGTTTTCTGGCTCTGCTGCTGGTGCAGCAACAGTTTTCTGCCAAACAACTTCACCATTAAAAGCCAATTCCAAATGTAAATCATATTCATCAACATTGGTAAACAGGCTCTTATTAGTTATAGTTATTTTATTTTCCACTACGGCAATATGGAAATTTTGATAATTATATTTTACTTCCTGTAGTTTGCTGGTAAGCTTTCTATCCGCAAACACTATACCATTGCCGCTAAAATTATAATCAGTCGGACGGTCGCCAAAATCTCCGCCATACGCTAAAGCATCTGCACCATATCTATCCTTTTGGTATAATGCTTGGTCAACATAGTCCCAAATAAAGCCCCCCTGATACAAAGGCTCAGTGTCGGTTAAATCAGTATACTTATGCATACCGCCGTTACTGTTGCCCATGGAGTGAGTATATTCACAGCATATAAACGGCTTATCGCGATGCTCGCTAAGGAACTTTTTAATATCGGCAACCTTGGTATACATCTGGCTTTCCATGTCGCTGGTATCATTATAGCGGCGGTCATGGAAAACGCCCTCATAATGCACCAATCTAGTATCATCGGTCTTATGGAAATAGCTGCTCATGCTATGGATATTTTTTCCGCCGCAAGACTCATTGCCGCAAGACCATATAAGTATCGAAGGGTGATTT
>SAMEA104315428__coassemble_1070_pt1 | contig 19666 bp, 24 predicted proteins | sample SAMEA104315428__metabat2_low_PE_031 | metagenome-assembled genome bin SAMEA104315428 (sample SAMEA104315428) | gut metagenome | biome: Monkey gut; feature: monkey-associated habitat; material: faeces | place: China | collected 2013 | reverse complement strand
AGTCCGTACCAGGAACTAACAATAAATCATATTTTTTAGCCCGTTCACAAAAAGCATAATCGTCCTCCTCTAAGCATTTTGGGAACAAATAAAAAGTTCCCTGCGGCTTTACACATTCAAAGCCGGCATCAACTAAGCCTTGATAAAGCAACTGACCATTTTTTACATACGTTGATATATCAGACGGCTGACCAGCGCAGCGGCCAATAACCAATTGCCATAATGACGGCGCATTTACATGAGTAAGCACGCGGGCCGCTCCGGCAATAGCACCATACACTTTATCAAAACTAGCTATCCTGTTAGGAACTACAATATAGCCGATACGCTCACCTGGCAAGGAAAAAGATTTACTATAAGAATAGCATACCAGCGTATTATCATAATAATTAGGAATATAGGGAACAGTATAACCCTCAAAAGCAATTTCCCGATACGGCTCATCAGCAATAATAAAAATAGGATGATTAAACTCCTGCTCTTTAGTGCGAAGTATTTGTGCCAATCGGCTAATAGTTTCCTTAGAATAAACTGCACCGCTAGGATTGTTCGGCGAGTTTACAATAACTGCCTTGGTATGGTTAGTAATCATTTTTTCAAAAGCGGTAAAATCTATTTGCCAATCATCAACCTTGGCAGGGACTACCAATAATTTTGCCCCCACTGACTCTACAAAAGCCCTATATTCAGGGAAAAACGGTGCGAAAGTTATAAATTCATCATCAGTCTGCGCCAATGCCTTAAAAGAAATAGTAATAGCTGCTGCCGCGCCAGCCGTCAAAAAGAAATTTTTTCCTGTAAAATCCGTACCAAACCTTGCATTGACACTTTTTGCCAAAGCCTCGCGCACCGTCGGATTACCCGGAGCTACCGTATAGCCATGGACGGCACTTGGCTCCATAGTATTTAAAATATCAATAGCTGCCTGCTTTACAAAATCAGGCGTAGGAACATTAGGATTGCCTAAACTAAAATCAAAAATATTTTCCTCGCCGACCTCGGCAGCTCTTTTGCGTCCAAACTCGAATATAGTACGAATAGTTGACTTTTTCGTTCCTAACTCATACATTTTTTGATTTATCATAAAAATAGCTCCTTTGTGCTTTTATTTGTGCAGTGCAAACACCGTTTACATATTATCACACTTTTTAAACAAAAAAAAGCTGCTATTAATCCAATCCGCCGCCCGAGTGACGATGAAATGGCAGACCTAGCTAGCAAAAATACCGACAGCGTAACTAAGGCATTTCAGGCGGGCATGGTCAGTCAGTGAACGGCACTAAAGGAATTGCGCCAGCAAGCTGAAATGACGGGAATGTGGTCAAATATCACCGATGAAGATATAGAGAACGCCGATAATACAGTTCAAAATCCGAATGAGGGCGATATATTCGGCAGCGGCAGCATGGACGAAGAAACTGAGCCTGCCGCCATAAATGATACAATTCCTTTAGTAGATGTGCTTGATTGGAATGAAAAAGAGCACCCAAGGCGCAGTAATGGACAGTTCTCGACAAATAAAGATAAAAATGCTAATATAGCACCAAGCGCAAGGGGTACTAATTATCTGAAAGTGAAAGGCTTTAGCAATAAACAAAAGCTGATGAACCATTGGAAGAACGGCAGGACGCACCGCGATGAATACCCTGACTTAACTATGGAGCAGTATGTAGCTACGGCTGTAAAACTTGCTGAGTCGCCTGTCGGCGGAGACATTTTAGGGCATATAGATAAAAATGATGATGTCATACGCTATAATGTTAAAACTAATGATTTTGTAAAAGCTAGTTTAACTAAAGGCATACGAACGATGTTTAAGCCTGATGAAGGGTTTAAGTATTATCAAAGAATGTTAGAGGGAGATTTAAAGCATGGCGGCAGAAAATGAAAAGTTAGTTTATTGTCCATGTTGCGGCAAAGGGCTAGTCGAAAAAGGACATCTATACGATGTTTGCGATGAGTGCTACTGGGAAGATGATCCAGTACAATTTGAAGACCCGAATTATCGCGGCGGAGCTAATCGCATGAGTTTAAATGAAGCACGCGCTGTCTATGCTGAAGGCAGAGAGGTGCGATAATGGATATAAGCCGCTTACTACTGTAGGCGGTTTTATCATGCAAAAAATTAGAGGATTGATATGACTGAAAATAATGAGCTATGGACACCTGCGCGGCGGATAGAGAACGCCTTTCGGCGTAGCCTGCTAGTAATAGCCGATAAAATCATAGCTAGTATAACGGGGCTGACCAATACATCAGATATTCGCAATGTGCTAGAAAAACTAACTCATTCGTCTGAATTTAGACGGTTCACTGAACTGACCCTGACCATTGGCGTAAAATTAACGGTTCTAAAGTTCATTTAGACGAAAACGGGAATTATGACGGCGGCGCAAACGGTAAATTTAATGGGCGGCATCATTGGGGTGGTTCTGATTGGCGTGAAAAAAATGATAAAGTTAGCGCATTGCATACATTGCTTAACCAATATGCAGGCAAAAAACAACAAAACGTTGAACCCGTTAAAGCCCAAAGTGATATAATAAAAGAAGAAAAATATAAAAGCAAAATAAATAATCTAGAAAATAAAAGAAAACAGAACGAGATTTAGCCGCCAGTGAGGGAATATTATTTATTTCTAAAGCATGGCACACATTAGAGGAGACCTTAGCAGATACTAAAGTAGAAGAAAGAAAACCGACTAAGCTATTAACAAAATTAAACAGTAAAGAAATTGTAAATAAAATAGCTGGTGGCGATATGACAAAAGGTTCATGCGCATCTGTAGGACTTGCATATATAGCGAACAAAAAAGGATTAGATGTATTAAATATTTTTTGCCGATGTTGATTCGATGACAAAAAGTGAGGAATTCGCATGTATTGTTGGTTATTTGAATACAGCAGAGGGTAAAGAACAAAAAGAAGCTGAAGGTCATATTAAGTAGTGAAAATAAAATTAAGGAGCTAAGGGATATGTTAAGTAGTGAAAATAAAATTGATGCGTTTTGGGAAAAAAACGATCCGAAAGATAAAGTCTGGTGGAAATTCACAGGAAACATAGGTGAACATATTTTTAGTTTTGACAAAATTCATGAATTTAATCTATTTCAAGATTATCCCTATAAATTGACAACTGAGCAAAAAAATATATTTGACAAAGAAAATCCATATTGGAAAAACTTTTTCAGAGGTCGCAAATAGATTTCACAAGCAGAGCATTAAGCCCTGCTTTTTTAGTACGAAAATAAGGAGTGGTGCAAATTGAAAGCATACTACGGGTAGACTAATAATGACTGAGTCTGCTTTTTTGCGTCCAAAAGCATGATAGATTGTTTACGAGAGTTTGATGTAGAGAAATACGAGTTTATTGCCGTTCACATATTGCTCCTTATTTTGCTGACGCTGCTATTTCAGAGCGTATAGCAAGAGGTAACGACGGTAAAACCTATATGATACCCTCCAATATGAAATATAAGGATTGGGAACGAGTTTATGTTAAAAAGGAAATATCTCTTGAAGAGTGGAAAAATGAACAGGAAAATCCAAAATTTGAACTGAAAACATGGGAACAAGCAGGGAAATTAAGAACTAAAGCCGAATTTGAGGAACTAGGAAGAGTTGATAAAGCCCTTGTAGAGGAATATACAGGCATTACTAGCAAATGGAGTGGAAATATACAGATTAATAAAACGGAAAATGTCGTAAGGAATGGAATTGTGATATAAAATTACATGAAGATGCACCCGAGCATATACTAATCCATGAATTAATTCATTCCTGTTCTGCAAGTTATTCTGATAGTATTACCTTCTCAAAAAATCGTATGGCAGAAGAATTGCCCGTTCATTTTATGAGCCAAGAAATTGCTGCACTAAAAAATATAGCTGTAATAGAATCGGGATATGATGAAGGTGCGGACTTGCTCCGAAAATACAAAAATAAGTTAGGATTAAAAATATCTAATATTAGTTTTGCAAAACAGATAATCCAACAACCTATGCAGGAGCGTTGGGATTGGTTAGAAACATTGATGTTAGAAAAATTAGACCCTGCAATTACTAGCATTGAAAAGTATACTGAGTTATCTGATATTTTAGAGGAGCTGAGAAAATGGCAACCGAACATGAATTAAAGAAATTAAGAAAAAGAATTTATGAAGTATCAGCTAATAAATCAGCTACGAAAGAAGATTGGTTTGCTTTATGGAGGGAGGCAGAAAGATGTAGAAAAACTTGTAATAATAAAACGTGGGCTGAATTTTATTGGTTAAGTGGTTTAGAAATGGTAGATATGCTAATTGCAGGTTATGAATATGAAGACCAAAAAGAAAAAGAGCAACTCAAGACTAAAATAAAAAAGCATAGCTAAATATAGTTCACTCTTAGAGGTTATGGTTGTAAATAGTACAATATAGAAATGATAATACACTGTTTCTTTTAACAAACTTCATAAACCATTAAAAATATATTCTAATCTAGCATCTAGCACTTACAAATATTTGTAAGTGCTTTTCTTATACAAAAAAGCAAGCAGCTATTTTGAGGATTTAAGGAGAAAAAGATGTTTATTGTAGAAAACATGTTAAATATATAGTGCGTGCTGGCAGAAAAGATAAGGCTAAGCATGAAGAGGACGCGCTTTCTCTCAATAACATTAAATTTAGCAACAAAACAATTGGCTATGATTTCTCATCAAATATATCTGTTTATTGGTTTAAAAATCATTTATAATACATTTAGACAGTTTTAATTCATAATAAATCAATTTGCAGGAGGATTGTATTATGCCGATTAAATTTCATAGTGAAACTCAAGAATTTCACCTTTATAATGACAGCATTAGCTACATTATGAAATTAATGCCCAACAATCAGCTAGGTCAGCTTTACTTTGGCGCACGCGTAGCTGATGATGATTACAGCTATTTAATGGAAAATATTTATCGTCCCTTTTCAGCCTATGTTTTTGACAATGAATACAGTCTGTCGCTAGAGCATCAGCGGCAGGAACTTCCTAGCTATGGCACTACTGATTTTAGAATGCCGGCAGTGGAAATAAAACAGGAAAACGGCAGCACTATTACTAATTTTGTATATAAAAGCCACAATATTTTTAGCGGCAAGAAAAAATTAGCCGGTCTGCCAGCTAGTTATGTTGAAAGCGATGATGAGGCTGCTACGCTAGAAATTACTTTAGCTGATGAGCTGACCGGTATTGAGGCTATTTTAAGCTATACCATTTTTGAAAATCGCTCCGTTATCGCCCGCAGCGTAAAATATGTAAATAACGGCACGCAGGCAGCTCATCTTACTACTGCTATGAGCCTATCACTTGACCTTCCCGATGCCGATTATGACTTCATGCAGTTTTCCGGTGCTTGGGCGCGCGAGCGTAATCTAAAAGTTCGCCACCTAGAGCCTGGTATTCAATCGGTCGGCAGCTTGCGCGGTTGCTCTAGTCCGCATCAAAATCCGTTTATTATTTTGAAGCGTCCGCATACGACAGAATTTACGGGCGAGGCTATCGGTTTTACCTTAGTATACAGCGGCAATTTCCTAGCACAGGCGGAGGTTGATACCTATGATGTAACTAGAGTTATGTTAGGCATTAATCCGCATGGCTTTGACTGGAAGCTTGCGCCGCAGGGAGAGTTTCAAACCCCCGAGGCACTCATTACCTACACTAATAGCGGTTTAAACACTCTTAGCCAGACCTTGCATAGCCTGCTCCGTGAGCGAGTAGCGCGCGGCTATTGGCGTGATAAGGATAGACCAATCCTGCTTAACAACTGGGAAGCTACCTATTTTGATTTTGATGAGGAAAAGCTAGTAAAAATAGCTACCAAAGCCAAAGAGGCAGGCGTGGAACTATTCGTACTTGATGACGGCTGGTTTGGCAAGCGCACGGGCGAAACTGCTGGTCTTGGCGATTGGTGGGCTAATACTGACCGTCTGCCCCACGGCATAAAAGGACTATCTGAGCGCATCGAAAAGCTAGGTTTAAAGTTTGGTCTGTGGGTTGAGCTAGAAATGGTTAATAAAGATACCGAGCTTTACCGCAATCACCCTGACTATATGTTAGCAACGCCTAACCGCCATGCCTCGCATGGTCGCCGTCAATATGTATTAGACTTTAGCCGCCCTGAAGTAGTCGATTATATCCATGACCTTATTTATAAAGTTCTTAGCGACAGCAAGGTATCTTATATTAAATGGGATATGAATAGGTCTATTACTGAGTGTTATTCTATAGCTTTCCCCGCCGACCAACAGGGAGAAATTTTCCACCGCTATATCTTAGGCGTGTATGATTTATACGAAAGACTTACTAGCGAATTTCCGCATATTCTATTTGAAAGCTGCTCCTCTGGCGGCGGCCGCTTTGATGCCGGTATGCTCTACTACGCACCGCAGGCATGGACTAGCGATGATACCGATGCTGTCGAGCGTCTTTCCATTCAATACGGCACGAGCTACTGCTATCCTGTCAGCATGATGGGCGCACATGTATCGATAACGCCTAATCATCAGCTAAACCGTCTGACACCGCTAAAGCTTCGCGGCGATGTAGCTTACTTTGGTGCTTTCGGCTATGAGCTTGACCTAGCTAGACTTAGCCTAGAGGAGCAGGAACAAGTCAAAGACCAAATTCGTTTCGCTAAAAAATATCGCCACCTCATTCAGTATGGCACTTATTATCGCCTAGCTAGTCCGTTTGAAGGAAACCTTACCGCTTGGATGGTAACATCAAAAGATAAAAAGCAGGCTATAGTATTTTACTGCCGCAAGCTAAATGATGTAAACTGCCCTTATCGCAGGCTTTATTTAAAGGGATTGCTTGCTGATACTAAATATAATCTAGTAGAAGAAAGCGGCGAAGAGCTAGGCAACTTCGGCGGCGATGCACTAATGAATATCGGCATGGTTACTAGCGATAATGCCAGTGGTCAGCCCTATGAGGGTAATCTGCCTACTGATTTTTACGGCAAACTAGTTGTTCTTAAAGCTCAAGAATAACATGGAAAAGTCACAATTAGTTTCAATGGATATTGATGAGCATCATTCGCTCTCTATAGCCACCGCCGGTATATCGCATACCTATAGCGGTCATACTTTTGGGCCAGCCATTCGTCCCTATTACCTTATTCACTACATTTTAAGCGGCAGGGGAAAATTTATAACTGAAGGCGTGTCGTATGAGCTTGGTGAGCAGCAAGGCTTTTTTATAAATCCCGGCATTGAAACTACCTATATAGCTGATGATAATGCACCTTGGAGCTATGTTTGGATTGGCTTTAACGGCAGTATTGCTGCTGAGCTTGTGGGCGATACCGGTCTTTCGCCGATTGAGCCGATATTTTCTTCTAGCCATACTGCCGAGATAAAAAATGCTGTGCTATCTATTTTAAACAGTGACCGCACCACTAATGCTGGACGATTGGCCAGAATTGCCCGATTGTACGATTTTTTAGGCTATATCGCCAGTGCCGATAAAAGCTATCTAGCCTCTACCGTAACTGACGAGTATATTTATAAAGCTATCGGCTACATTCGCGAGCACATAGACAGTAATTTAACAGTGCAGACTTTAGCCGATTATATCGGACTTGAGCGCAGCTGGTTTACGGCACGTTTTCAAAAAGCCGTAGGCACATCGCCAGGACATTATATTCAATTAGTCCGTATGACGCTAGCGCGCCATACCCTAGAGTCTACCCATATTACCCTTGATGAAATAGCTGCTAGATGCGGCTACAAAAGCGCGGAGGCTTTATCTAAAGCCTTCCGCCGCCAATTCGGTGTTGCACCTGGTAAATATCGTCAGGAAACACATAAATAAAAATATCCCCCAAAAGTTTTTACTTTTGGGGATATTTTTGTAACAAAAAACTCCGCAAAAACGCGGAGCAATTTACAAGTGGTGCCGGTGATCGGACTTGAACCGATACGTTGTTGCCAACGGCAGATTTTGAGTCTGCTGCGTCTGCCAATTCCGCCACACCGGCGATTAGTCAGTGACTAACACCAACGGATAGTATATTATCATTTTTTATAAATATTGTCAATTATTTTTTTGCAGATAGCGTTTTGCCATAAGTATTGCTGTAACCGATTTAGCATCGTAAATTGTGCCGTTATCAATCATAGCCATTGCTTCACTTAATGGCATTGTTACCACATTTATAAATTCATCATCATCAGTATGCTGCTTGCCGGAGGTTAAGTCCGTAGCTAAATATATATGGATATATTCGTTAGAAAAGCCTACAGTAGTAGCCAGTGTTGTCAGCTTTTGATAGTTAGCTGCCGTATAGCCGGTTTCTTCCGACAGCTCGCGCGTAGCGCAAACTAGCGGTTCTTCGTCAGGACTATCTAGCTTGCCGGCTGGAATTTCTAGTGTCACTTTGCCAATAGGATAGCGATATTGTTTAACTAATATTATATCGCCGTTAGGCAGAATTGGTAAAACTGCTGCTGCTCCCTGATGTTTAATCCATTCACGAGTAGATGTATCGCCGTTAGGCAGCTTTACCGTATCACGCTTTACATGCAGCAATACACCGTCAAAAACATCTTCGCTAGAGATTTTTTCTTCGATTAAATCCTTATCGTTATCCATAATAATCCTCCCGCTTAATTTTATTTATTAAAAAGCTTTGCTTTTTTGCCTTAGCGTGGCTGACCATTTCTTTGGCATTATTTAATGCTGCTGTAGATAGGTCTGCACCCGATGCCATGCGGGCTATTTCATTTATACGCTCGCGCTCTGATAAAGCCTGCACCTTAGTAACTGTAGAATTTTCAGCCGAGCTTTTCGATATGTATAAATGGCTATCTGCCATGCAGGCAATCTGCGGCAAATGAGTTATACACAGTACCTGTTTATAGGCAGCGACCAGTGCAATTCTTTCCGCTACCATTTGTGCCGTGCGACCGCCAATTCCTGTATCTATTTCATCAAACACCATACTAGGGACGGATAAATCTTTTGCTGCTGCTATCGTCTTTATTGCCAGTGCAATGCGCGACAATTCGCCGCCTGATGCTACCTTTGCCAGCGGTTTTGCCGTTTCGCCAGGATTAGCAGAAAAATACATCTCTACATTATCCTTGCCGTGAACTAAGAAATTATCAGCTGCTTCGATAGCTATATTAAATACTGCCTGCGGCATACCGAGTGCCGCCAGCTGCTCACCAATAGCGGCTGATAATTTTTCTGCCACTTGCTTGCGCTTATTGGTAAGCATATCCGCCCTTTCAGCTAGTTTATACTTCAAAGCTGCTATTTCTTTTTCTAGCTCTAGCATGTCATCATCATAGTTTTCAATTACAGACAGCTCTTTTTTTACTTTTTGCTGATGTGCTAACACATCAGCTATAGTTGCGCCATATTTTTTTCTTAGCCGATAAATTACATCCATGCGCCCCTGCAATTCATCTAGTCTTTGCGGGCTAAAATCTATAGCTTCACCATAATCACGCAGCTCGTAACTAGCCTCCTGCAAAGATATAGCAGCCTCCTCCACTATTTTAGCGGCGTTATCTAAAGAATTATCATAGCGGGCAATATCTTTAAGGTTTTTATTTATTTTGGCTAACGCTAATAGCACACCCATGCCATTTTTAGAGTTATTATCTAAAAGATTATAAGCCTCGCTAACGCAGTCAGCAATTTTTTCCGCATGGCTTAGTTTTTTTATTTCATTTTCTAGTTCTTCGTCCTCATTTTCTTTTAGCTCTGCCTCGCTGATTTCTCTGTCCTGCCAGCGGAGCATATCGAGCCTTTGCGCATATTCTCTAGCTGCCTTGGTTTTCTCATCATATTCACGGGTTTTAGTTTTCCATAGCTTATAGACACATTTATAGCTAGCTATCATTTCTGCTAAATCAGCACTATAGTTATCTAACAATAGCAACTGATTTTCTTCCTTTAGCAATGCCAGATTTTCATTCTGTCCGTGAACATCTACTAAAAATGCTCCTATTTTTTTTAATATATTTAAAGTAACGTGCGCGCCATTTACTAATACTACACTGCGCCCCGTGCTATTTATCTGCCTAGTGATTATTAAAATTTTCTCGCTGTCATCTATAGCCAAATCATTTAATAAGGTATGCAGACCTAGTGTTTCCTCATCAAGAGAAAACACTGCCTCTACCTTTAAATAATCAGCTCCTGTGCGAATACAGGCAGCACCTATTCTTTGTCCTAATATCGCGCCTAGTGCGTCAATCAATATTGATTTTCCTGCACCTGTTTCACCGGTTAAAATATTTAAGCCTGTGCCAAACTCCACTTGAACATGTTCTAGTAGTGCAAAGTTCCATACTGTAAGTGTTTTCAGCATCAGCTAATCTCCTTTAGTAGTCATATTACCTTAAATATGACTGCAATCTTTTCATAATATCCTCAGTTTTTTCTTTAGGCTTAATAATAACAAAAATATTATCATCGCCAGCCACCGTTCCGAGTATTTCCGGCCATTTTGCATGGTCAATTGCTGAGGCTACGGTATTTGCGCCGCCTGGCAAGGTTTTTATAACGATAATATTTTCGCTAAAATCACATTCGGTAACTGTATCTTGAAACAATCGCTGCATTCGGTCTTCAGTGAATAAAATCGCATTGTGCATTGGCGAGGCATAGCGATACCGCCCGTCACCCGTTGGTACTTTTATTAACATCAGCTCTTTTATATCTCTCGATACAGTTGCCTGTGTAACCTTGATACGCTTTTTTTTAAGTGCCTCGGCTAGTTCCTCTTGAGTTTCAATGACATCGTGCTCGATAATATTTTTTATAACTGCATGACGAACGCTTTTCATTGTTTCACCTTCTATTGCTAAATTACACTATATCTTTTAGTAGCTTCGTTCTAAGGATTTCATAATAATCCTTGTCCTCAAATTTTACGATGCCTGCATATACATTTGATTTCATAACGGTAACCTCATCACCGGGTAAAAGTCTAAAGCTTTCTTGACCGTCAAAGGTTACGATTATATCCTGATGAACCGCCGCAATGCTTATATGCACTACATCATCTTCGCCAACCACCAGCGGACACATATTAAAGGTATGCGCGCAAATCGGCGTAACTAATAATGCCTGTATGGTAGGGTTCATAATAGGGCCGCCAGCTGACAGCGAGTATGCTGTAGAGCCAGTAGGCGATGATACTATCACACCGTCAGCCTTATATTCCATTAAATGCGACTCGTTGATACTAAGTCCTAAATGCAGCATACGCGCTACACCGCCTTTAGTCACCACTACATCATTTATAGCATGGCCTAGGAAACGCTCCCTGCCGTCAGATTTTACAAAGCCCGCTAACAAAAGTCTTTTTTCTACGCGATAATCACCGTCAAGAATTTTTTGCAGCTTTTTCTCTAGCTCGCCTAGCTCAATGTCTGCCATAAATCCTAATGTGCCAATATTTACCCCACAGACAGGAACTGACATTGCGCCATAACGGCGACAAACACCTAGAAGAGTTCCGTCGCCACCCAAACTTAGGGCAATATCGGCCGGAATAGTTTCGATATTCGATACGCCGTAGCGTTCCATAGAAAAAAATCTAGCCTCGTCTACCGGCATTATAAGTCGTACATCTTTATCATGATAAAAATTAAATATCCGTCTTAAAACATCTGGTGACTGCGGCTTACTAACATTGGGAAACACTGCAATGGTCAGCATATCACTCTCTCCTATTTATCTAGCTCGCTATGAGCCGCAGCAACTACAGCCTTTATTATTTCTTCATTTACATTTTGCGGCTTTTCCTGCTCCTTTGTCAGCCAAATAAGATATTCTATATTGCCTTCCGGCCCTTTTACTGGCGAATAGGTAAGCTCTAGCACGGTAAAGCCTAATTCTGCTGCTAAATTGGTTACTTTGGTAATGACGTTTTTATGAACTTCGGGGTCGCGTACTACACCTTTTTTACCGACAAATTCCTTGCCTGCCTCAAATTGTGGCTTTATAAGAGCAACGACTTCACCGTTATTTTTTAATAGCTCATAGGCTACCGGCAAAACCTTAGCCAGCGAAATAAACGCCACGTCAATGGAGGCAAAATCTATTTCTGTACCAATATCAGCCAGCGTCACATTGCGTATATTGGTACGCTCCATATTTATTACCCGCTCATCAACACGCAGCTTCCAAGCTAATTGCCCATAGCCGACATCAATAGCAAAAACCTTTTTTGCACCATTTTGCAGCATGCAGTCTGTAAAGCCGCCAGTTGATGCGCCAATATCGGCGCATATTTTATCAGTCAGTTTCACACCAAAACATTCTATTGCCTTAGCTAATTTCAAACCGCCGCGGCTGACATAGGGAATATCAGAGCCTAATAATCTAATTACCGCATCTTCTTTTACAGTTGCCCCAGCCTTATCAATTTTTTGATTGTCAACTAATACCTCGCCTGCCATTATCATGCGCTTAGCGCGCTCGCGGCTACCAGCTAGTCCTTTTTCTACTAACAGTGCATCTAACCTTATCTTGCCCATTATTTCAATCGTTCCTCTATTTTTTCTTTTATTTGCTGAGGCGTTAGACCGCATACCTCTAAAAGCTCTGCTTTTGTTCCCTGCTCAATAAATTTATCGGGAATACCTAATCTTAACAATGAAGTATTTTTTAGCAAATCATTATCGGCTAAAAATTCAGCCACAGCCGAGCCAAAGCCGCCAATCAGCGCATTTTCCTCTAACGTAACTAAAAGACGTTTTTTATTAGCTAGCTTAGAAATAATTTCAGTATCAAGCGGCTTTACAAAACGCATATTTATAACACTGCTGTCTATGCCGTCTGCCTTTAAAAGCTCGGCAGCAGCCCTTGCCTGCTCAACCATAGTTCCTACCGCTAGTAAGGCAATATCTCCGTCATCGCTGATAACTTCGGCCTTTCCTATAGGTATCATGTGAAATTCAGCAGTAAGCTCAGCACCAGTACCTGCTCCCCGCGGATAGCGGATTGCTGTCGGACTATCCATATTTATTGCCGTTGCCAGCATATGGCGCAGCTCTTCTTCGTCCTTTGGCACAAATATTGTCATATTCGGCATATGTCGCAAATATGACAAATCAAAAGTGCCATGATGTGTCGGACCATCAGCACCTACTAAACCTGCACGGTCAAGGCACAGCGTTACTGGCAAATTTTGCAAGCAAACATCATGGATTAGCTGGTCATAAGCACGCTGGGCAAAGGTAGAATAAATCGCCACTACTGGGTGTTTGCCGTCAGCTGCCATACCGGCAGCCAAAGTCACGGCGTGTTCTTCAGCAATGCCTACATCAAAATAGCGGCTAGGGTATACCCTTTTAAAAGCATCAAGACCCGTGCCGCTCGGCATAGCAGCAGTAATCGCTATAATGTTAGAATTTTTATTGCCTAAGCTTACTAATGCCTGGCTAAAAACTGAAGTATAAGACGGAGCTACAGCTTCCTTTTTGATATTTTCGCCAGTTGTCAAATCAAATTTGCCAATACCATGGAATTTGCCAGGATTTTCTTCCGCTGGTTTATAGCCCTTGCCTTTTTTCGTGCAGACATGAATAAGTATCGGGCCGTCCATTTCTTTAACCCTAGTGAAAACTTCTTGCAGCAAACTGATATTGTGTCCGTCTAGCGGCCCGACATAGTGAAAGCCGATATTTTCAAATACACCGCCTGGAACTAATGCAGTGCGCACACTGTCCTTTACTATATGCGCTGCCTTTAAAGCTTTGTTGCCGATATGGGGAATACTCAGCAACAATTCGCCAACATCTTTTTTAGCGCGATTATATTGCGGCAAAATCCGTATTCTTGATAAATATTCACTCATACCGCCCACATTTTTGTCTATTGAGCGTTCATTATCATTTAAGATAACAATAATTTTTTTTCCTAAGTCGCCTGCCTGATTTAATGCCTCGAATGACTCGCCGCCAGTCAGTGCGCCGTCACCGATTACAGCAATAACCTCGTTAGTGCGCCCACTAATATCGCGCGATATAGCCATACCAAGTGCTGCCGAAATAGAGGTACTGGCATGACCTACCCCAAAGGCATCATAATCCGATTCAAAGCGGTTAGGAAAGCCGGTTATGCCGCCTTTTTGTCTAAGCGTTTGAAACCTATCGCGTCTACCAGTTAAAATTTTATGCACATAAGCTTGATGTCCCACGTCCCAAACAAGCTTATCCGTAGGAAAATTAAATACACTGTATAAAGCCAGCGTCAGCTCAACTGTTCCTAAGCTAGGAGCTAGATGCCCGCCATTTTTAGCAACTGTTGCTACGATAAACTTACGCAATTCAACTGCCAGCTGCTCTAGTTCAGTCAAGGTAAATTTTTTTATATCGTCAGGCTCGTTAATTTTAGCTAACAATGGAAATAAATTCATTTTAGCTCTCCTATTTATTGCGCTCTAGCAAATATTCTACCAATTCCCGTAAGAATTTAGCTTTTTCACCGAATGGCTCTAAGGCTTTTACAGCCTTAGCTACAGTATCACCAGCTAGTTCCTTAGCCTCAGCTAATGAAGTCAGGGTAACATAGGTAGATTTATGATTTTTTTCATCACTGCCCACCGGCTTGCCGATTATTTTTTCATCGCCTACAACATCTAAAATATCATCAGTTATCTGGAAAGCCAGCCCAAAATTATCAGCATAAGCAGTAAGCGCAGCTAATTCTTCGTTAGTTGCGCCTGCCAATATCGCGCCGCTGCGTATGGCTGCTCTAAATAATGCTCCGGTTTTACCCATGTGCATTTTTTTTAGCGTTTCCATATCAATATGCTTATTTTCTGACTCCATGTCTATGGCCTGTCCACCTACCATGCCGTCAGGGCCGGCAGCACTGCTCATCTCATAGACTACGGCTAATTTTTTATCAGCGTTGACATTTTCCTGCCTTAGCATTACTTCAAAGGCTAGGGTTAAGAGAGCATCGCCGGCTAAAGTTGCCATACCTGCGCCATACACCTTGTGATTGGTAAGCTTTCCACGGCGGTAATCGTCATTATCCATAGCTGGCAAATCATCGTGGATAAGTGAGTAGGTATGTATCATCTCAATAGCACAGGCAGTTTTTAAAAATTTAGTGCCGTCAGCTCCTACAGCATCAGCTGCTGCCATTAATAATATCGGGCGCAGTCTTTTGCCGCCTGCCATTAAGCTATAATTCATAGAATTTGCTAATGTTTTATCTACAGCATTATCTATATTTAATTCTAAAGGCAACGCTTGCTCTATCAGCTTTGCCCGCTCTTGCCAAGATTTTTTAAATTCCGTCATATTATGCTCCCTCTACCGTTAGCTTTTTAGTTACTATTTTTTTGCCTTGCTTTGCTAATACTAAATCCATATTTTCCTCTGCTGCTGCCAGCATTTTCTCACAATAATTGCCCAGCTTTATCCCTTCCGTATAATTTTTCATTAGCTCATCTAGGCTGCAATCATTGCTTTCCATAGTAGCTACTATATCTTCTAATCTAGATAGTGCGTCCTCAAAAGATATTTCTTTTTTTCTAGGCATTTTTATTTTCCTTCTATTTTTTTCTAGCTATTTTTTCTACTTTAGCTATTATTTTGCCGTCGTTAAAAGTTAATTCTATTTCATTTCCTATGACTAAATCTTTAGTGCTATTAATTGTTTGGTTATTTTTGCTGACGACTGCATAGCCGCGCCGTAATACGCGGGCAGGATTTAAAAGCTCCAGTCTTTCTAGGGCTAAATCTAGTCGATGCTTTTTGGCTATAATTTGCTTTTCATAGCCAGCACTAAATTTATTTTGTAATTGCGCTAATCTTTCTTGATACATACTAAGTGAGGTTTTAGGTTCTTTAAAGGCGCGCCTAGCTAGTAAATTATATAGCTGTTCATGCTTTTGCTGCATACTATTTTTAGTATTGCTAATCATTCTTGTCTGAAGATTTCTAATGTGGCGTAAAAGCTCTAAATGGTCGGGTACGGCTAATTCTGCCGCTTGTGACGGCGTAGCCGCCCGCACATCAGCCGCAAAATCTGCTAAAGTAAAATCTGTTTCATGTCCTACGGCAGAAATAATCGGTATATTAGAAAGATAGATAGCTCTAACTACTACCTCTTCATTAAATGACCATAAATCTTCAATTGAGCCGCCGCCACGCCCAACAATCAATACATCGACAGGATATTTATCATTAAAAAATTTAATGCCTTCAGCTATTTGTTCTGCTGCTTCGCTCCCTTGTACCTGCACCGGATATAGCACCAGTTGAATTTGCGGCCAGCGTCTTTTAGCTACACGATATATGTCACGCAATACTGCACCTGCGGACGATGTCACTATTCCTATTTTTTTGGATAGCGCGGCAGCGGCTTTTTTAAATCAGGCGCAAACATTCCTTCTGCTGCTAAACGGGCCTTTATCTGCTCAAAAGCCAATGCCAGCTCCCCTTTTCCCTCAGGAGTAAGGGTATCAACATAAAGCTGATATACACCGTCGCGCTCATAAATGCCGATACTTCCCGTAGCTACTGCCTTTAATCCATTTGTTGGCACAAAGCGCAAATACTGCGCCCTACTTTTAAACATCACGCATTTTAGCTGGGAGGTCGCATCCTTTAAAGTAAAATAGCAATGCCCAGACGGATAACGCTTAAAGTTAGATATTTCACCGCGGAGCATAAAACTGTGCAAAGCACCATCATTTTCTATAAGGGATTTTATATAATCAGTTATTTCTGATACAGAATAAATTACTGTCAACATCTATTCCTAGCTTTCCTTGATAGCTAAAAAGCCAGACCGCAGCATGTCTGGCTTTTTGTTACTGTATTTCCTTCATCATTGCTCCAAGAATACCATTGACATAACGACTAGAGTCATCTGTGCCATATTTTTTTGCCAGCTCTACCGCTTCATTAATAGCTATGTTAGGCGTAAGCTTTTCTGCTGCAAAGCGAATTTCAAAAATCGCTATCCGTGTCAGATTGCGGTCTACCACCGCCATACGCTCAACCTTCCAGTCCTTAGAACATTCTGAAATGAGCTTGTCGATACTTGTTAAATTTTCGCGCACACCGCGAACCAACGACTTAGCAAACTCTCTATCATGTCTGCTCATAGGCTCGCTTTCACTAAGTGCTGTATCTATAGCCAGTGTTTCGTAGCGTTCCTGCTCATCTATATTTTCTGTACCATTTAAATCTAACTGAAAAAGTGCCTGCATAGCGACTTCTCTTGCTTGTCTGCGACTCATTACTTACCTTCCTTAAATCATCTTCGTTCAAAGCGTTCCCACAATCTAACCATTCCGCTGCGAAACTTTCCTGCTACATCAACGCCATTATCTAGCTGCACACCGATAAATAAGCCTACCAGTCCTGCTAGCAAAACAAATACTGTATTCCAAAAGCCAAAGCATAAGACTGCCATGCCTAGGAGCATACCTAAAAGCGTTCCCAAGGTTTTTCCTTTGTTAGCTATTAAGAGCGGCAGAATATTTTCCTTAAAATCGTCCTTCAAACATTCCACCGCCTTAATGCACACGTTTTTCTCTATTAGCCGGCTTGTCAGTTATGCCACTTATAGTAATATTTACTGGCACACTGTCTAGCGATAAGGTTTCCTTTAGCTGTCTTTGTAAATCGTTAGTAACCTTAGCGGTTAAACTGGCAACATTTACTTCCTTGCCCACCACTAGCGATAGTGCTATGACCATATCAGTATTATCAGCATTTTTAGTAAGCTTTACCTTTGATACTGCTTCGCGAACGCCTAAGGTTTCCACAGCCACCTTAGTAACTAGCGCGTTAATTGTTGGCAAAGCTATATTTACCTCGCCATTAGTATTTTTGCTAATAACATATTCGCCTTTGTAGCCTTCATTATCATTTTTGGTACGCGAAAAAGCAACTACTACCAAGCGCAGGGCTATTATCAGTAGCAATACTGTAACTGATACTGTTTCATAGCGTCCTAACATATAGTCTAGCTCGTTTTGCCAAATGGCTGCCGGTATCAGTCCCGTATACACGCCCAGTACCGCCAGCATCATAACAATAGTAGCTATGGCGAGCAACAATATTAAAAATCTATTTAAAAATCCCATCATAGCTACCCTCTTTTTTAGCGGACACGAACCTCATCGAGCTGATTGTCTTCCTGTGGGAAGCTGACTCCCTGAACATGAATATTAACCTCGACTACCGTTAGACCAGTCATAGTTTCAATAGCCTGTTTTACATTTTCCTGTGCAGCTAAAGCTACATCAGGTATGCGGACACCGTATTTTACAATGATATAAAGGTCTACTGCTGCTTCTTTTTCGCCGACCTCTACCTTTACACCCTTAGCAAAATTTTTACGTCCTAACATTTCTGCAATGCCGCCAGCGATACCGCCGCTCATGCCGGCAATGCCCTCTACTTCAGTTGCAGCCAGCCCAGCAATAATGCTAACTACCTCATCAGCAATACGGATAGAGCCGAGACCATCTACATTCTTGTTTACATCTTTTTCATTAGCCATAATAAAGCCCTCCATTATTACCTATTTACGCATAATTATACTACTTTGCTTTGTACTTTCGCTAGTAATTGCTAATTTTCCTGCTAAAAATAAGTATTTTATTGCAATTTTATTATAAAGTAAAAGCCGCTGCGAAAATGCCAAGAAAAACCTCGTCATACAACGCAGCAGCTATAAAAATCAATATTTATTATGCACGCTCAATGTAGTTGCCAGTACGCGTATCGATACGGAGCACATCGCCTTCATTGATGAATAGCGGCACACGAACCTCGTAGCCAGTTTCTAGCTTAGCCATTTTAGTAGCACCAGTAGCTGTGTTGCCCTTTACACTCGGCTCGCACTCGGTAACGGCAAGGCTTACGGAGTTTGGCAGGCTGATGCCGATAATGCGCTCTTTAAAGTACTGTAGGCTTACTTCCATATTTTCCTTGAGGTAGTTTAAAGCCGTGCCTAAGGTTTCTTTATTTAGCTCAATCTGGTCGTAGGTTTCCGTATTCATAAAGGTGTACATACCGCCGTCCTCATAGAGATACTGCATATTGCGCGTCTCTAAGTGTGCTGCCGGCATCTTCTCATTCGGGTTGAAGGTACGCTCAACAACAGCTCCCGTCTCCACATTTTTAATTTTCGTGCGAACAAAAGCAGCACCCTTGCCCGGTTTTACATGCTGAAAGTCAACAATCTGCCATACGCCGCCGTCAATTTCAATCGTTAGACCGGTGCGGAAATCTGTACTGTTAATCATTAATTATGCCCTCCAATGGTATTATATCAAGTCTAAAATATCATAGCTATTATACGCTAAACAAAAAATTATTTCAAGCTATATAGCTTCATAAAATCTCTATTAGTTCCTTGGAGGCTTTAGTAAGCGGCTCGGCTCCTGTTTCTGTTACCAGTACGGTATCTTCGATGCGCAGCCCGCCCCAGCCAGCAATATAAACACCTGGTTCATCAGTAACTAACATTCCCGGTACTAATGCTTCGCATTTGCTGCTCGGCGATAGACGCGGTTCTTCGTGAATTTCTAGTCCTAAGCTATGACCTAGTCCATGACCAAAATACTTGGCCAAATCATATTTAGCTAGATTATCACGCACAGCATTATGTACAGACTTTCCTGATACTCCTGGTTTTATC
>SAMEA104315428__coassemble_1060_pt1 | contig 20173 bp, 12 predicted proteins | sample SAMEA104315428__metabat2_low_PE_031 | metagenome-assembled genome bin SAMEA104315428 (sample SAMEA104315428) | gut metagenome | biome: Monkey gut; feature: monkey-associated habitat; material: faeces | place: China | collected 2013 | reverse complement strand
TATAAATGTAACACCTAACTCGCATACACCACTATTAGTAAAAATATTCGGTATCAATCCATTCTTCTTATTTAAAAGTACATTTCTTATTGCCATAATACACTTGATTAGACATGTTTTCCCAGCATTGTTTGGTCCATATATTCCTACCGTTTTAAGAACATTAAAATTATTCTCTTTGTGAACATTTGCTCCAAATTTTTTATTTCGCATATCTGCTTTCATTGAAAATTTAATACCATTCTCAAATGCATAACAGTTTTTTGCTCTTACTTCTATAATCATAGCTCATTCCTCCAAGTCACTTTTCCTCTTTACTTATTATTAATATATCACTAATTATTTTCTATGCAACTTTTTTTCATAAAATATATATCCATATTTGAACTCTTTCAGATACTCACATCTCATGTACTCAAACTTACCAATATTATAATTTGTTACTTCCGGTAATGATAAAATCCAGATAATAAATATCATCCTCGCCTAACACATAAGTAATGCCATTCTTTACAATAACTTTCTTCAATTTTCCCACAACTTTCATCCACATTTCTGCGATATTTCCCACATTTCTGCGATATTTCCCACATTTCAATATTAATAATAATATCTGGCTCTTTTACCTCCCTTCACATATGCTCTGATTCCAACATATACCATCTGAACTAATAATAATAAAGCAACGAGATTCAACTTTACAAAAGCCTTTATCCAATCTCCAAAATACACAGTCAAAGCCACAATTGTTATTTACACTCCAATGCTAATCATTCCCAGCAATTCTCCCGATATATCTTCGTAACTTTATTTTCTACAATACTAACAGTTTATTTCATTTTCAATATCGAAATATATATGACGTTCCATCTTTATGGTCATGAGATATCATGTCTATTATGTCAAGTATTATTCTAAAATAACTTTTACATTTTTTTATTTTCTAGCAATAAAAAAAACGCCTTGAAAATGAATTTTCATTCACCTTCAAGACCTAATTTCTGTAAATATATTCCTTATTTTACTATTTAATTACATCAAGAAACTGCAAGCATTTGCAAGCACAGAAAACGGGAAACCGCATAAATACTGGCTTCCCGCTGTTTTTACTTTATTCAAACTCAATAGTTGCTGGGGGTTTTCCCGTGCAGTCGTAGAGTACGCGGTTTACGCCTTTTACTTCGTTTATTATGCGGCTGGTGGTTTTTTGCAAAACTTCCCACGGCAGCTGCGCGCTTTCGGCGGTCATGAAGTCACTAGTCAAAACGGCACGCAGGGCAATGGCATAGTCATAGGTACGGCCGTCGCCCATTACTCCTACGGAGCGCATGTTAGTAAGTGCGGTAAAATATTGTCCTAGCTCTTTATCCGCGCCAGCTTTAGCTACTTCTTCACGATAGATTGCGTCAGCGTCCTGTACGATTTTTACTTTTTCAGCGGTGACTTCGCCGATAATGCGAATACCAAGTCCAGGACCGGGGAAGGGCTGACGATTTACTAAGTATTCCGGTATTCCTAGCTCACGACCGGCAGCGCGGACTTCGTCTTTAAATAAAAGTCTTAGCGGCTCAACGATTTCTTTAAAGTCTACATAATCAGGCAGTCCTCCGACATTATGATGTGATTTTATGACGGCTGATTTTCCTAGTCCGCTTTCGATTACATCGGGATAAATTGTTCCTTGTACAAGATAGTCAACGGCTCCGATTTTTTTAGCCTGTTCCTCAAATACGCGGATAAATTCTTCACCGATAATTTTACGTTTTTGCTCTGGCTCGGTAACGCCGGCTAATTTTTTATAAAAACGGTCTTTGGCATTTACACGGATAAAGTTTACATCATATTCGCCTTTTTCACCAAACACTGCCTCGACTTGGTCGCCTTCATCTTTGCGCAATAATCCGTGGTCGACAAATACGCAGGTTAAATTTTTGCCAATAGCTTTAGACAGGAGCACTGCGGCTACGGAGGAGTCAACGCCGCCTGACAGGGCGCAAAGTGCCTTGCCGCTGCCGATTTTTTGTTTCAGCTCGGCAATAGTCGTCTTGACAAAGGATGCCATTTGCCAATCGCCCTGACATTTACAAATTTCATATACAAAGTTACGGAGCATGGTTTTGCCCTGTACGGTATGCATTACTTCGGGATGAAATTGAGTAGCGTAAAGCTTTTCACTTTCATTTTCCATAGCGGCTACAGGGCATACCGGCGTAGCAGCGGTAACAGTAAAGCCCTGCGGGGCAGCGGCAATATAATCGGTATGGCTCATCCAGCAAATAGTTTTACTATCTACATTTTTAAATAGCCTGGAGTCTGCTTTTTTTATCGTAACTTCGGTCTTGCCATATTCGCTGGTGGGCGCAGTTGCCACCTTGCCGCCTAAAAGATGCGCCATGAGCTGTGAGCCGTAACAAATGCCTAGCACCGGTATTTTTAGCTCGAATAATTCTTTAGAGCAAACTACCGCATCTTGAGTGTATACGCTGTTCGGCCCGCCAGTTAAAATAATGCCTTTCGGTGACATTTCTTTTATTTTTTCCAAACTGAGCGTATGGGGATGCACTTCGCAATAAACATGATTTTCACGAACGCGGCGAGCAATCAGCTGATTGTACTGACCGCCAAAGTCTAATACTAAAATCATTTCGTTAGCAGGCTTCAAAATATTTTCCTCCTCTAATACATAAGTTGACTTTTAAGAAATTATATCATAACGACCTTGCAAAAAAAAGATAGCCTTAGAAGTATCTCTAAAGCTATCTTTTTTATTATTATTCTTGTAAAAATTCAGCTACAGCACTGCGGATAGCGGCACTATCATAGCCGCTGCGATAAAGGCTGGCCATCATTTTTTGTTTATCAGCAGAAGGCTTGTACTTTAGTCTAATAGTCTTTAACGCTGCCAATTTTTCGCGTTCAAATATATCACGGGGAACAACGCTATTAACTAAGCTTATAGGAAAGCCGCGCTGCATAAGCTTTGCACAAATCTGTTTTACTGAGGAACGGCTGTCATTATAAAGGTAGTCAAACTGCCTTTTACAGGCATCGTCATCATTTAGATAGTGCTTTTCTTTTAGTGTGTCTATGGCGACCGTTATTTCTGCTGCGTCATAGCCCTTGCGTGCTAGTTTTTCTGTCAGGCGGCGTTCGCTTTGTTCTTGACGCGCCAAAATATCTACGGCACTAATTAGTGCTGTTTTTTTCGGTTTAGCGTCCTTCATCAGATTTCTGCCTCAGGATTAGTTATTTCCTCTGCCGGCGGTTCTTCAGTCGGCATTAGTTTAGCACGGATTTTGCCTTCGATTTCAGCACAAAGCTCGGCATTATCCTTTAGGGTCTGACGTGCATTTTCTTTGCCCTGACCTAGGCGTGTACCGTTGTAGGAGAACCAAGCACCGCTCTTATCGATAATATCCATATCGACACCCATATCAATGACGCAGCCGATACGCGATACACCTTCGCCGTACATAATATCAAATTCCGCGGTTTTAAAGGGCGGTGCAACTTTATTTTTTACTACCTTTATTTTAGTATGGTTACCGATGATGTCTTGACCCTGCGTGAGCTTTTCACCCTTACGAACGTCCATACGCACTGAGGCGTAGAATTTTAAAGCTCTGCCGCCCGTGGTGGTTTCTGGGTTGCCAAACATAACACCGACTTTTTCACGGATTTGATTTATAAAAATCGCTACTGTTTGTGATTTAGCGATTACACCCGTCAGCTTGCGCATGGCCTGGCTCATAAGGCGCGCATGAAGTCCAACATGCGAGTCGCCCATATCGCCCTCGATTTCTGCTTTTGGCACGAGAGCTGCTACTGAGTCTACTACGATAATATCTATCGCACCGCTGCGGACTAGTGCATCAACTATATCTAGTGCCTGTTCGCCGGTATCGGGCTGAGATATTAATAAATCGTCAACATTTACACCTAGCTTTGCCGCATAAACTGGGTCAAGCGCGTGCTCGGCATCAATAAAGGCTGCAATGCCGCCATTTTTTTGCGCCTCGGCTATCATGTGCAGGGTTACAGTCGTTTTACCCGAAGACTCAGGCCCAAAGACCTCGACAATACGGCCGCGCGGCACACCGCCGACACCGAGAGCAATATCGAGCGGCAATATGCCTGTCGATATTACATCGACATTCATGTTGGCTTTGGCATCGCCAAGGCGCATGATTGAACCCTTGCCAAAATCTTTTTCTATTTGTTTTAGTGCATTTGCCAACGCTTCTTTTCTGCTGTCAGCAATCTTTCCTGCCTTGTCTGCTGCCATTAATTTATCTCCCTTCGTGCGGCTAAATAAAAAACTTAGTATACAAAAGCCTAGCAACGCGCACGCCGCTAGGCTTTAATTATTCATTTGGTGGAGATGAGGAGAATCGAACTCCTGTCCGAAAATACTGATTAATAGATTTCTCCGAGCGCAGTCTGCAGAAAGTTTTAAGAAATCGGCTGCCCGCAGACAAGCTACCTCATTCCGACCTCGATAAATTTTCCCGTCCGTTTCTCCGAGGATTGAAACTTAGGTATCCCACGATTGACCTCTTGCCTAGCTCGGTGGGAGCAAGCTAAGTAGAGGTAGCCTTAAGCGGCTAAAGCGTAATCTTCGTTAGCTTTTATATTTAAAAAATTTTCACCTTACTAACGGGTTGATGACCCCCCGGCTCGCTATCTATCAAGCATATATCCCCGTCGAGACCATTACATCCCCACGATAGACCGATACATCACATATCGTATTAACATTGTAGTCTGCTTTAATTATTTTGTCAACAGTTATTGCATGGGTATGATTTCACCGCTTTGCAGCATATATATATAGCTTTCGGCTACCTTTTTATTTAAAATTTTTTCCACCGCCTCGCGATATAGTTTTAGCTGGACACTGTAGCGCGCTTTGGCTTTTTCTACGCTGGGTTTTCTATCTGTCTTGTAGTCAACTAATACTAGCTTGCCATTTTCATCTTCAAACAGTAAATCTATTACTCCCTGCGTAAATACGGTCGCGCTGTCGTCCTGCACTTCAGCGTAAAAATCCGTAGCCTTGAGTGTGCGGCTAAAGGGCAGCTCGCGATAAATATTTTTAGCATTATACAGCCGCTCGCCTAGCGGTGATTTTAAAAAGCCCTGTATGCCTTTTAAATAAACAACATCTGCCTCGTCAGCTTTTAAAATGCCGCTTGCCGTTAATGCTGCTAATTGTGCTTTTATTGCTGCTAAAGAGGTATCGCCGAAAAAATCTATATGCTGCATGACCTTATGCAAAATCGTGCCGCGGGCTGTCGCGCTTATAATATTTTCCTCCAAAAATTTAGGGCGCGTCCATTCCTTATCCTCTGGCAATAATGATTTTGCCCGCTCTAACTCACTGTATTCATTGGTGTTAAAGCGTTCCTTTAGCTCCGTCACTGTGAGCTTGGTCGGCACATTTTCTAAGCCCTTGCTGTCATAGTGCCATGATAATATATGTTCTATTTTTTCCTTCGAGCTGCTCGCCGGTATTTTTTTTAGATTTTTTATCGCTGTTAATAAATCATCATCAGCACTATCTATTGCAGGCTTCTGCTCCATATCGCAGCTTTCTTTTAATTTTACTTCAAAATGGGCTTTCGGCTCTAGCTGGCTAAAAGCTTTATTATAGCCTTCTTTATCTTCCATTAAAAACCTAAGCGGATCGCCGTCAACATGGCTCATTATTGCCGGTGCTATCCAGTCTAAATAGGAATTAGCACTCATTATAAAGTCAGTCGGCAGCTTGATTTTTTCTCTATTTATATATTTTGCCCAGTAAGCTGCTTTTTTAAACAATCTGTCCTTATTAATCGTGCCAGTAAGTATTAATTTTTCCTTTGCCCTAGTGAGTGCCACATATAAAATTCGCATTTCCTCGGCTTTGGTTTCGGCAATTATTTTGTCGGCGATAATCGTCCACGATAAAGTTTTATAAATTTGCTGCCCAACGCGTGAGCGCGAAACTAATTTGCTGCCAATGCCTAGCTCTTTATGCAGCAAAAATGTATCTTTAGCATCAGTCAAATTAAAGCTTTTGCCGAGGTCGGCTACAATTACCACGGGAAATTCTAAGCCCTTGCTTTTATGAATACTCATTATGCGGACAACATTTTCATTAGCTCCTAAGGTTCTTGCTACCGCCAAATCAGTTTTGCGCTTTTTCAGGGCCTCGATATAGCGCAAAAATCTAAACAGTCCGCGATAATTGGTATTTTCATATTCGGCGGCTCTATCAGCAAGCATTCTTAAATTAGCCTGCCTAAGAAGTCCGCCCTTAAGACTGCCCACATAATCATAATAGCCCGTTTGGCGATAAATCAGCCAAATAAGCTCAGGAACGGAATGACTGATGCTGTAGTCGCGAAAGCCAGCTATCTCCTGTAAAAATTTAGCAGCGCGCTCGGCTAGTTCACGGTCTAAAACAGTATCGGCGGCAAAGCTTGCCAGTAATCCGTCATATAGGTCGCCGTCACCACTTGCCAAACGAATTTTAGCTAGCTCTGTCATAGAAAAGCCGCCCAAGGGCGATGCTAAAACTGCCGCTAGCTCAATATCCTGTCTAGCATTGTCGATAATAGCCAATAAAGCCAGTATTATCCGCACTTCGCCAGCCTCGAAATAGCCACCGTCGAACTCGGCATAGGCAGGAATACTTGCCTGCTTGAGCGTTTCTAATAAAATATTAGCCTTGCCGCTCACAGTTCGCATTAAAATAGCAATATCACGGTATTCAAGCTGACGATAATTGCCATTATCAAATACTACTGGTTCTTCTAATGTCATAAGGTAATCAATACGCTCGGCAATGTACTGCGCCTCAAGATTAAAGCCGGTTAGACTTTCCTTATTTTCGTCGTTATCTTCACCGCTATTTATTTCTTTATTGACCTCTTTATCTAAATCAGTTTCACCCGATGATATTATGAAGCCTAGCTCTAGCGGACTTTCTAAACTTTTTTTAGGCGTTTCAGGAAAGTCTGCCCCCTCATAAAGCTTGCTGCGCTCATCATAATTAATTTCTGCCGCATCAAGCGTCATTATCTGGTCAAAAATATAATTAATCGGTGCTAGTATTGTGCCGCGGCTGCGGAAGTTTTGCCGCATGGTTATCAGCTGATTGGGTTCGCCCGCGCTGGGATTTTCGGGAAAGGTATTATACTTATCCTGAAATAGCTTGGCATCAGTTAGGCGAAACCTGTAAATACTTTGCTTGACATCGCCCACGATAAACCGATTGGTCGGTCTGGCAATTTGATTTAAAATCGTTTCCTGCACACTGTTAGTGTCCTGATACTCATCAACCATAATCACTTTAAATTCATCTCTTACGGCATCAGCTATTGCTGTTGGGATAGTTTCGCCATTGTCATTAAGATTGCATAGTATTTCTAATGCATAATGCTCTAAGTCATTAAAATCTAAAATGTTTTTTTCTCGCTTAGTATCTTTAAGCCTAGCCATAAATTCAATGACTAGCCTAGTGTATTCGCCAATTACTTTTTGCTGTTTTCCTAAGCTATCAGCTATTTCCTCTTCAGTCAAGGCTAAGTATTTATTTATTACACTATCTACAGATTTTTTAAACCTTTTTCGCTGTTCATCAAATTTTTCCCGCACCTCGGGCAAGGTATCTTTTAATTCTTTATAGTCTTTTTTTCTAAGCTCGACAAATTTTATCTTGCCAGCCAGCGCGCATGAGCTGTCAAATAGTCCCTGACGGCAGGTATTTTTACAGGCGTTTAGCTCATTTATTAGCTCCTCTAGCTGCATAAAATCATCATCGACTACGGCTATATAAGGCTGCCAAGCAGTTAGCCCTTGCAGATTTTGCGTGCGCACCAATTCATTTATATCATTTTCATAGTCTTTCTTTATAGAATTTAACTGGCTTATAGCACTATTAACGGCAATTTTTACCCACGGACTAGCTACCACATTTTCGCCTACGGCAAATTTAGCGGTCTGCTCTAGCAGCCACTTTTGCGGAAAGGGCTTGCTCTGACTGAAATGATAGAGCTTTAAAATATATTCTAAAACCTTGTCATCGCCGTGGTCGCTACCATAATCATCAACAAAGCTGATAAAATCAGCCGTGGGACATTCATAATTTTTTTCTAGCAAATCTTCTAGCACATCGCGCTTTAATAGTACCATTTCCTGCTCGCTGGCCAAACGAAACTCAGGGTCAACATCAATAGCATCAATGTATTGACGGATAATTTTTTGACAGAAGGCATGGAAGGTTTCAATGCTTGCGCCTGTCAGTAAAACTATCTGCCGCTCCAACCAGCTTATCATTTTGGCATCAGTTTCCATATCGAGCCGCTCATTTAACGCCAGCTCGATGCGCTCGCGCATTTCAGCCGCCGCAGCATTAGTAAAGGTAACTACTAAAATTTCATCTATGCTGAACTCACGATTTAATAGCTGTCTTATTATACGCTCAACTAGTACTCTGGTTTTACCTGAGCCGGCGGCGGCAGCTACTAAAATATTTTTGCCGCGGGTATCAATCGCCTTCTGTTGGTCTTGCGTGAATTGCATTTAGTAAATCCTCCCTGCCGATGCGTCTAGCCATGCTGTCCTCTAAAACACTGTCATCTAACACATTTATATCATTAAATTCGTAACCGTCAATCATTAGATCAAAGCCGCATAAATCGTGATAGCTGCAAAAATCGCAGGCTGTCTTATCCTTATAGCGATAAGGATTTACCTTTATATTGCCGGCTAAAATATCCTTGCCAGTGCTTTTTAAAATATAATCAACGTAGCCTAAAAGCAGCGTAAATTCATCTAGTGTTCGCACTGATTTTTTAGTATTTTTAGCTACCTCGTCATTTTTTGTCAGCTTTACTGCTATATGTTCCTGCTTTTCATCAATGGCCTTTATAACATCAATATCAGCTAATACCCAGCCCGGCATTTTTAGTTTTTTTCTAACTGCTGCCGCTAGCTTTTCTTCCGACAGTTTGTTTTCACTAGGCACTATTGGATTTTGTAAAAAGCTATATAAAATACCAGCCGGCAGTCTATCTTCACCCTGTTGCTTTAATAGCTCTTTAGCTACTAGGGCATAAACCAATAATTGCAGCTTTAAGCCATAATATACCTCAAAAATATTTATCGCTGCCGTGCCGCTCTTGTAGTCTACGATTATGAAGTAAGGGCTGCTCTGATGAATATCTAGTCTATCTATCTGCCCCTTAAAGGACAGCGAGTAGCCGCCGCCTAGCGGCAAGGGAGTTAATTTTACGGTATCGGCCGCATGACCGAACGCCTCCTCAAAATAAGCCGGCTGGAATTTAGATACCGCAGCCCACGCTGTGAGCTGCTCTACGCTTTGCATAACGGTTCTAGTTATGCGTGTCTTTAGATGCATATAGCTGCTTTGGCTTAATAAAATCTCGCTTTGTAGTCTGGGTGCGATTTGTTCAACCAGGTCTAAGCATAGCTTGCGGCGGATATTTTCAGGGACTTCCTGCCATTTGCCGCCAAAATTAGTCTTTACCTGCTCGCCATAGGCGCGTAAAACCTCGTGAAATAATTGACCTAAATCCATATTGCCAAGCTTATAGGTGCGGCGTTCCTGCAATTTTAGACCGTAGCTGGCAAAATGTGCAAAGGGACACTGACTGAATTTTTCAAACTGCGTCACGCTGCCGCGCAATATTTTGCCGCTAGGATAAATAAGCCTTGCTATCTCTGACGGAATTTCACTATCTACAGCACGGGCGAACAGTCCTGATAGTGACAATCTTAGCTGCCGCGTCAAACCTTTTTCATCTAATGCCCAATTATAGACATCGCGCCAAAAATCAGGCATTTCTCTGCCGTCCCGTCTGCCGCGCAAGGCTGTGGCTAATCCTGATAATGCTAGCTGCGGTGCTGCTAATTGCAAATCATCAGTGCGCTCTAAGGTTTCTAGCGGTATTGAGATAAAATTTTTACCGACAGTATTTAAATCTATAAATAGCTCGCGCAGCCTTTTCACTAGCGGCGAGGGGGTAAGCCCTGTACCAGCTTTGTCGGCTAGTGGATAAGATACCCAAAGATAATCGCGCCCTTCGTTAAAGCTGCGATACATTAAAAATTTTTCGCCAAAGCTGCGCTCTTGACCGCCGCGAGAAATTTCTTTGCCGCTGATTTTTTTCAGCACCGTATCAAGATGCAGTCTATCCGCATCCGTAAATAATCCCTGCTCACTGTTTCTACGCGGCATTACTCCTAATGTTGCGCCGAGAATAAATATTGCCCGCGTATTATCCAAACTATTTTGGTCAAATGAGGCTATAGTTACATAGTCTAATCCTGGCGGTATAAGCGATAGCTCTAGTGCATCTAAGCCGTCACCTAATATCGCCGCAAAATCAGTTAGCGGCATATTTTCATTGCCGTTTATCTCGACTAATTGGTCAAATAAATCTAATATATCCTGCCATATCTGATGATGCTCGCGCGATACTGCCAGCTCGCCCTTTTCTTCAGCTAGGCGCGACCATTCTTCTAAATGTTCGGGTACATTTAGCTCGACAAAAAAATTATATAGGGCAGTAACGCTTTCCTCGACATTTTTTGCCTTTTTAACAGCATCATCAAAGTTAGCCAAGGGAATACTGACGCTTTGCCGCAGGCTATCAATATAGGCGATTTTTTCCCGTGTAGCATCATCAATGTTATCACCGTCAGCAGCCAAGGCATAGCGGCGATGCCAATCCCAAGGCTTTGTCTGCGTCCAGCGGCTGCGCCCTCTAATGCCAAACTCTAATACATAATTTTCTAATTTATCTATGTCCTCGGCAACTACAGGGAAAAAGCCGGTTCTAAGCACGCGGAAAATCGTTTCATAACGCCAGCCCTTAGTCACAACCTCTAGCACCGAGCGTAATAGCTCGGCTAACTGATGATGTACGCTCGGTCGCTTGCTGTCGTGAAAAAAAGGTATTGCTGCGCCCTCAAAGACCAGCTCCAAAAGCGCGTTATAGGTATCGCCGTCACGAACCAGCACACCAATATCGCTATACCGATAATTTTCTTCGCGCACCAGCCGCAAAATATCGGCAACAACCGCCTCGACCTCAAGACGGGGATTAGCTGCCTCGACTAGCTTTATGCCGTCAGCATTATCTAAATTTATTTTTTCTCTAGTAAATAGCTTTTGCTCAATCATTTTTAGTGACGGTGTATTCGCGCGCTTATTGCCGTTTAATGCGGTGATTTTTATTTTCCTTGATGCATCCTGCTCTTTAGCTAAAGCTACTACCTGACCATAGGTGCGATAAGAGCGGTTAAATAAGCCTGTTTCATTAGTATTTTCAGCTAAGTTTATATTTATTCTGCCGTTTATATTTTCGCCAATCATCGGCAGCGTTATATGCACCTTACGAGCGCAGCTAAGTATAGCAGATAGCACATTTAGCTCCTGCGGATTAAAAAATATAAAGCCGTCTAAATAAACCTCGGCATCTTTTATCAGTCTTGAGGAAGGCAAAGCAATAGAGAGCATATTCATCATATCTTCCGCATCGCTTTTTTCTGCCATTGCTTGATTAAATTCATCAGCTAGCATCGCCAGCTCAGCTACCTTGCTTGCCAGTCTTGAGCTATTATTTTTTAGCTCGCTGCTTGCCGAGCGCAAAGTATCAGTATCTAGCTGATAGCTTTTTATTTCCTTTATGGCATCACTAAGAGCTAGCGTAAAGCCGCGCTTATTACTAGCGCAGGCAAATACATTTAAATCCTTAGCCTTATGATGCTCTAGCAGCAGCCGTCTGAGCAACAACCGTCTGCCGACATCAGTTATCTTTGGCAAAATTTTTCCTGTTTCTACTAACACCTGCCGAGCAAAACGGCGAAAGCCGAATACATGCGCTCGAAAATAGCCGCCGTTAGGCGCGCTCTCGACCAATTTTCGCTCAAGCTTATAAGTCATATGCTCAGGAGTTAGCAAAACAAGCGGCGAGCCTAGCGGATTTTCGCTCATTTTACTTTGTATATCCTGCAATACAGAATAAGTTTTGCCCGTGCCTGACCTGCCGATAATAAAATCTAATTCTGCACTCATTTAATTTCTCCTAATTACAATATAAATTCAGCGTGGCTGCCGCCTGAGCGGAGCTTAGTTACCTCTAGTCTTGCCGGTATGCGCCGCTTTAGCTCCTCAACGTGCGAGATAATGCCGATTAGCCGCCCGCTTTTTCTTAATTCTAACAGTGCCTTTATCGTGTCATCTAAGGTCTGACTATCTAGCGTGCCAAACCCTTCATCGATAAACATTGTATCTAGTCTTATGCCGCCGGCATAGCTTTGCACCACATCAGCCAAGCCTAAAGCCAGCGATAGCGACGCTAAAAATGATTCGCCGCCCGATAGCGTAGCAATAGCCCTCGCGTGACCGGTATCGCCGTCAAAAATCTCCATATCTAGTCCGCCCTGCTTGTTGCCGGCTAATCTATCACCGGCTTGCAGTTGATACCTGCCGCCGGTCATTATATTAAGTCTTTGATTAGCTGCCTCCATGACATCATCTAAGAGCGCGCCTAAAACAAAGCTTTGAAAAGATACCCGCCCTTCGCTTTTGCCGCTAGCTAAATCGGCTAGTTTCTTAGCCGTCATATATTCACGGTCAAGCTTTTCATTCTTACTAGCAATATCTTTTAGCTTTGTCTGATAATCCGTTAAATGCTTTAGCTCACTTTTGATAGCAGCAAATTCATAATTGGCTGTCTGCCAGTCATTTTTAGCTTTATTTTCTTCAGCTATCAGCTTTTCCATATCGGGCATAGCCGCGTTCTTAGTTTTATTTTCGACTTCCTTTAGTCTTTCACTTACTAAATGCAGATTTTTTTCATGCTCTGCTATTTTTTGCCGCACCTTTTCGCGATAATTTTTTTCTCGCCAATTGCCCGCGATAGCTTTCTTGTAATCATCAATATCTGCAAAACCGCTAGCTTGCAGCCTTTGATTAAATTCTGCCGTCAGCTTTTGCTGCTCGTCTTGGCAATTTTTCAGCTGCTCTCTAGCATTTTTCCACTTAGTCTGCAATTTGGTATGATTATTTTCTGCTATTTTAGCCGCCTCGCTGGCTTTATTAAACTCTTTAGTCATTAGCCTGTGCTGCTCATTTAATCTAATTAGTTCATTGGCTATGGCATTCGGCGCGCGTAAATCCTGCGGCAGCTTAGCCTGCTTTTCAGTGATTTTTTCTGCTGTAGCTTTTATATTAGCTACTAACCGTGCTAAATCTTCCTGCAATCTATTTACTTCATTACTTAAACTATTTTTATCATTGCGTAGCTTATTAACTTCGCCCTCTAGCCTTTTTAAATGGTCATCGCTTATATTTTCTGCAACCTTTTTAGCTAATAAAGGATGCGTAGTCGAGCCGCATACTGGGCAGGGCTCGCCGTCCTGCAAATTTTCCGCTAAAATAGCTGCCCTAGCGACCCTTACTAACTCGCGCAAGTTTATAAGATCCTGCTCGCGCTCATTACATTCTTTTTCTGCCGCTTGCAGCTTTTGATTAGCAATTTTTTTGGCAGCTTCTACCGCCGATTTTTCCTTATTTAATTTAGCTAATGCCCGCTCATCGCCGGCAAGCTCGCTAGTTATACCGGTTAAAGCTTTTAGCTCGCCGATTTTTTCTAAAATACTTGTACGCTCGCCCTCTTTAGACTGTTCTATTTTTAATAATTCGGCTTTTTCTTCATTGACAGCCTTTGCGTTTTTGCCCGCCGTTTCGATATTTTTTAGCTTTTCACTGGCAACTGTTATATTTTGGCTATTATTTTCTACTAAGCGGACAATATCTTCTAGTGCAGCGGCTCTATCGGCAACAGCTAGTTGCTGCCTAAAATCTTCTATCATCGCCTTTTCGGTTTCGATTTTATTAAGCTTAGCCTTTAAGTCAGCCAAGGCTTTAAAATCGTCATACAGTATTTGACCGCTTTCCCGTACTTTAATAGCATTGTCGCGAAGCTTAGCTAAACTATTTAAGCTTTCCTCAGTCTGCTTATGGCTATTTTTTTTGTCAATTATCTTAGTATCTAGTTCGCCTTCATTTTGGCAATTAACCCCGTCTAAATAAATTTGTCGTTCATTCTTCATTGCCGCAAATTCTTTATCTAGGTCACTGGCTTTAGCCTTTAATTTGTCCTCGATTTTTTGAAATATTTCTGTACCAAACAGCACGCGCATAATATTTTTGCGCTCAACAGTATCCGCGGTTAAAAATCTTCTAAACTCACCCTGCGGCAACAAAACAACCTGACGAAACTGACGGCACTCAAAGCCTAGCAAGCTTTTTATTTTTTGCCGTACCTCGCTATCTTTATTCCATACGGCTTTTACCGTGCCATTTTCTATGCACTCTAGCACTACCTCGGCTTTTTGGGTAGTTACACCGTCACCGCGCTTTGCCTTGCGCGTATATTCAGGATTTCTAATAATATGCCAAATACTATCCTGCAAACTAAAAGTAAACTCGACATAGGTTTCCTTATCTATTGCTGCTTCACGATTTCTAAGCATTGATGAACGTTTACTTTCGTCTGCTGCCTCACCATAAAGCGCGTAGCAGATAGCGTCAAAAATACTCGTCTTGCCTGCCCCCGTTGCCCCGTGTATGAGAAAAAAAGCATTTTCTCTAAGCAACGTAAAATCTAGCTCTTGTCGGTCGCGATAAGGGCCAAAAGCACACATAGCCAGCTTTAACGGTCTCATTTTTTTCTCTCCTCCTGCTCGATTTCATTTATACACGCCGTTATCAAGGCTTTTTCCTCGTCCGTCATTTTAGTATTTAGCTGCCGCTCATAATACTGCTCAAATAATTCTAGTTCGGATTTTTGTATCATTTTGCCATGCATCAACGGCTCGCTCGCTTTTTTTACATAGCTTTCACGTCTTAAATGCAAAAGGTTAGGATAATTTTCGCGAAGTCTGGCAAAGCCGTCAAGTATTGGGCCGTCATCGGTTAATACTATCTCGATAAAATCATCGCTGGTATTTTTTTTCATCTCAGCAAATGTACCTTTTAGCCTTACCACATCGCGCCGCGGCGTTAGCTTTATAAAATTTACTTGGCTGCTGCCGTCAGCGGCAACATCGACAATATTTACTCCTTTTGACTGCTCTGCCTCATCAAAGGAATATTTCATAAGCGAGCCGCTGTAGCGGATATTTTCCCCGCCGGCGCGCTGCGGATTATGCAGATGTCCTAATGCCGTGTAGCTGTAGTCGGCAAAAATTTTAGCACTAACATTGCCTGAGCCGCCGACAGTAATCACTCTTTCCGAGCTAGACTCACTGCCGCCCGCGATAAAGGCATGGGCTATGGCTACAGTGCGGGCTTTAGTCGGCAAAGACTCACGCGCCTGCCTGACTAAAATTTCATTGGCAGCATTAAAATCTAAGTTGGAGCTTTCGCCTAGTGCCTGACGCACCGCTAATGGCTCAGCGTAGGGAAAAAGCGAAAAATAAATACTGCCGAACTTATCATCAAGCGCGATACTATGCGGTTTTTTAGCTATTTCTCCCTGCACAAACACGCCTGACCTTTCTAACAGGCTGCTGCCAAACTGCAATCTTTTAGCACTGTCATGGTTGCCGGCAATATATATTACTTTTATCTTTTGTTCGATTAATTTAGTCAGTACCTCGTCAAAAAGTGCTACCGCCTCGACCGGTGGCACAGCGCGGTCATAAATATCGCCGGCTATAACTACTGTTTCTATTTTTTCTGCTTTTATCAGCGGCAGCAGCTCATTAAAAATTAAGTAACGCTGCTCATCTGTAAGGTGCAGACCGTGGAAATAACGGCCTAAATGCCAATCGGCGGTATGTAAAAAACGCAACTTTTTTCCTCTCCTTAAATTTATAACTAAAAAACCCGTTATGAGAAAGCTATTGCCCTTCCCATAACGGGGAAATATTCACATAAAAGAAAACGGTGTAGCAACGCGGCGGAGCGTCCGCCCACATTTGCACGGCTCCGACTCTAGCATAACTGACTGCCCCGTCCGATAACGCACTAAAGGCATCGCCTCAGCCATAAGTGTAGTTATAACCAGCTCGCCCATGCGGTTAGGCTCGGTTATAATCTCGCTGCCGTTGAAGTCTACAATCTCCGGATAGAAAAAATCCTCATTGATGTGAAAGCCGTTGCGCTCCTCGCATTGAAACAGCATACTTGCCGTACCAAGCTCTGGCTGGGCAAACAGACTATAGACATTTGACTGCGTGCGCATCGCTAGATGCCGCTGCATCGGATTTTGTATAGAGGTTTCATTTAGGCACAATACCTTGTTTATCGGGAAATTAGCAATATTTTCGCCCGTAGACTGTAGCTGAATGATGAGCTGCATAATTATCTGCTGTGTACTGATAAGCGTATCCATTGATACGATATTCATTACCTTCAGCCATTGACGATAATCCATGCCCATAGTTACTACCGTTGCCCCAATAAATTCTAACGCATACTGTACGTCCATGAGCCGCGTGTCACTCATGTCGCCCTGAATAGCTACTACCGAAGTATTATTTACACCGGCAGCGACTAAAGCGCGCGCCATCATCTCGATATTGTGCGCTATATCGCCATTGGTGTAGAGCCTAGTAACCTCGCCTGCTGCCTTAGGAAGAACCGCAAAGCGCAAGGTAGAGGCTACCGGCATAGTTAGCATATCTAAGGCATCTACTCCGTAAAGCTCATTTTGACTTATTAACGGCAGCTTCTCTATATCGGCCAGCGACTGTATATCCTCATAGCCTACCCCCGCCGCTTTAAACTTTTGCTGATAGAAAAAGCTCTTTTCCTGCGCCCATTTAACCTGCTTTTTTAGTCGCTGTAGCTGCAAGGTCTGCATCGCTTTTCTATCAAGCTGTTCTATCTGTTGATTGGCGTACATAGTCGTACAGCTCCTAACCTAGCTTATTCTAACGGCTTTTGATAGAAGAAAGGCTGGAAACTGGTGTAGCCTAGATTGCGGAAATTTAGTATTGCCTCAGTTGCGCCAACGAATAAAATACCGCCTGGCTTTAACGCCCTAAAGAAATTAGCATAAAGCTGGTCTTTAGCCTCCTCCGTAAAATAAATTACTACGTTGCGGCATAGGATTAAATCAAAGCCGCTTTCAAAGGGGTCTTTTAAAAGATTATGACGCTTAAACTCGATACAATTTTTAATTTCTGGTTTAACAGCGTACTTTTCACCCTCAACCTTATCAAAATATCTAGCCAGTCTTTCCGGCGTTATTGCCTTTAGCTCATTATCCGTATAAATACCTTTTCTTGCCTTCGCCAAAATCTCAACATCAAGGTCAGATGCCAGTATGCGGTGCCTTACTCCGGGTGTCAGTTCCTTCATTATAATCGACAGCGAATAAGGCTCAGCACCTATTGAGCAGCCAGCACTCCAAATATTAAGCTTTGGCGAGCGTTTCAATAGATAAGGAATTACATCCGTTTCTAGCTTGCTGAATTTTTCCGGCGTGCGGAAAAACTCCGATACGTTTATCGTCAAATATTCGATAAATGCCGCAAAATCATTTTTATCCTTGACAACGCGGTCAAAATATTCGCTATAAGAATTCATACCGGCACGGGTAACTAAATTGCCGATACGCCTTTTCATCTGCGGCTCTTTATATAAATCCAAATCAATTTCCGTTTTAATTTTTAGCTTGCGTTTAAACTCCACCCAGTCTTTTTCATCTGTCATAATATCCCTCTTTCCTATTTTACTGTATAAAAATATTCACGACATAGCATAATGATAGGTATTCACTTTTGATATAAAAAAATCCTGCCAAAATATTTAGGAAAGAAAAAATTTTGCAAATAACCCACACTATCCTTATTAGCAAGTATACTCAAAAACAATCTAGTTTGCAACGTATTAGCTAAACAAAAAAGGAACTGCCACTTTTAGCAGTTCCTCTTTCTTAATCAATATCAAAAAATATTCTAAGCTCAATCTATTTTTTATATCTACGAAACATACATTTCTCGAAAATTATTATTTTCCTGTATATATTTTAGAGTCCTCTTTATCTATTAATACGTCAGTAGGTCTGCCACATTCAGAACAAAATTTTGCTTCATTTTCCAACTTATTTCCACAGTAACTACAATATTTTTGGAAATTTTGCTTTTCATTAGGCAATTCTTGCATACGATTTACCAAATCACAGCTTTCTACTTTTGCTATCTCGCATTCTTCATTTTCATGACCTTCATCTTCTAAATTATTGTCATGGTTAGAGTTATTTTCTACAATATTTTTCTTATCTTTATCCTCATCATTACTACAATAGTTATAAATAATATAGACCACCGCAATAATAGTAGCAAAAATTTTCCAATGAGCAAATACAAATGATACACAACTTACAATAATCTCCCCTATAATCACAATCAATGTAGCTGCTAGAAAACCACTTAATATTACTCTATTCAAAGCGGCAGAAAATAGTCCCATTTCCCCATTAAGGGATATTGTTGTCACACGTTTACTGATTGCTGAGTAAATAACAACCGTTAATGGTAACCAAATAATAACAAATCCTACACCTAAAATTTGATCTACTATACCTGACATATTTACTCTCCTTCAATTCACCGTTATCTAGTATATCTAAACATACAATCATCAGAACATTTCTGTTAAGGAATGATCATATCTTCTGTATTATATGTTTATGTATATTATAATAGCATAAACGCCCCCCCCGTACAAGACAAAAAATATCCTCAATACTGTTTATTCAGTATTGAGGATATTTTTTACATGGAAAATTTTTCAGTCAATATTAAAAAATATTTTATTTTCTTCGGTTGCCAGCTTAGGTAAAACTATATGCAATATGCCATTTTCATAAGAAGCATTTACATTTTCCTTGTCAATATCCGGCACGCTGAAAGCTCTTTCTAGTGAGCCGGTGCGTCTTTCGCGATTTATATAGCGCACGGATTCGCTATTTTCTTCGCGCTCCGCTTTTATTTTTAGATAGCCGTCATCATCGTAGGATACGCTGATTTGCTCCTTATAAAAGCCTGGCAGCTCGGCAAAAACCTCGTAGGCACTTTCAGTGTCGATAACATCAACGCGGAAATCTAACAGCGCGCCATTTACTTTGCTGAGGGGGTGAATAGGCTGTTCTGCCACCATTTCTAGCGCACGCTCTAACAGCTCGCGTCCTCGCTCACGATTTTCTTTTATATTAAATGGCAATGTACGAAACATAAAGACCGCCTCCTAAAGCTAAAAATATATTTTCATTATAAAATAATTTTCTGAAAACTTCAAGTCATTAACGGATTGCATACCGATTATTAATCATCTATAATAGCATAGAATATATTTTAGGAGTGCTTCATATGAATTTTTCACTAGCCAAGCTGACGGCTGCCATAACTATTATGATGCTAGCGGCGATTGTAGTTGCTGGTTTAGTATCGGTGTCCGTCAGCAATCAAAATAGGGTAATCATGGGCGTACAATCCGAGGGAGTAACGCTATCAGGAATGACTAAGGCGGAAACGCATGATTATTTTACCAAATTAGCACAAAAAAAATTAAAAGCGAAAGCAGCGATACTTACTTATAAGGATAAAACCTTTGAATTAAGCCCTGAGGATATAAATTTACAGGCCAATATTGACGATGCCACCAATACTGCCTACGCGATAGGCCGCGAGGACAGTATGCTAAACAATATAATTATGCAGCTAAAATGTGCTATGGTGGGGCAGAATATCAAGCTTGACGGCTCCTTTGATGAGGATAAATTAACGGCAAAGCTGACGGCGATAAAAAATGAAATCGACCAAGCACCAACTAATGCCAGTGCCGCATTAAACGGCAACACTATTCAAAAAAAGCCGATGAAAATCGGACTGTCGCTAGATATTTCTCCTATTGAGCAAAAGCTTGCCCCCGATTTAAAAAAGCTGCATCTAACTCCTAAAATCGAGCTATCTCCTAACGAGGCTTATCCTTATATAAAAGATGAGGATTTAGCAGCATTAGACAGTATTTTAAGTAGCTATTCTACTGATTACACGCCTAGCGACCGCGGGGATAATATAACGCTGGCAGCCAGCAAGTTTCAAGGTGTATTTTTAAAGCCGCAGGCAGTAATTTCTTTTA
>SAMEA104315428__coassemble_1058_pt1 | contig 20275 bp, 24 predicted proteins | sample SAMEA104315428__metabat2_low_PE_031 | metagenome-assembled genome bin SAMEA104315428 (sample SAMEA104315428) | gut metagenome | biome: Monkey gut; feature: monkey-associated habitat; material: faeces | place: China | collected 2013 | reverse complement strand
GCACCGGCAAGCGAACTAGAAGAAATCGCCCAGAACGTCCGCACCATACTTAAAACCCTGAAAAAAACCGTACCCATGGATAGAGAATTTGGCGTAGACGGCGAAATAATAGACCTGCCTATAGCGGCAGCCCAAGCGCGCATGAGTGCCGAAATCGTAGACGCAGTGAGCCGCTATGAGCCCCGCGCTCTCGTGGTATCGATAAGCTACGAAGGCAGCGAGCAGACAGGAAAATTAAAAGCCAAAGTGAGGATTGAAATAAATGGAGCTTAAAAAATTGCCCGCAATAACCTTTGCCGCTGCCGACCCGCAAGAAGTAGAACTAAACATTCTAGCCACAGTAGAAGGATTTTTAGGACGCAAACTAGCCCGCGCCGACCCTCTGTGCCTTTTCTTGCGCGGCGTAGAAGCCCTTTTAATCCAGCAGCGTTTACTAATAGACGAAACCGCCAAGCAAAACCTGCTGGCATTTGCCACCGGCACGCGGCTAGACCATATCGGCGCACTGGTCGGCACAGACCGTTTGCCGCCGTCAGCTGCTACCGTAACCATAGAGCTAAGGCTTTCATCAGCGCGAGCAAGTGCCACCCTTATACCCAAAGGCACGCGGGCGACCGCCGGCGACGGCATACTATTCGCCCTAAACGAAAATGCAGTAATAAACGCTGGCGAAACTGCCGCCCGTGCAGCATTTACCTGCACCGAAACCGGAACAAGCGGCAACGGCTATTTGCCGGGCGAAATAAACAAACTTGCCGACCCTGTACCCTTTATTGAAAGCATAGCCAGCATAACCGCCAGCGCGGGCGGCAGCGATAAAGAAAGCGATGACAGCTATCGGCAGCGCATACAGGAAACACCGGAAAAATACTCCAGTGCCGGCCCTGCCGGAGCTTATGAATACTTTGCTAAAAAAGCGAGCGCACTCGTTGCCGATGTAGCAGTTGACAACCCCGCCCCCGGCGAGGTACTAGTCTGCCCTCTGCTAGCTGGCGGGCAAATCCCTAAAGAAGAAATGCTGCAAACAATAGACAACGCACTGAACGATAAAAAAGTAAGACCGCTAACTGACAAAGTAACCGTACAAGCCCCGACCAAGCTAGCCTATAACATAACGCTCTCCTACTGGATTGACCGCGACAGCATAGCCGAGGCAGAAACTATCCAGCAGGCAGCACGGCAGGCAGTAACAGACTTTGCCGAATGGCAAAAATCCAAGCTGGGGCGGGATATAAACCCCACCGAACTATACTACAGGCTAAGAGCTGCCGGCGTAAAACGGGCAGAAATAACCGAGCCCTTGTACACAGCTGTAACCAGGCAGCAGGTAGCAATAGCTGAAACCGTAGCTGTAAACTTTGCGGGGCTAGAAGATGATTAAAGACATAAAAACAGTCGGACTAACCGACATCTTGCCGGAAAACCTTTTAGCCGACCGACAGCTAAAAGCAGCGGCACAGGCACTAGAGTGCGAAATTCAAGCGAAGCCGTAAAGGAAACACTGCACCTGCCGCGCCTAAACGAACTTCCCGAAAGCGTCATCGACCTATTAGCCTGGCAGTGGCATGTAGACTTCTACGAGCCGCTAGGTATGGACAAAGAAACCAAAATAAAACTCATAAAACAATCGCTGGCGTGGCACAGAATAAAAGGCACGCCCTGCGCCGTAGAAAATATCGTAGCGGCAATCTTTGGCGGCGGCACAGTAAAAGAATGGTTTGACTACGGCGGCAAGCCCTATCACTTCAAAGTCATTGTCAAAACCGACAAATTCCTTGCCGCGCCAAAATTCGACATAGCGCGAAAAAGCATACTGCAAACAAAAAACGTTAGAAGCGTGCTAGACACAATAGAATGTATTATTGAGCCGGATTTTGGCAGCCACGAGCCTGATGCGGGCGGCAATAAAACAGCCGTGACTAAAAAATATACCGCCATGGCTGGAAAAATAATGCGCACCGTTACACTAGTGCCGGAAATAAAATATCAAGCACCCAAGATTAGTGCGCCGCTCGGCATCGCCGGCATAGTAACCATACACAAGCATACTGCGCCTAGCATCTATAAAGCCTTTGGCAGAACAAAAATAACATTTGCCGCGCAAATCCACAAAATAATCAGCAGCACCTTTGACATAAGAGGCGATAAAAATGAGCAACTTTAGCGCAATGACCATAACCGACATAGGCAAAAAAATAGCCGCCGACTTTGTGCGCGGACAAACGCCGCTAAACTTTAGCAAATTTGCCCTAGGCAGCGGCAAGATTGGCAGCGAAAACAAAGCCGGACTAATCGACCTATTAGACTGGAAACAGGATATAGGCATAGCAACGATAGTAAAAGACACGGCAGGCAGCACAATAACCATAAGGGGCAACTACACCAACGCCGGAGTAATTGAGCCCTACAGCGCGACCGAGCTAGGGCTATATGTACTAAACCCCGACACCGGCACTAGCGTGCTATTCGGCTATTTCACTGACAGCCTCCCCGACACCGTGCCCTCAGAAAGCCTTAGAGCAATAACCGATACCATAGCCGTTACAATCCTCGTAAGCGGCAGCGAAAATATAACGGCGACCTTTGACGGCGGCGAACTGGCAACCATTCAGGACATAGAAGACCGCAGGCTTAAAATATCAGACATCTATCCCGTAGGCTCTATCTATATGAGCATCGGCAGCACCGACCCTGGCGAACTATTCAGCGGCACAACCTGGAAAAAGCTGCCCGCCGGCAGAATGCTATTAGCCGCCGGCACAAGCGATAGCGGCAGCGAGTACATAAGCGGCGCAACGGGCGGCGAAGAAAAACACAAGCTAACTATAGACGAAATGCCCGCCCACAGCCATAAAATAAGCAGCGTCGGCGACCACAAACACATCGACCCCTACGGCGAAGCCTACCCCGGACCATTCGGACAAGCCTCCGGCACAGGACACCTAGGCTCGGGCGACAGCGATAGCGACAACTATCTATACTGGACATCGCCTGCCGGTGCGCATACACACACCATAGGCAAAGCGGGCGGCTCGGCAGCCTTTAGCAACCTGCCGCCCTATCTGGTAGTAAACATGTGGCAGCGCACAGCATAAGAAACGAGGTAAAAAATGAGCAAATGGAACGCGTGGACACTCACCAAGGCAGGACAGGCACTGTATGCCAAAGCCGATGCCGGCAAAACAAAAATAATACTCAGTAAAATGGCACTAGGCAACGGCACACCGACAGACCTAGAAAACTGCACCGAGCTTGCCCATAAAGTAATTGAAATGGACATAACCAAGCTAGAAATAGAAAACTCCACCATGTGCACCGTACAGGCAGCCATAAACACCGCCGCGCTCGCCGAGGCACTCACAGTATCAGAATGGGGGATATATGCCGACGACCCCGACGAAGGCACAATACTTCTAGGCATAGCGACCGATAGCGAGCCCGACACCATAGAAGCGGGCGGCGTAGTCGCCTACGAACAGACAATGGGCATGACCCTTGTAACCTCATCGGCAGCCAGCGTCGAAGTAAAAATAAACTCCAATGCCTTCGTAACCAAAAGCAGCCTAGATAACGCCGTAGACGAAATTAAAAGCCAAAACACCGCAGAAATCGATGCAGCCAAGCAAGAACTCACCCAATTTGTGGATAAAACCGCTAACGATATGCAGAACAAACTTGAAAACGACATATATCAACAATTTTATTCACAGTATGCACAAGTCACCAAGCTAAACACCGTATCGCTAAAAGGACTGACCATACCCATAAAAGAAACACAAGACTTCAGACGGCCGCCCCTAGAAGTCCTAAAACTGCGCGATGATGGCAACAGCTGCACAACCACCCTGTGCGACTTCGACAACTCCGACGCCGGCGACTTTATGGAAAACCAATACATCGAATTTGCCGGCGGCACAATGCATCCTAAAACCGTCTACGACATAGGCATGAGCACCCCGCAGGCTATCGGCGCAGGCTATATAGCAGACAGTGCCCTCATAGATCTATCCCTATACTCCGCTATAAAGGACGTGAGCATAATATGAGTATGCAGATTTTGTACGAAGCTGCTGCCACTGGAACAGTATATGGAACAGTGGGCGGCATATTTAAATCCGTTGCCGACAGCTGGGCGGCACTAAACGACACCGAAAAAATAGCACTCTACCAGCAAATAGACGAAGGCAACGCCGAACTATCAAGCCCGATAACCCTCGGCAAATTCATAGTGCACGCCTACATCAGCGGCGAAAACATCGCCGGCATAGCACGCCCTATAGCCAGCGGCAACGGAGAATGGAAAAACACCGCGCAGGACGGAGCCGGAATATATACGCCGCTTTGCAAAATAACCGCCGTCCCCCTGCCGCAAACCATAAAGCCTAAAAATATATTGCCGCTGCCGACCGCCTCGACCGTTACCGCCGTAACCATAGCAGCCAATATAGACAGCACAAACCGTGCCTGTGTTGCCGTCACCGCTGACGGACAAAAATACCAGACCTATAATTTTTCCGCTGCCGCGTGGGAAGACATCGATGTAAATAACACCGCCGCCATGCTGAAAAGCGGCATACCGATAGCCACTCTAGGCAGCATACCGCCGGCGGCGTGGGCGGCACTAAAAAAAGGGCTCGGACTAGCCTACTGCCTCAGCCAAACCGCAGCTGACACCGCCTGCCGCATATCCGCCCTAAAACTAACCGCTGCCATATCGGGACGCTGGGACAGAGCAGTATATAACAAAGACTACCGCTACGGCTATACCGGCAACAGCACCTTGCAGCTAACCTTCCTAGAAGCCGGCAGCTTCAAAATAAACTACACCGATGCCGACAGCAGCCGCGAAATAACATCAGCCCAAGAACCTATCGGACTATCCATAAAAGAAAACAGCACCGATGAATGTATCTATACCGATGAGCAGGGAGACAAACTACTATGAGCAGCCTAAACTTTGACAAACTATATCCATGGAAAAACATCGAAACCGTAACCATAGACGACCAGCAAATGGTAAAAATACCGGCATTCTACGTCCGCTGCGGACTAGCACCCTCGGGCACCGACACCGCCGGCCGCAAATGCTGGTGGGTATCAGCTGCGCCGCGCGCCGGCTATCACCTGCACCCCGCCTTTATCCATAACGGCAGCAAACTAGAACAATTCTACATCGGCGCATACGAAGCCTATAACACCGGCGACACCAAAGCCGGCAGCGCAGCTAATAAATCCCCGTGGGTATCAATCGACCTCAGCCAAGCCAAAACCGTTTGCGAAGCGCGCAACAGCGCGGACGGCGAAATAAGCGGCTTTCACCTGCAAAACTACTATGAGCGTTCGGCTATCGCCCTGCTGATGATGATAGAACTAGGCTCGCCCGACGTACAGCAAAAAATAGGAGCCGGCAACTCAAGCTCAAGCGGCGCAGTAGCCACCGGCAAAAGCAACGCCGTATGGCGCGGCATACACGAATTTTGGGGCAACGTATGGGAATGGTGCGACGGCATAAAAACCGCCAGCGACGGCAAAACCATACTCGTACATGACAATAACGGCATGCAGACCTACATAAATACTGGCGCAACCCTCCCCTCCATGTCTAATAACGGCATTCAATCTATGCAGGACGCTGTAGGCGAAAACTTTGACCTGTCCGATATGTTCATACCCAAAGAAGCCTCTAGCTCCGCTGCTGCCTCCACCTTTAGCGACAGCGGCTGGATGGCAGCTGGCAGCGTAAAAGCCCTACTATGCAGCGGGAGCTGGGGCGACGGTGCGTCCTGCGGCGCGTTCGCGTTCCATGCGGCTAATGCGCCCTCCAGCTCCGGTACTGTTGTCGGGCTGCGCCTAGCGAAATGGTAACTGCAAACTGCGACCTGAAAACTGCAACCGGCGCGGCAGCGACGGTCAAAAACAACTGGCAGCAAAAAGAACATGCGGCAAGAATAGTAGCCAAAGACTACCGCAACAAACGCAAAACAAAACTAGAAAATGCCAGACAGCCACTGATACTGCGCACCAAGCTAGAAGAACTTGCCCGCTACAGCCACATAGCCTTGCAGCAATTCCCCAAGCGCGAACGCTTCATACTCTGCGCCGACATCAAAGAAACAATATACGGACTACTAAAACTAACCATACGCGCCGAACGCCAATACTACAAAAAAACCACCCTGCAAGACCTCGACATAAACCTTGACTTCCTGCGGGTACTAATCCGCGAAGCCTGCAGCCTAGGCTACATCTCGCCGGGACATCTAGCTAGCTGGATGCAGCAGATAGACGAATGCGGCATGATACTTGGCGGACTGATAAAACACTTCAACCAATAACTAAACACGGGGCAATACTTTTTTGACTATGCAGCGGGAACTGGGACAACGGTGCGTCCTGCGGCGCGTTCGCGTTCAATGCGGCTAATGCGCCCTCCAACTCCGATACTGATGTCGGGCTGCGCCTAGCGAAACGAACCCAGGCAAGAAAACGGTCAGGCACCGCCTCGCCGTTCAGACCTTCGTTTCGGGAGCATTGTCCCTCCTACTTAGGAAAACAACAGCCAAACGCTGTGCCTCTATACAATGCGGCACAGCATTTTTTTGTAGAAAGAGTGACCAAAATAAAACGCTATGACCACATATTTGAAAAAATAGCAACCTTTGACAACCTATACACCGCCTACCGACTAGCAATAAAAGGCAAACGATTTAAGCCCGAACCCCTCAAAATAACTGCCAGCCTTGAAAGCAGCCTGCTAAACATCTGCACCGACCTATGGACAGACAGCTTCACCCCGCAGCCCTGTCACGAATTTGAGCTGAGAACCGAAATAAAACGCCGCATAGTAAATGCCCCTAGCTTTCGCGACTGTATCGTACAACACGCTATAATACTTCAAACAGAATATATGTTCGATAAGAAAATGATTTTTGACAGCTATGCCAACAGAAAAGGCAAAGGCACACATCGGGCCGTTAAAAGAATGCAGCAATACCTTAGGAAAATGCCGCCGCGCGCCTACGTACTGCAAGGCGACATCAGGCACTACTTCCCCAGCATCAGCCACGACATACTAAAAAAAGACCTTGAGCGGACAATCGCCGACCCAAAACTTCTAAACCTATGGTCTAAAATCATAGACAGCTACAACAAAACAACTGGTACAGGAATACCCATAGGCGCGCCGCTCTCCCAGCTAGAAGCCGGCATATACCTCACACCCCTAGACCACTTCGTAAAAGAAACCCTAAAAGAACCCTGTTACCTGCGGCTCATGGACGACTTCATCATAATATCGTCCGACAAAGAAAAACTAGCCGCCCGCCTCGCAGCCATAAAAACATTTCTTGAAAACAGCCGCAAACTCAGCCTGAACCGCAAAACAAAAATCTATCCCGCCCGCTGCGGCGTAGACTTTGCCGGCTATCGCACCTGGAAAACCCATATACTGCCAAGAAAACGAAACCTAGAAGCCGCCAAACGACGGTTCAAAGAAATGTCATGGCTATACCGGCACGGGAAAATAGAACTAAGCGACATACAAAGCCGTGTAGCCTCATTTGCCGGCTATGTAAAACACTGTAACGCCCGCAAATCTGCTGACAGCGTCATGAAACGGCTGACACTGACCGGCAAAAACGAAAGATACCCGCCAACACAATAGAAAGGGAACAACATGGAAGAATTTTGGTTATCCGTATCAGAAAGAATAGCGCGCATAGACGAGCGCACCAAGCGCATACAGGAAGAACTCTCCAAGCTGCCAGACCTGCGCGATAGAATAATAGCCGTAGAACAACGCTCTAAAAGCAACACCCACCGGCTAGACAGCCTCTACAAAATGGCCGCGCTGCTGGCAACAATCGCCAGTGTAATAGTCAACATTGCCGCCCTGATACTGAAAATGGCATTCGGAGGATAAAAATGAAACAAAAATTTCTACTGCTCACTGCTTGGGCACAGCGTGAATGGCTAGCAATAATAATATTCATGGTAATAATCACCATGGCATTTCTATGCCTGGTACTATCATCATGGACACTAGGCTATTGGCTAAAAGCCCTCTATGGCTATGACTTTGAACTAAACTCCTGCTGGCAGGGCGTATCAGCCATAGGCGCAGCCCTCGGACTAATAGTAGCCCTAGCAAAAGCCGCGTGGACAAAATACGACACCGACTCAAGATACAACAGCCCCATAGCCGAACCCATAGACAAAACAAAAATCATAGAAAAAATCAAAGAGGAACTAAAAAAATGACCAACGACAAAACAACACTAGTAAGAAAATACGAAGCAGGCGGCGACCCTGCCTGCATATCCAGCGGCAGCGGCGACCTAGGCGGCATATCCTACGGCATATACCAGCTAGCCAGCAACACCGGCGCAGTAGATAACTTCTGCCAGTGGGCGGCGAACTATCCTGATGAAAGCCTAGCAAACTATGGCAGACTGCTACTAGAACACACCGTAAACTCCGAAAAATTCAAAACCGCATGGCGCGCAATCGGCGAAAACGACCCTGAAGGCTTTGCCAAACTTCAAAATGACTACGCCGTAGCAGTCTACTACAACAATGCTGCCGCCCAGCTAAAAAAAGCCGGCTATGACATAGAAACCAAAACCGCAGCCATGCAAGCCGTGCTAATGTCCCGCGCTGTCCAATACGGAGCAGGAAACATGGTGGAACTATACACCGAAGCCGTACACACCATGTTCAACAGCGAGCAAAAAGACTATAGCGGCTGGCCAAACCTCACCTATGTAAACGACAAACAATTTGACTACGACCTCATCGCCGCTATCTATGACTTTCTAATCACCGAAACCGATAATGCCGCATGGAACGGCAGACAAATGCACAGCCCCAAAGATTGGGCAAACGGCAGCCAAGACATCATAGCCGGACTAAAAAACAGATTTATACACGAAAAAGCAGACGCATTGGAGCTGTTATAATGACCAGCCTGCAATACATACTAATGTTAGAAGCCTTTGACGACTTCAAAGCCAAAGCTGCCGCAGCCGGCTTTCAAGATTGGCGCATAGACGCACTAGAAAACCAACTGCTAAAAGAAAACCCCATACCGCAGCCACAACCGATGAAAGTATAAAAGCCTTCTGACAAAACAAAACTAAAAATAAAAAAAGTCCCATAACTTATGAAGTCATGGGGCTTTCTCACATATATAGGGCAATCAGTCATCGCCGTTAACTAGACGCGATACCGATGCGCGTTTCACTGGTGCGCTCGGGCAGAGTCGAACTGCCGCTTTCGGCTCCGGAGGCCAACGTCCTATCCACTGGACTACGAGCGCAATTAAACAACACGAAAAGTATAGCACGAAGGACGATTGCTGTCAAATATGGTCGCTTAGTTATTTGACAGTAATTTAGCCGTGGTGTATGATTAACGTAAATTTATGTAGCTATGAAAAATAGTTTTGCATTTAGGGGGAGCGGCAATGGTACCTAAAAATTGCATGGAAAAAATTGTGGAGGATAACCTTGATAGGGTTTTAAGGCAATATCCTAACTGTTGCACCTGCGATAAGTGCAAACAGGATATTATGTCGCTGGCGTTAAATAATTTGCCGCCGCGCTATGTTTCGTCTTACAAGGGCGATGTTTATATGCGGGTGCATGAAATGGAATCGCAGCATGAGATTGAGGTTATAAAGGCTATAGCTAAAGCGGTAGAGATTGTCAGCAAAAATCCGCGGCATGATGATAATTAAAAAACGGGCTGTTACTTTTAGTAATGATGTGACCCCCTAAAGTTAGAATTAAAAATCTAATTTTAGGGGGTCGTTTTATTTTAAATGTCCCAGTGCAATTTTTCTGGATTAGGCGTAGCTTTATCAACTTCGCTCAAAATCCAAGCGGCATTATCATGGTCGGCGGCAAAGGCAATTTCTAGTTTTTCTTCATTTTCGGGCGGAATTTCCATGGAATGAATTGCCATGTGCATATAGTCTTTAGCAACCAGCGTTACTCCGCGCTCAGCAGCTAATTGCGCTTTAAAGCGGTAGCCGTAGTAAAGATAGCTGTTATGCTCGATAGGAATGTCTTTATAAGCCTCGATGCGCTCATTAACTTCGGTTTCAGCGTCCGCGGTCAGCTGCATTTTGTGCATGAGGTTCCAACGGTCAGCCCATAGCTCGCCGCGCAGAATATATTTATAAAGGAAATCGGTGGACTCGGCTAATTCAATTGCCATGTTGATATGGTTTAGTGCCGCATCATTTTGTCCTAGTTCTTTTTCTAGCTTAGCCGCTGGAGGGCAAATACTTTTTCTTCGACTTCTTCGCTGTTTTCTTCGTCAAAGTCTGCTTCAACTACAGAATGAAAAAGCTCTAGTGCCTCATCTGTTTTATCAATGCCCTTCATGGCTAAAAAATGCGCTAGACGTGCGCGCGCCTGCCAGCTGTCCATGCCGCCGTTAAATAGCGAATGGGGCGGTTTGGCAGGACTATCCATTACAAAGTGTACTAGTTTGTGAAAATCTTCCTGTGTCATGTTTAAACCTCCACGCTGTATAATAGTATTAGTATAGCAATATCTTTTGATATTTTAAAGAAAGTTTTGGGCTTTTCGTGGTAAAATTTAGATAGATAGATTTACTGCTAGGAAAGGAGGCAAATAAAATGGAAGTTGTACAGGGTTTGTTGATACCGTTTCTAGGTACAACGCTGGGAGCAGCCTGTGTGTTTTTCATGCGTGGCGAATTAAATCCGCTAGTGCAAAAGGGACTTACTGGCTTTGCTGCCGGTGTAATGGTAGCGGCATCTATTTGGAGCTTGCTAATTCCTGCCATGGAGGAGAGCGCGTCTTTAGGTGATTTTGCCTTTGTGCCGGCGGTGGCTGGCTTTTGGATTGGCACTTTGTTTTTGTTGGCACTTGACCATTTAGTGCCGCATTTACATTTAAATGCTGATAGTGCCGAAGGCCCTAAAAGTCATTTATCGCGTACTACTATGCTAGTATTGGCGGTTACGCTTCACAATATTCCTGAGGGTATGGCGGTCGGCGTGGTATTTGCCGGCTATCTTACGGGCAATGCCGACCTAGGTTTAAGCAGTGCTTTAGTTTTATCTATTGGCATTGCTATACAGAATTTTCCTGAGGGTGCGATTATTTCTATGCCGCTAAAAGCTAGTGGTGCGAGCCGCACGCGTGCTTTTTTCAGCGGTGTTTTATCGGGCGTAGTCGAGCCAATCGGCGGCGCACTGACTATTGCGGCGGCTAGTCAGGTAGTGCCGGTTTTGCCTTATCTGCTCGCCTTTGCTGCTGGTGCTATGCTTTATGTAGTAGTTGAGGAGCTGATACCGGAAATGAGTGCCGGCAAGCATTCAGATATTGGCGTAGTAGCCTTTGCTTTTGGTTTTACCTTAATGATGGCATTAGATGTATGTTTGGGGTGATTGTATGAATTTAGCATTTATCGGCACGGGAAAGATTGTAGCTGAGGCACTTACAGCGGCAAAATTTAACGATATAAATTATAAGGCTATTTGGTCAAGAGCAAAATCTATTGAAAAAGCTAAAAATCTAGCCTGTCAGTATGGTATTGAAAAAATTTATACTGACTATGATGAATTACTAAGCGACCATAATATTGATTTTGTTTACATCGGGCTTATCAATAGCGTTCATTATGAATATGCTAAAAAGGCACTGCTGGCAGGCAAGAATGTTATACTTGAAAAGCCGTTTTGTCCGACTTTAAGAAAAACGCGCGAGCTGATAGACATTGCCACTAAGAAAAATTTATTTTTATTTGATGCCGTATCCTTCCTTTATATGCCGACTTTTAAATTTTTACAGGACGAGCTGAAAAATATCGGCGCAGTAAAATTAGTTCAAGCAAATTATTCCCAATATTCTAGCCGCTATGATGATTATAAACGAGGAATTGTTCAGCCAGCATTTGATGTAAATTTGTTTGGCGGCGCGCTCTACGATATAAATTTTTATAATATAACGCTGATTGTTGCTCTGTTTGGTGCGCCGCAGGACATTTCCTATCAGGCAAATATTGGCTTTAACGGCGTAGATACATCGGGAGTTATGATTATGCGCTACCCTAGTTTTATAGTAACGGCAGTCGGTGCAAAAGACTCGGCTAGTCCTTCGTTTTTTATTGCACAAGGGGAAAATGGCTGCTTGCAGGTAGACGGCGCGCCTAACGTTATGGCTAGTGCAATGCTGACGCTTAGGAACGGCACAATAAAGCGGCAGAAAAATAATAACGAGCATCGATTGACGGCAGAATTTCGTGCCTTCAATGAAATGTATCGGACGAATGATTTTAAACAGATGCGCGAAAAACTAGCTATTACTGAAAATGTTATAAAAATTTTAGAAGAGGCACGTCCTAAATAAAAAATGCTTGACCGTTAGTAACTACCGCTTGCTATAATGGGCTTAAAGATGATAGCTTTTAGATAGAAAAGGAAGATTGCTATGACAGGCAGATTGTAAATAAAACTGGGGCAGATACTTATTCAATTGTAAAGGCTAAGCTGACTGACGGCTTTACTATCGATGCTAGGACTAAAAATAGCGATACACGCGCACAGTTTGATAATTTCTTAGAAAAGCTAGTTAAATAGCAGGCAGCGAGGTTACAATATGAAAGCAAAAAAATTGGCAGCAATGCTGGGAGTAGCTTGGATAGGCTTAGGCTCGTATGTAGCTATTGGCGCGTGCCAAAGTGCGGCCGCAAGTACTCAGACTGATACAAGAAAAAATACGGCAGCTAATTTAATTCCCGCTAAGCGCGGTGTAAAATGGTTTGACCGCATTTCAGCGACAGAACAAGCTAAGTTAAAATAAAAAGGAGAAATAACTATGGAAATTTTATTTATTAACGGCAGCCCCAATAAAAATGGCAATACGGCAAAGCTTGCCGCCAAGCTATTACAGGAAAAAACTTATAATACTTTAAATTTAACTGATTATGTAATCGGCTCATATGGACAAAACTTAGCTGGCGATGGACTAGACGAAGTTATTTCAGCAATGGAGCAGGCCGATACTATCGTTATTGGCTCGCCGCTTTATTGGCATAATATTTGCGGCAGCGTAAGAAATGTACTGGATAGATTTTATGGCAAGGTAAGAGAGGGACAGCTATCGGACAAGAAGCTTTATTTTGTATTTCAGGGCGCAGCACCGCAAAAATGGATGCTAGAGGCCGGCGAATACACGATAAATCGCTTTGCCGACCTTTACGGCATGACTTATGGCGGCATGGCAACCACTTTAGCCGAGGCAGCAGCACTTAGCAAAAAAATATGATTATTTAGCAAAAGTGATGTATAATAAAGCTGTGTATTATAAAGAAAGTGAGTGATAGTTAATGAAGGTTATGCTAGTAAATGGTTCGCCGCACGCTAAGGGCAATACTTTTTTAGCCTTAGACGAGATGCGAAAGACCTTTGAAAAGGACGGCGTAGAGGCAGAAATTGTGCAGGTCGGACATTTAGCGGTGCGCGGCTGCATTGCCTGCCGCAGCTGTGCAACTAAGGGACAATGCGTTTTTGATGATATTGTAAATGAAACTGCACCGCTGTTTGAAGAATGTGACGGCTTAGTAGTTGGTTCGCCGGTTTATTATGCCTCGGCTAATGCTACGCTCGTTGCCTATTTAGACCGCTTATTTTTCAGCACTTCAAGGAAGTTTGACAAGGCAATGAAGGTCGGAGCAAGCGTAGTTATAGCGCGCCGCGGGGGATTATCGGCCACCTTTGACGAGCTAAATAAATATTTTACAATTAGCAATATGCCGATTGCATCGAGCCAGTATTGGAATAGCGTTCATGGCCGCGATATTGGCGAAGCGGCACAGGATGCTGAGGGTATGCAGACTATGCGGACGCTGGCTGCCAATATGACTTTTTTGATGCGCAGCATTGCTCTAGGCAAGGAAAAATACGGCGTGCCACAGCGTGAGCCGATTGATTTTACTAATTTTATACGCTAAATGATAGCTTGAAAAAATAAGGCAGCACCGGCAGGTGTTGCTTTATTTTTTTTGATTATTAGATAACATTTTGCCAATGAAATAAATGTCTAGTATACTAAATACGCTAAAGTCTTTCTTTGCGCTCGTTTTTGTTATATAATAAAGTCAAATAGTCAATGTTTTGTTTTATATAGAAGGTGTAATTATGAGCGCAAATATTGCAGATTTAATTGAGGCATATATCCTAAGACAGTTGGCCGCTAAACAGGACGGCAAGGTGGAGCTTAGGAGGACTGATATTGCTGATGAAATTTCTTGTGCGCCGTCACAGATTAGCTACGTTTTATCTACGCGCTTTACGCAGGAAAAGGGCTTTGTGGTAGAGTCGCGGCGCGGCTTGGGCGGCTTTATCCGCATTGTACAAGTGCCAATGACGGATATGGTTTATCAGGATATGATAAATAAAATAGATGAAAAAACTAAATTGCCCCTAGTACAGTCAATGGTGCATTATCTAGCTAAAAACCGCATGATTACTCGCCGCGAGGCAGCATTAATGATGCAGGTAGTGACGGCCGTTTTTAATTCAGAAACTATAGAAAAAGATGAGCGAGTGCATTTATTAAAATCAATGCTGATGACGCTCTCTAATTTTTCTTAAAAAATACGAAAGAGGAGCTATATGAGTAGTGACCGCAAAGACCTATCGCAGCAGGCAGTAAATACATTTGAGTTTGCTAAGGCGATAGCTAAAAGATTAGAGCAGGATTACATCGGTACGGAGCATTTATTGCTAGGACTTGCTCACGATGCAAATTCTGTCGCCGGCAGAGCAATAAATAACGTGGGCTTTAATTTTAAGCAGATAGCTGACGAAGTGGGGCGCATGGTAAAAAGAGCACCGCATTTTGCTGCTGACAATATAGATTTTACGCCCCGTATGCGGCGAGTTATGAGCGAGTCGGCGATGATTTCTGACAGCTTTAAGGATAATTTTGTAGGAACGGGTCATTTAATGCTGGCTTTGCTAGAGGAAACCGAGGGCGCGTCGGTGGATATAATGCAAAAGCTTGGTATAAATGCCGAGCTGCTTGAGTCAGAAGTTATGGATTTAATGGAGGTATACGAGGAGGAAGTAACAGGAAAAGCGATTATGCTGCGCCGTTCCGTTGATATGGACGGCAATGAAATTAATCCCAAAAGAAGGGCAAGCGGCAGCAATAAAGGTTCACTGTTAGATAAAGTTAGCCACGATTTAACGCAAATGGCGGCAGCAGGAAAATTAGACCCGCTGGTTGGCAGGGATAATGAAATACAGCGGGTAATGCAGATTTTATCTAGGCGCACTAAAAATAATCCTATACTTTTAGGCGAACCAGGAGTAGGCAAGACAGCAGTTGCCGAGGGACTAGCCGCCCGCATTGCGGCAGGCAAGGTCGCGCCATCGCTTAGGAAAAAACGGGTGCTTGCCTTATCTTTAACCTCGCTGGTTGCCGGTGCGCATTTTCGTGGTGATTTTGAGGAGCGTTTAAAGGATGTTATTGATGAAGTAAAAAAGCAGGGCAATATAATTTTATTTATTGATGAAATACATACGCTGGTGGGAGCGGGCGCATCTGAAGGCTCGCTAGATGCTGCCAATATTTTAAAGCCGGCTCTTTCTAAAGGGGAATTACAGTTAATTGGTGCAACCACTAATGCAGAGTATCAAAAATACTTAGCCAAGGATAGTGCGCTAGCCCGTCGCTTTCAGCAAGTAACTGTTGATGAGCCGAGTGAAGACAGCGCGAAAGAAATATTGGCAGGATTGCGTCCTAAATATGAAGAGTTTCATCGAGCGATAATATTAGATGAGGCGATAGCAGCAGCAGTAAAGCTTTCTAAACGCTATATAACTACGCGATTTCTTCCCGATAAAGCGATTGATTTAATCGATGAGGCAGCCGCCAAGGTAAGGATTAAGGCAGCAAAAGCTGTTAAACAGGAAAAGAATAAGAAAAAGCCGCAAGCACGCGTAAAGGTCACCGCTAAGGATATAGCCGATGTAGTAGCGCAATGGACAGGCATTCCCGTGCAGGAAATTGCCGCTCGCGAAACTGATAAGCTGTTAAAGCTAGAAAAAATATTAAGCAGCCGCGTTGTCGGTCAGAAAGCAGCCTGCGCGGCAGTTGCCAAGGCGATAAGGCGCGCTCGTGCCGGTATAAAAGACCCGCGCCGCCCGATTGGCTCATTTTTATTTTTAGGCCCTACCGGCGTAGGCAAAACTGAGCTGGCTAAAACTTTGGCCGAAGGTGTGTTTGGCTCGGAAAATTCAATCATACGTTTTGATATGTCGGAGTTTATGGAAAAGCACACTGCCGCGCGTATGATAGGCGCGCCGCCAGGATATGTCGGCTTTGAAGAGGGAGGACAGCTTACCGATAAGGTCAGAAAAAAGCCTTACTCCATAATTTTGCTAGATGAGATTGAAAAGGCACATCCCGATATATTTAATATGCTGTTACAGGTATTAGATGACGGCAGACTTACGGACGGTCAAGGAAATACGGTTGATTTTCGCAATACAGTTATAATAATGACTTCAAATATCGGCGCAAGATTTTTAGCTAAGGGCAGTAGGACACTAGGCTTTGCCACTGACAAAGATGATGCTGATACTACTGTCGAGGCTAAAATATTAAACGAAGTAAAGCAGATATTTAAGCCAGAATTTTTAAATCGAATTGACGATGTCATTATCTTTAAGCCGCTGGCTAAAATAGAATTAACCAAGATTGTCGATTTATTACTAAAGGATTTAAGGGCGCGCCTAGCTGAAAAGGAAATTCGTCTAGAGATGAGCACCGCCGCTAAAGAATTGATAATCGCTAAAGGCAGCGATACTAAATACGGTGCGCGCCCCTTAAAGCGCGCTATAACTAAGCTGGTAGAGGACGAGCTAGCAGAAAAATTACTAGCACGCGAGTTTGTTGCTGGCGATATTATTTACATTAAAAAACAAGGCGAAAAACTGGCATTTAATAAAAAAAAGCCGGCTAAAAAGGCATTAACTCATGCAGAATAAGCTTGCGCCGCCGACTATCAGCGGCAAGATAATTAACTTTATAGTAAATGCTATGTGGGCGATAGTATGGCTTGGTCGCTCTACAATAAAATTTTTAAAAAAAGCGGGGCGATAACTATTGCCAAAAAAAAAGAAAACTATGTATGTTTGTCAGGAATGTGGCTATGATACGCCTAAATGGCTCGGCCGCTGCCCTGGCTGCGGTGCGTGGAATACCTTAGTCGAGGAAATTGTAGCTAGTGAAAATACGGCAGAGGGGCTTAGACTGGGATTGTCTGATAATGAAAAGCCCTGCCCGATTGGCGAGGTCAAGGCAAGCGATATGCCGCGTTTTTCAGCTAAATCTGGCGAGCTGGACAGAGTTTTAGGCGGCGGCATTATACCTGGCTCGATGGTGTTAATCGTGGGCGACCCTGGTGTGGGCAAGTCAAGTCTTACTTTGAAGGTTTGTGCCGAAGTAGCGCGCGAAAATCGGCGCGTGCTATATGTGACTGGTGAGGAAAGCACGCGGCAGGTAAGAATGCGCGCCGATAGATTAAATGCTATTGCTGCTGACTTGTTGGTAGTCAGTGAAACAAATCTAGCTACTATCGAAAATCATATTGATAATGTAAAGCCGGAGCTAGTAGTAATCGACTCGATACAGACTATTTTTAAGCCGGAGATACAGAGTGCGCCCGGAAGTGTAAGTCAGGTGCGCGAGTGTGCTGTAGATTTGCTGCGAATAGCTAAAAGCAAGGGAATAGCGGTATTTGTTATCGGACACGTTACTAAAGAAGGAAGTTTAGCCGGCCCGCGAGTGCTAGAGCATATTGTAGACACAGTTTTATATTTTGAAGGCGAGCGCAATGCCGAATTTCGCGTGCTAAGAGCGGTAAAAAATCGTTTTGGCAGCACCAACGAGCTAGGCTTATTTGAGATGCGCGATATAGGCTTAGTCGATGTGCCCGATGCATCTAAATTATTTTTATCCGATAGACCCAATGACAGCGGCTCAGTTATAATCCCGACTGTTGAGGGGACGCGGCCGCTGCTCGTAGAATTACAGGCTCTCGTTGCGCCTACGCCTTATGTGCCGCCGCGCAGAACCGCTGACTCTATTGATATAAAACGCATACAGCTGCTTTTGGCAGTTTTAGAAAAGCGTGTGCATTTACAGATAGGAGCCTCTGATGTCTATGTAAAGGTGGCCGGCGGTATAAAGATTGATGAGCCGGCAGCGGACTTAGGAATTTGTGTAGCTATGGCATCGAGCTTTGCCGGCAGATTGTTAAGACCGAAAACTATAGTTTTCGGCGAGGTAGGTCTATCAGGCGAGGTGCGCGCTGTAGGTCAGGCAGACATTCGTATAAACGAGGCTAAAAGACTGGGATTTGAGGCGGCAGTCCTGCCGCTAAAAAACTATCGGCAGCTAGCTAGTGAAATTTCCGGTATACAGCTTTACGGAGCAGAAAGTATAAAGGACGCATTAAGCCTAGCTATGCCGAAATAATGTTAAAAGCAATTATTTTAGAAGGGAATTTGTTTTGAAATTTACTCCATTTAGGGCAGGATTTATTTTTGTCTTGCTGCTATTAATAAATTTAGTGGGACGGGCTAGTGCTGGCGAATTAGATATTACTGCTAGAGCCGCTATAATAATTGAGGCTAGCACAGGGCGCGTGATATGGGAAAAAAATGCTGATGAAAAAAATTATCCTGCCAGCACCACTAAGATTATGACTGCTATGCTGGCATTAGAAAATCTAAGCCCTAGGCAAGAAATATTTTATACGCCGAATGCCGAGCTTACCGAAGATACGCCACTCGGTATATTAGCAGGCGAAAGGCTGACGGCCAGCGAACTGATAACCGGTATGCTCCTAGAGTCTGACAATGGCGCGGCGGTAGCACTAGCCGAGGCGGTTGACGGCTCAGTGGATAGCTTTGCTAGACGTATGAACAAGCAGGCAAAGCTTTTAGATATGCAGTCAACGAATTTTGTAAATCCTAACGGACTACCCGATGAAAATCATTACTCAACCGCGCGCGATATGGCAAAATTAGCGCGCGCGGCTATGGAAAATAAGGATTTTCGGGAAATGGTTGTGCAGCCTAAGCATTATTTAAAATGGAGCTACCCCGAAAAATTTACCGCGATAGAAAATACTAATAAGCTTTTGGGTAAATATGAAGGCATGACAGGCATAAAGACCGGCTGGACAAATGCTGCGGGCGGCTGTCTTGCCGCTAGTGCTAAAAGAAACGGCGTGGAATTAATTGTAGTATTGATGAAAACTCCTACTGCCGATGACCGCTTTAGCGATGCTAGAAAATTATTAGACTATGGCTTTAGCCATGTAAAAATGGTAAAGGGTATTGATAAAGAGCGCGTAGAAAAAACAGTCTGGGTAAAAAATGGCACAGCTGCCCGTGTAAAGCTGCACCCCGTGCGCGATATAAATTATCCGCTCATAAATGATGAAGAGGCAAGCCACTATCATTTAACCTACGATGTGCCGAATGTTTTAGCCGCGCCGCTAAAGGGCGGCGAAGTGGTCGGCAGCGTAGTAATTAACTATGACAATAAGCCAGTAGGAAATGTTCCCCTAGTTGCCGAGCCAGTAAAAGAAGGCTTCAGCCTTGGCTCATGGTTCGTGGGTATCTTTGAAAAGATATTGCTATGATAAAAAGCTCGATAGCTTAGCTATCGAGCTTTTTTTAATCATAATGGTCAGTATGCATAAATTCTTTATTTACCACCGCACCATTTTTTTTCCATAGACGATACAGGCTAGGATTTTTGGCATCGCCGGTTGTTTCTAAAGAAATAGTTTCACCGTTTAAATCGGTGCGCGTGCCGAGAATAAAAAATGTCAGTGTTGAGCCGTTATTTTGCACGCGGATATAAACGGGATGCGACAGCGGATTTTTAAATTTAAAATCCAGTAAATCATCGGCAACAGTTGCATCACGTCCTGCCGGAACATAGTGTGACGGTAAAAAATGACTGCTGCGCTCAGTCGGTGTAAGTCCTGCCAGTAAAACGGCATTATAAAGCGTGGAACTAACTTGGCAGACACCGCCGCCGACATCTATTGCTGGTTCGCCGTCAACGATAACGCCGGCATTTTTATAACCGGCGGCGCGTGTGCGGCGGCCGACAATCGCGTTGAAGGAAAGCGAGGACTGGCTGCGGATCAGGGCGCCCTGCAGATGGCTGGCGGCCAGTCCGATGTTATCGCCGCGGCTGCCCGGCTGGAA
>SAMEA104315428__coassemble_1045_pt1 | contig 20678 bp, 23 predicted proteins | sample SAMEA104315428__metabat2_low_PE_031 | metagenome-assembled genome bin SAMEA104315428 (sample SAMEA104315428) | gut metagenome | biome: Monkey gut; feature: monkey-associated habitat; material: faeces | place: China | collected 2013 | reverse complement strand
GCGCTCTAGCATAGACTTGGCACGGTCAAGCACAGCAGCCTCCCAATCGGGATTATCGTTAGGAACAGTATGCTCATCTACTCTATCTAATCCATTTTTCATCCAAGTTCCATGTGTCTCTAAATTGGTTTCATCAATCACATATATGCCGTAAAAATCGCATAACTCATATATATAGCTAGAGTTAGGATAGTGAGAGCAGCGAAGAGCATTTATGTTATGCTGCTTCATAGTAATTATATCCTGCTCGAACGATTTAGGATTAATAGCGCGACCGCTATAGCAATCGAACTCATGGCGGTTAGTTCCTTTAAACACTATGCGCTTACCGTTTAGCTTCATAAGACCGCCGTCAAGCTTAAACTCTCTAAAGCCGACCTTTACCGGTATAACCTCTACAAGTTTATCATTACTATCCTTTACATACACAAGCAAAGTATATAGATTGGGCTGCTCGGCACTCCAAAGCCTTACATTTTTTACCACAGCATTAAAATCAGCCTGTACAGCATCATCAGCTATACTCTCAGCTAAAATAATCTCACCATTTGCATCTAAAAGCTCTATCTCACAATGTTTGGCTATAGCTTTATTCCAAGTAAATTTAATATCTAAATTACCGTCCTGATAATCATTAATAGGAAGTGCCTTTACAAATATATCTTCAAGATGAATTTTAGGCTTAGTATATAGCTCTACACTTCTAAATATACCGCTGAAACGCCAAAAATCTTGGTCTTCTAACCAGCTGCCCGAACTATAGCGATAAACCTGTACCGCTAGTTTATTTTCTCCCTGTACTAAATACGGCGTGAGGTCAAAATCAGACGGCGTAAAGCTATCCTCACTGTAGCCAACATAGCTGCCATTACACCAAACAGCTATAGCTGACTCTGCGCCCTTAAAAGAAATAAATACATTTTCCCAGCCTTCAGGAGCAGAAAAATATTTGACATAAGATGCCACAGGATTATTTTTTTGCGGCAGTTCGCCAGGAACTATTGCCTCGTGACCGTCCCAAGGATAAGGCGTATTCGTATATTGCGGCACATCATAACCCTCTAATTGTATATGTGCCGGCACGCGTATAGTATCCCAAGACTTACAATCATACTCAGCCTTTTCAAAACCCTTAGGCAGCAGCTCTAAATTCTTAGCAAAATCAAAATACCATAATCCATCTAAAGTAAGCACAAAAGACGAACTCTTATTTACTAATTCTGCTGTATCAGCATAATAAGCATGGTCGCTATGTGCCGGTAAACGGTTCTCACTGAAAAAGGTCGGATTAGCTAGATTAGCTAATGAAAATTCCTGCTTTGACATATATCTTCCTCCCCACTCGCATTGTGCCTAACAGCACATATGTAAACGTTTTCTATCAACACTCCATATTATACGCGAATAAACACGATAAAACAAGTATTATTTTGAAGATTTATAAATTTATATAAAATGATCTAAGAAAAAAATATTAGATCATTTTATATAAAATAAAGGAATAAAAACGACATAATTAATACAAATATTGCTAATTCGTTGGTTAGAGGCTAAACAGGCAAACAAACAAAATGGTATAGTAACAGTAACCCCTTCGCCAAGTATTTCAGAAGTAAGGGAGGCTAGGCTACATTTTTAAATAAAAAAGCTAAAGAGAAAATACAAAATATATTAAAGCCTAATCAGTCAAGACTGCTGCTGCAAGTGCTTTAAGTCAGCGCCCGTCTAGTCGCAAACGGAAATAAACCTAACCACTTACCCTAAGCCATAGTGTTGCAACACTATGGCTTTTTGTATTAAAGAAAACCATGCGATAGTCGCGTGGTTCAGAAAAGCTTTTAGCTATACCTAGAAAATAATAAAACTCCTGATGTGTTAATATAATATCGTGACCTGCCAGTTACGAAAAAACAACACATCAGGAGGATATAACATGAAAGATAGTTCACATACAAAAAGTTTAGCACATACAAAAAGGAACTGCAAGTATCATATAGTATTTACACCTAAATATAAGAGAAAAGCGTTTTTTGAAGGAAAGCGAATGGCAATAATTGAATATTATATTTAGCTAGCTTTTCATTCGTCCATCCATGGTATAGAGCATATTTTCACCATAGCCTTTGCCCTTTTCGGTCAGCATCCGCTGATTATTAATTCTCTGCTGAAGTCCATTTTTCCCAGCTCGTAGTTGATTGCCATGAGATTATGTACGCCCTTACCATTTATTATCCTCATTACCTTGACTATGGTCATTAATGTAATATTAAAGGCGGTGATTGTGAGTGAAATTCAGTGGTTATCAGCGGGCGGTAGGGCTAAATACATCGCAAGTCCCTAGGGTACAGACCCCGCGCGATGAGTTAGCATATGGCGCGGGCGGGAAAAGTTATGACAGCATGGCAGCGGCTGTAGGACAGGCAAACAAGGTCGCTGCTAAAATTCAAGATGATAACGATGCCGCCGATGTAATGGAAGCTCGCAACCGTATAATGACAAATCTTACTAACGGGCTTTACGGTGAGGAAGGCTTATTCACTACCGGTATCGGTCAGAATGCCAAGGGGCTGACTGACCGCACCAATAGCTTTATCAAGGATACGTTTGAAAATGTGTCCAAGGACTACAATGGCAGGGTGCAAAAGGCACTGCGCAGTAATCTGAACGAAAATATGGCGAACTATCAGCGCATAGCAGCCGGTCAAGAAAGCAGGGAGCGCGAAACCGTAAAGGCAAACGAGTATAAAAACAGTCTGACGCTGAATGCGGACATGGCAGGGAAAAATTATGCCGATGTAGGCACTATTGACATGCTGCTCAGCGATAGCAGCCGCTTAGTCAGTGCTAGAGGGAAAGACCAAGGAATAGACGGACTTACTTTGCAGCAGGAGCAGCAAAATGTAACTTCGCAAATAGTCTGCTCGGCGATTAATGCAGCACTCAGCAATGATGATTATGATACGGCTGAAAGCTATTACAACCGCTACGGTACGCAGATGAACTCTAAGGATTTATTAAAATATAACGAGGTACTCAAAAAAGAAAAGCGGATTGTAGAAGACCGCAGTTTTTTAGATAGTGTTATGGATAAGTGCCGACTTCCCGACGGCGGCTATGATTATGAGAAAATAAAAGAGCTGGTGCACACGGAGGCAAATTCAACCAAGGAAGTCTATTCTAGCGGTAGCGGTAATTATGCCGCAGGCTATAGCGGCAATAGTGAAATAGACAGCTATATAACCAAGTCTGCTGCTGAATTTAATGTAGACCCGAACTTAATTGCAGCAGTTGCCGAGGCGGAAAGCGGCTATAGGCAGAACGTTAATTCAAATGTCGGTGCTATCGGTGTGATGCAGCTTATGCCGGCTACAGCAGAAGGCTTAAAAGTAAATCCTAACGATACTGGTGACAATATCCGCGGCGGCTCTAAGTATTTGCGTGAATTGCTAGATAGTTTTAATGGCGATGTGGAGGCAGCGGTAGCCCATTATAATTGCGGACCGAATGGCAACCCTGATAATAGTGAAACCCGCAGCTACACAAAGAAGGTAATGGCGCGCTACAACGAACTGAAAAAGCAAAATGCCGGCTACGATATAGCCGGCAATACCTACTACAAAGTAAAGTCGGGCAAAGAAAGCGAAGTTGAAGGCTTAAATAATAACACCTGGACTAAGCTAAATATTTTGTCAGCGATGTGGGAACGAGACCACAAAGGAGAAGCCGATTATGAACCGCTGCAAGTAACAGCAGCAGCAGCTACAGGTGGTCATAATAGTGGTAGTAAGCATTATGAGGGGCTAGCCGTAGATATAGCTATGGATTATTTAGAAAACCACCCTGAAGCTTTTGAGTGGCTGGATAAATACGGCGCAGAGGCCGGATTTAAAACGCTGAATGAATACCTCGGCTATCCCGGTGAAAAATATGCTGACGGTGCTAATTATCATTTATCCGATGACGGAACACCGTATAACTTGAATTTAGTGTCTAGCGGCGGCAGCAGTGAAAAGCGCATAGTTAGAAGACATGACGCAGGCTGGGAAGATAGTATGCTGCAAAAGGTCAAAGCTAAAATTAGCGATGATACTTATGCTAGAAAACAGAAAGACGAGCAAACCACTAACCTGCTTATCGGCAAACTGAACGGCATGTCCAAAGAAGAAACTTTGTCATATTTGGATAAGGTGAAAAATGACTATAGTTTCAATATCTATAGCGATGTCAGAAGAGCAGCTGCTACCTATAATCCGGGATTGTTTAACGTTTCTAGCGCAGGCACGGGCGGAACTAGGGGCAGCAGCGGCAGCAGCAGAACCGTTTCTGCTGGTTATACCGGCGTTAGTGGCACGAGATATACCGCCAGCGAGGTTAAGAATGCCTATAGAAAGTACAGGGAATATGTCGCGGTCAATGCCGACCCCAATAGCAAAATCAGCACCAAAGAGCAGTTAAAGTATAATGAGGCTGCCAGCATAATAAACGATATCGAAGGCAATAGTCAGGATAACCTAGACAGCAAAGAGGGCCTGTCGCTAGCAGTTCATGCCATAGAAGTCAATGAAAACGATGAAGAAGCCGAGTGGTATTTAATAAACAATGGTTTCTCAGAAACCGAAGCTAAGCATTATGTACAACTAGCACACGCCCAGTGATGAGGTGAAACATGGATTTAGAAAAAGTAAATGCAAAGTTAGGCGAGATAGCGAAAGAAAATGCAGCCAGACAGGCACAAGCCGAGGCAGAAGCAAATAAAGGATTTTTTGAGCGGGCAATAGACAGTGCGGGAGCTTTTGTACAGGCTATAGGCGAAGGTGCTGTAATGAGAGCCAGCTATGATAGGCAGGTAGCAGAAAAGAGTACAGAGCTTGCAGCCGGTGCTGTAGATTTTGCCCAAAATACGGCGGCTGATATGTACGCCGCTTACAACGATTTAGGGGCTAAAAGGCAAGAATTTTTAAGCCGCGGTGCAGAACTGGCGGCGCAATATTCACCGGAAAATTTGCAGCAGGCACAGGAAAGCAATGATTATTCTAATCAAGAAAATGCCGTAAGTGCCGTACAGGATAGTGCAAAAGATACTGTAACAGCTGCTAGAAACCTATTGCTTTCACCAGTGCGCGAGGCAGGGCGCGAATTTATAAATGCCTATGCCAATGATAACAATAGTCCGCTACAGGATATTGCACAGGGTATGGAGCAGAGCGACGCAAATATCGAATACTTTATGACCGACAGCGAGCGCATGAATAAAGCCCACAGCATGTCGGAAGCTACAGGAATACTGACCGAGGCAATACTTAGCGACAATGATACCTACAAGCAGGCACTAGATATATATAACTATCGGCAGAAACTAGAGGCTGTGGGCGGAAGCATTGAAGACGTTTGGAAGGAATATCCCGAACTTCAAGATATAGCGGCTATGGATAAAGACGCAGCGGCAGTAGCACTTCATAATATCCGCGAGGTACATTCTACTCGCGGCATAGTAGATACATTTACCCATATGCTAGAGCGTGGCAATATTGAGCTAGAGTACAACAATATATAGTATCGGATAGCGACCGGTACAGCTGATGAAAACGACAGAAAGCGCGCCGAGGATTTAAAGGCAAAACTGGAAAACGATAAGAAAAAAGCACCGTCATTTCTTGACGACCACGCGGCGGCAATCGCGGCAGGCATTGCCGGCTCAGCACCCCGAGATGTGGCAGTCAATGGTTACGGCCGCCGATGACGCAGCTATCGCCGCATCCGCGTCAATGGTTGCTGGAGCATTAATTGGCGGCAGCACTACCGGCGGAATTGGTGCAGCACCGGGAGCATTGATTGGTGGCGGTGCAGGCTTTGTGGGCGGATTTATCCGCTCACTTATCGCTAATGCCGGCAGAAGGGAGCTTATCCGTGCGGCGGCTGGCAGTGCTGCGCGCGTAGGAGCGTTTACAGGCATGGCAAAACCGGAAATCGGTTCGCGCTATGCTGAATATGGAGAATTAACCGACGGCAACGGAAATCCGCTGCTGACTGATGACCAACGCCGCGGCTATGCCTTTGCCGGCGGTGCATTGAATGCCGGCATTGAAGTAGCTAATTTAGGACTACTAACCAAGCAGTTAAAAGGGTTGCCCTATGCCGACAAAGTATTTGGCGACATAATAGTGGAAACCGGTGCTAGAGCCAGTGCTTATGAAGCTAGTAAAAAACTAATTGCCGATAAAGTCGCAGATACCTTTAAAATAACGCTGTCAGAGTCGGCCGAGGAAGGCGTACAGTCAATAGCTGATGACGTAGTACATAACCGCATAGCATTAGATACCGGTTCTGACAATATGAAACTATATTCGCCTGAAGATATGGCCGCTAGATCTATGACGAGTTTTTTGGAAGCTATTCCCGGATCTATTGGTTTTGGTATCGCTGGTGCTAGCGGCGGCATGATAAGCGGCTCATACGGAATAAGCCGTGCTCAAAGAGCGCAGGCAAAATTTATGACCGACTACGGAGAAAATGCCAAGCAAACGCTGACGGGCACAATCATGCTTGAAAGACTGCAGCAGGCGGTATCAGAAAACAAAATGAAAGAAAAAGCCCCTGATGTACAGAAAAAAATATTGCGCAGCCAGCTTGACGGAACAGGCTATGAAAATGCCTACATAGATGTTGAAATGGCACTGAAAAAAGATAGCGGCATGGACGACTTAAAGAAGCTGGCTAAAACTGCTAATATCTCCAGCGATGACTTGGAAGCTGCGGTAGAACAGCAGGGACATCTGATAATACCTACTGAGAAATTCGCTCAAGCCAGTACCTCGCCTGAATTGTTAGAGTCGGTATCATTTTCCCCCGAGGCGGAATCATTGGCGCGCATGAAAGAAAATAGTGCTGCTACCATTAACGAGGTAAGGAAAAAAACCGAAAAAACCATTACCCGGCAGATAGACATAATGAATGCCATAGCTGATGAGTATTATCCAATAGAGAAAGACAACGAAGTAATATAACAAATGCATTGCCACAGAAAGGCTTTACTAATGGCGAAAATAATCATGATTTGTTAAATTTTGTGAAAGAGTTAATAGACGGTAAAACCAAAGTATCGACTGCTGATGGATATGGATTAGTTAGTTTTTTAAAAAAAGACAAAGGACATATAGTATATTTTGGTAAAAGAATAAAATCCAAAATAGAAGGAAAACAGCATTTTGCTGCTGTAAAAAGCATAAAACAATTATTAGCGGCTGCCATACATGTTGAAGAAATTCAAAATAAAAAGTTAAATAAAAAGCCTAATGTTAAATCTTATCATAGGTTCTATATACCAGTAAGAATAGGCGACACGATAAAAACAATTCGTTTAGTGGCGGAAGAGCAAAAAGGTGAGTTATCTTTTAATCCTAAAAAAGTTAATCTTTATGATGTGATAATAGAAAACAGAAACTCTCGTGCTGCAAATGAGGATCGTCTTTCTGAAAAGACTTACTCACTGGGGCAGACCACGAGAGTTTCTGATACGGTCAGTATACGAGAAATGCTCGCTGGTGTCAAGGACTACCAAGGAGAACCGTACATAAAACAAGAAAAAGCCGCTGTCAATACTTATGGGCAGGAAAGCAGCAACACCATTAATGCCCAGATAGAAACCTATGTCGACGGCAAGCGGGTTATAAGTATTTTTGAGACGGCGAACGAATCGACCTTTGCCCACGAGATGAGCCATATGTTTCTTATGGATTTAGAGGACTTAGCCAAGATAGATGAAACCTCGGCTAAGGAGCTAGAAACGGTGAACTCATGGGCAGAGTGGGAGCGGGGCGCAGCTGCCGAGTACAAGGGCACGCCGTGGGCGGCAGAATTTAGCGCAAGAGAGCAGCAGATTATTGACAGCCAGCGGGCGGGCGACCATGACACCGCCGACAAGCTAAAAAGAGAATGGCGGCAGGAGCGTTTTGCTCGTGCCTTTGAACTGTATTTGAGAGACGGTAAAGCACCGACTAAAGGACTAAAAGAAGTATTCCGCAAGTTTAAAAAATTCCTGCGCACCATATACATAGCCTTTATCGGTGACGGCGGCAAGCCTAGCCTACAGGTGCAGCGCATAATGGACCGCATGATAGCCACCGAGGACGAAATAAGGGCTGCCGAATTAGACGACCGTTATAAAGATGTCACTAAAGCCGGCGGCGAGAAATTATTTTCGGAAACCGAAGAAGAAACCTATAAGCGCTGGTATACCGAGGCAAGCGAAGAAGCCAAAGAAAAGCTGCTGGCGGAAACCATGACTGAACTGCAAGGCAAAAAGAACGAGGAGTTTAATAATTGCCTAGCCCGTGAGCGGGATAGAAAAGAAAAGGAGCTCCAGCAGGAAACTGTCTATCTGACTGAAAGGGCGGTAGCTGCTGCGGGCGGCGATATGAATATTGCGCTCAACTGGTATGACAGCCTGGCAGATTTTGACAAGGCAATGCAGGAAACGCCCAGCCTAGATGAAGCATTAGACAGCTACATGACTGAATATACCAAAGCCCTAGATGCCGAGCTTATAGACGCATATTTAAGCGAAGAGGCGGTAAATAAAGCTATGGGTAGTACGGCAGCTAGGGCTAAGCTAGAAAATTACAAAGCAGCTGCCTTTGCCGCCAAGCAGGGACTTATAAAAAAGATAGACCATAAGGCGCAATATGCTATGCAGTCGGTAGAGGAACACATTAATTCGCTGCCAGATGACATAGAGCTGAAACTAGACAAATTTAATGCCAAGGTTGTTGCCCTAACCAAAGCTTTAGCCCGTCTGAGGACATCTACAAAGTGGAATAGCGAAGACTACAATGCTATTGAAAAAATGGTTCGTGCCGCCACCAAGGCAGATTTGCTAGAGAGCTTTAAGGATTTTGAAGCTAAGCAAAAAGAAGCTGCCAAGGCAGATAAGGAAAATCTAAGGGCGGTTATGAAAGCCACCGAAGGCAGACTAAAATTTTTCCGTGAAACAGCGCAAAGAAGTATACAGGCTAAACCGCTAGCAGAAGCCTGTAACTATAAAGGCTATCTCCGCGAAGCAAAAAAGAATGCCGGCAGGGTACAGGCTATGATTAGAGCCAAACGCTGGGATATGATAATATCGCAACGAGCCTGACAGAAAATATCAGAAACTATTTTAGACTATCCGCAAAATTGGCTGCAATGAAATTCTGAAAGATGAATTATTTAGCAACAACGTAGTGACATTATTAAAGCACTAAAAAAGCAATCGCCAGAGATTTATTGCTAAAATCACTAATCAAGACTGGGATGTCGTTGTAATGAGCTATGAGCAATTACAGTAAAAGCTGCTCAAATGAAGCATAAACAGCTAAAAGCTAAATTTGAAAAATTATAAGAAGTATTAAATGATTAGACCGAAAAATGCCAGCAAGACATTACTGAACTGAATAAACAGCTAGAGATAAATAAAGCAGAAGAATACACTAGTATAGAAGAACGTTTAGCGGAAGCAACGCTAGAAATCGAGGTGAATTCTGATAGCACCATAAATCAGAAATTTAATAATCGCCTTAATACTATAATTGGTATAAATGACGCAGAGTCAAGCAATGCTATAGAGAATAACTATATCAAAAAAGCTCATGGGCTATTTTTATAATAAAATAATGGCACACATAGACATATCATTATAAGCTAGTGTGCCATTATAAAAAATATATTATTTACGTTCGTATACAAATAATCGTTCACTTTTTTGTGTTTTGGTATTTACCTTATCTTTGTTTAATATTGTAAATCAGTGTTGCCCAGCCATGTAGTCTATTGAAGTATGAAATAGTGAATGTGTGATGTAGATAAACTCGCTATTTTCAGCTAAAAACACATACAAAGCAATACTCCTGTCGGCATCTGTGATAATATACTGAACAGGAATTGTAGAAAATATTGCTTACTCATAACGTGCATCGAAATTGAATAGAGAATTGACTTCTTGCAAGAAGTCAATAAACATATCGTACATAATTTTATGCTGAAAATATATTTCGTGTTTAATCCGCTTTCCCACGTTCCGTCAGAACGTCTGAGCCTAAACGAGGTATTGTAGCCGCTGCCGTGAGGATTTGTCCAGCAGCTATGGCTGTCAGCGTAGCTGTCCTACCTTACACCGTCATAGGCACTTCCTGCGACTACTAAAGGATATGGATATTGTCTTTCTACGGAAACAGGCTTTAGAAAGCCTACATAAGCCGACTCGTACTGTGTGGAAACCTGTACTACTAGGATAAAACGCCTAGAGTTAGCCGTTACCCAGCAAACAAATTTGGCATTGCGCGGCAGGGGGATAACAGGCAGGGTGGCATGATATATAACACCTGGCTGCTCGTCCCATTTTAAGCCTTCATCGTAGCCCGCATAGCCATTAAAGCGAATATCCTCTTGCCCATAGTCTTTATCCGTTTTTAGGCTAATACCGACATATATTTCATCTTTGCCGTCGCCATTAGCCATTAATATACATTTATCGGTAAAGTCGCTAGGCTGGGCAATATCCTTTAGTTTCCATGCTTTACCTGTTCCCATTTGTGACTCGTCTGTTAAAAAGTCAAGCAAATTAACTACTATTTCTTTTGGTTTTGTACATTGAAAATTAAAACAAGGCATTATGTGCTCCTTTTATGTATCAAAAAAGCACCCCTTCAGGGTGCTTTAGCAATATTATTATTCATTTTCTTTTATTTTCTTTTTCAAATCAGTTTCAAAAACTTCATTAAATTGTGCAACAACATCTTGCGGTATTTTTACCCATATTTTTTTATCATTTGCTCCGTATAGCTCTATATAGGTTTCATCGGCATTTACAGCATCGGCGAAAAAGTTTTGTGGCAGTTTATGTGATGAACCGGAAGTACTAAAATGGTCATACCGTGATAATTGCTTTTTTTGAATTATCCCTTGGTTTATAGTTACAAAATATGGCGATTTTTTACTTTTAAATGCTATTTCTGTATTTTCCATTGTCGATATGGAGAAAGATGTTGTTGTTTTTCTCATATAATATGATTTATCGACTACTAATAATACATAAATACGGTTGTATGGGGAACAAACAATATACGAAACATCCAAAGATATAAAATCGAAATCGTTAGAGTATCTAAAATTACTCTTTACTGGTAATTTTGAAAAATCGCTCCCTAAGTCACTAACTATTTTGACATCTGCGGGGATATTAGTTTTAGTAGGAGATGCTGATACAGATGTTTTATTAGTAGGGGTTGCTTGTGGCGTATCATGCAGTGTACTACTCACTACCGTTTTCGGGTGCTGTGGTCTATCTGTCTGCGCCGCAAAAACAGTGTTGGGCAGCATCAATAGACATAGTACGGCAGCTAATTTATTTATCCCTTTCATAACCAATCCCTCCAAACATATACTAAACACTGATTAACATATACTAAACACTGATTATAGTATAGCATTTACGTTTTTCTTGGTAAAGGGGAACACCTAAATTAAGTGGGACTGCCGTCCTTATTTACTTTTACAAAACTATTTGTGCCGTTCCAGCGGAAATATTCTTCTACGGTCAGCTGTATTTCCTTGAACCACGAGCGCAGGGTATAGCCTTCTGCCATAGTTTCTACGGTGTAGGTATCTTTATCGCTAAAGGTCATTATCTCGCCGCTAGGCAGCCAATATATGCCGTCCGCTGCCAGCATAGCTCCGCTTTCGTTTTTATCTTGTGCTAATTTGCCTAGCAGGATAACGGGACTATCCATATAGTCTATGTATTGGACGTTGTTATATATGCCTGCGGGCAAAACTACTTGGTCTTGAACATCTAGCGATTTTAACAGTGCCGCGCCTTCGGTTTCGTTTTGGGCAAATCCTGCCACGGTGGGAATATTCCAAAGGAAGGTGCGCTCCTGCTTTTGGTAGCTTTCTAGTCCGTTTAGCTCGCAATACATACTTATTTTAGTTTCTGCGGTCAAATCGGGATTATCCTTGCAGCGTTGCGCCCATGTATAGCTAAATGCGGGTGTAGTTGTTTTTTCAGTATATATAGTATTGCCATTGACAATTACATCGACAATGTAGTTTTCGTCATCAGGACGGGTTATTATTACATATATTTTGATTTTTTATATCAGCAAATAATCAAGAATGATGTATAATAAAGATATAGAAAGGAGGGACAAATGGGTAAAATAGCATATACCCATTGCGAAAGTAATGAAAATATCGGTTTCAAATTTTTCAGTTTTGCTTATTGCATTATCATGGTTGACAGAATATCTATACAATGCTGAAATAGCTTTGAGTGTTGTTCAAATAGCCATGAGTTTAGCTATTTTAATTAGTGTTTACAAAAGTTGGAAAGGTTGACTAAATGAAGACAATGATTTTTCTAGCAATAGTCCTAGTGGCAGAGCTATTAGTTTTTGGTGTGCCAGTGGACTTGAATGAGTGGCTTTATGGCGTAGCTGTCGGTGTTGTCGGCACAGTTTTATTCTGTATGCTGGCATGGAGGTATTATCATGGTAGGGAAGATTAACAGCTGGGGCGGTGTCCTAACGCCGGGCGGTCGAAAGGTATGGTAAAGCCCAAAGGCGTTCGCAAGTAGCACTAGCTCCGCACCTATGATGATGAATTGGAGCTTATAAAAGTATTGGTAATATGCTTGCTTCTTCTATATAATTGTCCTCAAAAAGGTGTATTAAAATATATTGCCAATATATTTTATTAATATTGGCTCGCTCTCGAAAAATATCCATACCGTTTATATTCGGGAAAAAATATTCTAGTATTTGGTAACCGATAACATGATAATCATCTTTTGCCATGATTTATTACCCTTTCTATATTGTACTATTTACAACCATAATCTCTAAGAGTGAACTATATTTAGTTATGCTTTTTTTATTTTAGTCTTGAGCTGCTCTTTTTCTTTTTTGGTCTTCATATTCATAACCTGCTACAATCATACTTATCATTTCTATTACACTGGTGCTATAAAATTTAGCCCATATCTTAGTATCACATGATTTCCTGCATTTTTCAATTTCTTCCCATAAAGCAAACCAATCCTCTTTTGTGGTATTTTCATTAGCTACTACATCGCAAATTTTGTTTTTTAGCTCTCTTAATTCCTCTTTGGTCGCCATTTTCGTATATCCTCCATAATATTAGATGTTTTTAACCTTGGCTTATTTTTGTATTTTCGGAGCAAATTTGCCCCTTCATCATAGCCCGATTCTACCACATCTATATTTTTTAGTGCAGCAATTTCTTGGCTCATAAGATGTACAGGTAGTTCTTCCGCCATACGATTTTTTGAGAAGGTAATATTATTAGAATAACTTGCAGAACAGGAATGTATTAATTCATGGATTATCATATATTCCGGTGCATCTTTATGCAAGCTTATTCGGCTTTAGTTCTGAGTTCCTAGGCATTATATTTCATATTGGAGGGTATCATATAGGTTTTACCGTCATTACCTCTTGCTATACGCTCTGAAGTAACAGCGTCAGCAAAATAGGGAGCGAACAGATAACGGACTATGGCTTTTCATAATATTGAATGGATGCGTATTTTGTTTAGATTATCTTTTTATATTAATATATAGTTATCTCGTAGTGTTTCAGGTTGTTTTACGTTAGCTGTGCTATTCGTATTCTCTGAATTTTCGTTGCTGATTTGCATTTGTAAATCCCCTGTGGTCATACTGAGGTCACAGGGGATTTAGTTTATTCATTATGCATATTTATTGATATTTTATTCATTTTGACTAATGGTATTAACTTTTCTCAATGCGTTTTAATTCTCTAGTCACCTTTGCTAGTTCTTTGCGGGCGGCATGCAGCATTATCTTCCACCATTTATTAGTATCTTCTTTGGCAATGCTTTCATACAATTCTGCGGTAGATGTTTCCCAGCGTTTCCATGCGTCAAGACTTTCTTTAAATATGGGGTGACGGGCTAATTCGCTGTTGGGCATTGTTTTAGGTATAGCTGGCAACATCTTTTTATTGCTAGCAGGATTTGCTTGCAGCAGTTCGCCGGTAGCCATATAGATTAGTTCTTTCGTCTTGATGTGGCTTTGCAGTTCTTCCAGCAGCTGCCATTTCTGCTGGCGCACCATGCAAGGCTTTCTTAACGCTATAGCTAGGTCTACCATGTCGCTATGGAACATTATGCCTTCTAGCTGGTGGTTTAGGATTTCTTGTGCTTTTATTTTATCCATGATTTACCTCCATATATAGATATAGGCAAGCTGTAATAAAGCTTGCCTAGTGTGGTTATGGGAAATGTGATTATGCTGTGGTAGTAGTTGTTGTTGCCGGTGCATACAGGCTAGCAACAACGTATGCCGGGCGCGGCATTGGCTGCAAGGTAGTTATGATATTGGCGGATTGTGCCTGCTGGCTAAGCTGGAAGTTAGCTATCTGTAGCTCACGGTCGCGGTCGGCTAGTCTATCGCGCAACTCCTGCATCTGATTTGCGATGATGAGTGCGCGAGTTGCTTCGCCTTCGCGGTGTATAGCGTTAGTTATCTCGCAGGTGTTTTTGTACGCTTCGGCTTTTACGCTGTCGATGTTGCGATTGGTGGTGCAGCAGACTGTATACCGCGTCAGCAATCTGCCTGCCTAGGCTGTTTATTTGCTCCATGATAGCCATTTTAGTACTGTCGTTTTGTGCTAAGTTATCATAGTCGAGTGAGCAAATACCTTGTGCTGCACGCCGCGGATGCCGTTGTTCAAATCATTAAAGTTAAAGCCGTTTACTACATCTTGCTGGGTCGTATAGTCCATTAGCGGAGCTGCTTGTACGTTCCTGCCGCCAAAGCCGCCGCCCCCAAATGCCATAATGAAGAATAGGAATACTACCCACATACAGCCGCCGCCGTTAAAGCCGTCTCCGTTGTTGTTTTTGTCTATTAAGCCGGCAATGATGTTGCCTAAGAAACCTTCGTCCATATCGAACACTCCTTTCTATTTACAAGCTAGGTTAGATTGTTTTCTAGCTCCAGCACGAACGCATTTATATTGTTATCTGCCATGCCTTGCCTTTTAGCAAACACTTTGAAGGCAGGCAATGCAGCCTTCAGCTTATGTCTATCTTGCATAGTCATGTTTTTTAACATTCGCATGACTTCGGCCTGCGGCTCTGCGCTGCCGTTTTTTATGTTTTGCGCCATGGCCATGATGTTATTTTGTGGGTGCTGCGGTTTCAACATCTGTAGTATCGGGTTCATTGCTATCACTCCTTAGCTGTTCTTCTATCGCCTTGAGCCGCGCATTTAGCGTTTCTAATGTTATAGCTGGTGCTGCCGGCGGTTCATGTATATCGTCTTTTGTTAGTGCAGCAAATCTATAGCCACTGATAACTCGCTGACCATTCTCCATAGATACCAGATAGAATGTTGGCTCGTTTTCTAGCATAAATAACGTCGGTGTGCCGTCAGCGGGTATAGGCGTTGCCTGTACATCTTGATAGCTTTTTACCCACGCCCAGCGGTTAGACAGCTGCACTATCGGGCGCGTATTCATCAGCATTTGATTGCTGTATTGCGGTTGATACCACATGTACCTCACCTTCCTTTATGATTATTATATAACTGTAAGGCATGATGAAAATGTACGAAAAATGTATGAATAATGTGTGGAGCATATTAAAAAAGCACTCTGCCAATTAAGGTAGAGTGCTTTTGTCATGTATATTGTATTTAGTTTTCGAATAACATGCTTGCGCTAGCTTCACCCCAAAAGATGCCTTATTATGTTCTTGCAGGCAATGGAACTACAGCAAGGGTCTTACCCATGGCTGCTAGCACCTTCAGAATGGTGTCTAACTGGGGATTAGCGTCTCCTCGCTCCAGCCGTGCTATCTGGGGTTGCTTCACTCCGCTTATCATTTCTAAATCTCTTTGACTAAGTCCTTGCTCTTTTCTTGTCTGTATAAGTGATGTTATTAATGCCACACGAAGGTCGCTCTCCGCTATTTCTTCCGATGTGAAATGCTCTTTGTCAAATTCATCGTCCCATATAGGAAATCCGCCTTTTGTGTAATTCATGCCTTTCCCTCCCTTTCCTTGAAATCTGCAAGCTCCCGCTTTGCTTGTTCTATTTCTCTCTTTGGTGTCTTCTGTGTCTTTTTCACGAAACTATGAAGAAGAACAAAAGCACCATTAACCCAGCCAGCAAACAGAATACGATCATTTATTGGATGAAGCTCCCATATTTCTCCCTCAAGATGCTTTACATATCTATCTGGAAGATATGTGCCGTTTGCAGCTAGAGCTTTTACATACTCACGAATTTTATTCAGCTTTATTCAGCTATCCTTGCTCTTGCCGGTTTTCAATTCATTGGTATACTCTAGCAACGGGGAATTGCCTTTTCTGTCTACATAGAAAATTATCTTGTGCATATAGCCTCCCTTTCTCATGATTAATGATAACATATGAGTTATCATTAATCAACAAGTACCTTTCAATTATCTTAAATACGCTCTATACATTATTCATACCTTATAAGACACATAGCCCCATACTTCGATTTTCTCTAAGACCTGTACATTTACTTTTTCTGTCGCATCGAAAACAAAGTTACCGATATTAAGGCTATTATCCATTATAAATATATCTCTCCGCTTCAATAAAATCATCAGCCATTGAGATTTGACACTTTTCAAACCCAACTGCACCAAATAACGTATCAACAACTATTGCAATACTATATCTCGCTCTCGTTACCGCAACATAATATTTTTCAGGAGCTCCCAATTTTTTACCTTTCAAATATTGCAAAAATGGTTTGTTCGAATAAATCAAGCAACGATCATATGTTTTTCCCTTGCTCTCCCCGTAGTTTACAACATTATATCCAATCGTCTCAATCATCCTTCTATCATATCTAAGTTCCTGTGGAGAAAAATATTTGTAATATTTTTCCCTATCTTTCTTTGCAATTATAAAGCCTCCATCATGTCCAGTAACATCTGTCATACAGGTAGTCATTTCTCGAGAATCCCAAAAGATATGATTTGCAAACTCGCATATACAGGCATTAAATCGTCTGCTATAAAGAGATTCTTGAATCTCTACGATTCCGTTTTTTGAAGTTGATAAAAAAACGAGTAAATATTTGTTCCCGTTTTGCCTCTACTTGTTCTAGTAGTATGAGTTCTAAAGGTCGCCTGCTTATTATTTCCCACACATACAATGTCACTTCTAGACCAAAACAATCTTTCAAGGATGTCAATATTATGCCCTGCTAAATCCTGAAGTATGACCAGATTTAGCAATGCTGATAGCCGCCATACATCTCGCAATATCGGAAAGAGCCTGAATCAGCTCCTTATCGGCTGTAATGTGTACGTTGATATTCATAGACGTGTAAATTTTCTCCTAACTTTCATGTGCAAAGCACCAACATTAACAGATAAGCCATAGCCACCAACAAGGTAGTCTGCAGCATCTGCGTCATGGTTCGTACTCCTCGATGCAGGAGTGCTCCCAACTGGCGGTGCCGTTCCGTATCGACAGCTCTGCAGATCTGCCGTTCATGCTCCGACATATTTCTTCCTTCTTTCCAAATCGATATGCCCCAGCATGAAGGCATTAACCTGTGCCCTCTCATTCACGCCGTAACAGCAACCTTTGTCGATGGCCAACATTGACGGCTTAATGGCAATGTCCATTGGCTCTCTCAGCGTCCTGCACGTTTGTCTGTGTCATGCGCTTTGCGCCTCCTTATCTTTGCGCTCTTCCACTTCTACCTCGGTTTGGTAGTTATGCATCCAAGCTGCTCCTTAATTTGCTGCCATAGCAGAAACGTGTCCCACTCGACCGCATTAACCAAATCCGATATTTGTCCACATAGACTCATTATTTGTTCTTTGGCTTTGCGGAGATTACCGAAAAATATCTTCTTACTCATCAAATGTAGGATTGATTTTAATGGCTCTCAAAATCGTATACAAATCCATTATGGACAGGTTCTTTTTCTCTACCACGGTATAGAAACTGTCCATTTTTCCCAGCAATAGGGATGAATCGCCTGTACTCGTCAGTTATAGCTTTTGTCATTACGCCTCCCTCACTTCAATACTTTCAGTACGCTTTCGTGCCAGTTGATGATATAATCGCTATGACCGTTACACGGGTAAAGGTTTGTTCCCACCGTAGGCTTTGCCTTTTTCGGTCAGCGTCCACTGCTTATTGAATCTATGCTGAAGTTTCTTTTCTTCCAGATTGCGGTTGACTGCTGCAGGGTCGAGTGTGCCCTTGCCATTTACTATGCCCAGTGCCTTGGCTATGGTCGTCGGTGTCATTAGCCCTGAGGTTACTTCCGACAGAAGAAGGTTTTGCAGGAGGTGTCTATTCCGTAAGCCTCACCGATCATCTGCATGGCGATTGTCGTGACTATCCCCTTCTTGACGCCGAGCACCTCAGCTATAGCGTCCGCCGTACCACCAATATCCTCGACCACTGTCTTAATCAGGCGTGTCCGGTAACGGGGATTGGGTGCAAGCTTGGGTACCGTGAGCTGTTTTTCCATCTAGTTGAAGGCTTCAATGTACTTGACCTTCCACTCCAGTGCCTTCTTGCCATTGAAGCCTATAACCAATAGGCTAAAGACGTCGCGGTTTATGTAGTACATTTTGTAAGACTTGCCCGTGCCTGCTTTATAGGTCCCCTCGTAGAAGAAGTTTGTCAGAGCTAGATTTTCGGCTTTGATATTTTTGATGGCTTCAATTACATGCTTATGTTGTTTCTCGAAAACCTCCGCCACTTTGCGACTGTCCGTTACAATCTGATTATTGTTGACTTCGACTAGTGAATTATTCATGCAATAGACTCCTTTACTACCTTAATGCTGCTTAACGGCTCACCTGCGAATAAATACCCGTAATCCATATTTTGGAAAAATTTGTCGTGGATGATGAGCACTTCCTGAATTGAAATGTTGCCCTTGCCGCGTAGTTTAGCGTCCAGCCACGATGGGTTACGATCAACTGCCGCAGCTACCTGAGCATAACTGAGCTCGTAACGGGTCATCTCTGCTTTTAGATTGGGGAACATTTTTGTTTACTCCTTTCGTTCCCGTTTTTCGTTTTGATGCTTGTATTATATTCCAATTTTCTGGTAATGTCGACAATTATTTTTCACTTTTTCGATAAACTTCTAAAAACCATTTACGATTTTTCGTTATAATGGTATAATTAAAAAAAGGAGGTGGCAGAAATTCTACAAATTAATGAGGCTGTCGACATAGCTATGACTATGAAAGGATACAATAAAAAAACTCTAGCAACTGAAATTGGTATGTCACCGTCTGCATTTACAGATTTTCTCAACGGCAAGACCACCAAGCTGGATATAACAAAAGCCCGGAGCATTGCGAATACTTTGGGCTGTACGCTCGATTATTTAGTTGGCGACGATACAACGCACCTGGAATTAAGTGCCGCTCTCAAAGCGGAGCGGGAAGAACACGGGGAAACTTCCGACGTCGTTGCCATAAACACAAAAATCCCCGAGGCTCTAATTCTGAAATACGAATCAGGGGATGAAGAGGCCAGCAAATTCCTGCTGGGCAAGTTGTGTCAGCATTATGATCTTTCAGTAGTGGAATTCATGCAGAAGTATGACCTCTATGGTGAATATATCCTGGAAGTCTTCAACGGCGATGCAGAAGCGTATGAGGCATTCCGGCGGGCTGAACGTGAGGACGCGCTCAAATCATCCACTGGATACCCGGAGCTTAGGGATATAATTGATAGGGGTCTGTACGTGGTTAATGGCTATCCTGCCAGACGCACTTATAGGAAGCAGCTTCAGTCAACCATTGAAATGATTTATCAATTTTTGGATAGAAACGTATCTTTTCCGCCCTACAATGAAGCCGACGCAAAGGAAGCTTTTGAGGAATTGACCACGATTTACAAAAGATATGGCACGAGTAAGGATATCGAAGTATTAAATCAAATGATTGAAGGCTTCCCCTCCAATATGAGTTATGAAGAAAAATTCGAAGCAGTTATGAATCCTTACCACAAAGCAATTATCAATAACGAGCATTTTGAATAACCCCACATCCAGGCCGTCGGCATAGAATCGAATTATCTCAACAACATCGAGCGGTATTATCTCCATGACATCGACTACTGCTTGATGGAGCAGTTCCATGTAGAATTGAAGCGGATAACTCAGGCACAAGGAGTTTCCCCCTGGAGTGTGCCAGCAGAAAATTTATATTTTAACTTGAAATTATTCCCGAAACATGCTATCATAGCCACACAAGATGATCCTCGGCGTAGTTTCGACTACTACCTTGGACAACGAATGGCCCTAGCGTTTCGGCGCTAGGGTCATTCGTCTATTTTTAAGAGAGAAAATGTCTGACAAAGTTTTTAGAACATACAAGGAGCACATAGAACTCCTAACAAAAGAAAGAGGATTGCAGATTCCTCACCCTCGATTCTTCACTAACTGTATGCAAAAAGATGATTATTATAACATAATCAACGGTTACAAAAAATATTTTATCGCGGGCATGACAACCTGAACGTTATATACAAGGGGTAACTTTTGAGCAGATATATGCTCTGTATACCTTTGACCAAAACTTTCGGTCTGAACTTCTCACAGAATTGATAAAGATTGAAAAACACATCAAATCGCTAAT
>SAMEA104315428__coassemble_1037_pt1 | contig 20988 bp, 19 predicted proteins | sample SAMEA104315428__metabat2_low_PE_031 | metagenome-assembled genome bin SAMEA104315428 (sample SAMEA104315428) | gut metagenome | biome: Monkey gut; feature: monkey-associated habitat; material: faeces | place: China | collected 2013 | reverse complement strand
AGTCGATGACGGCTCGACCGATAATACCTACGAAATAGCAGCCAATTTTGCCGCTAATGATAAACGCATCAAAATAAAGCAGCAAAAAAATAGCGGTGTATTGTCAGCAAGGAACTTAGCCCTCGATTGTGCACGGGGGGGTACATCGCTTTTTTAGACGCGGACGACTTGTGGGGTAAAGAATTTCTAGCAGCAACAACTAGCCGTGCGGCAGAAGGTGCTGATATAATCTATACTTTATCTGATATGATAAGCGAAGAAAATAATTGGCAAAAGCGTCCATTGTGGAAAAATACGCGTGAAGGTTATTTAGAGGACTTTGAGGCTGCTGACGGACTAAATATAACTTTTCAAACCAGTGCAGTACTTGTAAATCGCAGCCTCATTGAAGATTATAACTTACGCTTTAATACCAATCATATAAATGGTGAGGACATGATATTTTTTATGCAGCTAGCTTGCCTTAGACCAATAGTTTGCGTACCAAAACCATTAAGTTGTTATCGTGAATTAAAAAGAAGTCTTAGTCACCAACCATGGATACCCAAGCTTCAAATATCAGCAATTACTATTTATCAAGAGCTATTTCCTTTTGCGGCACGCTATCGATCACAGGCAGTTCCCATATTAGAGCGCGAATATGTACATAGCAGTTATATGTATCTTAGAGGATGCATAAGTCACGGTTTCATGCAGGCAGCACAGGAGGCAATAACAAACCTAGCTGAGCCACTGAAAAAATTTACAAGAAAACCTGATGAAAAAATTGGTCGCCGACTAAAATGCCGTCTATACATACATTTTAAAAATCAAGCATTTATGCTTAGGCTTATTAATAAATTGCTAGGCTGAGATTAAAAAGCGAAAAGCTTGTAGGCTTTTGCCAAAACTATAGTTAATTGTTTGACAAATTTTATAAATATTATATAATGGACATAGAAGAAGCCACCGATAGACGGTTTATTCACTCGCTCGATGGTTAATAACAAAATAAGTCACATATGGCAACTTTGTGGGGTTGCCGTGGCTCGATTGATGCTAATAACCGCCTTGGTTGTGAATTTTGGGGCGGTTATTTTTTTGCTTCAATGATAATTAAAAGTATCAATAAAAGAATTAATACATCGTTATCCATGAGTAGCACCTCGCTTTCAGGGAGTTTTCGCCTTTCTGCGAGGAAATAAACCGCCTACCGTTATGGTGGCTTCGACCATTATAGCATAATTTAAGGTTCATAAAAAGTCTTAGCGTAGCTTGCTTGATTTACGCTAAGACTTTTTATGATTTATAGTAAATAATAACGAATTGTTTGACAAAATTTGTAAATATTATATAATGAGTATAGAAAGAGCCACCGATAGACGGTTTATTCACTCGCTCGATGGTTAATACGATTAAGTCACTATCTAATAACTAGTGGCTATTGTGCGCATAACCGCCTGGGTGTGAAATGTAGGGCGGTTATTTTTTTGACTCTATAATGATTAAGAGTATTAACAATAGAATTAATACATCGTTATCCATGAGTAGCACCTCGCTTTCAAGGAGTTTTCGCCTTTCTGCGAGGAAATAAACCGCCTACCGTTATGGTGGCTTCGCCTATTATAGCATAATTTAAAGTTCTAAAAAAGGCTTAACGCAGACCGATTAGTTTGCGTTAAGCCTTTTTGTGTTTATTTTTTAAATTTTATTTTTTAAATCGTTATCAACCATAGCACATACTGAAGAGTCGGACCATACGTTTTCGGCGGTTTCAATCATATCAATAATGGTGTATATCGGGAGAATTACGCCCATGATGCCGAGCGGTGCGCCGAGTGATGACATTAGCGACATGGTTAGGAAGTAGCAGCCCATAGGCACGCCGGCATTGCCGACGGCGGCGAGTACGGCAACGAGCAGCCAGGTTATCATTGTGCCGATAGTAAGCTCAAAGCCGGCATTCTGCATAACAAATAGGCTGGTGACGAGGATAAACGCGGCGCAGCCGTTCATGTTGATAGTGGTGCAGATAGGCAGAACAAAGCGCGATACCTTAGGATTTACTTCAAGATTGTTTTCCGCTGACGCTAAGGTTACAGGGAGCGTTCCTGCCGAGCTTTTAGTAAAGAGGGCAACGGCAACAGCGGGGCTCATCTTGCGGAAAACTTCGAGCGGATTTAGACCGCGAATAAGCAAAAATAGCGGAATGACGATAAAGAATTGGATTGCGTTGCCGCCGAGGACAACGGCAACATATTTGCCGAGCGAGCCAACGATAACGCCCGCTTCAATTTGTGCGGAGAGCTGAGCGGCGAAAGCGAGAATACCGACAGGAAGAGCCCATAGTATAGCGCGGATAAGGGTAAATAGCAGCTCTTGAATACCATGCAGTCCCTTTAGTAAAACCTCGCGGTTTTCAGTGCGCGGCATAAAGGCGAGTGCTAGACCTACGGAGAAGGCAATAATCATAACGGATAGGACATTGCCGGCTAAAAATGGCTGTAAGATATTGTTAGGAATTACCGAAAGAAAATGGTCGTAGTAGGATAATGAACCGACCTTGTCTAGCGGAACGGCTGATGCGGCTGCGCCGACAACATCGGCCGGCAGATTGCCGGGGGCAATCCACAGATACAGCACTAGTCCGACAGCGGCAGCACTGATAGTAGTCAAAAGTGTATAGACTACGGCGTGGGCAAAAATTTTGCCGGTTTCCTTTTTGCCGCCGAGAGCCGATAGCGTGGTGATTACCGCTAAAGCAATGGTCGGTACGGCGATGAACTGGAATAGTCTGGTGAAAATGGTGGCGATAAAATCGAATAAATCATTTAGCGGCTTAATGCCAAGATAGCCTAAAATACCGCCGAGAATTAGCGCGCCAAACCACAGTATAAGCTGGCGGCGGCTGGCACCGGGCTTTTGCGCGGCAAGTGCAGCGCGGCGGGCCTCTTCTACGGAGGGCTTTTGCTCGTTACTCATAATAAGTCCTTCTTTCCTTGGGGAATTGTATAAATAAATAATTCATACATGTTTGATATGGAAAACATTATAACATATAAGATTAGTATGTCAAGTAACTATTGTCATAAAAAGTTTAAAAAATAAAATATTGTTTATTTGACCTATTGACTTTTTGACTAATTGTGCTATTATAAAAGCATAAAGAAAAGCAAGCGACATTGAGAGAGCAAAAGCAAAGCGAAAGGCAACGCTACTATAAAAGTTTATTAGCAGCATCAGCTGCTGAAAGGAGTCCTAAATCATGTTTGGTCTAGTTCCATTTGGTAAAAAAGATAATCAGGTTGCCGAGGCACCGAAAAGCATTTTTGATGTATTCAATGAGCCGTTCTTCCATGACGATTTCTTTGGCTCGGCGTTTCCGCAGCTATCGGGCGCAGGCTCGATGCGGGTCGATGTAAAGGATAACGGCGATAGCTATGAGCTAGTAGCTGACCTTCCAGGACTTGCCAAAGAGGATGTAAAGCTATCTTATCAGAATGGCTATCTGACGATTGCCGCTGAGAAAAACGAGACTAAGGATACCAAAGACGATAAAGGCAATTATATTCGCCGCGAACGTCACAGCGGCAGTGTCAGCCGTTCCTTCTATATCGATAATATCGATGCGAAAAAGATTGATGCTGAGTTTCGCGATGGCGTACTAAAGGTAACCTTGCCGAAAGATGCTACTGTCGAAGAAACGAATACGATTAATATTCGCTGAATTTGTTATTCCCTTCCTTAAAATAATTCCTATCTCTAACTAAAGAAGGCGCGACCTTGGTCGCGCCTTTTTTAGTACCTGCTTTCAAGACAATAAAAATGAGTTCTGCTATAATGTAGGTTGATTTTCGAGAAAGGATGATGAAATGAACAGGCATGGAGTCACCCCGCTTACTGAAAGTGGACTGCTGGCGGCATTGACGGTAGTTTTAGCGTTGGCAGCTGTATATTTGCCGGTTATCGGCGTAGTGGCAACCTTGATTTGGTCACTGCCGATAATAGTTTTGGTGGTTCGCCACGGTATTCGCTTTGGCTTAATGGCAGTTATCGTGTCGACAATTATAATGTCGCTTTTAATCGAGCCGATGTTTGCCGCGCGCATGGCTCTTTCCTTTGCGCCGACAGGACTTGCTATCGGCTACGGCTTTAGAAAAAATTGGAGCGCGGTGAAATCGTTTACTGTAAGCCTTATAGCATCGGTTGGCGGCAAGGCATTAGCGTTGATATTATTCTTTATGCTGACGGCGATAAATCCACTCGATATGCAGCTAGAGCTGCTAAAGGAAACCTTTGATGAAACCTTGAATATGTATCGGATGCTCGGCATGAGCGAACAGGATATAGCGGCTAGCGCAGAGCAGATAAAAAACGGTATTGCCTTAGTCGCTATGCTGCTGCCGCTGGTAGTAGTATTAATGGGGCTTTTGGATGCCGCAATATCATTTATTTTAGGAGCTAAGGTACTAAAGCGTCTAGGCGTGGCGGTAAATCATTTTCCGCCTTTTGCCGAGTGGCGGCTGCCGCAGTGGATATTATTACTGTTTGGCTTTGCCCTAGTCGGTCTGTATTGGGGTAGCTCGCACTCTATAGATGTACTCTATACGGTTTCGATAAATGTTGTGGTGCTGTCGATTTTTGCCGGACTTGTCGAGGGACTATCTCTAGTACACGTTTTAATGCAGCGTTATCAGGTAAGGCTGATGTTCCGCGTTATCATCTACACAATTTTGCTGTTAAATGGTGTATTTATGCAGCTTATCGCCATGACGGGACTGCTCGATATGTATTTTGACTACCGCCGTAGGCTTGCACGTGTTAAGAAGTGAGGCGATATTATGCCGAAAAATCTTTCAGCTTGGATTGACCTTACAGTACACCTTATAGTTATGCTGATGCTTATAAGTGTCATCGCCTGCTATAATCACTATATGGCGGCGATTGCTGCCGTAGTGTGGCTATGCCTAGCCTCCTTTGCTAGGGAACGCTGTACTGATAGGTCGAGAAGATTTGCTAAATACTGCCGCAACGTAGTAGAAAATATTAGTGAAATGGTGCGCTACGCGGTGGAGGATTTGCCGCAGGCGGTACTGGTGCTAAATGAAAGCGGCCGTATCGAGTGGGCAAATAAGCAGCTGGCAAACTATACTAATACCGATACAGCTATCGAGGTCGGTACTGATATTGCCGATATTTGGCCGAGCTTTATCGTGTCGCCGATATGGGGGCAGGAGGGCGAGTATGTTTTTTCGCACGAGGGCGAGTATTTCAGCGTACGGCATTTGCCGGTAAAGCGTGCGCCGCACACTGAGCCGCTAATGGTTTTCTATGTGCAAAACATTACCAACCTTGAGGAGCTAAAAAATGAGTATAATAATAGCCGCACGGTGCTGGTTTACATTCAGATTGATAACTATGACGAGGTTATGCAGGGGCAGAGCGAGGCGGAGCGCACATCGCTATTGCTAGCCGTCAATCAGACGCTCGATAAATGGATGAAAAATCTTGACGGCTTTATGCGCCGCGTGAGCGATGACCTGTATCTCGTGGTGCTCGACCGTAAAGGGCTTGACCGCGCCATGAATGAAAAGTTTGACATACTCGACAAGGTGCGCCAGCTCCAAAGCACTAACCGCCTACCCGTAACACTCTCTATGGGCGTAGCGGTAGCCGACACGCAGACCTTAGCGGAGCTAGGCGCAGAGGCGCAGACGGGGCTAGACCTTGCATTAGGTCGCGGCGGCGACCAAGTAGCCGTCACTATGGGCGGCAAGACGCAGTTCTTTGGCGGCCGTACCAAGGCGGTAGAAAAGCATACTAGGGTTAAGGCGCGTGTGGTAGCACACGCACTCCGTGAAATCATGGAGGACGCAGACGAGGTTTACATCATGGGACATCATAATGAGGATTTCGACTGCTTTGGCGCAGCCTTCGGCGTGGCGAAAATGGCGCGCGAGCTAGACAAGCCGATACACATTGTGCTGTCCGATATGAATGAAGGTATAGACAAGCTCGGCGAGCTTGTCGAAAGCCGCGAGGAATATGAAGGCATATTTATCCATACGGGCGAGATAAATGCTATGACCGCGCTAAATCCGGTACTGGTAATAGTAGATACCCATATACCGCATTTAGTAGCCGATAAATCGCTGTTAGAGCGTATTCATCAGGTGGTAGTTATCGACCACCACCGCCGTAGCGAAAGCTTTATCAAAAATCCGCTCTTAGTCTACATCGAGCCGGCGGCCAGCTCGACCTGCGAGCTAGTAACCGAGCTATTAATGTACTTTAGCGAAAGTCTTAGACTGTCGCGCATCGAGGCGACCGCCCTTTATTCCGGCATCGTAGTCGATACGAAAAATTTTGCCATTCAGACCGGCGTTAGAACCTTTGACGCGGCGGCATACCTAAGGCGCAGCGGAGCTGACCCCGTGCTGGTACGGCATTTATTCCGCACCGACTACGATACCACGCTCGCCCTTGCCAAGGCGAAGGCACGGAGCAAGCTCTACGCTGGCGGGCTAATCGTCAGCGACATTCCCGAAAATATCCCGAATGTGCAGGTTATAGCGGCGCAGGCGGCGGACTCACTGCTGCGTATTGAAAATGTGCGCATAAGTATAGTATTATTCCAGCTGACGGCGGACACCGTAGGCATTAGCGCGCGCTCGACCGGCGACATAAATGTACAGGTCATAATGGAAAAATTTGGCGGCGGCGGTCATCAAAATGTTGCCGGCGCACAAATAAAAAATGGCTCGCTAGATGAGCTGAAAGCACAGGTAATAACTATTAGTGAAGCATACATAGAGGAGACTGACAAAGATGAAAGTAATTCTAAAGACTGACGTTAAAAAATTAGGCAAGGCTGGCGACATCGTAGAGGTTAGCGAAGGCTATGGCAGAAACTTCCTGCTGCCGAAGGGGGCGGCGGTACTCGCTGACAGCAAAAATCTAAATGTAGCCAAGGCACAGGCCGGCAGCAAGGCTAGAAAGGAAGCCATGGCAGCCGATGAGGCAAAGCTTATGGCAGCGCAGCTAGAAAAGGTCGAAGTAACGATAAAGGTTAAAATCGGCGAGGGCGGCAAGCTGTTTGGCTCGGTAACGGGCAAGGATATTGCTGCCGAGCTAAAGAAACAAAATATCGACATCGACAAGAAAAAAATCTCTATCAAGGGCGATGTCACAGGTACGGGCGTATACGAGGCAGTTATCAAGGTACACCCGCAGGTTACGAGTACGATTAAAATCAATGTGGTGGCTGGCTGATGATACTTTTCGATTGGCTAAGGCGGTTTAAAAAATCGCCGCAGCCGGCTATGGTAACGAAGGACAGCAGCGACCCGCTCGACAGTAAAATAGATATGCTCTACGCTGCCCTCATTGACATCTACGGCACGGATAAGCTAGTACTAAAAGCTGGCAAGGCTGACGCGCTAAAGCTCATGCGCTCCGATATTCGCGCCGAGCGTGTGCTAGGTCTGCAGCGGCTTGCTACCAGCGACCCGATGCTCGCGCCAATACCGCGGGACGAAGATATACCCAGGATTTTAGACGGCATAGTCGAGCATATCGCCGGCCTAAAAGCGCGGAGTGAGCTAGAAAGAACAATCGAGGCGCGCGTAAACGAAAAGCTCGAAAAAGAACATAATGAATATGTCGAGGATATTCGCCGTCAGGTCATAAAGGAAGAAAAGCCAGGACTAGAATCGCCGCAGGACAAGAAAAAACGCGAGGAGCTAGAACGGCTCGACAGCATAAAGCTCACCCAGTCCATTATGGAGCTATTGCGTCCGCAAAACTTTTCCGAAATTGTCGGACAGGAACGCGCCGTAAAATCGCTAATGGCCAAGCTGTCTAGTCCTTATCCGCAGCATTTAATCCTCTACGGCCCGCCAGGTGTAGGCAAAACTACGGCGGCAAGGCTAGTGCTAGAGGCGGCAAAGAAAAAAGCCTCCTCGCCCTTTAATGCTGACGCGCCCTTTGTTGAAACTGACGGCACAACCCTTAGGTGGGACCCGCGCGACATCACTAACCCCCTGCTCGGCTCGGTGCATGACCCTATCTATCAGGGAGCGCAAAAAACGCTTGCCGACAGCGGTATTCCTGAGCTGGCTTAGTAACGGACGCTCACGGCGGCATACTCTTTATTGATGAAATCGGCGAAATGGACGAGATGCTCCAAAACAAACTCCTAAAGGTGCTAGAGGATAAGCGCGCCTTTTTCGAGTCGGCCTACTATGACCCGACTGATGAAAAAGTGCCGCCCTATATCCGCAAGCTCTTTGCCGAGGGTGCGCCCGCCGATTTTGTCTTAATCGGCGCGACCACGCGCGATGCAGGGCATATCAACCCCGCCCTTCGCTCGCGCTGTGCTGAGATTTATTTTGAGCCGCTAACACCGCGGCACATAGAAAAAATTGTCGAAAATGCCGCTAAAAAGCTAAAGGTAACCCTAGACGAAGGCATAGCTGCCCTGATTAGCGAATACACCATAGAGGGCAGAAAGGCGATAAATATTCTAGCCGATGCCTATAGCCTAGCTCTTGAGCGCACAGGGCTTGCCGACACCGTGACGGTAGATGTGCTAAATAGTGCTGACGCGCCAAGCATAACTATCACCAAAAAAGATATTTATGAGGTCGCGCAGGTCAGCCGCCTAGTCCCCTACGTTACGAAAAAAGCATCAGCTAAAGCGGTGCAGGGGCATATCTTCGGCTTAGGCGTAGCCGGCTTTTTAGGCTCGGTCATTGAAATCGAGGCGGTAGCCTTTACCGCCAAGGAAAAAGGCAAGGGACAGGTTCGCTTTAATGAAACTGCCGGCTCAATGGCAAAAGACTCAGTCTTTAATGCCGCGTCCGTCATGCGCCAACTGACTGGCAAGGAATTAGCTGACTACGACCTACACATAAATGTTATCGGCGGCGGCAATATTGACGGCCCGTCAGCCGGCACAGCAATTCTTGCCGTGATAACTAGTGCCGTAACCGGCAAAAAAATCCGTCAGGATGTCGCCGTGACTGGCGAAATAAGCCTAGCTGGCCGCGTTCGTCCCGTGGGCGGAGTTTTTGAAAAAGCCTATGGCGCAAAGCAGGCTGGCATAAAGACGCTGATTATCCCGAAAGAAAATGAAAAGGATATACCGCCGGAGCATTTAGGCTTAGATATTCATGCCGTTGAAACCGCTGACGAGGCATTTAAATTAATATTTGAGTGACAGACGCTACAAGGTTTGCTATTATAGAATGATAGCAAGCCTTATTTTTTTGTAAAAATAAGGCTTGCAATAATAAAACTGCCATGTATAATGGTAGTGAACATTAGCAATTCGGGGGGGTACTTCGGTACTGTGAATAAATTTAATAATGTAAACGCAATAGAAACGCGCGTCTTTTACTATCTGTGCGGCTTTGCTCTATTGATGAATTTTACTATCGCCGGAGCTAATATTTTTTTAGCACTAGTAACGCTGGGAACACTGCACAGACTTTGGCTAAAGCATGACGATGTAAAAGAAATTTTAGGCAAATATCGCTTTATACTTATCGCTGTTGCCGTTTACTGGGGGGCATTGCTGCTGTCGCTAATCGGTGCTGACACAGCCTTAAAGGGATTTAAAAGATTTTTTGACTTTGAAATTTACCGCATGATGGGATTTTTTGCGGTGCTTTTTTGCGTTCATAGTAAAAAACGGCTGTATACGGTCGCTAGCTTTCTCTTAGGCGGCATATTCTTAAATAATATCGCCACTGTCGCTATGGCAGTTTATCAGGGCGAAGGCGCGGCGAGCCGCATATCGGGCTTTATGGGCTACATGGAGCAGGGAACATTTTTAGCTGTAGCCTGCCCTGTGGCATTAGTGCTAATAGGCGAGCTTAGCGGCAGAAAGCGCGCCCTTATGGCAGTATTTTTAGTGCTGGCACTTTTAGCCTTCTTCATCAATGGCACGCGCGGCGCGTGGCTGGCGTGCTTGGCGACAGTGCTTTTATCACTGTTATTTTACATTCGCGGCATTGCCAAAAAGCTGGGCGCGATTGCGGTGATTTTCGCCGTATTGACGGCAATTTTTGTCCTAAATCCCACACTTATGAACCGCCTAGAAAGCGTGGGCGACACCACCAATATGCGCTCTAATACAGAAAGGCTGCTGATTTGGGAAAGTTCCTACAAAATGTTTTTAGACCACCCGCTGACGGGCGTAGGCTTTGGCGGCTTTGATAAGGCCTACCATGAGGACGGCTATATGTCGCCTAAAGCGCAAGAACCATGGCTTAATCACGCGCACTCTAACATTATGCAGAACCTTGCCGAGGGCGGCGCACTAGGCGCTATCACCTTTGGCGGCATGTGGCTCGCCTTAGTCCTGTTTGCCCTAAAAGAATTTAAGCGGACGCATAAGCGCGGCTATATAATTTTCTTTGCTGTCACCATGGCACTAATGCTCCACGGACTGACCGAATACAATATCGGCTCATCCGCCGAGGCAAAATTTTTGTGGCTTACGCTCGCGCTCGCCCTAAAGGACACCGAGCTTATGGGGGCGCGCTATGAATAAACGCTATCATGCCAGCTATCTATTGCCGCTTATATTTATGCTGAGCGACTATATCGCGGTAGTTTTAGCCGAAAGCGCGGCGGCATACATTAGAAACGCTATAGACTTTTGGCGCGCATCGATTTTTGTCATTAGCTCCGATGCCCTATACATCTATACGCCGCTGGTGTTTATCGCCAGCCTAATGCTAACGCACACCTACCGCAATATGCAGCCGATAGTCGACACCATAAAAAATATTTTTTATGGCACACTCTACGCGGTAGCGGCAAGCATTGTAATAATGTTTTTATTCCACGTCAGTGACGCAGTAAGCAGGCTTTATATTGCCCTTTTAGCCGTGCTGGCACTCGGCTTTATCTATATCGGTCGCTATCTGCTGCTGAAAATATTAAAGCTAAACCGCCTTGCCTACGAAAATATCATCATTATCGGCGCGGGCAAGACCACGGAAATCCTTATCAGATACTACACTGGCGACCTCGGCTATCGCTATAACATCGTCGGGCTTATAGATGACGCGCCGAAGTCAGCAAAGCTTGCTAGGGATTATAAAGTTTTAGGGGGGCTTTCAGACGCATCGAAAATTTTAAAAAAAAGCCCTGTCACTAGCGTAATTATTGCCATACCGGGACTAGAAAAAGCGCGCGCCACCGAGCTAATCGCTGAAATACAGCCCTACACGCGCAACATAACCTTTGTTCCCGACCTAATCGGCACACCGCTTGCCGGTGCAGAGCTAAATGTACTGTTTGCCGAAAAAATTACCGTCCTGCGGCTGAAAAATAATCTCGCTAGGCTGAGAAACCGCCTGATTAAGCGCGCCTTTGACCTGACGCTTACGGCGGCGGGAGTAGTCGCAATCTCGCCCGTACTGGTAGTAATCGCCCTCTTAGTGGCGCGAGAAAATCACGGCAAAGTCATCTTTGCCCACCGCCGCATCGGCAAAGACGGCAAAGAATTTCCCTGCTATAAATTCCAAACCATGGTAAATAATGCCGAAGAAAAGCTAAAGGAATACCTAGCAAAAAATCCCGCCGCCAAACGCGAATGGGAAGAAAACTTTAAGCTAGAGCATGACCCGCGAGTGACTAAGCTCGGCGCATTTTTGCGGAAAACCAGCCTAGACGAGCTGCCGCAGGTATTTAACGTCCTCAAAGGCGAAATGAGCCTTGTCGGGCCGCGCCCGATAGTCCGCGCCGAAATACCTAAATACGGCGCACATATCCGCGAATACTATCAAGTGCTGCCCGGCATAACCGGCATGTGGCAGGCCAGCGGCCGCTCTGACGTAACCTATAGCGAACGCGTCGCCATGGACACCTGGTACGTCCGTAACTGGTCGGTGTGGGTCGACCTCGTGTACCTCTTTAAAACCTTTAAAGCCGTATTCTGCGGCAAAGGAGCATACTAATATAGCATGGACATTAAAAAGCTAATCGGCGAAACAACTGAATATGATAAAAAAGAAGCTGTAGAAACTAAACGCCCTAAAAGCTGGTGCAAAACAGTCAGTGCCTTTGCCAATGGCTATGGCGGCGTATTAATTTTTGGTGTAGCTGATGATGACAATATAGTAGGCTTAGACGATGCCAAGCATGATGCCGAGGCTATCAGTGATATTATTAAAAATCGTATAGACCCTATGCCGCAAGTTCATTTGTCATATCAAAATTATGGCGATAAAACTATAATACTGTTAAAGGTTGCCGCTGGAACTGAACCGCCGTATTATTATAAAGCTGACGGACAATTAATAGCCTATATCCGTATGGGAAATGAAAGTGTACCAGCTAGTACGCATCATCTGCGCGAATTGATACTTAGAGGGGCAAATATGGCGTATGATAATTTGCCCTCAAGCTTTAAGGTGGAAAATATGGCTTTTACAAAGCTGCGCTCGGTGTATAAACAGCGTACGGGAAATGACTTTATAGACACTGATTTTGTATCGTTTGGTTTAGTCACCGATGACGGCAGATTAACTAATGCCGGAGCCCTGTTGGCAGATGAAACGCCTATTAGACACTCAAGAGTATTTTGCACGCGCTGGAATGGTATAGATAAAGCCGGCGGCGTGATAGACGCTATAGATGATGAAGAATATAGCGGCAGCCTGATAATTTTATTGCAAGAGGCTTATAATTTTGTGCTGCGTCACCGTCAAAAGGCTTGGAAAAAGACTGCTGACAGCCGCATAGAACTGCCTGATTATCCTGATAGAGCGGTACTAGAAGGCTTAGTAAACGCTCTAATTCATCGTGATTATTTAGAAGTCGGCAGCGAAGTCCATGTAGATATATTTGATGACAGACTGGAAATATATTCGCCCGGCGGCATGATTGACGGAACAATAGGCGAAAATATAGACTGGCTGAACGTATCCTCAAAAAGGCGGAACCCGACACTGGCTGATGTTTTCGGCAGACTGCGCTATATGGATAGACGCGGTAGCGGCTTTAGAAAAATAATAGATGATTATCAAAACAGTCAGGCTTATGTGGGAAGTAAATGTCCGCGGATAATATCAAAACACGGTGAATTTTCCTTAATACTGCCCAATCTGAATTATAAAAAATCGGCAGAAAAAAATCGGCAGAAAAAATCGGCAGAAAAAAATCGGCAGAAAAAATCGGCAAAAAAAGTCGATGTAACCATTAAAATAATAGAAAATATACTTAGCAATGAAAGCTATTTAAAAAGTAAAGAAATAGCTATACGGGCAGGACTAAGCCCGTCTAGAACTAGAGATTATCTTCGCACGATGACTATCGTAGAGGCAGTAGGCAATGGCAGAAATAGAGTGTATAGGTTGACAGGAGTAGGGAATGAAAGTAGCGATAGTTTGTGACTGGTTTGTGGTTTATGCCGGAGCGGAAAAGGTGGTCGAGCAGATACTGAATGTATTTCCAGATGCAGATTTATTTGCGCTCGTTGATTTTATAGAGCCGGAAAAGCGCGGCTTTATAAAGAATAAACCGGTCACGACATCTTTTATACAGCGTTTACCCAAGGCAAAAAATAAATACCGCAACTATCTGCCGCTGATGCCGCTGGCGATAGAGGAGCTAGATGTTACTGGCTATGATATAGTAATATCTAGCTCGCATTGCGTAGCCAAGGGAGTAATAACCGGCCCGAACCAGCTGCACATTGCCTATGTGCATAGTCCTATCCGCTACGCGTGGGATTTGACGCATCAATATCTGCACGAGGCGGGACTAGATAAGGGCATAAAGGGCTTTATCGCTAAGCTTATCATGCACTATATGCGGCTTTGGGATACGCGCACCAGCAACGGTGTAGATTATTTTATCGCCAACTCGAAATTTATCGCCAAGCGCATTTGGAAATGCTATCATCGTCAGGCAGATGTCATTTATCCGCCAGTCGATGTGGCTGGCTTTACCCTGTGTGAGCAGAAGGAAGATTTTTACCTTACCACCTCGCGCATGGTTCCCTACAAAAAAATGGATTTGATTGTGGAGGCATTTGCTAAAATGCCCGATAAAAAATTGGTAGTTATCGGCGATGGACCAGATTTTAACAAGATTAAAGCCAAAGCCGCGGCAAATGTAGAGCTGCTCGGCTATCAGGAGTTTAAGGTTATGCGCGACTATATGCAGCGCGCAAAGGCTTTTGTATTTGCCGCTGAAGAAGACTTCGGCATAACACCGGTTGAGGCGCAGGCGTGCGGCACGCCCGTTATCGCCTACGGCAGGGGCGGCGCACTAGAAACAGTAAGAGGACTAGAGAGCGAAAAGCCGACAGGATTGTTTTTCGCTGAACAGACGGCAGATAGCCTGTGCAGCGCGGTAGAAATGTTTGAGCGCGAGCAGACTAAAATAACTCCTAAAAATTGCCGCGAAAATGCTGAAAAATTTAGCACGGAAAGATTTCTCCGTGAAATAAGTAAATATGTGGAGAAATGTTATGCAGACAAGTAAGCGTATAGGCATTGACGTGCGTATGTATAATTCATCGGGCATAGGTCGATACATAAGAAATATTGTTATAAGATTAGTTAAAGAAAAACCGCAGTGGGATTTCTTTTTATTGGGTTATGAATGTGATTTTGTAAAAAATGAACTTTTAAATTTTTCAAATGTAAGAGTTATATTTTGTAATAGCTATATATATGGAATAGGGGAGCAATGGGAACTATATAAAAAAATGCCGTCAAGTCTTGATTGTTTCTGGTCTCCACATTGGAATATTCCTTTATTATATAGAGGAAATTTATTGGTAAGTATCCATGATATGTTTCATTTAGCGCATACTGAATATATAGGAGCTTTCTATAAAGTCTGGTACGCTAAACTTATGTTTAAATTAATATCTAAGAAGGCTAATGCAGTAATTACTGTATCTAATTTTTCAAAACGTGAAATAGCACGCTTTACATCTATTGATATTGATAATATTAATGTGATATACAACGGAATAGATGATAAATGGTTTCATATAAAAAAAGGGAAAAAAATATATCCGCGTAACTATATATTGTATGTTGGCAATGTAAAACCGCATAAAAATTTAGTGCGATTAGTAAAAGCATTTAAAAGTATAAAAGATGATATTGACTGTGATTTAATAATTGTAGGCAAACGTGATGGTTTTGTAACTGCTGATAATGAAATAAAAAAATTAGTTACGGAGCTTGAACATAGAGTGAAATTTACTGGATATATAAATGATTATGCGCTGGAACAGTATTATGCTCAAGCTAATATGTTTGTGTTTCCTTCACTTTATGAAGGCTTTGGTTTGCCACCGCTTGAAGCAATGGCAGCAGGCTGTAAAAGAGTATTGTGTAGCAATATTGACTGCATAAGGGAAGTATGTGGAAATAATGTTAATTATTTTAATCCACTAGATATTGATGATATGGCACAAAAAATGAGAGAAACTTTTATGAGTGAGCCGTCTATATTGAATTATAATTGGCGAAATAAATATAAATGGGAAAACAGTGTAAATTCCATTGAAAATATAATTGAAAAAATAATTTATAGTTAAATCCATGAAAAAGGTATATATAATAATTTTAAACTACAATAACCCAGCTGATACTATTGCTTGTTTAGATAGCGTTTGTAAATTGGATTATGATAATTTTCATATTGTTCTATGTGATAATGCCTCAACGGATAACTCGAATTTCTTGTTTAATAAATGGCAAAAGAATAAAAATATAAGCAACTTTACTTATGTTAGATTAGCTGTAAATGGCGGTTATGCAAAAGGCAACAATGTAGGCATTGAATTTGCGTTAAGCCAAAAGGACATGGAATATGTATGGGTATTGAACAATGATACAATTGTTACGCCGATGTCATTAACAAACGTTGTGAATGTTATAGAAAAAGATGCCTATGTAGGTGTATGTGGTTCTAAATTAGTGTATGATTGGGACAGGAAGAAAGTACAAGGTTATGGCGGAAGACTGAACAGTTATTTGGGTACAACCAGTGTAATAATCAATGAAAGTGATTTGTCGACCATAGATTTTGTTATAGGCGCGGCAATGCTTATATCAAGAAAATTTTTAGAAAACGTTGGTTTGTTTTCTGAGGATTATTTTTTATATTATGAGGAAATAGATTTAGCTAAACGAGCTAAAGACCGATATAAAATGGCTTGCGCAGTAAACTCTATAGTGTATCATAAAGAAGGCGCAACTATTGGGGCAAATAATAAGCAAAAAAATACTAAAAGTTTATTAGCAGATTATTTTTCAATACGCAATAGGTTACTGTTTATGAAAAAATATTATACTTTGCGTTTGCCTTTTGTCTATATGGGGTTATTAGTTACTATGTTTAATAGGGTTAGGCGTAGCCAATATGACAGAATACCTATGATATTGAAGTTAATGGTAGGAATAAAAGATGTTAGTTTTGAGCATTTAGTTGAGGGAAAATATATTGAAAAAAGTATCAATAATAACGGCAACTTATAATGCAGCAAAATTTTTAGAACCGACAATTATTAGCATATCAAAAGTTAGCTATCCTTGTATTGAATTTATACTTATTGACGGTGGTTCTACTGATGATACATTAAAAATAGCGAAAAAATATAAAAATATAATTACTAAAATGATTTCTGAGCCAGACAAAGGAGTATATGATGCCTTAAATAAAGGAATAAATTTATCGACTGGTGATTATTTGTATTTTTTAGGTGCTGGCGATGTACTACATAAAGAAGGTATAGGAAAATTAGTAAAGGCTGTTGAAGATACTAATTGTATGTCCTTGGTATATGGCGATTGCTATTTTGTACAGAGTAAAAAAATATATAATGGTGAATTTAATAAGTGGAAATTGTTTAATCACAACATTTGTCACCAAGCGATAATATATAGTCGTAAGATATTTGAAAAGCATGGTTTATATGACTTATCTTTTAAAATTTCCGCCGATTACATATTAAATTTGAAATGTTTTGCCGATAAAAATATTAATAAATTGTATGTAAAAACTATAGTGGCTGATTATCAAGAGGGTGGATTAAGTGATTTACAAGCAGATGTAGACTTTGTAAACCGTAGATTGAAGACAGTAAAAAGATATTATCCGATTTATATGTATATACCGTATAAATTATATAGAATGAGTATATCTCTATTAGATTTATTGCACCTAAAAAATATATTAAAGAAGTATGTAAAGTTTTAGGAAGTAGGCTTATGAAAAAATATGCAATATGTTTAAATGATGAACTGATTGGCTACATTCGTCATTTGCTAACTAAATATCATGCCGAAAATGCTATAGTATTTGGTTCATATGCGCGCGGCGAGGCTACAATAACTTCAGATATTGACATTATAGTTATTGGCGGTAAGAATTTTCAGCGAACAGATATTTTTGCGTTTGGTGAAGACCTTCGCAATTTAACTGGCAAAAATGTTGATGCATTTGAAATTAGCGAGCTGGATAAAGGCACTCCATTTTATGATAATGTGATGCAGGAAGGAATAAAAGTAGCATGACCAAGACGGATAAAGAACGATTAAAGAAAATTATCAGCACTTGGAACAATCTGCAACAGGAACTAGATAAGAGGAATATTACAGCCGAGATACTATTGAGAGATACTTTTTTACAATGGGCAGTTACCACTCCTTTATACAATATTGGTGAGCAGGTATACAAAATTAGTAGCGAGCTAAAGAAAAGTAAGCCATATATTCCTTGGAACAAAGTGGCTGGTTTGCGCCATAGATTGGTACACGACTATGACGGAATTAATTGGACAATTATTGTTGAAGTCATATTTGAAGATATGAAACCGTTTATAGCTGATATTGAAAATGTTTTAGCACATATGGATTAATGGTGATAATATGAAAAAGGCATTTATAACAGGCATCACAGGTCAGGATGGCTCGTATCTTACTGAGCTATTATTAGGCAAGGGTTATGAGGTACACGGCATTATCCGCCGTCACTCTACGCCGTGTTTAGACCGGCTTGAGCCGATTTTAGCAGATGAGAATAGCAAGGGCAGGGTGCATATCCACTATGGCGATATGACGGATTCTAGCAATATGCATCGCTTGATAGCCGAGATTTGCCCTGATGAGGTTTATAATTTAGCGGCGCAGTCGCATGTAGCGGTATCTTTTGAGGTACCGGAGTACACGGCGGAGGCGACAGGGGTCGGCACTATCCGTATTTTAGAGGCGGTGCGCCAGTCGGGCAAGGATATAAAGTTTTATCAGGCATCGACCTCGGAACTTTTCGGCGGTATTCCCGACACCGCGCCGCAGAATGAAAACACGCCGTTTTATCCTAAGTCGCCGTATGGGGCAGCAAAGCTCTATAGCTACTGGATTACTAAAAATTATCGCGAAAGCTATGATATGTTTGCTTGTAACGGCATACTGTTTAATCACGAGTCGCCGCGCCGCGGCGAAAACTTTGTGACGCGCAAGATTACGTTGGCAGTAGCGCGCATTGCCAGCGGCAAGCAGGATATTTTGCGGCTGGGCAATCTGAATGCCAAGCGTGACTGGGGCTTTGCCGGCGACTATGTCGAGGGTATGTGGCGCATATTGCAGCAGGAAAAGGCTGATGACTATGTGCTAGCAACGAATGAAACACATACGGTGCGCGAATTTGCCGAGCTGGCGTTTGCCGAGGTCGGCATTAAAATCGAGTGGCGCGGCGAGGGACTGGACGAAAAAGGCTACGACCAAAAAACGGGCAAATGCCTAGTCGAGGTCGCGCCGGAGTTTTTCCGCCCTGCCGAGGTCGAGCTTTTATGGGGCGATGCGACTAAGGCCGAGCGTGAATTAGGCTGGGAGCGCAAGCTAAGCTTTAAAGACCTAGTAAAAACTATGGTGGCGGCGGATTTGAAAAAGGTTGAGCAGGAATGAATATAGTTTTGCTGTCGGGCGGCTCGGGCAAAAGACTGTGGCCGCTTTCAAATGATATACGCTCGAAACAGTTTATACCGCTCTTTAAGGAGGGAAGTAAAACTATTTCCATGGCGGAGCGCGTCTATAATCAGGTGCGCGCGGCAGATAAAGATGCGCGCATAATGGTGGCTACGGCGCGGACGCAGGTATCAGCGATACGCGCTAAATTGGGCGATGTGCTGCTATCAGCCGAGCCGAGCCGCCGCGACACCTTTCCTGCCATTGCGCTGGCGTGTGCGCGGCTGGTGAAGGCGGGCGCAGATCTAGCCGAAACCGTAGCAATCTGTCCAGTAGATCCCTATGTGAAGGCGGATTATTTTGCCGCGGTAAAAAAGCTGACGGAGCTAGCCAAGGGCGGCGCGGCAAATCTTTATCTCATGGGCATTGAGCCAACCTATCCTAGCGCAAAATATGGCTATATAATGCCGAAAAATAATGATATAATTAGTGAGGTCGCGTCCTTTCGCGAAAAGCCTGCGGAAAATGTTGCCCAAAATTTAATAAATGAAGGCGCGCTGTGGAATAGCGGTGTATTTGCTTTTCGTTTATCCTATATTTTAGAGCGCGCGCAGAAACTTTTAGGCGCAAGCGACTATGATACACTTTTAAGCCGCTATAATAGTTTAAATAAAATTAGCTTTGACTATGCCGTTGCCGAGCATGAGAAAAAAATAATGGTCATGCGCTATCACGGCGAGTGGAAAGATATTGGCACTTGGAATACTTTAGCCGAAGTAATGCAGACAAATTCTGTCGGACGCGTTATAATGGAGGAGAGCGATAATACTCAGGCAATAAATGAGCTAGACATTCCGCTCCTTGTCATGGGCGCACAAAACCTCGTGGTTGCCGCCAGTCCTGACGGCGTATTGGTGGCTGACAAAAATCAATCAAGCTATATAAAGCCGCTGGTTGAAAAAATAACGCAGCCGATAATGTATGCGGAAAAAAGCTGGGGCGCGTTTAAGGTTATTGACGTAGGCAAGGAAAGCCTTACTATAAAGGTAACGCTGAACTCAGGCCACGCTATGAACTATCATCGCCATGCTCGCCGCCGCGAGGTGTGGAGCGTGACCTGCGGCACGGGCGAGGTGACGCTAGACGGCGTTAAAAAAATCGTGTCGGTCGGCGATGTGGTTGAAATTCCGCAGGGCGCGGCGCACACCGTCCACGCGCACAGCGATATGACGCTTATCGAGGTGCAGCTAGGGACTGACATCAGTGCCGATGATAAGGAAATAGTAAAAAATATTTAGAAAGAGGGTGAATTGTTGGAAAAAAATGCTAAAATATATGTAGCGGGGCATCGCGGCATGGTCGGCTCGGCAATTTGCCGCGAGCTAAGGCGGCAAGGCTATGAAAATATCATAACGCGCACCCATGCCGAGCTTGACCTCACGCGGCAGGCGGCAGTAGAGAAATTTTTTGCTGAGGAAAAGCCGGAGTATGTATTTTTAGCGGCGGCAAAGGTCGGCGGCATTGTCGCTAATGCCGAGGCACTGGCTGACTTCATGTACGAGAATATGCTGCTTGAGATGAATGTCATTCATGCGGCATGGCAAAACGGCTGTAAAAAGCTAGAGTTTCTCGGCTCTAGCTGCATTTATCCGCGACTAGCACCGCAGCCGATGAAGGAAAGCTCTCTGCTGACATCAGCCCTCGAAAAAACCAACGAGGCATACGCGTTAGCTAAAATCAGCGGCTTAAAATACTGCGAGTTTTTAAATCGCCAGTACGGCACGGACTATATTTCCGTCATGCCGACTAATCTTTATGGTCCGAATGACAACTATCACCCGACCCACAGCCATGTACTGCCCGCGCTAATCCGCCGTTTCCACGAGGCAAAGGAGCAGGGACTTAGCGAGGTCACTTGCTGGGGCGACGGCTCGCCGCTGCGCGAGTTCCTCTATGTGGACGACCTCGCGAATCTCTGCGTTTTCCTCATGAATAACTACAGCGGGAGTGAAACGGTGAATGCCGGCACGGGAAAGGAGCTGACTATCCGCAAGCTTACCGA